>Ga0209415_10006504_pt1 | contig 20730 bp, 20 predicted proteins | sample PeaSoiSIISIP2007_FD_187696 | JGI IMG/M metagenome (GOLD analysis project Ga0209415, IMG submission 187696) | Peat soil microbial communities from Weissenstadt, Germany - SII-SIP-2007 (SPAdes) (version 2) | ecosystem: Environmental > Terrestrial > Soil > Wetlands > Peat | place: Germany...
CGGTTCAGCAAGGGGGACTAAGTCGTAACAAGGTATCTGTAGGGGAACCTGCAGATGGATCACCTCCTAAGAACGCCGACTCGTTCGGCGTACTAAGGGTCGCGATCCCGACGGAGCTACCGCGGTCGTCATCGTCTCCACCCCCGGGCCATCAACCCTTTTTTGAGTAGTTACGCCTATCTTATCTGCCACGTCTCGCTCCCTTGGCCATGCTCCGGGCCGAACCCGGCCGGCGTCTCCCGGCTGCGCTCGCCAGCGCCGCGCGGTCGCTGAGCGAGGGCGAGCCGATCCTCGTGTTCGACGCCGCCGAGCGGGAGGGGGAAACCGACCTAGTCTTCCTGTCGGAAAGGGCGACCCCCGAGCTGGTGAGGCTGGCCCGCACGGAGGCCGGCGGCCTGATCTGCACCGCGATCTCCGACGAGCTCCGCCGCCGCCTCGACCTCCCGTTCTACTCCGACCTTCTCGCGGCCGCGTCGAGGGAGTTCCCCTCGGTCGCAGGCCTTTCCGAATCGCCCCGCTACGACCGCCGGAGCGCGTTCGGCATCACGATCAACCACCGCTCGAACTACACTGGGGTGCCCGACAACGACCGGGCCCTCACGATCCGGACCGTGGGCGAGATCGCCCGCGAGGCCGACCGCCTGACGGACACTGCCCTGGCCGAGCGGTTCCGGGCCGCGTTCGTCTCGCCCGGCCACGTTCCTCTGCTCTACTCCGCCCCGGGCCTCGTCCGCGAGCGAAAGGGCCATACGGAGCTCGTCATCTCGCTCGCCCGGATGGCAGGACTCTCCGAGTCCGTGACCGTCTGCGAGATGCTCGGGGACTCGGGCGGGGCGCGCGAACCCGAGGCCGCTCGGCGCTTGGCCGACGCGCGCGGGTGGGCGTTCTTCGAGGGCCGGTCCATCGTCGAGGCGTGGCGGGTATGGTCGTCCGCGTAATGGCCACGGGGGTCTTCGACCTCCTCCACCCCGGCCACGTGTTCTTCCTGACCGAGGCCCGGAAGCTCGGGGACGAGCTCGTGGTCGTGGTCGCCCGCGACCAGACGGCCCGTCGCTTGAAGCACGAGCCGTACGTGCCGGAGCATGTCCGGCGCGAGATGGTCGAGGCGCTGAAACCCGTCGACCGGGCGATCCTCGGTTCCTCCACCGACATCTACGAGACCGTGGTGCGCGAGCGCCCGCAGATCATCGCGCTCGGGCACGACCAGGTCTGGAACGAGAAGGAGGTCGAGCGGGAATGCGCTCGTCGCGGGGTCCCGGTCCGGGTCGTCCGGATCGGCCCGCTGCCGCACGACGAGCTCGCGACCCGCCGGATCGTCGACCGGATCCTCGAGCGCGCGGCGAAGAAGCCCGAGGCGGGAGCGTGAAGAAGATCGGGATCGCCGACACGACGTTCGCCCGGGTCGACATGGCCCGCTACGCCGTGAAGGCGCTCCAGGCCCGGGGCACCGGCTACCGCCTCCTCCGCCGCACCGTTCCTGGCATCAAGGACCTCCCGGTCGCGTGCCGTCGGATGTTCCTTGAGGACGGCGCGGACCTCTGTCTCGCGCTCGGGATGCCCGGCAAGGCGGAGTACGACAAGACCTGCGCCCACGAGGCGTCGCTCGGTCTCCTGTTCACGTCGGTCCTCGAAGCGAAACCGATCGTCGAGTGCTTTGTCTTCGAGGGCGAGGCGGACGGGCCGAAGGAGCTCGAGCGGCTCGCCCAGCGGCGCGCCGAGGAGCATGCCGAGAACGCCTGGTCGATGCTGTTCCGGCCCGAGGACCTCACGCGACGGGCCGGGACCGGCCTCCGCCAGGGGTTCGCGGACGCAGGGGCGGCCCGCCGGACGCGCTGACGCGAACGGAAGAAAAGGTAACGAACCATGCCGAAATCAACGAACGAAGGAAAAGGGATCCGGATCGGCCTCGTGGCGAGCGAGTTCAACTTCGACGTGACGCTGTTGATGCTCGAGCGGGCGAAGGAGGAGGTCGACTTCCTCGGCGCCGTGCTCGGCCCCGTAGTGAAGACGCCGGGGGTCTTCGACATCCCGCTCGCCGCGAAGGTGCTGCTCGAGAAGCGCGACGTAGACGCCGTGGTGGCGCTCGGGGCCGTGATCGAGGGGGAGACCCAGCACGACGAGGTCGTGATGAACCAGGCCGCGCGGAAGCTCGCGGACCTCTCGGTCGAGTACGGCAAGCCGGTGGGCCTCGGGATCTCGGGACCGGGCGAGACCCGGCTCCAGGCCCAGGACCGGATCGAGAACGCCGCGAACGCCGTACGGGCGGTCGTGAAGATGGTCCGACGGCTGCGCGACCTTCGCGCGGCCGGCTAGAACCCAAGCCGGCCCTTGAGGTAGTCGAACGCCGCCTTCCCCTTCGCGGTGTGCGGCGTGACCGTGAGGGGGCCGGGAGGGACCGCCTCCCGGCGTACCTCCTTCAGCGCGGCGCGAAGGCGGTCGTGGGGGATCTCGATCGTGACGTCGGCGTGCGGGAGCGGTCCTTTCGCGACGGTCGCGTGGCCCGCCTGGTCGATGGAGAGCGACACCGTACCGTCGTCGGTCTTGAACACCCAGACCTGGGGCAGGTAGGCACGGACGAACCCTCCGAGAAAGCCCTGGAGGCGTGACTGGAGCTCGGCCTCGAACGAGCGCGCGGTCTTCGTCAGGAGCTCTTCGAGGCAGCTCATCCATTCCGCGAGCCGGGTGGGGGCGATTAGCTCGTCGGGCCGGCGGGCCCAGACGGTCCGAACGGACCCCCTCGCCCCAACCGTTAAGCGACCCTCCCCCTCGGGGAGTCCGAGGCGATCTGGGTGGGGCTGCGTGAGGTCCACGAGGTCCTTCCGTCGACCCAGGACCGTGCAATCGACCTCGCGCGCTCGGGGGCGGAGGAGGGGACCCGCGTCGTCGCCCGCCGCCAGTCCCGGGGTCGGGGCCGGGTGGGCCGGGGATGGACGTCGCCCGAGGGCGGGCTCTACATCTCCATCGTGCTCGCCACGCCGCCGCCGCCCGCGACCCTGTTGCCGCTCGGGATCGGCACGTTCCTCGCGAGGGGCCTCAACGACCGGTACCGGACCCCGCTCCGCGTCAAGTGGCCGAACGATATCCTCGCCGTAACGCCAGGGGAGCCCCCGCGAAAGGTCGCCGGGATCCTGGTCGACTCCGTATCGTCCCCCTCGCTAGGGCAGGCCGTGGTCGCCGGCGTAGGGATCAACGTCCGTGTCGCACGGGACGCGTTCCCGGTCGCGATCGCGGACGATTCCGCCTCCCTTCACGAACTCCTGCCCTCCGCCCCGTCAGTCGACGAGGTCGAGGAGATCGCGGCCGGGGCGGCCCTCACCGCACGGCGGGCGCTGGCCGAACCCGGCGGCACGGCTCGGGTACGGCGCCTCTGCGAGGAGATGCTCTACGGTGTCGGACGCCCGGTGACGGTCGACGGGGTCCGGTCCGGCCGGATCACGACCCTTGGAGACGAGGGCGAGCTCCTGCTCGCAACGGGCGAGCACCGGCTCGCGGTGCGCTCCGGAGAGGTCCGGGTCGAGGAGGAGGCATGAGCGACGCGCTCGAGCGCTGGAAGGTACTCCAGCGCAAGACCCGCGAGGGCGGGGGCGCGGAGCGTGTCGAGCGCCACCGCGCGGCCGGCAAGCTCACCGCCCGCGAGCGCCTGGAAGAGTTCTTCGACCCGGGGACGTTCACCGAGACCGACCCGTTCGTCGTTCATCGCGTGGAGAAGTTCGGCCTCGACAAGCGCCGGATACCGGGGGACGGGGTGGTCACGGGCTGGGGCGAGGTCGACGGGAGGCCGGTATGCGCCTTCGCGCAGGACGCGACCGTGTTCGGCGGCGCTCTCGGCGAGGCGCACGCGATGAAGATCGTGAAGGTGATGGAGACCGCGAGGAAGGCCGGTGTGCCGATCGTGGGTCTCAACGACTCGGGCGGGGCCCGGATCCAGGAGGGGGTGCAGAGCCTGGGAGGGTACGGGGAGGTGTTCTACCGCAACGTTCTGCTCTCGGGCGTCGTCCCCCAGCTTTCGCTCGTCCTCGGCCCGTGCGCCGGCGGCGCGGTCTATTCGCCCGCGATCACGGACTTCGTGATCATCGCGCGTGGTTCCGGGCAGATGTTCATCACGGGCCCCGACGTCGTCAAGGCCGTCACGGGCGAGGACGTCACGATGGAGGCGCTGGGCGGCGCCGACGTGCACGCCGGCGTCTCCGGGGTCTCGCATTTCACTGCCGGTTCGGACCGCGAGGCGGTCGCCCTCGCCCGACGGATCCTCGGGTACCTGCCGCTCAACAACCTCGAGGACCCGCCGGTCTCCGACGCGCTCGCTCCGCCGGAGTCCGCCGCGAAGGAGCTCGCCCGGGTCGTTCCCGAGGATGCGAACGCTCCGTACGACGCGCACGGGGTGATCGACCGGGTGCTCGACCCGGGGTCGTTCCTCGAGGTGCACGCCGGCTGGGCCGCCAACCTCCTGGTCGGGTTCGCCCGCCTCGAAGGAAGGGCGGTAGGGGTGGTCGCGAACAACCCCGCCGTCCTCGCCGGAACGCTGGACATCAACGCCTCCACGAAGGGGGCCCGGTTCGTCCGCTTCTGCGACGCCTTCAACCTTCCGTTGATCACGTTCGTGGACGTTCCGGGGTTCCTGCCCGGGACATCCCAGGAGCACGACGGGATCATCCGGCACGGGGCCAAGCTACTCTACGCGTACGCGGAGGCGACCGTGCCAATGCTGACGGTGATCCTCCGGAAGGCGTACGGCGGGGCGTACGACGTCATGTGCTCGAAGCACCTCGGCGCCGACCTGAACCTTGCCTGGCCGACCGCCGAGATCGCCGTGATGGGCGCGGAGGGCGCGGTCAACATCCTCTACCGCCGCGAGCTCGAAGCGACCGCGGGCGGCGAGCGGGAAACGCTCCGGGCGCGCCTGTCGGACGAGTACCGGCGAGAGTTCCTGAATCCGTACCTCGCCGCGGAACGCGGCTACGTCGACGACGTCATCGACCCGGCCGAAACGCGGGCGCGACTCGTTTCCGGGCTCGCCGTGTTCTCCTCGAAGCGCGACGACCGCCCCTCGCGAAAGCACGGGAACATCCCGCTCTGAGCGTCGGGAGGCACCCGCATGGTCGGCATCACCGAAACGGTCCTTCGGGACGGGCACCAGTCGCTGATCGCGACCCGGATGCGGACCCGCTACATGCTCCCCGCCGCGGAGCGCCTGGACGCGATCGGCTACCGGTCGCTCGAGGTCTGGGGCGGGGCGACGTTCGATGTCTGCCTTCGGTTCCTGCACGAGGACCCGTGGGACCGGCTCCGCGCCCTCAAGCGGGCGATGCCGCGCACCCCGCTCCAGATGCTCCTTCGAGGACAGAACCTCGTGGGGTACCGTCACTACGCCGACGACCTCGTCCGGAAGTTCGTCGAGGAGGCGGCGCGCCAGGGGGTCGACATATTCCGGGTCTTCGACGCGCTGAACGACGCGCGCAACATGGAGGTCGCCATCGCCGCAGTGAAGAAGGCCGGGGCGCGGGCGCAGGGGACGATCTGCTACACTAGCTCCCCCGTCCACACGCTCGAGTCGTTCGTGGAGCTCGGCCGCCGGCTCGCGGGCATGAACGCGGACGAGCTGTGCATCAAGGACATGGGCGGTTTCCTTCCGCCCGCGGAAGCGAGCGCGCTCGTTCGGGCGCTGAAGAGGGAGGTCGGGCTCCCGGTCGTCGTCCACACGCACTCCGCCGGAGGCCTCTCGACCCTGACGTGCCTGGCCGCGGCGGACGCCGGGGCCTCGGCGGTCGACAGCGCGCTCAGCCCGTTCGCCGGCGGGGCGAGCCAGCCCCCGACCGAGACGCTCGTCAGCGCGATGCGGGGCACCCCGCTCGACCCGAAGCTCGACCTGGGCGCCCTGGCCGAGCTCGCGGAGTACTTCCGCGGTGTGCTCGATCACTACCGGCCGCTCCTCGACATCCGTTCGCTCCAGACCGACCCGCTCATCCTGACGCACCAGGTCCCCGGCGGGATGCTGTCGAACCTGCTCTCCCAGCTCAAAGAGCAGGATGCGATCGGCCGCCTCTCGGAGGTGCTGGCCGAGGTCCCCCGCGTTCGGGCGGACCTGGGGTATCCGCCGCTCGTCACGCCGACCAGCCAGATCGTCGGTATCCAGGCCGTCTTCAACGTCCTCACCGGCGGGCGCTACCGCCAGATCACGAAGGAGGTCCGCGACTACGTCCGCGGCCTCTACGGACGACCGCCCGGACCGCTCGACCCCGAGCTCGTCGCGCGGGTGACCGTGGAGGCCCCGGCGATCGCGGGCCGGCCGGCCGATCTGTTACCCCCGGAGCTCGAGCGCAGCCTCCAGGAAGTGCGCGCCCTCGTTCCCGCCGCCGACACGGCCGAGGCGCTCTCCTACGCTCTGTTCCCGGCGGTCTACCGCACGTACCGGCAGGGTCTCGACCACGGCGTCACGGCCGAGATCCTCACGGTGGCCGCGATGGGCGTGGTCGCCGCGCTCCGAGCCCCGAGGCCCCCCACGGCGCGGCCTGCTCCCCTGGGAGAGCCGGGGCGCCCGAGCGCGTGGGCGCTCGAAGGCCGGTCCCGCCAGCACACCCAACGGAGGTGGATCGATGCGGCTCACGGTCGTCCTCGAGGGTAAGCGCACGCCGGTCGACGTCTCGGACGACGGGACGACCGTCACGGTCGATGGCCGGTCCTTCCCGGTCCGGGTCGTCGCCCGGACCCCCGTACGGGTGGAGCTCGAGATCGCGGGAGAGAAATCGGTGGTCGAGGAGTGGCCGGAACCGTTCGCCGCTCCGCCCACGCCGGTCGTGGTCGACGGCGAGCGCTGGGTGGTGGAGGTCGTTCTCGAGTCGACGCCCTCGGCGACGCGCGCGTCCGCCGCGCCGGCGACCGCGGTGACCAGGTCCGCTCCCCGGGCCGAGGCACCCGACGACGGTGCCGGTGTGGCCGTCGTTCCGCCGATGCCGGGCCGGGTCGTCGAGCTCAAGGTGCACGAGGGGGACCACGTGCGCGCGGGATCGGTCCTCCTGGTCCTCGAGGCGATGAAGATGCGGAACGAGGTCACGAGCCCGGCGGACGGTGTCGTCCGGAACCTGCGGGTCTCCGAGGGATCCAGCGTCCGCGCGCGCGAGCCGATGCTGCGGATCGCCCCGGCCTGAGGTCGGCTCGGTCGTACCCCTAGAAGGTGCGCACCGCGTGGTTGCACGCCGGGCACCGTTCGGCGCCCACGGGCAGGTCGGCGGCGCAGTAGATGCAGAAGCCGGGCGCCGACGCGGGCCCGGCAGTGGGAGCGGCCCCGGAGGCGAGCGGTCCGCCTTCGGGCGCGCCCGGAGCGACAGTGCCCCGGGCGCCCGAGCCTACCGCGCGGCTCCCCCACGACGACCCGAGCAGGACGAACCCCACGACCATCCACGCGACGAATCCGTAGAGCACGTAGACAGCGTACTGGGGCAGGACGAACCACGCCAGCAGCGCGACCGCCATCGCCGCGAGGTTGAGGAGCGAGAAGAGGGTCCTGGCGAGCACGGACGCCGTCCTGTGCCGGGGAGCGTGCCGGACCTACTTGTCGATTTGTCCTGCGGGTGGGGCGGAGCTCTCCCGTCCCCCGCGCCGGGGGGCCTCTAATAGCCTCCGACGCTGGGCGCGCTCCGTGACCAAGGTCCCCACTCTCAACCGGCTCGACGAGTTCACCTACGAGATCCCGGTCTCGGAAGTGCCCGGGATGAGGGTCCCCGGGATCCTGTTCTCCAACGAGGCGCTCCTTCAAGGGGTCTCGGGAGACCCGTCGCTCCTCCAGCTCGCGAACGTCGCGACCCTGCCCGGGATCGAGCAGAACGCGCTCGCGATGCCCGACATCCACTTCGGCTACGGCTTCCCGGTCGGCGGGGTCGCGGCGTTCGACCTGGTCGAGGGGGTCGTCTCACCGGGCGGGATCGGCTACGACATCAACTGCGGGGTCCGCCTCTTGAGGACCGGGCTCACGGTCGAGGAGGTCCGGCCCCGTCTGGCGGCCCTGATCGAACGGCTCTACCGGGAGGTCCCGAGCGGCGTCGGCTCGAAGGGGGCACGAACGCTCACTCCGTCCGAGCTCGACGAGGTGCTCGTGGGAGGCGCAGCCTGGGTCGTCGGGCAGGGAATGGGCCGTCCCGAGGACCTTCTCGTCCAGGAAGAGGGGGGCCGTCTCTCGGGAGCGCTCCCCGCGGAGGTCAGCGAGAGCGCGCACCGCCGCGGGCTCCGACAGCTCGGGACCCTTGGCTCGGGGAATCACTTCCTCGAGGTGCAGGCGGTCGATCAGCTGTTCTACCCCGAGTTCGCCGCGGCGATGGGGCTCGAACCCGGCCACGCGGTCGTCATGCTCCACACCGGCTCGCGGGGCCTCGGGCACCAGGTCGCGACCGATTTCATACAGCGGATGGATCACCGGCTCGCGGCCGAAGGGGTCGTGCTCGTCGACCGTCAGCTCTCGTGCGCCCCGATCTCCTCCGACGACGGGGCCCGGTACCTGGGGGCAATGGCCGCTGCGGCCAACTTCGCCTGGGCGAACCGCCAGATGATCACCGAAGGGGTCCGCCGGTCGTTCGGCGCCGTGTTCGGCCGGGCCGCGGGGGACTCCGGTATCGACGTCGTCTACGACATCGCCCACAACATGGCGAAGGTCGAGGAGCACCGGACCGGCGGCACCTCGAAGAGGGTCCTCGTCCACCGAAAGGGCGCCACCCGTGCGTTCCCGGCCGGGCGCGAGGAGGTCCCCTTGCCGTACCGTCCGTTCGGCCAGCCGGTGCTGATCCCCGGCGACATGGGGACCGCGAGCTACGTCCTCGCCGGGCTGCCGACCTCGATGGAACGTTCGTTCGGCTCGTCCTGCCACGGGGCGGGCCGCCGGCTCAGCCGCCACGCGGCCGTCCGGACGTTCCGCTACGAGGAGGTCACGAAGGCGCTCGCCAGCCGGGGCATCATCGTCCGCTCGGCGTCGAAGGAAGGGGTCACCGAGGAGGCGCCCGGGGCCTACAAGAACGTGGAAGAGGTCGTCCGGGTCGCCGAGGGCGCGGGGCTCACCCGTCGGGTCGCTCGGCTCGTTCCGCTCGGTGTCGTCAAGGGATAGGCTTCCGTTTCCGGCGCCACGCGCCGGTCCCGAGGACGGCCGCGAGGATCCCCACCCCCGTGGAGATCGCGACGATCTCGGCGAACGTGAGGACCGGCGCCGAGGTCACCGAGACCGTCCACGACCGCTGGATCAGCGTCCCTGCCCTGTCGGTCACGTTCAGCGTCACGGTGTACGTCCCCCCGGACGAGAGGGTGAGGGCCATGACGGGTCCACCCACCGTCTTCCCGTCGGGCAGGCTCCAGTTGTAGCCGTAGGGCGGGCCGTTCCCGCCGTACGCGCTCGCCGAGAACGTCACGGTCAACGGCGCCTCGCCGCTCCCTGTGTTCGGGCCCGCGACGACCCCGAAGGGCGCGCTGGCGACGATGGCGGTGTCGCCGGTCGCACGGTCCCCGAGCGCGTCGGTCGCGTACCCTTCGAGGGTGTAGCCGCCCGGGATCCGGTACGAGTGGCTCGTGGCCTCGAGGATCGAGCTGTTGCCGTCCCCGAACCGCCACTCGAGCGTCGCGCCCCCCGGACCCGTCGAGTTCCCGTTGACGCTGACGCTGAACGGCACAACGCCCAGCCCGGGTCGGACATCGGTGCTGAGAGTGAGGGTGTCGACCCCCGGAAGGAATCCCCCGGGTTCGGTCGCGAAGAATCCCGGCAGGGTGATCGGCACCGTGAGGAGCGTGTTGAGGTAGGAGTCCTCGACGTCGAGGCTCGCGGAGAGCGTGTTGCTGTCGGCCGGGGGCAGGGGGCCGAAGTACGTCTCCTCCACCAGGGGGCCGTACGCAGAATGTCCATCCCCGAGGCTCCAGAAGACGATCTCGCCCGCGGGTCCGATCAGCCCGGCCGTTACGGTGAGGGTCGTCCCCGAGGAGACGTTCACCGCCGGTGATATCGTAGCCGTCACTCCCACGGGCACCGCGCCGTGCGCCGGCTCGACATCGATCACGAACGCCTCGCTCGCATTCCCGTGGCCAAGGTCGGAGAGCGACCCGATCGCGACGTACTCTCCCGGCGTGCTGTAGACGGCGGTCACCGACTGGCCGACCGCGCCGATCCCGTTCCCGAACCTCCAGCCGGTCGTCGCGGCGTCGTCTCCGAAACCGCCACTGACGACCGCCGACGAGAACACGACCGTGAGGGGCGCCGGGCCGGCCTGCGTCGAGCTCGTGAACGTTACGTTCAGCGGGGGAGCGACGGTCACGGTGGCGTTCGCGGTCGCGAGGATCCCCGAGGAGTCGTTGATCCATTCGGAGACGTTGTACGTCCCCGCCGTCCGGAAGACGGTGCACCCGCAGGCCTTGGTGTAGAGGTCGGCGGACCCGAGGGTCGTGGTCGTCGGGTGACCGGAGCCCGGGCCGCTGCCCCGGGTCACGAAGAGCGCGGGAAAGTCCGCGGCCGCGTCGCGAACTCCCTCGGTCGTGTTGGCCAGGATCGTGAACGGCGTCGGGGTCTGGACCGTGATGTTGACTGCGGAACTGGCCCCTCCGTCGGTAGGAGAGGCGCTGTCGTGAACGGCCACCTCGGCGCGGTAGACCCCGGCGGCCGGGTAGGCATGCACGGCCACGTGGGACCGGTTCCCGGTGATGGACGAACCGTCTCCGAAGAAGAAGTCGTAACTGTACGGGGCGGTGCCGCCGGTGACGGTGGCCGTGAAGTTGACGACCGCGCCCGTCGTCGGCGTCGCGTTCGACGCCGCCAGTTGGACCGACAGCCGCACCCCGCCGCCGACGATGACGACCGCGGCGGGAGAGACTGCCTCGTTGCCGACGCTGTCGAACACGAACGATTGGACCTCGTAGACGCCCGCCTGGGCGAACGTGTAGTCGGTCGAGCCGCCTGGGAAGAGCGAGGCGTTTCCGTCGCCGAAGGAGATCCCCTCGAGCGGGTACACCCCGGATCCCCCGGTCGCGGTAAGGTTCAGCGTGGTGGTGAGCGGGGCGGAACCGGACGTGGGCGACGCGGTCACGGTCGTGCTCAGGTTCGACACCCCAGCGCCGCTCGTGGACACGAGGTTCCGGACAAGGGCCGAAACGATAGGGGTCCCGATGCCCGTCACGGCGTCCCAGCCGTGTCCCGCGGCGTAGTCGTTGTTCCCGAGGAGGATGTCGTGAAAATCGGACGAGTAGTTCGAGCTGTTGAGGATGCGGTAGAGGCTGGGGTTGAGGAAGCCGAGGTCGACCTTGGCGTACTGGTCGACGTCGGCCGCGATCCCTGCCCAGACCGGGGTCGCGACGCTCGTCCCCTCCACCCCCGAAAGGCCCCCTCCCGCGTAGATCTCGACCGGGTCAGAGGCGTCGGCGGAGACGTCGGGCGCTCCCCGGTTCGGACCCGAGAAGCCGAGGCCTACCTGCCACCACGGTGTCGGGAAGGGGGAATACCCGCCGCCCGAGCCGCCGCTGTTGATGCAGCCGGGCGCGGACGACCCGGTCTCGCTTCCGTTCCAGGCCCACTCGCTGCGGTACGTTCCGTTCGTGTCGATCGAGAGGTAGGTCCCACCCACGCCGGTGACATACGGGTCCGAGGCCGGATAGTTCGTGGAGAGGCCGCTCGTGCCGTCGGCCGCGCCGCAGTCTCCGGACGCTGCGAACACGCTTATCCCCTCGGCGGCCGCGAGTTCTAGGACCGGGCTGAGGACGGCGTACGATCCGTCGGTGGATGCGTTGCACTCTGTCTGGCAGACGGGAGGTTGGTAGGCGTTGTAGATCCCGACGTCGGGCTCGCCCCAGCTGAGCGATATCACGTCGGCCCGCCCGCCTCCGACCAGCCAATCGATCGCGGCGTAGAGGCCGGGCCCGGCGTCCGGAGAGTAGGTCATCTCGATGGACGCGCCCGGGGCCATCGCCCGACTCCACTCGACGTCCAATGCGTCCTCGAGCGGCCAGCCCGTATTGGTGCCGGTCGAGTTGAGGTCGATCGTGGTGGGGTCGGGGTAGCGGAACGTGATGTTTCCGGCCGCGAGACCCGTGTCGTTCGCGAAGTTGCTGAAGTCGCTCTTCAGTCGGTCCGCGGGCTCGTCGCCCGAGTAGGCGTCGACGACCGCGATCCGCACTCCGGACCCGTTCGTTCCGTTCGCGAGCAGCGGATTGAGGGAGTACGCGACGTGCAAGTCACAAGGGGTGAGGTCCACCCCGGGCGTGCACCCGGCGGCCGGAGCGGCACCCGGAGCGGCACCCGGAGCGGCACCCGGAGCCTCGGGCGTCACCGACGGAACCATCGACGTCACGTTCCCGAGACCCAGCACACCGATCCAGGGTGCGATCGACGGCAGCGCCGCGGGCGTCGGATGGCTCACGTAGGTCCGGCCCGCCGGGGATCGATACTCGTCGAACGAGGTCCCGAAGGCTCGGGCGATGGACGCGCTCGCCCCCTGGACGTCGAGGATGAGGCCGTCCGGCGAGGAGGCGACGGTGAGGCCGTAGCTTTCGAAGTAGCGAGTTGCCGTCTGAATGGCCGAGGCGGTCGCTCCGAACCGGGAAGCGGCCTCCGATGCGGGGAGGTAGGCGCGATAGGTCGGCGTGCCCGGAACGCTCTGCGCATCCACGAGCGCGGCGAGACCGGTCGGGTCATGGGAGGCGAGGCCGACGGCCACGTCCAGCGGCGTGGAGGGGGGCAGGGGGCCCAACGTCTCGACACCGGACGGAGCGGCGTACCCCGGGGCCACCCGGATCGACGTCGAGGCGGGGGTCGCGATTGGTGTTTCGGCTACCCGGGGCGCCGCGGTCTGCGAGGAGCCGAAGACCGACCCGGAGGGAGCGACCAGGCTGGCGACCGCGAGTATCGCGATGGCGACGACTATGGGAACGGGACGGTGTCGCACCCAGACCCCTCGCTTCGGACTAGAGACGCGGGGAGTGGGATATCCCTCTTGCCTATCGCGGGTCGCGGGGCGCAAGACCTCATAACCCGGCCCCGAACTCGGCGAGCGGAGCTCCGTGAACCCCTACCTCGGGTACGAGATCGCCCTCCTCGCGGTTCTCGTCTACGCCGGCATCGTTTACGCGCTCTGGGCCGCCGGCAAGATCGGCCCCGACCGCACGTTCTCCCTTCTCGGACCGGCGCTGATGATCCGGACGAAGCGGGGCAGGGCCGCGCTCGACCGATGGGGCCGGTTCGTTCGCTTCTGGACCGCCGCGGGCGACCTCGGGATCGTGCTGGCGGCGTTGGCGATGGCGGCCATGGTCGTCGTGCTCTTCCTGGGCGCTATCCGGTCGTTCAGCCTCTCGGCCGCGCAGGCCCCCTCGATCCAGGAGGCGGTGGGGCTGCCCGGGATCAATCCTGTGATCCCCCTCGGGTACGGGATCGTCGCACTCGTGGTGGGGATCGTGCTCCACGAGCTCCTGCACGGGATCATCGCCCGGTCGCAGAAGATCGGGGTGAAGAGCCTCGGCGTCCTCTGGTGCGTCGTTCCGGTCGGTGCGTTCGTCGAGCAGAACGACGTGGACATGCTTGCCGCACCCCGGCGGAAGAGGGACCGGGTCGCCGCGGCCGGCGTCCTCGCCAACTTCGCCCTTGCGATCGTGTTCTTCGTCGCTTTCTCCGGACTGGTCGCCTCGTCCGTACAGCCCAACACCACGGGCGTGCTCATCACCTACGTCCAATCGAACTCCCCGGCCGCCAACCTCAGCATCGCCCCCGGTGACGTCATCACGTCCATCAACGGCACGGCGACGACTACGGTTCCGCTGTTCGAATCGAGCCTGAACTTGACGCACTCCGGGGAATCTGTGGTGGTGGGCGTCTATGATCCGAGCCTGGGGCACGTCACGAACCTGACCGTGGTCCTGTCCCAGAACCCGACGATCAAGACGCGCGGGTTCCTGGGCGTGGGAGTCCTGACCACCCTGGCCGAACTGAAGTCGACGCTGGTCTGGCCGCTGGGCACGTCCGGGGGCCCCCTCGTGGGAGGTTCGCTCTGGCTGTACCTGCCCTTCATGGGGGTCGAACCCGTGGCGGGGCCGTACGCGGGCGATTTCCACGTCTCCGGACCGCTCGCCGGGGCCAATCCCACCGGGTTCTGGATCGCGGCCAACCTCCTCTACTGGCTTGCCTGGATGAACCTCCTGCTCGGATTCTCGAACGCGCTCCCACTCGTGCCTCTCGACGGAGGGCTCCTGTTCCGCGATTTCGCCACGTCCCTCGCCGCTCGATTCAAAGCTGGGTGGAGCGAGGCGCGCCTCGAGGCGTTTGGAGGTCGCGCGGTCGTGTTCTCGTCCCTGCTGGTCCTGTTCCTGTTGCTATGCCTGTTCGTGGTGCCTCGGCTCGTATAGACGCGGACGCCCTGTTCGCGGACTACCCGTTCCTTCCCGGCGCGGATGCCCTCCTCGGCGGAGAGCTGGTATCGGTCCGGTCCCTGCTCCTGGACCCCGCCTACGAGCGCCCCCGGGCGATCGGCCGCGCCCGAGTCCTGGCGGCGGCGGACGACCCGCGTGCGCTCCACGACGTCGAAGAACTTTCCGCGGCGTCCGCGGACGTGCGGTACCTCTCGTTCCTGTTCGCTCGCCTCGTGCTGGCGGCGGCCCCGGCACCGGCAGCGCTTCGCCGGTGGGCTGTGGCGGAAGCGAAGCGAAGCTACGCCCGGCTCCTCCAGTCGCCCCCCGACGAGCTCGAGGAGATCGCGCGGCGTCTGGGGTTCACCGGCGAGGCCGGCAGCGGCCGGGTGGAGATCGATATCGCCGACTATGTCCGACTCGCCTCTCCCATCCGGGAGGCGGACTACCGGCTAGCGAACCAACCGGTCAAGGGGGGGCGGGTCACGGTGGAGGCGAAGCGCGCCGCTCGCCTCCTGCAGGAGGCGATCCGCCGGTCGCTCGTCACGCCCGTCCACCTCGACGCGGAGGTGGTCACCCTGGTCCGGTCGCGGGAGACGGAGCTGTTCGAGGAACTGTCCCGTCGGCTGCCGCTCCCGGTGGGGCGGGCCGGGACGACTCCGGGCGGACTTCGCCGGGACCGGTTCCCTCCGTGCATCCGGAAGATGCAACGGACACTGGAACGCGGTGAGAACCTCTCCCACGCCGGCCGGTTCTGCCTGGCCGCGTTCCTGCACCGCGCCGGCGCGGACTTCGAGACGATCGTCGACGCCTACCGCGGGGCCCCGGACTTCGAGGAGTCGGTGACCCGGTACCAGGTGGAGCACATCGTCTCGCGCAACGAGGGGCTCGGCTACGAGCCCGCCCAGTGCGATACCCTGCGCAGCCACGGCCTGTGCGTACGCGAGGGAGACCCCACGGCAACGGTCCCGGTCGACAGGGCCTCGGACGAGGTCTGCTTCCGGCCGACCCTCAAACACCCGCTCCAGTACTACCGCATCAAGGGCGGGGTGACGCTGGAGCGGGCCACCGACGGCGAGGGCCGGGTCACTTCGGGGCCAGCGCCTGATACGTCCGCCTCGCGCGAGCGAACGCCGTCCACTGGCCGGCGATGACGAAGTAGAGGAACGCGACGTCGATCACCGTGAACTCGATCCCCCAGAGGTGGAACCGGGCCCACGGCTCCGACCGCGCCCAGGGCCAGGGAAGGGACCAGTCGAACTCGAGGAACGCCGCGAGCGCGAGCACGACCAAACGGTCCGCGCGCGAGAGAAGTCCCGCGTACAGCCGTCCCTGACCCACGGCCTGCGCCTGGGTCCCCATGTAGCTCGTGAGCAGGAGGCTCACGAGGGCGAGCAGGGCGAGGATGGGGTTCGCGAAGCTCGAGATCGCGAGGCCGACGACGAGTATGACGTCGGCGTACCGGTCTAGGACGTGGTCGAGGAGGTCGCCTTGCGGGCTCGCCTTGCCGGTGGTGCGCGCGACCTCGCCGTCCAGGACATCGAACAAGCCCGCCAGCAGGATGAGGACGCTGACGGGCAGGAAGAGCAGCGGTGTCGTCCACCGCACTGCCGCCGAGAGGAGGGCCCCCGCGGCCGCGAGGGTGATCGCTAGGACGCTCAGGCGGTTGGGGCTCCACCCGAGGAACGGGCGCGCGAGGCGCTGCACGTACGGGTGCACCTTCGCCCGGTATCCCTCGAGAACCATCGGACCCACCTACGTCGGCCGGTCCAAAAGGTGCGCGGTCACGGCAGCGTCGGCGAGCCAGTCGATCGACTGGGACCGCGCAGGACCCCTCCCCCGGAGGTGGCGGGCGACGTCTCGGGCGACGGCCTCCACCGTACGGTTCGTGGTATCGATCTCGAAGACGCGCCGTCCGAGGCGGCGAGCCTCGATCAGGATCGAGTCGGTCGCCTCGCAGACGTAGTTCGACTGGCGATTGGCCGGTGTGCCACGCCGCGCGCGGCGGAGGCGCGCAAGGAGCTCGTTCGGATGACACCGGAGCACGATCGCCTCCCTCAGGGGCAGGAGGTGTGCCAGGTGTCCGACGATCAGCTCCGGCGCGCCCACGGTGACCGGTCGACGGACGGCGCGGGAGAGCGCGTCGAGGTCGACCTCGACCGACGCACCCCTCCGTCGCACGGCTCCGACCTTCCGCGCGAGGTCGCGGACCTCGACGACCCGGAACCGGCCCGCGAGGCGCCGCGCCACGGAGCTCTTCCCGGTCCCGGGAGTACCGGTGAGCGCGGTGGTCCGGGACATCGCCATCGACGAGACCCTGCTTCGGAAGAGCGCATCGCCCGGGGGACCAGCCCACCCCTCGGGGGCGGAGGCCTAGAGGAAGCGGAGGGTTCGGAACGACCGCCGCCAGGCACGGACTTGGGGTCCGACCTTCTCGGACCGGAGACCTCCCCGGACGATGAGGTCCGCGAGGCGCGGCATGTCGGGGGGAACGAGCCCCAGTCGCGTCGCCTCGGCGGTGCCGATGCGGCCCACGAGGTCGATCAGGAGCGCCTGACGCTCGAGCCTCCGCGCCAGCGCACCCGCACCCTCACCGCTCGTGGCCTTGAGCAGCGTTCGGTCGATGTGGAGCTGGTGGGATCGGGTGAAGCCGTCCGCCGCTCCGATGAGCGGCAGGCCGCCCTCGACCAGGGCCGGGGCCAGGGCCTGGGCGTTCGCCACGACGGTCCGCGCGTACTCGGGAGCGAACCGCTCCAGCTCGAGGATCGTCTGGGCGATCCCCGCGATGCGGTTCCAGTGCGCGTTGTCGAAGATCCTCCAGACGAGCGCCGGGTCGATCTGGCGGAAAAGGTCGTCCCGGTTCGTGGCGATGATCCCGCCCTGGGGTCCGGGGAACGACTTGTGGGTGCTGCCGAACAGAACGTCCGCGCCCTCGCGGAGCGGGTCCTGGAACTCGCCCCCGGCGACCAGCCCGAGAACGTGCGACGCGTCGTAGAGGACGAGGGCGTCCACGGCGTGAGCGGCCTCAGCGATCTCGCGCAGCGGGTACGGGAAGAGGAAGAAGCTCTGGCCCAGGACGACCGCGTTGGGCCGCTCGCGTGCGATCGTCTGCACGGCCTCCTCCGCTTCGACCCGGAACCCCGGACCGTCCGCCGGGAGGGGTCGGACGGTGTACCCGAGGACGGCCGGGACGAACCCCGGGGCGTACCCGTCGTAGCCACCCCGGTCGGGAGGGATCGCGAGGATGCGGGAGCGGGGCGGGAGCAACGGCGCGAGGACCGAGAGCGCCGCAATGTGCCCGGAGAGCGGGCGGGTCGTCGAGTGCTTCGCCCGGAAAAGACGGGCCGCCGCGGCGTTGGCCAGCGCTTCGATCTGGTCGGTGTACCGGGTGCCTGTGTAGCTGTTGTCGAGCGCCTCCCCGTCGAAGACGGTCTCGAGTGGAAGGGTGTACCGGCCCGCGAGGTCGCTCCCCAGGTACCGTCGGGCGGTCGGAGAGAGGGAGTTCTCGCTCGCGAGGAGGTTGAACACCTCCCGGCCCCGCCACCGGTCGTGGGACCGGACGAGGCCGGCGAGCCGCGCCTCTTCCTCAGTCGGACGCGGGTTCATGGGCGCCCGGACCGTACGGTCGCGGCCCCTTGGCCAGCTTCCGGCGCTCCGTGTGCCCGCATCGGGGGCAGACGAGCTCCTTGCCGCCCATCGTGAGAAGGGCGTGGCAGACCTGGCAGCGGGCGGAGACGACGCCGAGGGTCGCTGCCGCGGTCGTGAGCTTGATCGACGGGTGCGCCTGGAGCACCCGCGCGAGGATGATGTCGCCCACGGCGAACTCGCCCTGGAGCGTCTCGGTGTACCCGTCCTTCGCCTTGGAGATGTGGACGGTGCCTTCGGGCTTTCCGGGGACCGAGCGTCGGCTGGTGGCGGTCACGAGGACCTCCACGATCGCCATCGCGGTCTTGATCTCCTCCACGCGGGCGTACACGAGGTCCTCTTCCCCGATTTGGGGAACGGCGTTCCGGGGCTCGATGCGCAGCGTCTTGTCGCGAGGGTCGATCGTGGGTTGCCCCAGGACCGACGCGTAGATCCGACCCCGGTCCTCGTAAGTTCCGTGCCCGGGGAGGTACTGCTCGGCGGCCCCGAGGTAGTCCCCCGGGAGGGCGAGTTTCGGGAGCTCTGGGTCGGTCATGTATCGTGGTTCGTCCGGATCGCCCAGAGGTCCACGTCAAGGTCGACCCGTCGCCGGGCGTGGTGCGGGAACGTCCGCGGCAACGCCCAGGGGATCGGCTCCACGACTAGGACTTGTGCGGCGCGCGCGACCGCTCCCCGCGCTATAAAGCTTCGGGAGTCGAGGAGGGCGAACGCGTAGATGCCGCGCGTCGCCGAGGCGTACGCCGCGTCCCAGAACGGCCGGTCGGCGTGCCGCTTCTGGGCTCCGAACGGCGGGTTCATCAGCACGAGTTCCGCCGGCGGGCGGGCCTCGCCCACCTCGGCCACATCGAACGAGACGCTCACCCCGGCGTTGCGGGCGGCTTCCCGGCCGAGGTCGATCGCTCCGGGGTCGACATCGATCCCGCGTACGGTCCCGGCGCCGAGAAGGGCCGCCCCGATCGCGAGCCGTCCGGTCCCGCACCCGAGGTCGAGGACGGAACGTCCCGTCAGTCCGTCGAGCCGCTCCGCGGTCGCAAGGAGCGTGGTCGCGGCCTCGGCGGGGGTCAGGACCTGCTCGAGGTCGGCCCGGGGGCGGGCAAAGGGAGGCACCCGCTCGAGGTGGCGGAGGAGCTCGGACCGGCGCACGACCGGCTAACGGCCGGAGAGGATGACACTGCGCCCCGCGCCGTACTCTGGTCCCGGAGTGCGGGGAGCCGGATTTGAACCGGCGAACGCCTTACGCGACAGGATTTCTTCGGCGGCGGTCGCCGCCGTTTAAGTCCTGCGCCGTTTCCGGGCTTGGCTATCCCCGCGCTGATCAGCGCGCGGGAACGGCGGATTCCTCTTGCGAGGCCGGGCGGGTCGGGGCCTTCTTCAGCGAGACCCGCTTCGGGAAGTACTTGAGGAGAACCACGTCGTTCACTGCGGCGACCCAGCGGTACGGCACGTTGGTAGCGCGCGAGTCGTCCACTAACATCGGGCTGGTCTCACCGACGTAGAGGCCGTCGATCTTCGCGCCTTCGACGTCGACCACAACGTTGTCGACCTCGCCCAGAAGGCGCCCGTCCGGAGTGTAGATCTGCCGTCCCATCAGTTCGGTCATCTCGACCAGCATCGCCTGTTCCCGCCGCTGCGACGGGGGTTGCCCTTCTTATGCCTTTGGGCGGAAGTGCTTTGGGATTTTCGTGAGGGTGTGACGATTCCCGGCGGTCGACCCGCCACCGTTCACTTTTCGCCGGTGGCGAAAGTGTTGGCCCTTCCTCGACCGTGCGTCTTCCGTGGATCCTCGCCGGTCCCTCGTCTTCCCTCTGCCTCCCGACCAAGAACCCATTCCCCCTCCTCTCCGAGCCCTCATGAACGACTTTCGTCTCCTCGTCAACCTCTGTGTTCGGGAGGCACTCTCGACTCGCGTCAGCTCTCGACGTGCCCTCTCCCGCTTCGCGCGGGACCGCGCCCTCGAAGCGCGTGTCACCGGGTCGATCGGGCTTGCGGCCGCCGACATCGCTCGTTCGCTGGCCCGCGGGCACCGGCGCCGTCTTAGGAAGAACCTCGTGAGCCGCCTTCCTTACGTCCGGGTCCCGTTCGTGCGGGTCCCTGCAGCGTCCTTCCATTTCGACCCGGACTCCGGGAAGCTACGCCTCTCCCTGCGTCGGGGGGAATGGTGTTCGCTCGTCGTCCCGGTCTCAGACTACCACCGTCGGGTCCTGGCGAACCCGGACCATCGAGTGACCCAAGTCCACGTCGGTCTTTGGAAGGTAATCTTGCTCTATGCGCGGCGACCGCCGGTGCCGTATGCACCCACCTCCCTGGTCGCCCTCGACACCAACGAATCCTCCCTCGATGGGGTTGAAGTCGATCCCAAGGGGGCGGGGTACGTCCGAGTTCCGTTCCCGGAGATCCGGGCAATTCAAGCCCGACATGTCGGTCGTCGTCGGCACCTAAGTCGAAAGAAGGCGCACGACAGACGGGTCTCGTGTCGTTTTCTCGGTAAGGAAGGTCAGAGAGAGTGCAATCGCATCCGCTCCCGCCTCCATGCCCTCACCCGCTCCTTGATCGATGAGCTGGCCGCCCAGCATGCGGTCCTGGCTCTCGAGGATCTCACCGAAGTGCCCCGACCCCGCCGACGTCGCTCCGGCTCCCGGAACGCACCCCGGTTTCGTTCCCGATCCCTCCGACGCCGCCTCTCTTCGTGGCCTCAGGGAGAGCTCCACCGGCAGCTCGCCTACAAGGCGGTTGACCGAG
>Ga0209415_10006506_pt1 | contig 20727 bp, 16 predicted proteins | sample PeaSoiSIISIP2007_FD_187696 | JGI IMG/M metagenome (GOLD analysis project Ga0209415, IMG submission 187696) | Peat soil microbial communities from Weissenstadt, Germany - SII-SIP-2007 (SPAdes) (version 2) | ecosystem: Environmental > Terrestrial > Soil > Wetlands > Peat | place: Germany...
TGCCAGTTGGGTGAGCTGAATGAGGTTGCCGCAGGTGTCGTTCAGCTTCGCAATGGTCGAGCCGGGTACGTCGGTGGGCGGCATAGTGAACTTGGCACCGCGGGCCTTGATCCGCTCGTAGTCGCCCTTGACGTCGTCGGTGAAAAACATGGCAGCGGGCTGGCCCTGTTGAAAGATCGCCTGCTGATACGTTTTGGCGGCGGGGTTGTTGTTCAACGCCAGCTGCAGTTCCGTGCCGTCCGGCTCCTCGGGCGATGCCACGGTCAGCCAGCGATATGGCCCCTGCGAAAAGTCCGTCTTCTTTGCAAACCCGAGCACCTCCGTATAGAAGCGCAGGGCCTTGTCCTGGTTGTCCACGTATACGCTGGTCACTTTGATTTTCATTTCGTCTCTCCTTATGTTACGCACGCGGTTTGGGCCGCGTCGTCTTCTCCTTAGTCTTCCTTTTCGTTGGTGTTGCTTGATCACGATCCATGCGGTCGAGGTGGCGTTCGAGAGCATCTATGTGAGCGGACCAGAACCGGCGGAACTGAGCCAGCCAGGCATCCACCTCCTGAAATGGTTCAGGTTTCAGCCGGTAGAGACGGCGCTGTGCGTCCACCGTGGATTCCACGAAACCGGCGTCGCGCAGCACTCGCAGATGCTTGGACACAGTCGGCTGCGTCATACGAAGCTGACGCTCGATTTCTCCAACCGACTGTTGTGACGAGACCAGGAGGCTCAGTATCGCGCGACGGTTCGGCTCCGCAATGATTTCGAAGGCAGATTCCATTCCCTGTATATACTCCATAGAGTATATACGTGTCACGGTATATTTAGGCCTAGAGGAACCCGAGCAACGGTTTCAGTCGGGGGGCGGGGATGCACCGTCCGCTGCGTTTTTGGCGCCGTAGGAACTAGTCGAACGCCGTCCGCAGAAAACTCACCAGCTGCCAGCCATCCATGTATTTATACGGAGTCTCACCCATGGTGTAATGCCCGCAGGGCAGGACGACGACTTTGTGATCCAGATTGTGCTTCTCGAATTCCTCGACCACCTGTTCCGAAAATTCCGGCAGAAACGTCATGTCGTACTTCGCATAAATAATGAGCGAGCGCCGCGGCCAGCGCGAAAACTTGTCGAAGTACACCATCGGACTGACCGCGCGCCACACCTGCCGCAGATTCTCCAGATCGATGCCCGTTTCGAGGCCTTCGCGGATGTGGCGCGTGGACTGCCCATGCCACACCACGTCGGCAAAATAAGTCGAGGCGTGATTGAAGGCCGCGACCTTTATGCGCGGATCGTGCGCGGTCGCAATAAACGCATAGCACGATCCGAGGCTGGTACCGACGATGCCGAGCCGGTTGTAACCGTGCGTTTCCAGCCAGTCGAGGCAGCAACGCACATCGATTACGCCCTGGCGCACAGAATCAAGCGTGCGTCCAATATTGGCGGAAACGGCATAATCGGCGCGGTCGATTTCCGCCGGACGGCGAATGTCGTGATACGGCATGGACAGACGCAGCACGGCAATTCCCATCCAGTTCAGCACCTGGCAGAGGCTGGAGTACGAAATTGCATCGGAATTCCAGTGTGGCAGCAAGACGACCGCGCGGCGTCCGCGAGCCGGAAACCAGCGCGCGTTCACCAGATTATTTTCGGGATACGGCGTTACTACCGGCGAAGTGAAGCGCAAAAAGTCGGCATAAGTGCCGCGAACTTTTCCTTCCAGCCGCGGGTCGGGAACTTCGCGAGTGCTGAAGACTTGAACTTCGCGCCGCTCCAGCCGAAAATCCGCCGGCTTCCGATAAGAGTAAAAGTCGTCGCTCGCGCGAATGATGCGATCGTTGGAGAGCGAGAAATATTCCAGCAGATCTCGAGAGGCCGGTCCAGCGGGGCCGCCGTTGCGGCCGGGCCAGTTGTGGGTCCAATCCAGCCCCCAGTCGAGCGGACGCACCACCCGGTTATTGTCTACCGACGTGAGCCGGGTTTCCCAGTCGTACATCCGTTGTGCGTAGCGCGAGGCCATGTCTCTTCTAGAAATACAGCAAGGAGGAACCGATTGGCGAGTTGCGTCAGTTTAACGGCGGTATTCAGCACTCAGCAGTCAGCACACAGCATCCAGCCGTTAGCTAAAAGCCAAAAGCTAAGAGCTGCTATAAACGCGCGGCACTCTCTGCGAGATGCCACAGAGAATCTCGTAAGGCACGCTTTCGCACAGCCGCGCCAGTTCAACCGCATCCACGCTTTTGCCGTTGCTCGAACCGATGAGGATGACCTCGTCTCCCACCGCAGCGCCAGGAATGTGGCCTACATCGACCATGGTGAGGTCCATCGAAACTCGCCCGACCACCGGCGCGTATTCGCCGCGGACAATCACACGGGCACGATTCGAAAGCAGGCGCGGATAGCCATCGGCGTAACCGACCGGCAGCACGGCGATGCGGCTGCGCTCGCGGGTCACATACGTTCCCATGTAGCCGACCGCTTCTCCGGCAGGCACGTCCTTCACGGTGAGTACGCGCGTCTTCCAGGTGAGCACGGGCGTAAGCGGGAGCGCGGGCTCAGTAGCAGCCTCGCCGGCACGAGTGGCGGGAAGCGAGTAGCCGTAGAGCAAAATGCCGGGCCGCACCATAGTCTTCCACGTCTCCGGCCGGGCGCTCACCGCGGCGGAGTTACCCATGTGCACCAGCGGTGGATGCAAATCATGCTCGGCAAGAACCGCGAGCGCTTCTTCAAAGCGCTTCATTTGACGCCGGGCGTCTTCGGCATCGAGCACCTCGGCCGATGCGAAATGCGTGCTCACGCCTTCAAGATGCAGGTGCGCACATGCCGCAAGCTTCACGCATAATTCGCCGAGCGCTTCCTTCGGTGCACCCAGGCGGTTCATGCCAGTGTCAACTTTCAGGTGTACCGGCAAATTGATCTGTTGTTTGCGCGCCGCTTTTTCCAGGCGCTCGATATGCCAGGTCTCCCAGACGGTTGGTGTCAAGTTATGGGAGACAATGCCGTCTTCTTCTCCCTTCCAGATTCCGGTCATCAGCAGGATGCGCGTCCAGATGCCGGCGCTCCGCAGAGCGCGGCCTTCGGCGGCGTCGGTTACGCCGAGCCAAGGCGCGCCTTCGGCTTCCAGCGCCAGGGCGCATTCGGTGGCGCCGTGGCCATAGCCGTCAGCTTTGACGACGGCGCAGATGGCTACGTTCGGGCCAACGTGCTCCTGCACCGTGCGGAAGTTTTCCCGCAGCGTGCTGAGCGAAACTTCCGCCCAAGTCCGCCCGTCGAGAGCGAGCGAGCGCTGATCGGGCAGGACGATGCGTTCAAGGCGAGGGGCATTCACTAGGAAGATTATAGCGACGGCACGGTTGCCGAATGCTGATCAACTAGCTTCAACCGGCACTCTCGTAATGCCGGCCTTACCATTCGCCTCCATCCATTCGCCCAATGGCAATGTACTTTTCTAGTTTCCGGAAAGCAGAAAGTTCACCGTGATTTCCGTTTCCACTTCGATCGGCTCGTCGTTCAGCAAATACGGCCGATAGCGCCATTGCCGCACCGCTTCAATCGCGGCGGCAGAAAGCATCGGGTGTCCGTGAACCAGCACCAGATTCTCGATCGTCCCGGCTTTGCTGATAACCGCGCGCAACTCCACCGTGCCTTGAACCCGCGCCTGCCGCGCCAGGTTCGGATAAATCGGCTGCACGCGATAGATCAGGTTACCTTCTGCCCAATGCGAGACCACCAGGGGCTTGACTGGTGCTGGACGCGCTGGGATCACCACGGGAAGACCCTCGCCAAGCCCATGGGCAATCACGCCTGGTCCACCGTATACTCCGTCGCCGATGCTCGGAGCTTCCGTCATAGTCGTGCCCGATCCCGCATCGTTGATTCTCGGTGTTTCTGGCGGGACGGAGAACGGCGCGATGATCTGCTGTGGGTTCGAATTGCTGTTGGCCGCGGTCGTTTGGTGCCCATGCGACGGACCGTTTGGGGCAGGGACAAACGACGCGGGCGCCGAAATCTGCAGCCAACGCACCTGCGGCGGCCTCTCCACCCACAGCATGGAGACTGCGATCAGCAGACCCAGGCTAAAAGCCTGAATGGTGAAGGATGCAAGCGTAGCCCGCCCGCGTTGGGCAGACTTGTCCCAAGTGCTTTCCAGTGTGCTGAACATAAACTTTGTCCTCCGGAACGGGCCCGTTGACTGTACAGACACCTGCGACTCACGATTTGATCCTCAGGAGAGGAGAGGAATGAAGACAAAGGTAAGTTACCAACGAAAAAGACGCCAAAACCCGGGCGGAAAATGATGATTGCGAGAATAAAAAAGACCGCGTCGGCACGCGGTCTCGTAAATAACGCCCTGCCAAAAAAAGGGGAACTAAACCTACCCCCGCAGTGTCGCTACTTCTTCGGCGGAGTGCTCGCGGGCGGTTTCGTGCCTGCCGGTTTCGCGGGCTTGGCTGTCGCTCCACTCGCGGGCGGCGCTGCCACACCCGATTGCGCGTTGTAAGCATCCACAATCTGCTGGGTGATGTCCATCGACGGTCCCGCCAAAATCACAGCGCCGCGTGGCCAAGTCATAGCCTGGTCGGTATCGAGCAGAAGTCCGTAACCGTTATCGGTAACGTACTTCTGGATTATGGGCACCATTTTTTGCAGGATTCGGTTTTCGATCTCTCCGGCCTGGTTCTGGAAATCTTCCTTTGCGTCCTCCGCCGCGCGGTCAAAACTCTTCTGCTTGGCCTCGATCTGCTTCACCAGCTTCTCGCGTGATTCATCATTCAACTTATCCTGCTGAGTATTGAGTTGCTTCTTCAAGCTGTCGATTTCGTCGTTCATCCCCTTCAGCTCGTTCTGCTTGGGCTCAAACTTCTTGCTGAGCGCTTCCAGGTCACGCTGCCCTTCATTCGAAGCAGCGATCGCCTGTTCGACGGCGAGGGTACCGATCTTGGTGCCAGTAAACTTGGCCGCAGATTGAGCTGCAGGTTGAGCTGATGAGGGAGCGTTCGGTGGAGCGGCGGCAGCGGGAGTGCCAGCAGCCGGGGCGGCTTGGGCCACAGCAAAGACGGAAAGGCCGAAGATGAGGGCGACGGTGACGTACGCAAACTTCTTAATCATTGGATCCTTTGAACTCCTTCAGATTTTTCGGAAACGCCGGAAGCTTCCAGCTCGCTAAGCTCGCGAAACGGATTGCAACCCGAGCCTATCAGTCATCAGACCTGAGACTTGAAGCCAGCGCAGCCAGCGCGCAAGGCGCATTCCACGCACGGCTCTCTTCACGCCTAACCGCTAGCGTGGTGATCAGGGTGTGGACGCTTGGATTATACGGAGCCTACCGGAACAGCGTCAAACCGGCCATCAAGCCTCCCTGGCGAAACCGGCCAACCTTTGGTTGCCCTGGGCAGCGCTTCGCCGCCCCGGTGTTCAATAACGGAACCGGTACCGCACCTGCACATAGACAGCGCGCGGCAGGTTCCAGTGGAATCCGCCGTAGGTCACGCTGTCGTCGTAGATCACGCGCCGGTTGGTTACATTGAGCGCACTTACCGAAGCACTGAAGCGTTCCCCGAAATCCTTGCCGAGCGACAGATCGAACGTAGTGTGGCCGGGGAGATACTGGCCCGGATAAGGCCAGCCGGCAACACCTTGTTGTCCGTTGGTGAATCCCGAGCCGTAGTAAACGTTGGTGGAGGCATAGGAGCGCCACGGGAGAGTGACGTCTCCGCCCACGTTGAGCGTATTGCGCTGGTCATGATCGAGCGGGCATAGGAACGGGAAGGCGCCGTTTGAGTTTTGCGGGCAGACGTCGGTGTTGTTCAGCCCTCCCGTGATAACGCCACCGCCCTCGGCAATCTGGTTGGAGTACGCGAGGTGAACCTGGGCGCGGTGTGCGATCCGAGGAGAACGCAGCGTAAGTTCCCATCCGCGGATCGACGCCCGCGTATCGGTGAGCGGAAAGAAGATGTTGGACGCTCCAATGTTGTTGTGGTCAAGAAAATTGGCGACAACGGTTTTGAAGGTGTCGCCGTCGAGGATCCATCCCCGGTAAGGAATAGTGACGCCAAACTGATGCTCTTCGTCGCGCTCACCATGAAGCGGCAGAAACTCGCAAACCGGCGGTTCACACAGCTTCTCGAGCGGACCGGAAACGGTTTCGATGGGCGGCGCTTGATAGTAATGTCCATAAAAGGCACGGAAGGTCCAGCGCAGTTTAGGAATGGTAACGGTGGCGCCGAAGCGGGGGCTGATCGCGGACTCGGAGACCGGCGCCTCCGGTGCACCGACAGGAAAATTGCCTTCGGAAAACCACGTGGGGCGCATACCCGCCGATAACGTCAGCCACGGAAACGGATTGAATCGATCGTCGATGTAAAAAGTCTCGAGATTGGCAGTGGGAGTCTCACCGATGGTGAAGGGTGGATTTCCGCTGCCATCGTTGAATAGGGCGCCGAACACTTGGTTATCGTGCTGGTAGAAGCTGAGGAACCCAACTTGCAAATCGTTCTTCTTGTAGTTGGCGGCGAAACTCGCCTGGCCTCCCACGTAGTTAGAAGCGCGGTCTTCGGTGGTAGCGATGGGAATATCGTTCGGATTACTGGCGTAGTCTCCGCTGCTGTAGTGGTAGAACGGAGAAACCGTGGTCAGCAGATGGGAATTGAAAGTGTGCAGCCAGGTGAAGAGGACGCCAGTATCGACCTCGGTTTGGCCATCGCGAAGGCCGATGCTGGGATAGCCGTTGGGGTTTGAGTTTTCGAAGTCGCCGGGATTTGGATCGTAAGGAATCTGATAATAGTCGCGGCGGACTGAGGTCATCAGGCGAAGCTGATTCGAGGGGTCGACATTGAAAATAAACGACCCAAAGCCGCCGACGCCGTTGACCGCATCGTGCACAACCTGGGGAACGGGCGGCTGCAGGCCAAGATCGCTGCGGTTGCCGTTGACGCTGGCGTAGTACGCGAAGCGGTCGGTGTGGCTGCCGAAGCTGAGTTCATCGTCAGTCTGATAGAAGTTGCCCGCCGTGACGGTGAGTTCGGCTTCGTTGTTGCGCTCAAAGCCGGTGCGGGGCACGACGTTGAACACGCCATAAGTGCGGTCGCCGAATTCGGCGCTGTAGCTGCCGCGATTGACCTCGACGTAATCCAGGTCCTTAGGATCGAACTGCGGTCCAAGATTTTGCGCAATGGCGGTATTGATGATGGGAATGCCGTCGAGAAGCCACGTTGTCTGGTGCCCGCCGCGCATGTGCAGCATGTCGTGAGTCACGTAAGCGCCGGGTACGTAATCGGTAATCATGGCCATGCTGTTGGTGCCGTCAGCGCCGGGAGTGCGCTCGATGTCGACCCGGTTGACGAGAGTGGTCGGAGTGAAGCTGTCGGTAGCAACGACGGTCGGCGTGCCGGACACGGTGACTTTTTCATTTGCCACGGCCACTTGCAACTGAAAGTGAACGACCGGCGCAGATCCCGAGATGACGATGACGTCCTGTGCGGTTTGCGCGAAGCCCTGGCTGGCAACGCTGACCGAGTATTCGCCGAGCGGGACAGCATTGAGCTGAAAATTTCCGCTCGCGTCCGTGGTGACGCTCTTACTCCACTCCGACGATTTGGCCTTGAGCATCACCATGGCGTCTTGAATGGGTCGATGTTGCGGGTCATGCACCACGCCCCGGACGGCCCCGTAATCGTTGCCGAACGCGGCGGAGGTAATTAGCAACAAGGCTGCGAATGTAAGCAGGTTTGCGCGAGTCATGTTGATCGTGTCCCGAAATCTCACTTCCCCTCATCAAGAATCCAGCCCCGGAGGGGCGATCGAAACTAGCCCAGCGCTTCAGCGCTGGGAAAAGCAAAAAATGAGTAGAGTCCCGGAGGGACGACCGAGTTCTCACACGATCTCTCCGAGGCTGAAGGCCCCAGGTTGTCGTTATTGGAATTTTGAAAGGGAAATTAGCTGCGAGGAGGCGCGCGCGCGGAATAGTATCCGGAGATGTCGGTTGAGCGAAGCACCGCGCTCTGCGCCGGGCGCGCGGGTTCAATCAGGAGACTGAAAAAAGAGAGCAGAGTGGAAGCGGGCTGCGCCCACTCCGAGGTAGTCGCGCCGCAGCAGCAAGTATTCTGACAGCAACTATTGACTGCTTGAATGGAGGCCGCGGATGGGTCCGACGGGGACGGCGGCGACGGCACCATCGCATGATGGCAGGGCATCGCAGGCTGCGATGGCACCGGCTGGCGCATGCAGTGCATACCCGCCGACAGGACGCCACAAGGCATCGCCATCGGCCCGAAGGCCGGGACGAGCATGACGAGCATCAGTAGCCTGGCAGTCCAGCCTGAAACTCCCCACATTTGCGGACCAGCATAGCAGATATTAGTTCCCAGTTCTCAATGGCGGCGTTTTTTCTGAGAACTGAGAACTGGGAACTGAGAACAGGTTTCCGGTACCATTCCTCCGTGCACGAACTGACAGAGGTGCTGTTGAAGACAATTCGAAAGCGGCAGTCGATGCGGCCAGGCGACCGCGTGGCAGCCGCAGTTTCCGGCGGAGCGGATTCCGTGGCTTTGCTCTGCCTGCTGTTGGAGTTGCGGGCCGAGTTGGGAATTGTGCTGTCGGTCGCGCACGTGAATCACAAGCTGCGCGGAAAAGAGTCGGACGAGGACGAGCGCTTTGTCGGCAAACTGGCGCGGCAGCATGGGCTCGAACTGCATGCGCGGGAGGCGCCGGTCGAGGAGAGAACCGGCATCAACTCGGGCATCGAGGCCGCAGCGCGTGAACTGCGTTACGGTTTCTTTCGCGACCTGGCGCGGGCAGGCCGTGTGACGACAATTGCCACGGCCCACACGCTCGACGATCAGGCAGAGACCGTCCTGCTGCGCATGTTTCGCGGCACCGGCATTCGCGGACTTGCCGGCATTCATCCGCGAATTATTTTCCGAGAGCACGAACAAATGTTCGGCGAGGTCGTGCGGCCGCTGCTTGGCTTCCGGCGCGCTGCTCTGCAGGAATTTCTGCGCGAGCAAAGCCAAACCTGGCGGGAGGATTCGTCGAATCGCACCCTTGCCTTCCTGCGCAATCGTGTGCGCCACCGCCTGCTGCCAATGATCGCCAAAGAATTTGGCGAGGCTGCGATCGAGCACATGGCAGAGCTAGCGGAAATCGCGCGCGCGGAAGAAGAGCATTGGAACCGCGACGGCTTCCTATCAGGGTATCGCTTTAGCGATGCCGCAAGTTCTTCGAAATCAGATGCCCCTTTAGGGGCTGAGGTGCCTCCTGAGACCCGGCCAGCCGCGCCTCTACAACTGGGTCCGCTGTTGGCCCTTCCTTTGGCGGCGCAGCGGCGGCTAGTACGCGGATGGCTGCAAGCGAACGCGCCCAACCTAAGCCTCTCATTCCGCCTGATCGAGCAAGCGCTGGAACTGGCCGCCGAACCACCAGGCAGGAAAGTGGAGATGCCATCCGGGTGGAATCTCCGCCGGACGCGAGAGGAACTTCGGCTGGAATTCGAAGACTTGAACAACCACCAAGAGGGCCCAGATTATCAGTACACATTGGCTGTACCGGGCTTGGTCGAGGTTCCCGAATTATGCGCTTCCGTTGAGGCCCGTGTGGTAGACGCGGTTGCAGTTTCGGAGAAAGAGCATGGGCAATTACTGGATCTGCGACACATGCCAAAGGAAGTTCAAATCCGCAACTGGCGGGCGGGTGATCGTTATTGGCCGGCGCATACCGCGGCCGCGAAGAAGGTGAAGGAATTGCTGAGCGACCGCCACGCGACCGGAGCGCAAAAAAAGCTTTGGCCCGTTGCGGTCGCGGCAGGCTGCGGGCTGATCTGGATGCGCGGGTTTGCCGTCCCCGCGGCCTTTCGCGCGCCGGCGGGCGCTGCGCAAGCGATTTGGATTCGGGAGATCACCGGCATGATGTAACATGCCACCATTAGACCTGCTGGTTTAGACTGACAGCTGCAAGAGTTGCAGGTTTCGCTACCACGCCGGAGGCGCCACTTCCGCTATGAATGCTTCGCCGAAAGTTCAGTTGCGCCAGGTGATCTCGGCCGACCAGATTCAAAAAAGAGTCCGCGAACTCGGACGCCAAATCTCCGACGACTATCGCGGCCAGACCGTGATCGCGCTGGGAATTCTAGAAAACAGTTTCCTCTTCATGGCCGACCTGGTGCGGGCCATCGATGTGCCTGTCATCTGCAGCTTCATCAAGCCGACCTACAAGCAAAGCCAGCAGGGCGAATCCCCCATGCTGGAGATATTTTTCAGCCACGAACTGGCGATTGCCGGCAAGCACGTGCTGCTGGTAGAAGGCCTGGTGCACTCGGGAGTGACCAGCGAATTTCTGATGAGTGACCTGCGCGGCCGGGGCGCGGCCTCGGTGAAGCTGGCCACGCTGCTCGATCGCCAATCGGCGCGCCGCGTGCCCCTGCAGCCCGACTACTTCGGATTTCTGGTGGATGACGCGTTCCTTTGCGGCTATGGTCTGGGGAGTCCGGAGCAGACAGGGCGAAACCTGCCGTATCTCGCGGCGACGATCTGAAGCTGTGGGAGATCGCAGGTTGCCCGAAGCTCGCGGCTCGAAGCTCATAGCCACCAAGCGTGACTTCTGTCACCTCCTTCTGGTTCCCCGTTTTCCCGGCAAAAGGTCTAAAATAAGTTGGGCACGCTTTTCCCAATCCAATTTCCGCTTCCGGCATCTAATATGAGTCATGAGGCGGTGTCTTTCTTTGGCAGGGATGGAGCCGCTCTTCGAGGAGTTTTGAGTGAATTCAACGATCAAGACAGTACTGTTCTGGGCGGTCATCGTGGTTTCGGCCTTCCTGCTTTGGCAGGTGGTGAAGACCGGGAGCAATGCCCAGAAAGAAAAAGAAATCGGCTTTTCTGAATTCCTGTCAGATGTGGACCAGGGCAACATCCACGACGTCTTGTTTATCGGCCAGGAAGCGCGCGGAAAGTTTAAGAACGACTCGCCTTTTCATACCACGGTGCCTCCCGGGAGTTATCCCGAAATGTACAAGAAGCTGACGGACAAGAGTGTCCCCTACAGCTTCAAGGACATCAGCAATGGCACTTGGCCCAGCTGGCTCTTGAATCTGGCGCCGCTGGTTCTGTTGGGCGCGCTCTGGTTCTTCATGATCCGCCAGATGCAGACCGGTGGCAACAAGGCGCTGTCGTTCGGCAAAAGCCGGGCGCGCCTGCTCTCCATGCAGCAAAAGAAGATCACGTTCAAAGACGTGGCGGGCGTGGATGAAGCAAAAGAAGAACTGCGCGAAATTATCGAATTCCTGCGCGAGGCGCAAAAGTTCCAGAAGCTCGGCGGACGCATTCCCAAGGGCGTCCTGCTGGTTGGCCCTCCGGGAACCGGTAAGACCCTGCTCGCCCGCGCGGTCGCGGGAGAAGCAAATGTTCCGTTCTTCTCCATCTCCGGCTCCGACTTCGTGGAAATGTTCGTAGGCGTAGGCGCAAGCCGCGTGCGCGATCTGTTCGAGCAAGGCAAGAAAAACGCTCCCTGCATCATCTTCATCGACGAAATCGACGCCGTAGGACGTCACCGCGGCGCGGGCCTAGGCGGTGGACACGATGAGCGCGAGCAGACTTTGAATCAGCTGCTGGTAGAAATGGACGGTTTCGAATCCAACGAAGGCGTGATCCTGATGGCGGCGACCAACCGGCCCGACGTGCTCGATCCCGCTCTGCTCCGCCCCGGCCGTTTCGACCGCCGCGTGGTAGTGAATCGTCCCGACGTTCGCGGACGCGAAGAAATTCTGCGCGTCCATACCCGCAAAATTCCTCTGGCGGACGATGTGGAACTGAACACTCTGGCTCGCGGCACACCAGGCTTCTCCGGCGCCGATCTGGCCAACATGGTGAACGAAGCGGCATTGGCAGCGGCGCGGCAAAACCGCAAGGCCGTGCTGATGTACGACTTCGAAGTGGCCAAAGACAAAGTGCTGATGGGCGTAGAACGCAAGTCTCTTCTGCTCTCTGACGAGGAGAAGAAGAACACCGCGTATCACGAAGCCGGACACGCCCTGGTGGCGGCCATGCTTCCGCATTCCGACCCGGTGCATAAAGTCACAATCATTCCGCGCGGCATGGCGCTCGGCCTGACCATGCAGTTGCCGACCGACGATCGCCACAACTACTACAAGAACTATCTCGACACGCAGATCGCCATCCTGATGGGCGGCCGCATCGCCGAAGAGCTTTTCCTGAACCAGATGTCAACCGGCGCAGGCAACGACATCGAACGAGCCACGGAACTGGCGCGCAAGATGGTTTGCGAATGGGGCATGAGCGACCTGGGACCGTTGACCTTTGGCAAAAAAGAAGAGCAGATTTTCCTCGGACGCGAAATCGCACAACACCGCGACTACAGCGAAGCTACCGCCATCCAGATCGACGAAGAAGTCCGGAAGATGGTGAGCACAGGCTACGCGACGGCCAAGGGAATACTCTCAGAGAATCGCGAAACGTTGGTGCGGATCGCAAAGGCGCTGATCGAACGCGAGGTGCTGGACGCTTCCGAAATCAAGATGTTGGTCGAAGGGCAGGACCTGCCGCCGATCAAGCCGTTGCCGGCGAAGACCGAAGACGGTGTACAGCAAGTGCTCAAGCCAGAACGAACTCCCGCGAAAAGCGGCGAGCGCCCAGCAACCGCGTAAGAGCAGTCGCCGGTCAATTCGCGTGGAGACGGGGCTTGCCCCGTCTGGGATTACAGGAAAACTCTGATTCGAGCAGGATTGGGAAGGGGCATGACTTCAGCGTTGCCCTTCCCAAAAGCTACCTAGCCGTTGCTTTCGCTATGGGTGCGAGCCTTTCGAAGGCCTCTTCTGCGCGGCGCAAGGCGTCCTGCACGTTGTCGCAGATATTCTCGGGACCTACCAACTCCTCGAATTCCGTTTGCTGAATGAGTTTTAAGGGCTGCTCCCTGGCTCCACAGAGGATCAGCGCGCGGCCACTTTTTTTCAGAGTGCGCGCCATTTCCTCCAGGGCAAAAAGTCCGGTGGCATCGAGGGCGGTCATGTTGCGCAGGCGGAGAATCACTACCGGCGGAAGCTGGTGAATGTTTTCCGTCACCACGTCGATCTTGTCGGTGGCATCGAAGAGAAACGGGCCGTGGATGCGGAAGATGGTGGCGTAATAAGGGATGTCTTTGTCTTGCAGGATGTGGACGCGTCCATCTTCGACGTAGTCGTCGGTTACCTGCGAAACGGTGGTGGTCGCGGCTACGCGGCTGATGAAGAGCAGCGCCGCCAGGATCATTCCGGCCTGCACGGCTACAGTAAGATCGGCGAAGACGGTCAGCGCGAAGGTTAACAGCCAGACGCTGATGTCGGTTTTCGTCAGCTTGAGCAGTCCGGGGATTTCGCGCCACTCTCCCATGTTGTAGCTCACGACGATCAGGATTCCTGCCAGCACTGCCATGGGAACGAAACTCACCAGCTTTGAGGCAAAGAGGAGAATCGCGAGCAGGGTCAGGGCGTGAATTATTCCGGCGACCGGCGTTTTTGCGCCGGAGCGGATGTTGGTGGCGGTGCGAGCGATGGCGCCAGTGGCCGGCAAGCCTCCAAACATGGGCGAGACTATATTGGCGATGCCTTGCGCGACCAGTTCAGCGTTGGGATTGTGGCGGTCATTAATGTTGCGGGAATTGCTCATGCGATCGGAGACCACGGCGGACATCAGCGATTCGATCGCGCCCAGCATGGCGACGGTTAAGGCCGGACCGAGAAGTCCGTGAATCAAGTCGGTGCGAAATACGGGAATGTGGAGATGCGGCAGGCCGCTTGGGATTCCGTGGAAACGCGAGCCGATGGTCTCTACGGGGAGTTTGAAAATCCACACGGCGACGGTGCCAGCGACCAGAGCGACAATGGCACCGGGGATGCGGCTGGAAACGGCTCGGCACATCAAAATAATGACGATGGTGCCAGCGGCCAGTACTGTGGCTTCGAATGAAATGGTATGAAAGTTAAACGCCAGTGCTTCCATGCGCAACCAGAAGACGCCGGGAACTTTTTCTAGCTTGAGGCCGAAGAAATCTTTTATCTGGGTGCTGGCGATGAGGACGGCAATGCCGTTGGTGAAGCCGATGACGATGGGGCGTGGAATGTACTTCACCGCCGACCCCATGCCGGTGAGTCCCATGATGACGAGGATGATGCCGGCCATCACGGTGCACATGAAGAGGCCATCGACGCCATGCGCGGCTACGATGCCGGCGATTACGACTACGAAGGCTCCGGTGGGCCCCCGATTTGCGTGGTCGATCCGCCTAGCACGGAGATCAGAAAGCCGGTGACTACGGCGCAGTAGATTCCGGCTTGCGGCGATAGTCCCGAGGCGATGGCAAAGGCCATGGCTAGCGGCAGGGCTACCAGGCCTACGGTGATTCCTGCGACCAGATCGCGCAGGAATTTATTCAGAGTGTAATTGCGCAGGCAGAGGACTGACTTGGGGAGCCAGCGTTCTTCGAAAAGTGTCAGTTCCATGGGAGATAACAATTATTGCAAGTTATGGATGCGGATAATAGTGCCAGAAGGACTAATGAGTGGGATGTACCGTTTCGGCAACCAAGGCAACCTAGCGGCGTTCGGGCGGGACGGGGCAGAGCCCCGTCACCACACGAGCAGCGGCGTCTTTTCTAGAACAGATTCCACAGGAACTGGTTGTAGACCTCGTGATGGAATTGCACCTCGGCGGGCTTGACGATCGTGCCTAGCAGGCGCGGACAGCGGTCGGCCGATGCCTGCTTCAGGTCGGCGTAGCGGCCTTTCACGTCTTCGCCGAGAAGTTTGGTGGTCCAATCGGCTTTGCGGAAGTTGTCGATTGCTGTGTAGACGTTGTCGGGCAGGTAGCGCTCGGCCTGGCGGAGGTTCTTGATCTTGGCTGTCTCGCCTTCCAAGCCAGTTTTGAAAATGGAATACATCACGAGATAGGGATTGGCGTCGGGAGCGACGGCTCGCACTTCGATGCGCATGCTGCGCTCGTTGCCGATGGGAATGCGGATCATGGCGCCGCGGTCGACTGCCGAGGCTTTGAGTTGATTCGGCGCTTCGAAGTGCGGATCGAGGCGGCGATAGGCATTGACGCTGGAATTGAACACCAGGCAGAGATCGTTGCCGGCGGTGAGAACGCGGTCGAGGAACTCGTAGCCGAATTTGCTGAGCTTTTCTTCGCCCTTGGGATCCCAGAACAGGTTCTTGCTTTCCTTGCTGATCGAGATGTTGGTGTGCATGCCGCTGCCGTTGACGCCAACGACCGGCTTCGGCAAGAAGCAGGCGGTCAACCCCATATTGCGCGCCACCTGGCGGCAGATCAGTTTGTAGAGCTGGATGTGGTCGGCGGCGGCCACCGCTTCGGCATAGCCGTAGTTGATTTCGAACTGCGAGGGCGCGACCTCGGGATGGTCCTTTTCGTTCTGGAATCCCATCGAGCGCTGCACTTCCGCGGTCGTATCAATGAAGTTGCGCAGCGGATCGCCCGGCAACGAGTGGTAATAGCCGCCCGTGTTTACGTATTCGAACTTGCCGGTCTCGTGGTAGGTGCGCTCGGCGTCCGGCCCATTGAACAGGAAACCTTCGATTTCATTGGCGGCGTTGAGGGTGTAGCCGTGTTTTTTGTGCAATCCGGTGGCAAACAGCTTCAGCATGCTGCGGATGTCGGCGGTGTAGGGCTCGCCGCTTTTGTCGATGACCTCGCCAAAGACGAGCACTTTGCCGGGTCCGAAGACATCGGCGGGACCCCAGTAAAAGGCGCCCCAGTCAATGCCCAAGCGCAGATCGCTTTCGCGCTGGGCGGTAAAGCCGCGAATCGACGAACCGTCGAAGGTGAGGTTGTCGTAGCTTTTGAGCAGGAACTTCTTGTCATAGTCGAGCATGTGCAGACGGCCTTCGAGGTCGCTGAACATCACGGTCACGGCCTTGATGCGCGCCTCGTCCGTCAGATATTTCAGGCGCTCTTCCTGAACTTTGTGAGGCGCCACGCGGTCGAGGCGCTGCTTCTTCGCCTTCAGGTTCATCTCTTCGAGTTCGTCGTAAGGGATCGCTAGAAAATTCCGCAGTTCAGTTGACATGCTTCTCCTTAAATTGGGACGCTGCCCAGAAATCGAATTGAATGGCCAGGGAACTGAGTAGGCTAACGCGTCCGGCGCACGTAGACAAATAGAAATCGGTTATGGCAACGATCAGGTTTTCCGATTTGCATCGAGAATGGTGCAGATCAGCTTAGCGGCGAGAACCGATCTACCGCCGAGACGCCGAACTCGCCGAGAAAAGCTTTCTTTTGAGTGGCTTTCTTGACCGGAGCGCCCAGCGTGCAATTCTGGGCTAGACGCCAGAAAACTCTGAAAGGGTTTTTTTCTGCGACCTCGGCGTCTCGGCAGTAGAACTTCGTTCTTCCGTGAAATAATCGAATTCGAGGAATTGCCCTTGAATTGCTCGATTTGTGAAGAACGAAAAGAAAAGCGGTTCTGCCCGGCGGTGCATGGGAAAATCTGTCCGCAGTGCTGTGGGGAGCAACGCGAGGTGACGCTCGATTGCCCTAGCGACTGTCCTTATCTTCTCCAGGCGCGGCAGCAGACGCGGGAGCACGCGACGGGGCATCACGGGAGTACGCACGATGAACTGCCCTGTCCACGGGATGGCGAGGATTGGTTTCGCGAGCTGGAGCTTCCCGAGGTGGAGATCGCCGAGCAGTTTCTCTACGAACGCGAAGAATTGATCCTTGGGCTCAGCTTCGCGCTGGCGAAAAGCGCACGCGCTGAGCGCTCACTGGACGGCCGCTCGCTCATGGACCGCGACCTGATTGCAGCTTTGAGTTCGCTCGCGAAGAGCTACCAGACGTTGGTGAACTCGAGCCTCATCTACGAACCGACGACGGCCAACCTGGCGCACCAGAGTATTGCTCGCGAAATTGAGACCATGGTGCGAGAGTTTCGCGAGGCTGAAGAGAAACAGCTTGGATACAATCGGCTGCGGGATTCCGATGTGCTGAAGGCGCTGGTGTTTCTGTCGCGCCTGGGCTTGAGTCGCACTTCGGGCAGACCGAAGTCGCGAGCGTTTGTCGATTTTCTATTTGCGCAGTTTCCTGAGAATCACACGGCCCTCGCCGGGCCGGACGAGGCGGGGAGCAGGATTGTGATTCCGTAGGACGTAGAGCGAGGTCAAAGGTCAGAGGTCAGATTGAAGAAGTAAACCTCCAGGTTCTTACCTCCGCAATCTGACCTCTAGCATCTGCCTCTCGACGCTCAGAGTCTGCGCACCGTTTGCCCACCCGGCAACTCTGCCAGCAGGTCTAGCGCGGTTCTGCCCAGTGCGGGATGGCGCGCGTCGGGAGCGATCTCGACCAGCGGCTCGAGAACAAAGCGGCGTTGATGCATGGATGGATGCGGAATTTTCAAGCCGGGCTCATCCACGACGAGATCTGCGAACAGCAGTATGTCGATATCAATCTTGCGCGGACCCTTCTTGCGCATGCGGAGGCGTCCCATCTCCGCTTCGACCTGCAACGCTAGCTGGAGCAGTTCTCGCGGCGTTTTCTCGGTTTCAACGGCCGCGACGCAGTTCAGAAACCAGGGCTGGTCGAGGACCTCTACCGGCTGGGTTTCATAGAACGCAGAAACGGCGAGCAGCCGGCCGGCTGTTTCCAGATATGCGAGGGCTGCGCGCAGGTTGGCGGCACGATCTCCGAGGTTCGATCCCAAAGACAGGTAAGCGATTTTCCCCACCCAGCTAGTTTCGCGGGGAAGGGCGTGAGAAGCCAGCGAAAACTGACGGAATCGCGGTTGATTGTCGGACTGGCAGAAGCGACTTTTGAAATTTCATCCGGGACGGCGCATGCGTCTCGCCCGTCCTGCAGCAGCATCGCAGCCGGGCGAGAATGCTTGGCACTCCACCGGCGGCGCGTGGAGATTACGGAGGAACGGGCTTCGGCGGGTACCTGTACCCAGTACCTAGGTCACTTTCTTAACTTCCCGGCAGCCAGTTATTCTGAAAATGCCATGAACCTGGACTCTCTTCTAATCAGCCGCGACGCCTCTTTGCTTGGCGTGCTGCGTCCGGCACTGGAGAAGATTTCGGTGACTGTCCAGGTTTGCGCGGAGGCCCAGCCAGGCAGCGACCTGCTGGCGAAGCACAAGTTCGATGCGGTCATCATCGACTGCGATGACCTGCAGAACGGTTTTGATCTGCTGCGGTCGCTGCGCCACACGCAAAGCAACGCCAAGTCGGTATCATTTGCGGTGGTGAATGGAAAGACGACCACCCAGCAGGCGTTTCAGTCGGGCGCCAACTTTGTGCTGCAGAAGCCGCTGACTCCGCTGCACGCTTCGCGTTGTTTCAATGCGGCGCTCAATTTTATGGTGCGAGAACGGCGGCGGTACTTCCGCCATCCGGTGGACATGCCGTTGCGAATCAGCCTTCCGAACAACCAGGAGATGACGGCCACGGCGACCAACCTGAGCGAGGGAGGGATGGCGATCCGCGTTCTCGGCAAGTTAGCCAAGGATGCGCAGGCGCAAGTTCGCTTCACGCTGCCCGGGGGTAACGTTTCGCTCGACCTGAAAAGCCAAGTCGCGTGGGCCGACGGAACTGGCCACGCCGGGATCCGCTTCCTTGAGGTTCCGCAAAGCTCGCAGTATCAGCTGGAAAAATGGCTGACCGACCGCCTGCAGGAAGAGATTCCCTCACGACTGCAAGGCTACGCAGCGCTACCCTAGCCGACTCCGCGCACGCGGCATCCAGCTTGCAACTTGCGCTCGGCCACTGCTGTGGCAGTGTAGATACGCGGCTCGCCGTGTCCCACCTTAAGCATGATCACATTGGAAGAAAAATCGCGCGAACCGAGCGGTTGCTGCGCCGACTGGAAGAGGACCAGCCTTACCTGCAGGTGCGTTTGTCGGCGCTCGGCGCTGAATACCGGCAAAGCACGAATGCTTTCGTCGACCGCGTGCGCGCCGAGGCGGAAGCGGAACTGCGGCGACTGCTGGCGGAACGCGGATCGAAATCCGAGTGGAACTTGCCTCAGCTCGCCAGCTGAATGCAGAGATTCCGGACAGGAACGAAAAACAAGCAGCGGCCAGATAAACTCAATTATCTTTAGAGGCAATGGACCCAACTGCTCACTCTAATCGTGGCAGGCGATGGAGGAAGGCCCTGCTCGCGGCGGCCGTACTCCTCTGCGTTCTCTTCGGAGTATGCAGAATCGCAGCTCGCCATCTGATGGAAACACTCGCTCTTACGACCGGACCCAATGGGTTGGACACTCCAGCGAGTTTAGGAGTGCCTTTCGAGCGGGTTCCGATTTCCAGCGGCTCGCGGCAGCTCGACAGTTATGTGGTGACAGCGAACCACGGATGTACGAATCCGCCAGTGGTGGTGATCTACCATGGGGTACAGGAGACCATCTCCGAGTGGGTGCAGGCGCAAGGCTTTCTGTATGACCACTGCATTTCTTCGGTAATTTTCGATTACACCGGGAGTGGAAACAGTTCGCGTCCAGCGCGGCTGGATGCCGTGGGCGAAGATTCGGTTGCCGCCTACGAGTTCACTGCCCGTCACTTTCCGGGCAAGCGTGTCTTTGTTCTGGGACACTCCATGGGCAACGGCCCCATGCTGGAGGCAGTGCCGCATTTCTCCCGTCGGCCAGCCGGGGTGATCGTGGCAGATGCTTTCGCGTCATTACGCTCCCTGGAAAGAAGAAGTACGAAAAACGTAATCTATCGGCTGCTGGCGTATACCATCCCCGACTGGTGGGACAACGCGAAATCGGTTCAGCAGATTCACGACCCGCTGCTGGTGATTCACAGCGATACCGACAAGGTAATTCCGGTGGCTGACGGGCGGTCCGTTTACGCCGCCGCGTCGCAGCCCAAGACACTCACAATCCTGCATGGATACAACCACAATGACCTCTATCAACACCCGAGCGAGGAGTGGTGGTCATCGGTCCTTGCTTTCTTAAAGGCGCCCGTCGAGTAGAGTGGCTCAGTCGACCGTCCGGCAGGCCATCGACATACGATCCTTCCGCGGCTCGCTAGACGCTCAGACTGGCCGACGAGGCGAATGCGGGGACCGCAGGTTCATCTTCCAACGTGGTTTCTTCCCAATACGACCGGTCGCGCAAGATGCGCGACACGAGCGCGGTGTGCATGGCGTGGCCGGCACGGTCGGCTACCACCGAACCGAGGATCTGCTTTCCGATCAGCGCCAAGTCTCCGATCAGGTCGAGAACTTTGTGGCGCACGAACTCGTCGGGGAAACGCAAGGGCGGGTTCAGAACTTCGTCGCGGTTCATCACGATGGCATTTTCAGTGGACGCTCCTCGAATCAGTCCTTGCTGGCGCATGGCGTCGGCTTCATGCAGAAATCCGAAGGTGCGGGCCGGCGCGATCTCTCTCAGATAACTGCCATTGGTCAGGGGCACACAAAAGCTCTGCTTGCCGATGAGGGGGTGAGGGAAGTTGATGGAATACGAAACGGAATAGATGTCCGCCGGATACACTGCAATGAATTTGTCGCCGTCGCGCAGTTCAATCTCGCGCACGATGCGGAGATAGGTGCGCGCTTTGCGCTGTTGGCGAATGCCGGCCTTCTGAATCATTTCGACGAAGGGACGCGCGCTGCCATCGAGAATGGGCAGTTCGAGATTGTCGAGTTCGACGATGGCGTTGTCGATGCCGACGCCCGTAAAGGCCGACAGCAGGTGCTCGGTGGTGGAGATGAGCACGCCTTTCTTCATCAAGCT
>Ga0209415_10006508_pt1 | contig 20725 bp, 16 predicted proteins | sample PeaSoiSIISIP2007_FD_187696 | JGI IMG/M metagenome (GOLD analysis project Ga0209415, IMG submission 187696) | Peat soil microbial communities from Weissenstadt, Germany - SII-SIP-2007 (SPAdes) (version 2) | ecosystem: Environmental > Terrestrial > Soil > Wetlands > Peat | place: Germany...
TGCCGACCCCGCCTCGCCGTTGCGCTCCGCCAGTTTCTGCGCGCGCAGCACGGCGGACTCAATCGCGTAGGTTTCGATGGTCATGTCGGCGATCGCGCCCATCAGTTCCTGCTGGTCCTGGATCGCCTGCATATATTTCTGCGTGGCTATTCCAGCGGCGAACAGGCCAATCTTCTTGGCCGTTGCCACCAGTTTCCGCTCCGGGGCAAGCAGGCCTTCGAAGCCCTCATCGCTCGGTCCCGACAGCACCTCATCCATCAGCTTCTTGATCGCCGCCATCAGCGGCAGTTGGCCGGACATGGCGCGCTTCAGCAAGAAACCGGTGATCACCAGGCGGTTGATTTCATTCGTCCCTTCGAAGATCCGGTTGATGCGCGCATCGCGGTAAGCGCGCTCGGCCGGATACTCCTCGACGAACCCATATCCGCCGTGGATCTGCACCAGTTCATCCACCACGTAGGCGATGAACTCCGATCCCCATACCTTCAGGATTGAGCACTCGACGGCGAAATCATCAATCACCTTGCGAACCTGGACCATGTCATCGTGATCGGGTACCTCGGCAATGGCTGCGTCCATCATGCCCACGGTGCGATAAGCCATCGCCTCGCCGGCAAAAATGCCCGCTCCCATGTCGGCCAGCTTCTCGCGAATCAACCCGAAGTCGGCGATCACCTTGCCAAACGCTTTGCGCTGCTTGGCATATGCGATCGCATGCTCCATGCAATAGCGGGCCGACCCGATGCATCCCGCGCCCAATTTGAACCGTCCCACGTTCAGGACGTTGAATGCGATCTGGTGTCCCTTGCCGATTTCGCCGAGCACATTCTCGACCGGAACCTTGCAGTCATTGAGGATGAGCGGGCAGGTGGACGAACCGCGAATCCCCATCTTGTGTTCTTCCGCCCCCACCGAAAATCCGGGGAACCCACGCTCCACAATGAACGCCGTGAATTGCTCTCCGCCGATCTTGGCGAACACAATGAACAGGTCGGCGAACCCGGCATTGGTAATCCACATTTTTTCGCCGTTCAGCAGGTAGTACTTGCCGTCGGCCGAAAGTTTGGCCTGGGTCCGGCAGTTCAAAGCATCCGATCCCGAGGACGACTCCGAGAGGGCGTAGGCGCCGACCGTTTGGCCGGCGGCCAGCCCGGGTAGATATTTCTTCTTCTGTTGCTCGTTTCCGAAATACACAATGGGCAGCGTGCCGATGCAGGTGTGAGCGCCCCAGGTAGTGCTGAAGCCTCCGTATCTTGCCAACCGGTCGGCGATGATGGCGGACGTGACTTTATCCATCTGCATGCCGCCGTACGCCTCGGGAACATCCACGCCGCTCAGCCCGAGTTCGCCGGCTTTCCTCACCAGTTCCCGGGTCACGGCGAAGTCCTTATGCTCCATCTTGTCCATGTTCGGTACAATTTCTTTGGTGGCGAATTCCTCGGCGGTGTGCGCGATAAGAATGTGCTGTTCGTTAAAATCCTCTGGCATAAAAGCGTCGTGAGGCGCGCATTCTTCGATCAGGAAGCTGCCGCCACGAGTTTTGACCTGCGTTGTGCCAGGCGTAGCCATACGATCCCTCCGTTCAGCAAAAGTCCGCTCCGTTCGGCTCCCGTCAGGCTACGGCGGCATGCGCCTTTTTCACCTTCCGTACTCTGCCCACGGGTTTCGGCATGTGCGCCGGTTTGGCCACCACGTTCATCAGCGCCTTTTGTGCGTCCACGTAGCTCTTCACCGCTTCGCGGGTCAGTTCCGTCAGCGGAATGAAGGGGAACGGCCGCAGCATCTCCAGCGTCTTGCCGGCGGTTTTCACGTTCGCGGCCAACTGGCGTCCGGCCACGTCCACCAGCCGTTTTTGCGCCTCGACGAACGACTCCGTCGCCTGCCGTGCCAGCGCCGACAGTTCGGTCGGTTTCACCTTCCTTCCGGCGCCGTTCGCCTTTCCTTTCGTGGCTCTGGCGGTCTCTTCGGCAAGGATGTCCAGATACTGCTTTTGCGCTTTGATGAAGCTGTCCATGCCCTCGCGCGCCAGCGCGATCAGGTGCTCGGGATGATAGGGGTCCCCTTGCTCGGTTTCCTGCACCCAGGTGTGCGTCTGCTTGGCGGCGATCTTCAGATACTCTTCCTGCATCTGGATGAACGTATTCACACTGCGCCGGAGGAGGTCTACCAGCGCATGCTGCCGCGGGCAATCTCCTACTCTCTGTTTGACCCCCGTCATCAGAATTTCGTTTTGCTGTTTGCCCAGATCCAGAAATACTTTCTGGGCTTCCAGGAAGTTCGTAATGCCCTCGCCGGCCATTTCGCTGAAGATTTTCGTCGGCGAGCGGTGGGGATCGGTGAGCTGTTCGCGGACCGCGTGCATCACGCTGGCATTCTGCTGTATCGCCAGGTCGAGAAGAATTCGTTGCGTGGCAAAGAATGTCTGCATCCCCTGCTGCGCCCAGCCGGAGAGCAAAGACACTACGGATGGTTCTTTCGAGTGCATGAAATCATGTGTGCTTGTTGCCATATGAAGACCTCCGAAATGCTGCATTGCAGCATCAGCTAAACTATACGAGGCGAAGGCAGTTGTGTCAAGATATTCCTACCGCTTGTGCAGGGCAACATAGGGCGCAATCATGAAGCCTTCCACCATCATCCTCATCAAGAAGTACGGCAACCGTCGCCTCTACGACACCGCCGGCAGCCGCTACGTCAACCTCGACGATCTGGCGGCCCACGTCCGCGCCGGCAGGGAAGTCCGCGTGGTGGACGCCAAGACCGGCAAGGACCTGACCCGCGTCGTCCTCACCCAGATCATCACCGAAGATGCCAAGGACAAGCCCACCGGCCTGCCTCTCGAACTCCTGCGCCAGTTGATCATCACGTCCGACGAAGTTGGCCAGGAATTCCTCATGTGGTATCTGAAGTCCGCCTTTGACACCTATCAGAAAGTCCAGAACACCGTGCAGAGCCGCCTCAGCGAAGTCCAGTCCGCTATCCTCTCTCCCGTGGATATGATGAAAAGATTCATGGGCGCGAGTGCGCCGTCGCCGCCCGGCACGGAATCCGAGGTCGAAATCCTGCGCGAGCGCATCGCCGATCTCGAAGGTCGCCTAGGGAAAGCCGCCAAGCCGAAGCCGCGTGCCCGCCGAAAGGCCTGAAGCCACGGCGCGCTGACAACTCAGTTTGTCGTGCATCGCGAAACCGAACCACGCCCCGCACTTGGACCAGCACCAGCCCGGCGCTATAATTCCGCGCGGTGCAGCACGCTCCGGTCTCTGCCTTGCTGCGGCGGCTGGACAGGTCCACGACGAACTTGGGGCACAGGCAGAAAACAGCAAAGGCGCATTCCGCGGCGGCGAAGCGCGAACCCGCCCCCCGGTTCTATCCGGAAGCCGGCACTTCGCTCTGGACGGAGGCTCTCGCCGGCGCCGAGATCCTCATCCTGCACGCCTCGCCGGTCTACTACGGTTTCGGAGTGCCTCGTGGCGACGGTTCGGCGGTCGTCATTATTCCCGGCTTTCTTGGAACCGATCTGTATCTGACCGAACTCTTTGCCTGGCTTCGCCGCATCGGATATCGCCCGTATTTTTCCGGCATCGGCATCAATGCGGAGTGCCCCAACCTGCTCATCCAGCGCCGCCTGACCCAGACCCTTGACACTGCCCTGGCCGAAACCGGCCGCAAAGTTCACCTGATCGGTCACAGCCTGGGAGGGGTGATTGCCCGGTCGGTGGCAGGCCAGCGCCCGCAGGAGGTGGCTTCGGTGACTACGCTCGCCGCACCCATTCGCGGAACCGTCGCCCATCGCGCGGTGCTGCGCGTCGCGGAGGCCGTCCGCCTTAGCATTCTCGAGGAGCACGGTCCGCATGTCCTTCCCGATTGCTACACCGGGCAATGCACCTGCAATTTCCTCGATTCCCTGCGCCGAAAGTTCCCAGTCTCCATCGTCGAGACTGCGCTCTATACCCGCCACGACGGCGTCCTGGACTGGCGCTACTGCATCACCAGGGATCCTGCAGTGGATGTGGAAGTTCCCAGCACGCACATCGGCATGGCCTTCAATCCCACCGCCTACACCGTCATCGCCGAGCGCCTGGCCAGGGCTCGATCGCGCGCTCAGTCACGTAACCGAGAATCATGACGTCGTAACTACATTGTCATCTCGAAAATGTATTGTCATCTCGACCGGAGCTTGCCTTCCGCGCGCGGAAGGCAAGCGGAGTGGAGAGACCCTGTGTTTCACGCCGGACCCGCAACCAGTTCGCAGTAGCTTATCCCACCATCTCCAGCACCGCGCCGTTGCCCGTCTCCAGTATCTCTGTTGCCCCCGCACCTTCCACCACAACTCGCGCCGATGTGAAACTGTTGTTCCTCACCGCAAAGCTGCCCCGGCAAACAGTCTTCAAATAAGGAAGACGATGCCACTCCGGACCGTCCCCACCGATCTCCGCCTCCAGCGTCATTCCGTCTCGCGCGACCGCCTCAAACTTCCACCGCAAATCCCGACGGCTGTCGCCCGATTCCTTCAGATCGCGGAAGACATGCTGCGATCCGTCATGCCACAGCACCGCTTTGCGGAAAATCAGCCCAAACGGCATTTCATACACCAGCGCCTCGATCGTGCTCGCCTTCCCCCCGGTCTGTGCAAAATAGGCGTGCGTCCACGTCCAGAAGTTGCGATGCCGATAGCCGCAGTTGTGTCCCTGCAACCCGAAGCCCAGGGGATCACCCGCAAACCGCCGCCCATCCAGCGCAATCTCGCCGGTAAACACTGCATCGGAGTGCGGCGTCCGTGAAAAGCCGATCCAGCCTTTATCGCTCAGGGTCACGCGAAAACTCGATCGGTATCTCAGATTCCAGTTCACCGTGTGACCATCCACTTCCAGCGCCCCGCGGCAGCAATCCTCTTCGATCGCGTTGCCCCCGGTGCGAAAATGAAACGGCGCCTGTCTTCTGCGCATAAGGTCGAGCCCCTGCAGCGGAAATTCCTGAATGAACGACTGCGGCTTCCCGCCCGCCGGAAACCACGTCGCCCACACTTGAACCGGCTTTCCCTGCGAGTTCCCTGCGCATCCGTCTCGCCCCGGATTGAACAACAGATACCGGAACCACCACGCCCCGCTGCCGTCCGCCAGCCCCATGCGCAGAAACCACACTTCATACCGCCGCCGCGTGGACAGGCTGGAAAACGCTTCGTTGAAAGTGGCCAATTTTCGCGCTCCGGAGAACCCTGAACTATCTCACAAGATTGCTAAACCTCAGGTGATCGCGGTCACAGCGCAAGCCGAAGCCGCGGACCATAGTTGTTGTGTCGCAAACCCCCATGCTCGACGCCTCCACCATCGCAGCCGGCTTCGGTCAACTCGCGCCCGGGCAATTGCGCGCCACGCTCGAGAGTTTCCTTCCGCCGAACGCCACCACCTCCGAAAAAATCAGCGCCATCGAATCGGGACTCAAGACTCCCGCCGGTCAACTCCTGCGCGACACTATGGCGCAATGGATCGTGGATGAAATCGTCCCCGTCGAGAAGCTGGTGCCCCTTGCCTACTTCAAGTGGCGTCCGCCGGTTCGTGACTCCATGATGTTTGTCGTCGCGCGCCTCTCTCCAGCTCGCCTCGCTCCGAAACTCCTGGAGCAGATCGCACTGCCGCTCAAAACATCGGCAGAAGTGCGGCTGCTGCGGCTGATCGCCAAGGTGCCGGGCTTGCAAAAACTGGGCCAGGTTATTGCCCGCAACCGGCATCTTCATCCCGCGCTGCGCAACGCCCTCGCCAAGCTGGAGAACGGTATTCACGACGTCAAGCCGGAAGACATTCGCGCCATCATCGAACAGAATCTCGGCCCGAAGCTCAAGGCGTTCTCGATCGAGATCGCTCCCACCATTCTGAAAGAAGCCAGCGTCAGCGCCGTGATCCGGTTCACCTGGAGAAATCCGGCCACCGGCCTGCGTCAGCGCGGCGTCTTCAAAGTTCTCAAGCCGCACATCCCGGAATACTTCGCCGAAGACATGGACTACCTCCATGGCCTCGCCCAGCACTTCGGCGACATTCACCACCGCTACGGCTTTCCGGCTCACCTGATTCCCGATACATTCCGGAAAGTGCAGCGCCTGCTCCGCCACGAAGTAAACTTCAGCCGCGAGCAGAAGACGCTGGTCGAAGCCGCCGAGCTATATCGCTCTTTCCCCGGCGTGCGCGTGCCCCAGCTGATCCAGCCTCTGTGCACGCCCAACATCACCGCGCTTACGGAAGAGAAGGGAATCAAGGTCACCAGCGCCGCCGCCCGTTTGCCGGTCCTGAAGCGTCGTAAAGTGGCCGAGCAGCTCGTGGAGGCGCTGGTTGCCGTGCCCCTGCTGGCAGCCACGCCCGACGCCGTTTTCCACGGCGATCCCCACGCCGGCAACTTGCTTTACGACAACCGCACCGGTGAGCTGGCCATCATTGACTGGGCGCTGCGCGAACACCTGGGACGTGAGCAGCGCCGCCACCTGGCGCTTTTCTTTCTGATGGTGAGCCTGCGCGATCCGGTTGGCACGTCCAACGAAATCATCGCTCTCAGTCAGGACCGCATCCCGAAGAATTCCGCCCGGCAGCGATCGGTGCGTGAGACCGTGGTTCAATTCTTGAATGGCTTGCCCCCCGCGGACATCCCCGGCGCCGCCGACGCCATGCGCCTGCTCGAGCGCGTAGCGCTGAAGGGAATCAAGTTCCCGCCTTCACTGATCATGCTGTCCAAGGTGATGTTTACGCTGGAAGGAATACTGGGCGACATTGTCGGCTCGGACCCTGGTATGGGTTTCACCATTGCGCGTCAAGTCGCCCAGCATTGGCTCGCCAATCGCGCCGCGTTCCGTTCCCCGCTCACCGGACGCGACTGGCTTACGCTGCAGTGCAGTGCGCTGTTATTTACCGGCCGGGTGTGGGTGCGCTGGGAACAGGCGATGCTGAATCGGTGGCTCGCCCCGAAAGCGAAGGAAGTTTCGCCCTCGCGCGGCGCCGGAGCGAGCTCAACCAGGCAGCGCAGCCTGTCCCAGGCGCCCAAAGGCGCCGCTTAAACCGCCACTGCTCTTGCCCGGACGGTTCGTCCGCGACCGTGCTTGGCATGCTTCGCGGTTTTCTTGGTTGGCTTCAGCAACGATCCGATCAGCGACGTCTCCGCGTCCATGAAGTGCTTTACGCCTTCGCCGGTCAGGTTCGCCATCGGCATCAGTCGCGATGGAGAGATGAACTCCAGCCCGCGGGTCGCCAGATCCAGGTTCACGTTCATCTGTTGGCCCATTACATCCAGCAGGCTTTTTTGAGCCTCGATGAAGGCATTTCCCGCTTCCTGGGCCAGGTGCGCCAGTTCCGTCTTCTTCACCGGCCTGCCGTCGTGCTCGGCCTTGCCCTTGGCCGCGCGTACGGTTTCCTGCGCGACCACGTCCAGGAACTTTTTCTGGGCCCGAGTGAACGTCTCCACCGCCTCGCGGGCCAGTGTGACCAGTTGGGCGGTGCGCTCGCCCTTGCCCGATTTCTCCGATTCCAGCCAGTGCAACGTCTGCTTGCTCGTGCTGGTAAGCAATTCCTGCTGCATCCCGATCAGAGTATCCAGGCTGCGCCGCACCAGGTCCGTCATGGCGACGGCGGGCAAGAAGCCTCCAACCCGCTCTTTGACTCCATTGAGAATGATCTCGTTTTCCTGTAATGCCAGATTGAGAAGAGTGCGCTGCGCCTCCACCAGGCTCGACGTGCCCTCGACCGCCAGTTCGGTCAGAAGGGCCATCGGCGACTGTTCGTTGTGGGGTTTCGTGGTTGCCATAACTGCCTCCAATGCTGCACTGCAGCATTGCCCATACTATAGGATTTGCAGGGTCTTGGAGTCAATAGTCTTCTTGCTGTGCGTGCGGTGCGTCATAGCGTGGCGTGATCCCAATCACAGGCATCGAAAACCGGGGCCGGGCATACTCCATTTTTACCCCGAATCCCGATCCGAATTCTTATAGGTAAAGACACCGATGACCAAACTTCCTGAAGTCGAAACCGCCAAAGCCCTGATGAACGAAGCCATGGGGTGGTCCGTCATGAAGTGGCTGCGCGAAAAGAAAAAGGTCCGTAAAACTGCCGATCAGGCCAATGCCGCCCTGGATTTATGCAGTGAGAAGGTCAAACAGGGCTGGACCGACGGCGTTCATGACGCCTATGAAGCCTTGCTGGCTCAGAAAACCCCAGGGCGCGGTTCTAAGAAGACGGCCCACGCTATCGCTCCAGAAGTCGCGCTCCTCGCCAAAAAGATCAAGGAAGCCGATGACGAAGCCTACCGTGCGCGCATGGATGCCGAAGCTACTTTCGACGAGGCCGACCGGCAACTCAGCACCGTCCTCGCCCGCGAGGGCTGCCGCAAAGCGATTCATGCCTGGGATCTTCACGAAAAGGCCATTCACAAGGCTGAGTCCGCAGGTTAGTTTGTCGTCGCCACGCCATCCAGCGCGAGGTTGAGTTCCAGCACGTTGACCCTCGGCTCGCCCAGCAGCCCAAGGTCGCGCTGGCGAGTGTGCTGCCGCACCAGATCGCGGAGCGCTGGCTCCGCCAGGCCCCGTTCCTTGGCCACGCGCGGAATCTGAAATTCCGCCGCCGCCGGAGAAATCTCCGGGTCCAGCCCTGAAGCCGAGGTCGCGACCAAATCCACTGGAATCGCCTGCGTCGGATTTTCCTGGTGCAAAGTGTTGGCGTCGGAGCGTATGCGGTCAATCAGCTTCTGGTTGGTCGAAGCCAGATTGGTGCCCCCGGAATTGGCGGCATCGTATCCGTTCCCCGCCGCCGAGGGCCGCGGGTGGAAGTACTTCGCCCCGGTGAAAGGCTGCGCGATGATGCGCGACCCGATAGCTTCCCCATTGCGCGTGATGATCTGGCCGTTCGCTTTGTCCCGGAACAAGACCTGCGCCAGCCCGTACACCACCAGCGGATAAATCAGCCCCAGCAGGATGGTCGTAGCCACGGTCATCAGCACAGCAGTGATCAGATTCTTTTTCATAGACTCCTCAAGCCAGTCGTGCCGCTGTGATAATCACGTCAATGATCTTGATGCCTACGAACGGCGCAATCAATCCTCCAACTCCATAGATCAGCAGGTTCCGGCGCAACAGCGCCTCGGCATTCATGGCACGATATTTCACTCCCCGCAGCGCCAGCGGAATCAATGCAATGATGATCAGTGCATTGAAGATCACCGCCGAAAGCACTGCCGATTCCGGCGTCTTGAGACGCATGATGTTCAACGCGTTCAGCACCGGGAACGTCCCGGCAAACATGGCGGGAATGATGGCAAAATACTTGGCCACATCGTTCGCGATGGAGAACGTCGTCAGCGCGCCTCGTGTCATCAGCAACTGCTTGCCGATTTCGACCACTTCGATCAGCTTGGTAGGATTCGAATCCAGATCCACCATGTTCCCGGCTTCCTTGGCGGCTTGCGTGCCGGTGTTCATGGCCACGCCCACGTCAGCCTGGGCCAGCGCGGGAGCGTCGTTGGTGCCGTCCCCGGTCATGGCGACCAGCTTGCCGCCCGCCTGCTCGCTGCGAATGAGCTTCAGTTTGTCTTCCGGTGTAGCCTGCGCCAGGAAATCGTCTACTCCAGCCTCGCGCGCAATCGCAGCCGCGGTCAGCGGATTGTCGCCCGTGATCATCACTGTCCGAATGCCCATCGCACGCAACTGCGCGAACCGGTCGCGGATGCCGCCTTTGACCACGTCTTTCAAGTGAATGACTCCAACCGCCTGCCGGTTCTCCGCCACTACCAGCGGCGTTCCGCCCGACGACGCGATCCGCTCCACCGTGGCGCGCACTTCCGGCGGCATGCCACTGCTGTTGTTCTCTTCAACGTAGCGCGTGATCGCGTCCACCGATCCCTTGCGCACCTCGCGCCCATCCAGATTCACGCCCGACATGCGCGTCTGCGCGGTGAAGGGAATGAACTGGGCCTCATGCGTGGCAAACTCCCGCCCGCGCAGCCGATACTTCTCCTTCGCCAGTACCACGATCGAACGCCCCTCCGGAGTCTCATCGGCCAGCGACGAAAGCTGCGCGGCGTCTGCCATTTCCGCTTCGGTCACTCCCGGAGCCGGCAAGAATTCCGTCGCCTGGCGATTGCCGAAAGTAATCGTCCCGGTCTTGTCCAGCAGCAGCGTGTTCACGTCCCCTGCCGCTTCCACCGCCCGCCCCGACATGGCCAGCACATTGTGCTGCACCAGTCGGTCCATGCCGGCAATGCCGATCGCCGACAACAAGCCGCCGATCGTCGTCGGAATCAGGCACACCAGCAGCGAGACCAGCACGAACACCGTCTGTGGCGAGCCCGAATAGATCGCGAACGGCTGCAGCGTCACCACCGCCAGCAGGAAAATTATGGTCAGTCCCGCCAGCAGAATGTTCAACGCGATTTCATTCGGCGTCTTCTGCCGGGCCGCGCCCTCGACCAGCGCGATCATGCGATCCAGAAACGTTTCCCCTGGATTCGAAGTGATCTTCACCTTGATGTGATCGCTAAGCACGCGCGTGCCGCCGGTGACCGCCGACCGGTCTCCGCCCGCCTCGCGAATCACCGGCGCCGACTCGCCCGTGATCGCCGATTCATCCACCGACGCTACGCCCTCGACAATCTCTCCATCTCCCGGAATCAGTTCGCCCGCAGAAACTGACACCAGATCCCCCGCCCGCAGCTGGGCGCTCGACACTTCCTCGATCTTTCCGCCCGGCCCGATCCGCTTGGCGATCGTTTCCGATCGGGCTTTTCGCAAAGTGTCCGCCTGCGCTTTTCCACGGCCCTCGGCCATGGCCTCGGCAAAATTCGCGAACAGCACCGTGAACCACAGCCAGAGCGTAATCTGCAGGTTGAAACGAAAGGCCGCGTGCGGATGCAGAATCAGCAGCACCGTCGTGATCACGCTGCCAATCTCCACCACGAACATCACCGGATTCCCCATCATATTGCGCGGGTTCAGCTTGAGCAGCGAGTTCCACGAAGCGTCGCGTACCAGATCAAGATCCCAAATCGATTTGCGATGGCTAGCCATAGATTTCCTTGGAACGATTTCCCTTTAGAACGTCTTACCTGCGTACAGAAGAAGGTGCTCAAGAATCGGCCCCAGGCTCAATGCCGGGAAGAAAGTCAGCGCGCCCAGGATCAGGATCACGCTGATCAGCAGCAGCGTGAACAGCGGCGTCGTCACCGGAAACGTACCCACTGACGGCGGCACATATTTCTTCTGCGCCAGGTTGCCGGCAATCGCCAGCATGGGAATGCACATGAAGAAGCGGCCTATCAACGTGGTCAGACCCGTTGCCGCGTCATACCAGGGCGTCGTGACCGCCAGTCCTCCAAAAGCGGAACCGTTGTTTCCGGCCGATGATGTGAAGGCGTAGAGAATCTGGCTCAGGCCGTGCGGACCGGGATTCGAGATTCCCGCGGTGCCAAAGCCTTTGATCACCGAGATTCCGGTCAGCGTGAGAATGATCAGCGGGAAGACCAGCGAGACCAGCATCGCCATCTTCACGTCGTAAGCTTCGATCTTCTTGCCCAGGTATTCCGGCGTCCGGCCCACCATCAGGCCCGCGATGAACACGGCCAGAACGATATAGACGAGAATCCCGTACATTCCCGATCCGACCCCGCCAAAGATCACCTCGCTGAGCATGATGTTGACCAGCGGCACCAACCCTCCCAGCGGAGTGAATGAATCGTGCCAGCCGTTGATCGCACCGCAACTGGCATCCGTGGTAACGGTCGCGAACAGCGCAGAGTTCGCAATCCCGAAGCGCGTTTCCTTGCCCTCCATATTCCCGCCCGGCTGCGCGTCGGTCGCGCGTTGCGCCACCGTCGCCGGATATAGCGGATTCCCTTGTGCTTCTGCCCAGTAGGCCACGGTCACTCCGGCAAGAAACAGGATCGCCATCGCCGCCCACACTGCCCAGCCGTGGCGGGGCGATCCCGTCATGCGGCCCAGCGTGTAAGTGAGTCCCGCCGACACCGCAAAAATCGAGAACAGCTCAATCAAATTCGACAGCGGCGTCGGATTCTCAAACGGATGCGCGCTGTTGGCATTGAAGAACCCACCGCCGTTCGTGCCCCACTCCTTAATGATTTCCTGCGACGCCACCGGCCCCTCGGCGATGGTCTGGGTTGTAACCGTGTCCATGACTGGTTTGCCGGCAGCATCCACCACCGGCTTTCCATCCGTGCCCACGCCTTGCACCCGCTGCGGCTCGACCAGTTTCACCGTGTCATAAGGCTTCAGGTTGTCGACTACGCCCTGCGACACCAGAAGCAGCGCCCCGACCACGGAGAACGGCAGCAGCACCCACAGGGTGGTCCGCACCATATCCACCCAGAAATTGCCGATGGTCTGCATCTGCCGCCGCGCAATCCCGCGAATGAATGCGATCGCCAGCGCGATGCCCACCGCCGCCGAAACGAAGTTGTGATACGCCAGCCCGGCCATTTGCGTGAAATAGCTCATGGTCGTCTCGCCCGAATACGCCTGCCAATTCGTGTTGGTGGTAAACGAAGCCGCTGTGTTGAAGGCCAGATGCTCCGGCGTGACCGCCGCAAAGTGCTGCGGGTTGAACGGCAGCATGCCCTGTACCCGCTGCATCACATACAGCACCAGCATCGAGACGCCGCTGAACAAGAGCATGGCGGTCGCATATTCCGTCCACCGCATCTCGTGCTTTTCGTCTACCCCGGTCACGCGATAAAGCAGCCGCTCGATCGGCCTCAGCACCGGATCAAGAAATGTCCGCTCGCCCGCGTACACGCGCGTCATGAACACGCCCAGCGGTTTGGTGACCGCGAAGATCAGCCCAAGAAATACGAATATCTGCAGCCAGCCATTGATCGTCATCTTTCAAACTCCGCGTTCCAACTCCGTCAGAACTTCTCCGGACGCAGCAGCGCGTAGAACAAGTACACCGTCACAACCGCGCTGATAATCAGCATGATGAGAGATTGTGTGTCCATTGATCCTTCTCCTACTTCACCCGGTCGCAGAAGTGCACATAAGCGACCGACGCCACAAAAAATGCGACCGTTACAGCCACCCAAATAGCGTCTTGCATATCCTCTTTGACCTCTAATCTGGAATTTCACCAGGATCGCCATCGTTGGCAGGCAGAAGAATGGCCTGGAAGGGATTCAACAGGGCCGGGCGTAAGAGCGGAGTCAGGAATCTATAAAGAATTCGTAAAGATGCTCAAGAGTTTTGTCTCTGATCCGGAAAATGTCACACCGACCCTAATCTCCCGGCTCAAACCGGTACCCCACCCACGGTTCGGTCACGATGTAGCGCGGACAGGAGGCGTCCGGCTCCAGTTTTTTGCGCAACTGCCCCACAAAAACTCGCAGATACTCCACTTGCTCGGTACTCTGCCCACCCCAGATGGCTCCCAGCAGCGCGCGATGGTTAATCACCTTGCCGGGCCGCCTCGCCATGTGCACCAGCAGTTCGAATTCCTTCGGCGTAAGACGCACTTCGCGCCGATTGACCATCACCTTCCGCGCCGCCGTATCAATGCGAAAATCGCCAACCTCGATCACCGGTTCCGGCTCATTCTCGGTCGAAATCCGCCGCAGATTTGCTCGCACCCGTGCCAGCAGTTCATTCATGCCGAACGGCTTGGTGACATAATCATCGGCCCCGGCGTCCAGGGCCTCCACCTTCTGCCGTTCCTGGTCGCGAACCGAAAGCACCAGAATCGGAACCTGCGAAACCGCCCGCACCGTGCGGCAAAGCTGCACTCCGTCGATCGAGGGCATGGAAAGATCGGTGATGATCAGGTTCGGCGTCCAGTCCTTCATGATCTCCAGCGCCATCTCTCCGCTGTTCGCCACCCGAATGTCATATCCCTGCGCCGAAAGACTGGTGCGCAATACGCGCGTGATCTGCGGTTCGTCATCCACCACCAGGATGTGTGCCGGATCGGCCATCACCGCGCCTCCTGGGTCACGATGTGCACATCCACAGAAGGAGAGTCGCGAAGAAACCGCTGAATCGCGGAAAGGTAAAGATACCGTTGCCACCCGGTGCGCGCCGACCGCCCAAAAATTACCTGCGTGATGTGGTGCTCGCGCACCAGTTGCGCGACCGCGTCGGCAATGCTCCCGCCGGAGGCTCGAACCACCCGCGCCCCCAGGTTCTCGGCAAAGCGGATATTCTCGGCCAGAGTCTTCTGATCTTCCGGCCGCGTATCCCGCCCCACGTCCACATACAACACGAATAACTCGCCGCCAATCGCCTGCGCCATCCTCGACCCGCGCGCGATGATGTACTGCGCCGCCGGGTTCGAACTCACGCAGACTCCGATTCGCTCCCGCACCGTGTGCGCCTGCTGATCATGATCCTTGTCAAGAAACGCGTCCAGGCTGCGGTCCACCACACGCGTCACCTGGCGCAGCGCCAGTTCCCGCAGCGCAATCAGATTGCCTGGCCGGAAAAAATGCGACAGCGCCCGCTGCGCCCGGTGGGCCGGATAAATATCGCCTCGCTCCATACGTTTCTGCAGCGCCTGTGGCGTCAGGTCTGCCAGTACGATCTCATCCACCCGCTGCATCACCCAGTCCGGCACGGTTTCCCGCACCTGGATCCCCGTAATCTGCTGCACCGTGGGGCCAATGCTCTCGATATGCTGTACGTTCATCGTAGAGAGCACGTCAATCCTGGCGTCGAGCAATTCCATGACGTCTTCAAACCGCTTCGCATGCCTGCTACCCTCGATGTTGGTGTGCGCCAGTTCATCTACCAGCGCGACCGCCGGCTTCCGCGCCAGAATCGCGTCTACATCCATCTCATCAAAAACCGTGCCCTTGTACTCGAGCTTGCGCGCAGGGATGCGGTCCAGCTTCGCCGCCAGCTCCGCCGTCGCCTTTCTTCCATGACTCTCCACCACGCCCACCACCACGTCTTCTCCGCGGCTGGCCCGGCGAATCGCTTCGCTGAGCATGCTGTAGGTCTTGCCGACTCCGGGAGCGTACCCGAGAAACAGCTTGAACGTTCCGTCTGCCTTCTCGGGCGGCGCAACCTCGCTTAACCATTCGTCGGGCGTCTTGACCATGGCGGTATTGTCTTTCGCGGGCTTGAAATTGTCACGTCCATCGTACAATGCGGGAGTGAAAACCGCCGCCCGGACGCAAGCCTTGCGTTACACGCTGGTGATCGCTGCCATCGCGCTCATCACCCAGGTCGGCTTTCGACTTCACCTGAATCACACCACCGTAGCCTTGATGTTTCTGGTCATGGTCCTGCTGACTTCTGCCTACTGGGGCCTGCGTTATGCGGTCGTCATGGCGGTCGGCGCCACTGTCGCTTTCAATTTCTTTTTCCTGCCTCCGATCGGAACCTTCACTATCGCCGATCCTCAGAACTGGGTGGCCCTGTTCGCATTCCTGGTGACTGCCTTGGTGGCCAGCAATCTCGCCGAGCGTGCCCGCCGCGAAGCCGAACGCGCCAAGCAGCGCCGTCGCGAAGTCGAACGCCTCTACGGTCTGAGCCAGCGGCTGTTGGCATCGGAAAACGTCCTCGAGCTTTTGAATTCTCTCCCGCTCTACGTGCGCGACGCCTTTTCCGTCGGCAGCGCCGCCGTGATGGCCGGAGACCAGCCCGTTATCTATCGCTCCTCGCCCGACGCCGTCTACGATGAGAGCGTGCTCCGTTCCACGCTTCTGCGCGGTGAGCCGGTGACCCAGGCCGGCGTCTCCTACGTGCCGCTTCGTCTCGGCATGCGCACGGTCGGAGCCCTCGCTGTCACCGAGTACGAACTGCCCCGCGAAACTCTCGACGCCCTCGGCAGTCTTGCCGGCCTCGCCATCGAACGCGCCCGCGCTCTCGAAGCCCTCAGCAAGCACCGTGCCGAGCAGGAACATGAGCGCCTGCGCAGCGCCCTGCTCGACTCCGTCACTCACGAGTTTCGCACTCCGCTGACCTCCATCAAGGCCAGCGTAACCACTCTAATGTCGAGCGCCACCCTTGACGATTCCAGCCGCCGCGATTTGCTCACCGTCATAGATGAAGAAACCGACCGCCTCAATCGCCTGGTCGGCGAAGCCGCCGAAATGGCCCAACTCGATGCCGGCATGTTCAAGCTCGATCTGCAGCCGCATTCCCTCTGGGACGCCCTGCAACCGGCCCTGGAAGACGCGAAAGCATCGATTGAAAACCACAACCTGGATGTCTTTGCCAGCTACGGCGCGTTGCCCAAAGTCCGCATGGACGTGCAGCGCATCCGCGAAGTCCTGATGCACTTACTCGAAAACGCCGGCAAGTACTCCGCCCCCGGAACTCCAATCAAAGTAATCAGCGAGGTGAAGGGCGACAAAGTCGTCACCAGCATCGCCGATCGCGGCTCCGGAATTGATCCTTTCGAGCAGTCCTTGATTTTCGAAAAATTCTACCGCGGCCAGAACCAGCGTTACACCGCGCCCGGAACCGGCATGGGACTGGCCATCGCCAAAGTCATCGTCGAGGCACACGGCGGATCCATCGGCGTTGTCAGTCAACTCGGCAACGGTTCGGTTTTCTCCTTCAGCCTCCCGATTGACAAACCTTCCAGGCCGGCGGGTGACGCCCCAGGAGCGCAATCCTAAATAAAATCATGACGACGAATATCGCACCGAACACGCCTGAAGTTCTGGATCCTAAGAAAATTTTCTACAACCGCTTTCTGCTGATCGTCGCCGGCCTCGGTGGCCTGCTCTACGGCGTGGATGTCGGCATCATCGCCGGCGCGCTTCCGTATCTGGAAGCCACTTCTGGCCTGAATGCGGGCCAGCTATCTATCGTCGTTGCCGCTGTGCTCCTGGGCAGCGTGATCTCTACCTTATTCGCCGGCCTCCTCGCCGACTGGATGGGCCGCAAGTCACTGATGGCTGTCAGCGGCGTCATGTTCGTCATCAGCATCCCCATGATCGCGCTGGCGCATGGCTATGGACCGCTTGTTTTCGGTCGCCTGCTCCAGGGCGTCAGCGCCGGATTGATCGGCGTGGTCGTGCCGCTTTACCTGGCCGAGTGTCTGACCGCCTCGAGCCGCGGCAAGGGAACCGGCATTTTTCAGTGGCTGCTGACTTTGGGCATCGTGGTGGCAGCCCTAGTCGGAGCATTTTTCAGCTTCCGCGTAGACCAGGTGGCTAAGCTCGGCGACGCAGCCCGGCTCTTCGCGTTCAAGGACACTGCCTGGCGCGGCATCTTCTGGGTGTCGTTGCCGCCGGGCATATTATTTGTCATCGGCAGCTTCATGGTTGCCGAGTCTCCCCGCTGGCTGCTGCGCCGTGGAAAGAAAGACGCTGCCTACGCCGCCCTGCTTCGTTCCCGTTCCACCGCGCAAGCCGATCTGGAACTTCGCGAAATGCAGGAAGTCACCGCCGCGGAAGAAAGAAAGACCGCGGTCGGCGCCAGCGTTCGAGAGTCGCTCCTGCACCGCAAGTACGTCATCCCCTTTGTTCTCGCCTGCATCATCCTGGCCTGCAACCAGGCCACTGGTATCAATTCGATTATTGCCTATAACACGAACATCCTGCTTCAGAGCGGCCTTTCCGACGTGGCTGCGCACTGGGGATATGTTGTATTTACGATTATTAACTTCCTCGTTACTTTCGGAGGCGTCGTTCTGGTAGACCGCAAGGGCCGCAAATTCCTGCTCGGGGTCGGAACCGCGGGCATCATTCTCTCGCTGATCTGCACCGGCCTTTTGTTCCTGAGCGCGGAGAAACTGCGCGTGGACGCCAAGAGCGTGGTCCAGTCCATGGTGACCGCCGACCAGAAACTCAGTCTGCTCTACAACGAAGACTTAGCCGGCAGACTCCATGCCGCCGGTCCCAGTTCTGCCGGTCCGACCTCGCTCGTTGTGATCTATGCCTACGGCGATTTTCGCGCTGCCAGCAAAGCCGTCCGCTCCGATGATCCCGCGGCCAAGCCCATCGAAATCACCCGCGACGGCTGCGTGCCGGCCAACAAGGTGGTTGCCTTCTTCTCCAACCCCTTCGGCGATCTCGATGCCTCGCGCACGGCCCCGCTGCGCATCGAAAACGCGCTCATCAGTCCGGTCCCCAGTCCGCGCAACGGCTGGCTCGTCGCCATCACCCTCTTCATCTTCATGGCTTTCTACGCCGTCGGTCCCGGCGTCTGTGTTTGGCTCGCGCTTTCGGAATTGATGCCCACCCGCATCCGCTCCAACGGCATGAGCATCGCCCTGGTGCTGAATCAGGCGGTCTCTACCACCATAGCCGCAATCTTCTTGCCTACCGTGGGCAAGTACGGCTACTCGACCATGTTTTTCGGATTCGCCGCCTGCACCGTAATTTATTTCATCACCGCGACCTGGTTCCTCCCGGAAACAAAAGGGAAGACGCTCGAAGAAATCGAAGCCCACTTCGAAGGCCGTTGAACAGGCTCACGTAGGGACAGCCGCCCTCGGCTGTCCACGGAGCGAAGCTCCGCGCCGTTTGCCCGCCACGTCGAAAATGATTTACCCTCACCACCAGTCCCCATGACTCCCACCAGGAAGAAAACCTCTACCAAGCACCTCATGTGGCGCGAGATCTATGAGCAGCCCGACGCCATCGCCAAGACCATCGGCAAGCACCTGAAAGACGACTCCATTTTCCCCGGCGAGCTCAATGCCATCGAGAGCGCCCTGCTCACCATCGAGAAACTCATCATCGCCGCCAGCGGATCCAGCCGCCACGCCGGCCTGGCCGGCGAAATCATGATCGAAGATCTCTCCGGTGTCGCCGTAGACGTCGAGTACTCCAGCGAATACTGCTACCGCTCCACCCACGCCGCCGTCGACCCCATCGTTGTCGTGATCACGCAATCCGGCGAGACCGCCGACACCATTGCCGCCCAGCGCGAAGCCCTGACCCGCGGCGTGAAGACCATCGCTATTTCCAACGTATCTCCCGCCACCATCCCCCGCGAAGCCGGCGCCGCCCTCATCACCGGAGCCGGCCCCGAACTCGCTATCCCCGCCACCAAGAGCTTCACCACCCAGGTCACCATCCTCTACCTGATGGCGCTGTTTTTCGCTCGCAAGCGCGGCCGCATGACCTCAGAAGTTACGCGCTCCTACTTGCAGCGCCTGTTGCGCCTTCCCGAAGCCATCCAGCAGAACCTGCGTGTCTGGGACGATCTCGCTCACAAATACGCAGCCAGGCACGCCAAGGCAGAAAAATTCCTCTACCTCGGACGCGGCGTCCACTACGCCATCGCCCGTGAAGGCGCGCTCAAACTCAAGGAAATTTCTTACGCCCACGCCGAAGGCTATCCCGCCGGCGAACTCAAGCACGGCCCCAACGCGCTGGTGGACGAAAAACTTCCCGTCGTCGTCCTCGCCACGTGTGACCACGCAGATCCCGACTCAGTTTTGCGTTATCGCCGCACCCTGGACGTGATGAGAGAAGTGAAATCCCGCCGCGGCCCGCTGGTCGCGGTCGCGACCGCAGGCGACAAAGAAGTCGCCGGCATCGCCGAGCACGTCTTCTACGTTCCCGCCGCTCCCGAACTGCTGCTGCCTATCGTCGAAGTGATTCCCCTGCAACTCTTCGCCTATCACGTAGCCGTGAATAAAGGCTGTGACGTAGACCACCCCCGCAACCTGGTCAAGGCCGTGGTCACGGAATAGAAGAAAAAGATTTTGAGCAGCGACCAGTTAACGTAACGGCCGACTTTGGGCGGCGCAGGCCTTCAAGCCCGCGAGAAGATGAGCCCCGAAGGGGCGGCATTCATTAGCCCGGCACGCCAGTGCCGGGTAGAGTGGGGAAAAAGGAGCGAGTCCCGTAGAGACGTCACTAATTCTCACGCACACGCTGGCACAGGGTTCACCCGCCAGGTGGTCCGCCCAGCTCTTCTTCCTCGGCACGATGGCTCTCCACCGACAGCTTGCGCAGCGACAATCTCTCATGATGCGACAGCGCCAGTCCCACCGGCACCACCGCCGCAAACGTCACCAGCCAGAGCAGAATCCCGCAACTGGCCGCCATCTCCGGAGGCACATCGAACACGCTCGATAGCGTCGCAATCGTCGCCATCTGCGACCCGCCGCCCACCGCCGGCAGTTGCAGCATCGAGCCCAGCATGCTGGCGAACATCAGGATCAACAGCTGCGATACCGGAATCTCCAGCGCATCTACCCCATAGGAATGCGTGACTTCCTGATACGAGAGGGCAATCGCATACCACATGCCCACCGACACCAGCGTCAGCCACAGCAGCGTCAGCGGCCCGTGAATCGTATTCAGCCCCAGGCCGAATTCGCGCACCCGCAGGCTCAGCTTGTGCCCCAGGTTCGCCGACAGATGCGAAAATCTCTGCTCCACCCACCGCGCCGCCGCCTCCCCATTGCGCCCGATCACCACCGCCGCCAGCGTAGTCCCCCCCACCAGGGCCGCAAGGAGGAATCCCGCTTCTTTGAACCGCACGTAGTACTCCGGATGCGGAATCGAGGGCAGCGCGCTGGGAAGAAAAATCGCCAGCATCATCAGGATGGTGAACGCCCCCAGGTCAAAAATCCGCTCCACGCCCCACACTGCCAATTGGGAAGAGAAGGGAAGGTCTGTGCGCCGCGCGATCAGGTATGGACGGATAAACTCCCCCGCCCGCCCCAGCAGGGCCAATCCCGTGAACCCCACCACCGTCGGCGAAACCAGGTCAATGGTCCGGGTTTTCGGACGCACCGGCTTCAGAAAAATCTTCCAGCGCCACGCCCGCATCCCGTATCCAAGA
>Ga0209415_10006509_pt1 | contig 20724 bp, 19 predicted proteins | sample PeaSoiSIISIP2007_FD_187696 | JGI IMG/M metagenome (GOLD analysis project Ga0209415, IMG submission 187696) | Peat soil microbial communities from Weissenstadt, Germany - SII-SIP-2007 (SPAdes) (version 2) | ecosystem: Environmental > Terrestrial > Soil > Wetlands > Peat | place: Germany...
CGGCGGGATCTTCAGCTTCGACGTGCCCTACGAGGGGTCGATGGGCTGAACGGGCGCCCCGAGGGCGCTCACCCCCGCGCACACGACGCGCCCACCTCGCGTTCGTTCGTCCGCCAGCCCGGAGCGTCGGACTGCGGCCAGAAGTCGCCCGTGTGGGGGTCCTGAACGTACGGGACGGGTGGTGGGATTCCGCTGCGGGCATCGGAGGCGATGGTCTGCACCGCAGCGAGCAAGGCGTCGACGTCGTGGTCGGTGGTCGAGATGCCGCAGCTGGCCCGCACCGCCCCCGGCATCATCCGGTGATCCGCGTGGCGGACCTGGTCACGGTAGGCGTCGACGTCGGCCGCCGACAGCCCGAGCAGGCGGATGAGGTACGGGTGGGCGCAGAAGCACCCGTGGCGCACCCCGATGCCGAACTCGGCGCTCAGTCGGGCGGCGACGAGCGCATGGTGGACGTCGTCGACCACGAACGTGCCGATGGCCAGGGTGTCCTCGTCGAGCGGGGGCCCGAGGAGGCGCACCCCCTCGATGGCGGCGAGCCCCGGGCGCAGCTTGCGGGCCAGCGCCCGTTCGTGCGCCGTGATGACGTCCCACCCGATACGTCCGAGCTCCCCCAGGGCGGCGTCCAGTGCCACGGCGCCCACCACGTTGGGCGAGCCCGCCTCCTCCTTGTCGGGAGGGTCGGTCCACCACACCTCGTCGAGGTCCACCAGGTCCACGGCCCCCCCGCCGGCCAGGAACGGGTCCCCCTCCAGGAACGTGGCCAAGGGCCCGACGAGCACGCCGGCACCGTAGGGGGCGTAGAGCTTGTGCCCGCTGAACGCCACGTAGTCGGCCCCCGCCGGGATCGGCCGGTGCGGGGCGAGCTGGGCGGCGTCGAGGGCGACCGGCACCCCGCGCTCGTGGCAGGCGGTCACGATGTCGTCGATCGGCGGCAGCCATCCCGTCACGTTGGAGGCTCCGGTGACCGCCATCAGGCGCGGCCTCGGCTCGGCGTGGAGGCACGCCACGACGTCGTCGACGCCGAAGGTGCCGTCGGTGCCGCACTCGACGTACCGGCGCCGGGCGACGCGCCCCCAGGGCAAGAGGTTGGCGTGGTGCTCGACCACGGTGGTGAGCACCACGTCGTCGGGTGCCAGCTGCAGCCGGTAGGCCAGGTGGTTGAGGGCCTCGGTGGTGTTGCGGCACAGCACGGCGATGTCCCGGGGTCGGGCGCCGCCGCCGGCCACCGCGCCGGAGCTGAAGCGCAGGGCGGTGGCCCGCGCCGCCTCGTAGGCCTCGGTGGAGCGCCGCGACTTGTAGCCGGCGCCGCGGTGGACGCTCGAGTACAGGGGCAGGAAACGCTCGACGGCCGTTGCCACCGCCGGCAGCGCGCTCGTCGAGGCAGCGGCGTCGAGACCCACGTACCGCCGCTCGGCGCCGTCGACGCAGGGCACGACCATGCCGTCTCCCACCAGCCGGGCGGGCGGCTCGGGGAGGGGCGGCACGGCTGGAGTCTACGGGGCGACGATCACGTCCCCCTCGAGGCGGCGGCCGGTACGATCGCGGCGATGCACGGCGATCCTCACTTCGGATCCGCGCCGGCGCCCGAGGACGTCTCGGCCACGGCGCAGCTCGACGGCGACGCCGAGGACGGGCGTGATGACGTCCTCGGCGCCTCACAGCCCGGGGACCTCCCCGTGACCCAGCACGCCGACGCGGCGTGCCTGGTCGACGGCCCGTCCGACGCCGAGGGGGCACCGGGCGACGCCCTCGACCTCGACGTGGGCGTGCTCGACGCCATCGAGGCCCAGCTGGCCGAGGTCGAGCTCGCCCTCGTGCGGCTCGACGACGGGTCGTACGGGCACTGCGAGGCATGCGGCGCCGGCATCGGCGACCCGGAGCTGGCCGCCGCGCCCACCGCCCGGTACTGCCGGGACCACCTGCCGCTGACGCTCCCGTAGGCGCCGGGTGCCGCCGGCGCCGGCCCTGCTACTTCTTCGTCTCCCAGAAGATGGTGTCGATCTCCTTGATCTGGTCGAGCAGCCCTTGCGCCACCTTCGGGTCGTTGGTCTTCTTGGTCTCGCCGGCGGCCTTGGTGGCCTTCCAGAACAGTTCGTGGAGCTCGGGGAACTTGGCCAGATGCTCGGGCTTGAAGTAGTCCGTCCACAGCACCCACAGGTGGTGCTTGACCAGCTCGGCGCGCTGCTCCTTGATGGAGACGGCCCGCTCCTTGAAGACCTCGTCGTCCGACGCGTTGAACTTCTCCATGCATGCCTTGATCGAATCGGCCTCGATGCGGGCTTGGGCGGGGTCGTACACACCGCAGGGGAGATCGCAATGCGCGTGCACCGTGGCCGGGGGGGAGAAGCGGTCGACGCCAGAAAGCAGCAGATCCACGATGCGCATGTGCAGGGCTCCTTCGTCGGGAGGGGTCGATGAGGGTCGTGCCCACCTTACCCAGGCAGGACGGGCGGTGAGCGGGGGTGGGCCCCCGCGGCGCCGCACGACGGCGGGGGGCGCCCCGGGCCCGTCGGCCCTGCGCCGGGCGGGGGCGCGCCGACCGATCGCCGGCGCGCTCGGCGCCCTGGCAGGGGTCGCCGCGCTGGGCGTGGGCCTGGCCGTCGTCGGGGCGCGCCCCCGGCGCGTCACCGTCGAGGGCATGAGCATGGAGCCCACCCTCGCCCCGGGCGACCGGCTGCTGGTCGTGCGCTCGACGCACCCGCGTCCTGGCGACCTCGTCGTGGTGCGGCCGCCGGGAGATGCCCGCCGGGTGCTCGTGAAGCGCGTCAGCGCCGTGCTCGGCGACGAGGTCGTGGTACGGGGGGACAATCCGGAGGCGAGCACCGACAGCCGGGACTTCGGCCCCGTGCCCCGGCAGGCGGTTGTCGGCCGGGTCGTCCGGCGCTACGCGCCGGCGTGGCGGGCGGGTCCGGTGTCGTGAAGCGGGCGCTGGGCATGAGGGGGCGGCGCCACCCGCCGCGGTACGATCGCCGTGATGGCCTGGTTGGACGCCCAGCTGGAGCGTTTGCTCACCCCTGACTACCTCGAGGGGTTGAAGCAGCGCCCCCTGTCCGAGGTGCGCGCCATGCGTGCCGAGTGCCAGGAGACCGAGACCGCCGTCTCCTACCTCCGACGCCTCGCCCAGGGCCGGCTCGACATCGTGCACGCGTGCTTGGACCAGCACGAGGACGGCGAGGGCGGCCTCGACACCCTGGTGGAACGGCTGCCCTCGATCATCGGGTCGGGGCCGGCGCGACCGGCGGGGTTCGGGCGCCTGCCTTCGCAGATGTCGCCGGACATGGACAAGGACGACCTGACCACGGAGATCGACGCCATCCTCGATGCCGGGCACATCGGCGAGCTGCCGACGATGGACGAAGCCGACCTGCGGGCCATCGCCGGCCGGCTGACCGAGATCGAGGCGCGGATCTCCGACGAGCGCCGGGCGCTGCACGAGCGGATCGACAAGCTGCAGGCGGAGATCGTGAGCCGCTACAAGACGGGAGAGGCCTCGGTCGACGGCCTGCTGGCCTGACCGGCGCCTTCCGTCACGACGAGGGCCGGCTGCGGTGCCCAAACAGCTTCCCGAACGGTGGAGGGACCTGGGGGAGTTCATCCGCGAGCAGCGCGCCAGCTCGCGGATGTCGCTGCGCCGGCTCTCGGAGCTGGCCGGCATCTCGAACCCCTACCTGAGCCAGATCGAGCGGGGCCTGCGCCGCCCCTCCGCCGAGATCCTGCAGCAGATCGCCAAGGCCCTGCGCATCTCGGCCGAGACCCTCTACGTGCAGGCCGGGATCCTCGAGCCCGGAACGGGGGAGCTCGACCTGGGGCGCGAGATCCTGGCCGACCCGCATCTGAACGAGGACCAGAAGCAGGCGCTCATCCGCATCTACCTCTCGTTCCGCCACGAGAACGACGCCACGCACCCGTAGCGGCCGGACCCCGACGGCGGGGTCGATGCCCCCCGAGGACGCGGGCCACGACGCCCGGCGGCCGTCCCGGCCCAGGGCGACGGCTGAGGCCCGTCGAACGCCCGGGCCGCTGTCGCAGGTTCGCCCACCGGGGGTGGGTGGACAGGCCCTCCAGGTAGGCTCCTCGGCGGTGCGACGACTGTCGGTGCTCTCCTTGCACACCTCGCCCCTGGCCCAGCCGGGCACGGGGGACGGAGGGGGAATGAACGTCTACGTGCGGGAGCTGTCCACGGCGCTGGCGCGCGCCGGCGTGGAGTGCGACGTGTACACCCGGGCGTGGTCGGAGTCCCTGCCGGCCACCGAGTTCGTCGAGCCGGGCCTGCGGGTCCACCACGTCCCCGCCGGACCGCTCGCCCCCGTGGCCAAGGAGGCCCTGCCCGACGTCGTCGACGAGTTCACCGACAACGTGCTGGCGCTCATGGTGTCGGGGGCCGGCCGGGCCGCGCCGGCGCACGAGGAGGCGGGCTTCGACGCCGTCCACGCCAACTACTGGCTGTCGGGCCTCGCCGGGCACCGCATCAAGCACGAGCTCGGGCTCCCGCTGGTGTCGACGTTCCACACCCTCGCCAGGGTGAAGGCCGAGGCGAGCCCCGAGGAGATGTCGAGCGACGAGCCGCATCGCCGCGCCGAGGCCGAGGCAGCCGTGCTGCGCTGCTCCGATGTCGTCCTGGCGTCGTGCAGCGTCGAGGCCATGCAGCTGGCCGAGCTCTACGACGGCGATCCGCAGCGGATCCGCGTCGTGGCCCCGGGCGTGGACCACGCGTTCTTCGGCCCCGGGCACCGCCCCCAGGCGCGCCGCGCCCTGGGGTTGGACGAGAAGGGCCCGCTGCTGTTGTTCGTCGGTCGCATCCAGCCGCTCAAGGGAGCCGACGTGGCCGTGCGCACGCTGGCCGGGCTGGGGGACCATCCCCGTGCCCGCCTCGTCATCGTCGGTGGCCCGAGCGGTCCGCGCGGCGCGGAGCATCGGGCGCTGTGCGAGAAGCTCGTGGCGGATCTCGGCCTCGCCGGACGCGTGCACTTCGTGGAGCCCCAACCGCACGAACTGCTGTCGACGTACTACCGCGCGGCGGACGTCTGCGTGGTGCCCAGCCGATCCGAGTCGTTCGGCCTCGTGGCCCTCGAAGCCGCCGCCTGCGGGACGCCGGTGGTGGCCGCCGCCGTCGGGGGGCTCACGACGCTGGTCGAGCACGGGCGCACCGGCTACCTCGTCGACCCGGCGGCCCCCGGCGAGTTCGCGGCGGCGGCGGCGTGCGTGCTGTCTGACCCCCTCCACGCCGAGCGTTTGGCCACGGCGGCGGTCGTCCGAGCGCGGCGCTACACCTGGGCGCAGGCGGCCGCCGTGCTGCGCGCCACCTACGAGCAGCTCGCCCCGGGGCAGCTCGTCGAGTGCCGCTGACGGCGGACGCTTCCCGTCTGACCAGGGGGAACGTGCCGATCGCCGACATCGCCTCGCCCGCGGAACGCGCGGCGTGCGACGCCGTCATCGGGCGATGGGCCGAGGCCCGCCTGGCCGAGGGGGGCGCAGTGGCGGCGGTCGACCGCCAGCCCGAGCTCGGACGGTGGTACGTGCGGCTGCGGGGCGAGGAGAAGGACTTCGTCACCGTCTGGCTGACGGTGCGCCAGCGGACGCTGCACCACGAGGCCCAGGTCATGCCCGCGCCCGAGGTGAACGTCGTGCAGACCTACGAGTACCTGCTCAGGCGCAACGCCGATCTGCACCAGATGCGCTTCGCGCTCGGTCCCGAAGACGCCGTGTACCTCGTGGGTGAGGTGCCGGTGCGTGCCTTCGACGCGGACGAGCTCGACCGCATCGTCGGGTCGTCGCTCGCGTACGTGGACGACAGCTTTCCGACGGCCATGAGCATCGGCTTCGCCGGAAAGTACCGACGTCGACGCTCGACGTAAGGCGTGATCGCCGGCGCGCATGGCGCCATCGTCGACGCGCACGCGTCATCGCGCTCGCGTGTCGGATGACCAATGCACGTCCTCGCGCGCGATTGCATGGCTTGGACGACGAGCGCGCCCACGCGTGGGACGCGCGCGCGGAAATGCGCGTCGACGATGGCGCGGCTAGGGTCCCGACGGCACGGCCCGAGGGGCCAGTGGCGTCGGTCGATCGGGGAAGTGCGACCGGAGCCCGGAGTTCCTCGGGCCGCGCCGCGTCCGAACCCGCGCGCATCGAGGTGCACGGCCTCGCGCCGTGCACGGCGGACCACCGTGGTGCCACGCGACCGCGGCGGTAGCGTGACGTGATGGAACCGAGGTTGGTCATCGTCGGCGGAGGGCGCATGGGCAGCGCGTTGGCGCACGGCTTGCTCGGCGCCGGTTGGCGCGCGGACGAGGTCGTGATCTGCGAGGCGCTCGCCGCCCGGCGAGAGCAGTTGCGCGCCGAGCTCCCCGGCGTCGGCGTCGTGGCCGACGTCCCCGCGGCGTCCGGCGCGGTGGTGGCCGTCAAGCCCGCCGACGGCGAGGCGGCGTGCCGGGCGGTGGCCGGCGAGGGTACCCGGCGCGTGCTGTCGATCATGGCCGGCGTCACCCTGGCGCGCCTCGAGTCGTGGGTCGGGCCGACCGCCGCGGTGTTGCGCGCCATGGCGAACACCCCGGCCACGGTGGGCGTCGGGGTGTCGGCGATCGCCGCCGGGTCCCGGGCCGGCCCCCCCGACGTGGCCTGGGGCGAGGAGATCCTCGGCGCCGTGGGTCGGGTGGTGTCGTTGCCGGAGCCCGCCCTCGACGCCGTGACCGGGCTGTCGGGTTCGGGGCCGGCGTACGTCTTTCTGGTGGCCGAGGCGCTGATCGCCGGCGGGGTGGCGGCCGGGCTGGCACCCGAGGTGAGCCGGACGCTGGCCGTGGAGACCGTGGCCGGGGCGTCCCGGCTCCTCGCCCTGAGCGGGGAGACCCCGGAGACCCTGCGCGCCCAGGTCACCTCGCCGGGGGGCACGACCGAGGCGGGGTTGGCCGTCCTCGAGGAACGGGCCGTCCGGGCAGCGTTCGTCGACGCCGTGGTGGCGGCCGCCGAGCGGTCGCGCCAGCTGGGGCGCTGAGCAGCGATTTTCTCCCGCTCCCTCTTTCCCCACTCACCACAGTGGCGTACAGTCGCCTCAGGCGGAGAGGGGTGATTCCACTGAGTCCAGATGACGTCACGAGTGCCCGGTACCTGACTGTCCGAGAGGTGGCGAGCACGCTCAGAGTTTCGAACATGACGGTGTACAGACTGATCAACGCCGGCGACCTGCCGGCGTTGCGTGTCGGGAAGTCGTTCCGCTTGCGCGAGGACGACGTGAACCGCTACCTGGCCGACCGGTACACGCAGGCCGGCTGAACCTCTCCGGCGCATCCCGGGCCCCCCGTCAGGCGGGGAGGGGCCCGTGACGGCGCGCGGGCCGGCAGGCTCGGTGTTCGTGCTCAGCGACTACGGCCTGGCCGACGAATTCGCCGGCGTGGTGCGCGCCGTGGTGCTGCGTCACGCCCCGGGCGCGCCCGTGGTCGATCTCACCCACGAGATCGCGCCATCAGACGTCCGGGCCGGGGCCCTGGCCCTGGTGCGCAGCGTCGCCCACCTGGGCCCCGGCGTGGTGCTGGCCGTCGTCGACCCGGGCGTGGGCAGCGGTCGGCGGGCCGTGGCCGTCGCCGTGGCCGCCGGGGGGGGACCCGGCTTCCTCCTCGGGCCCGACAACGGCCTGCTGCCGTGGGCGGCGGACGTCCTCGGAGGTGCCCGGGCGGCGGTCGCCCTGGGCGCGCCGCCCCCGAGGGTCGACGAAGGCTCGACCTTCGACGGGCGCGATGTGTTCGCACCGGCGGCGGCCCGCCTGTGGCTGGGGGCGGACCTGTCCGAGCTCGGGCCACCGGTGCCCGTCGCCGACCTGGTCCGCCTGCGGGCCCCTCGGCGGTCGGTGGCCGCCGGCGCCGTCGAGACCGAGGTCGTGTGGGTGGACCGCTTCGGCAACGCACAGCTGGCGGCGACCCCCGCAGACGCCCGGGCCGCGGGGATCGGGGGGGCGATCGAGCTGACCGCCGCCGGCGCCACGTACCGGCTGCACCCGGTGGGGGCGTTCGCCGCACTGAGCGGGGACCGGATCGGGCTCCTGGTGGATGCCAACGGGCAGCTGGCCCTCGTGTGCAACCGGCGGCCCGCCGCTACCGTGCTCGGCGTGCGCAGCGGCGACGTGGTGGTGCTCCGGACGCCCCACGGGCGCCCGGCGCCGCCCCCGGCAGGGCCGCGGGGGTCGCCGTGAACCTGGCCTCCCTGGTGAACGGGCACGCCGCGGACAGCCGTGCCCTCCACGACGGCGCGACGTGGTGGACCTGGGGCGACGTTCGGCGCCGCGCCGCGGCGGTGGCGGCGGGTCTCGGGCGCCTGGGCGTCCGGCCCGGGGACCGGGTGGCCATCGCCTGGCCGACCTCCGTCGACTTCGTGGTGGCCTATCTCGGCGTCCTGGCCGCCGGGACGGTGGCCGTGCCCCTCAACCCGGCGAGCCCCGAGGCCGAGCTCGAACGCGAGCTGCGGGTGATCGAGCCCGTGGTCCTGCTGGGCGCCGGACCGGCGCCGGGGGCCGGCGGCGTGGCGCCGCCCGTGGCCCACGTCGTGCTCCCCGCCGGCGCCGCGGGCGCCGCCGCCCCGGGGTCGACGGCGCCGGTGGCGTGGGAGGAGCTGGCGCATCCGGGCGCCGACGCGGGGGACGACGGGCTCGCGGTGGTCGAGCGCCAGGACGACGACCTCGCCGTCTTGCTGTTCACCTCGGGGACCGCCGGGGACCCGAAGGCGGCGATGCTCACCCACGGCAACCTGCACGCCAACCTGCGCCAGATGCTGGCGGTGCCCGAGATCTTCCGGGCGGACGACGTCGGGCTGGTGGCGTTCCCGCTCTTCCACGTGTTCGGGCTCAACGTGGCGTTGGGGCTGACCCTGTCGACCGGCGCGGCGCTCGTGCTCGACGCCCGCTTCGACGCCCAGGCGTCGCTGCGCCAGGTGCGCGAGCTCGGGGTCACCACGCTGCTCGGGGTGCCCACCATGTACGGCGCCTGGGCCGACATGCCCGGGGGCGCCGCCGACGGCGCGTCCCCGCTCGCCGGAGTGCGCCGGGCGATCTCCGGGGCCGCGGCGCTGCCCGGGGACGTGGCCCGGCGCTTCGAGGCGCGCTACGGGGTCCCCGTGTGGCAGGGCTACGGCCTGACCGAGGCGTCGCCGGCGGTGGCCACGTCCCTGGGCACGGGACGGAACCGTCCGGGCTCGGTGGGCCGGCCGCTGCCCGGTGTCGAGGTGCGCCTGGTCGACGACAGCGGAGCGCCGGCGCTCGAGGGCGACCCGGGGGAGATCTGGGTGCGCGGTGCCAACGTCTTCGCCGGCTACTGGGGCGACCCCGAGGCGAGCGCCCAGGTGCTCACCGAGGACGGCTGGCTGCGCACCGGCGACGTCGGCGTCATGGCTGACGACGACCTCTTCGTCGTCGACCGCTCGAAGGACCTCGTCATCGTGTCGGGCTTCAACGTCTTCCCGGCGGAGGTCGAGCGGGTGGTCGACGCCGTGCCCGGGGTGGCGGAGGCGGTGGTCCTCGGGAAGCCCGACCCCGTGACCGGCGAAGCGGTGGAGGTGGTGATCGTGCGGTCGCCCGGCGCGCAGGTGACGCAGGAGGCGGTGCGCGCCGCGTGCCGTGCCAACCTGGCCCGATACAAGTGCCCCACCTCGGTGCGCTTCGTGGCCGAGCTGCCCCGTGGCCTCAGCGGGAAGGCCCTGCGCCGGGCATTGCGCGAGGAGCCCGTCTGAGCACGGTGCGCGCGCCGCTCGTGGCGCAGGGTCCGCGCGCCGGGGCGTGGTGTCGTCTGGTGCTCGGTCGTCTGGTGCTCGGCGTCGTTCCCTCGCTACCATCCGCCGCCGTGGTGTCCGCAAGCCAGCGCAGGATCCCCGAAGCCACGGTGACGCGCCTTCCCGTGTACCAACGCATCCTGTTCGAGCTGGTGCGGGCGGGAACCGCCACCGTCTCCTCGGACCAGCTGGCGGAGATGGCCCGGGTGAACGCCTCCAAGGTGCGCAAGGACCTGTCGTTCCTCGGGTCCTTCGGGACCCGGGGCTCGGGTTACGAGGCGAAGTTCCTGCTGGCGCAAATCGACCGGGAGCTCGGTCTGAACGGCGACTGGCCGGTGGCCATCGTGGGCCTGGGCAACCTCGGCCGGGCGCTCGCCAACTCGCAGGGATTCACGTCCCGGGGCTTTCGGGTGGCCGGGCTCTTCGACGTCGACCCGTCCCTCGTGGGCAGCCGCATCGGGGATGCCACGGTGCACCACGTGGACGAATTCGAGTTGGTGACGGCCGCCGATCCGCCCGCCGTCGGCGTCATCGCCACCCCCGGGGGCGCGGCCCAGGACGTGGCCGACCGCCTGGTGCGCGCCGGCGTGGGATCGATCCTCAACTTCGCCCCCCGCGTGCTCAGCGTCCCCACCGACGTGCTGTTGCGCTATGTCGACCTGTCGATCGAGTTGCAGGTCATGAGCTTCTACCTGTCGCACCGCGACCAGTTCGGGTCGGCGGCGGCCTCGTCGCCCGTGCCGCGCGCCGTGGGGCTCACCTCGGCCGAGCCCGGCTGAGCGCCGGGCCGGCCTCGAGCGGCGCCCGGGCCGGGCGCGAGGACCGGCACGCGTCCGGCACCGCCTAGCCTGGTGGTACCCGCCTGGCGGTGCCGGGGATGGATCGGCATCCTGGTGGACACGGATGTGACAGGCAGGGACGCGACCGTCCGTCACCGGATGTCGGGGCGAGCGGTCGTGGCGAGCGAGGAGCATCGCGAGGCGCGTGTCGGTCGTCGTCGTAGGTCTCGAACAGCACCACACGCCGCTCGACGTGCTCGAGCGTGTGGCCATTCCTGAGGACGCGCTCGCCAAGTCCCTGGCGACGCTGCGCGACCGCCCGAACCTCTCCGAGGTCGTCGTGGTGTCCACGTGCATGCGCACGGAGCTCTACGCCGTGGTGGAGCGCTTCCACGAGGGCGTGGAGGACCTGCAGGAGTTCCTGGCCGCCACCGCCGGCTCCCCGGTCGAGGCGCTGCGAGACCAGTTCACCGTCCTGTTCGACGACGCCGTGACCGTGCACCTGTTCGAGGTGGCGGCCGGGTTGCGTTCGGCCGTGCTCGGCGAGACCGAGGTCCTCGGGCAGGTGCGCCGGGCGGCCGAGCACGCCGAGGCCGAGCGGGCGACGGGCCCGGTGCTCTCGGGCCTGTTCCGCCACGCCGTGCAGGCGGGGCGGCGGGTGCGCTCCTCGACCGCCATCGCCCGGGGATCGACGTCGCTGTCGCACGTCGCCGTGGAGCTGGCGGCCACGCGGCTCGGGGGCTCGCTGGCCGGGCGCCACATCCTGGTGGTGGGGGCCGGCGGCATGGGCGAGGCGATGGTCGAGGCCCTCGCCGGCCACAGCGACATCGCGCAGGTGGTCGTGGCCAATCGCACTGCCCACCGCGCCTCGCACCTCGCGGCGCGCGTGGGCGGGACGGGCGTGGGCCTGACCGGGCTGTCCGACGCGCTGGTGCACGCCGACGCCGTCCTCGTGTCGACAGGCGCGGCGCTCCCCGTGCTCGACCGGGAGCTGCTCGCCGCGGCGTCCGCCGCTCGCGTGGCCGCGCCGGGGCGACCCCCGCTCGTGCTCGTGGACCTCAGCGTGCCCCGCAACGTCGACCCCGCGGCGCGGACCCTGGCCGGCATCGAGCTGCTCGACATGGACGATCTCACCGAGCACGCCGAGCGGGCCATGGCGGGCCGGCGGGCGGAGCTGGCGGGCGCCCAGGAGATCGTGCACCAGGAGGTGGAGCGCTACCGCACGGATGAGCGTGCCCGGGGCGCCGCCCCCATCGTGGCGGCGTGGCGCACCCGCATGGAGGAGGTGCGCCTCGCCGAACTCGAACGCCACCGCGGCCGCCTCGCCGACCTCGACGAGCGGCAGTGGCAGGAAGTGGGGTCCGTCGTGCGCGACGTGCTCGCCAAGGTCCTCCACAACCCCACCGTGGCGCTGAAGGACACCGCCGGCACGCCGCGCGGGGAACGGCTGGTCGAGGCGCTGCGCACGCTGTTCGACCTCTGAGCCGGTGTCGGCGACGCGCCGGGCGACCGGCGACCGCACGCTGCGGCTGGCCACCCGGGGGTCGCCGCTGGCGCTCTGGCAGGCCCGCCGGGTCGCCGCCCGGCTCGAGGATGCGGGCGCCGGGCCCTGCACCCTGGTGGTGGTGCAGACCACCGGGGACGACCGGGTCGACGTGCCCATCGCGCAGCTCGGGGGCCAGGGTGCCTTCGTCAAGGAGGTGCAGGCGGCCGTGCTCGACGGCCGGGCCGACCTCGCCGTGCACTCCGCCAAGGACCTCCCCGCGGCCACCCCCGCCGGCCTGGTCCTGGGGTCCGTCCCCGAGCGGGCCGACCCCCGTGACGCCCTCGTCGGGAGCCGGCTCGACGACCTGGCCCCCGGATCCCCGGTGGCCACCGGGTCCGTGCGCCGCCGCGCCCAGCTGGCCTGGCTGCGTCCGGACCTCACGTTCTGCGACCTGCGCGGGAACATGGCCGCCAGGGTGGACAAGGCACAGCGGGTCGGCGCCGGCGTCCTGGCGCTCGCCGCCCTCGAGCGCCTCGGGCTCGCCGCCCACGTCGCCGAGGTGCTCGATCCCGGTGCCGTGCTCCCGCAGGTCGGCCAAGGGGCGATCGCCGTGGAGTGCCGGGGGGACGACGAGGGTGCGCGGCGGCTGCTCGCCGCCGCCGACGATGCCGCCGCCCACCACGCCCTGCTCGCCGAGCGGGCGTTCCTCGGCGCCCTCGGCGGGGGGTGCACGCTCCCCCTGGGCGCGCTGGCCGTGCCCGGCGAGGGGGAGGGGACCCTCGTCCTCGAGGGCATGCTGGCGAGCCGGGACGGGCGGGTGGTGCTGCGGCGCCGGGTGACCGGCGACGCCCCCGAGGAGCTGGGCCGCGCGCTGGCCTCCGAGCTGCTCACCGGGGCGGGGGGTGCGTCGCTCGACGACTGGTCGGTGGACCAGTCGCCATGACCGTCTTCCTGGTCGGGGCCGGGCCCGGCGACCCCGGCCTGCTCACTCGGCGCGGCGCCCAGGTCCTGGCGGAGGCCGACGTCGTGCTCTACGACCGTTTGGTGGACCCGGGGCTGCTGGCGCTCGCCCCCGCCGGTGCGACCCTGATCGACGTGGGCAAGCGCCCCGGCACGGGATCTGAGGCGGGCACGGCCCCGCGCCAGGAGGACATCAACGACCTCCTGGTGCGCCACGGCCGCCAGGGCGTCACCGTCGTGCGCCTCAAGGGCGGCGACCCGTTCGTCTTCGGGCGCGGGGGGGAGGAGGCCGAGGCCCTGCGCGACGCGGGCATCGCCTTCGAGGTCGTCCCCGGGGTCACGGCGGCCTTCGCCGCACCGGCCTCGGCCGGGGTGCCCGTGACCCACCGGGGCCTGTCGTCGTCGGTGACCGTGGTCACCGGGCACGTGGGCGAACCGGACTCCGCGGCCGCGGTGGACTGGGAGTCGCTCGGGCGCGCCGGGGGGACGCTTGTCGTCATGATGGGCATGGCCCGTCGCCGCGAGATCGCCCGCCGCCTGATGGCGGCCGGGCGCCCGGCGGACACGCCCGTGCTCGTCGTGCACTGGGGCACCTCCCCGCACGAGGAGGCGGTGCGCACCACGTTGGGCGAGCTCGCCACGGTGAGGCTCGGGCCCCCGGCGACGATCGTCGTCGGGGCCGTGGCCGCCCTCGACCTGCGGGACCGGGCCGCCACCGCGCTCGCCGGCCTGCGCGTCGTGGTCACCCGGGCACGCGCCCAGTCGTCGGGTTTGGCCGACCTCCTGGCTCGCGCCGGGGCCCGGGTCGTCGACCTGCCGGTCATCGCCGTCCGCGAGGCGGCCGACGGCGGCGCGGCACTCGCTGCCGTCGCCGCCCAGGCGGGCGAGTACGACTGGATCGCCTTCACCTCGGCCAACGCCGTGGACCGCTTCGTGGCGCACCTGCGCGACGGCCGCGACCTCGGCCGGGCGCGGCTGGCGGCGGTCGGCGGGGCCACGGCCGACGCCCTGGGCGCCCGGCACCTGGTGGCCGACCTGGTGCCCGAGGAGGCCACGGCCGAGGCCCTGGCCGAGGCCATGCCCGTTCCCGGCCCCACGACGCCCGGGCGCGTGCTGTTCCCCCGGGCGGCCGAGGCACGCGAGGTCCTGGCCCCCCGGTTGCGGGCCAAGGGATGGGAGGTGACGGAGGTGGAGGCCTACCGCACGGTGGCGGCCGGGCCCGACGACGGGGCCACCGCGGCCGCCCTCGACGCGGCGGCGGCGGCCGACGTGGTGACGTTCACCGCGCCCTCGACCGTGGCGCGCTTCATGGCGGCCATGGGGCCGCGCCGGGTGCCGGGGGTGGTGGCGTGCATCGGGCCCGTCACCGCCGAGGCGGCCCGGGCCGCGGGCCTGGCCGTGCACGTCGTGGCGCCGGACCACAGCGCGGCGGGGCTCGTCGCCGCGCTGGCGGCCCACCTGGCGGGGACGCCCGGCGCCCCCGCGTAGGCTCGCCGTCGTGGAGTTCGCACCCCGCACCGCCGCGTCGGGCCCCGGGTTCCCCGTGCGCCGCCTGCGCCGCCTGCGGCGCACGGCCGCCATGCGCCGCCTGGTGGCCGAGACGGTCGTGACCGTGGACGATCTCGTCGCCCCGCTGTTCGTGCGCCAGGGGGTGGACGGGCCGGTGCCCATCGCCTCCATGCCCGGCCACGTCCAGCACACGCCGTCCTCGCTCGTGGTCGAGGCCAAGCGCCTGTGCTCGCTCGGGGTCCCCGCCCTCGTGCTCTTCGGGGTGCCCGCCACCAAGGACGCCACCGGCTCGGGCGCCTGGGACCCCGACGGCGTGGTCCAGGTGGCGTTGGCCGACCTGCGGGCGGACCTGGGCGACGCCATGGTCCTCATCGCCGACCTGTGCCTCGACGAGTACACCGACCACGGCCACTGCGGCGTGCTCGGGCCCGGCGGCGTGGTCGACAACGACGCCACGCTCGAGCTGTACCAGCGCGTGGCCCGGGCCCAGGCGCTGGCGGGCGCCGACGTCGTCGCCCCGAGCGGGATGATGGACGGCCAGGTGGCCGCCATCCGCGCCGCGCTCGACGGTGCCGGGCACGGCGACGTGGCCGTCCTCGCCTACGCCGCGAAATTCGCGTCGGCGCACTACGGGCCGTTCCGTGACGCCGTCAACGTGGCCATCGCCGACGGGGGCGACCGCCGCGGCTATCAGCAGGACCCGCGCAACCGGCGCGAGGCGATGGCCGAGGTGGCCCTGGACGTGGCCGAGGGCGCCGACATCGTCATGGTCAAGCCGGCGCTCGCCTACCTCGACGTCATCGCCGACGTGGCGCGGCGCGTCGACGTCCCCGTCGCCGCCTACAACGTGAGCGGCGAGTACGCCATGGTGAAGGCGGCGGCGGGCAACGGGTGGATCGACGGCGACGCCGTCGCCCTCGAGCACCTCACGGCCATCAAGCGCGCCGGGGCGGACATGATCCTCACGTACTTCGCCGGCGAGGTGGCCGAGGCGCTGCATGGCTGAGCCCGCCCGCGGGCCTCGGGCGCCGGCGACGCCCGCCACCAACGCCGCATGGTTCGCACGCGCCCAGCGCGTGATCCCCGGGGGCGTGGACTCCCCGGTGCGCTCCTTCGCCTCGGTGGGGGGCACGCCCTATACCGTGGCGCGCGGGCAGGGGGCGCACGTGTGGGACGTGGAGGGCCGGCGCTACATCGATCTGGTCCAGTCCTACGGCGCGGTGCTGCTCGGGCATGCCCATCCCGTGGTCAGCGCCGCGCTGGCCGAGGCCGCCGCCCGGGGGACCACGTACGGGGCCCCCACCGAGGGCGAGGTGCGCCTGGCCGAGGCCGTCTGCTGCCGCGTGGCGGGGTGCGAGCAGGTCCGCCTGGTGTCGTCGGGGACCGAGGCGGCCATGAGCGCCGTGCGGGTGGCGCGCGGCTACACGGGTCGCGACCGCGTGCTCAAGTTCGACGGCTGCTACCACGGTCATGCCGACACCCTGCTCGCCGGCGGGGGCAGCGGCGTGGCCACCCTGGGGTTGCCGGGGTCGGCGGGCGTCCCGGCGTCCGCCGTGGCCGACACCATCGTCGTCCCCTTCAACGCCGTGCCCGAGGTGGACGAGCGCGTGGCGTGCGTCATCGTGGAGCCCGTGGCCGCCAACATGGGCCTCGTGGCCCCCGGCCCGGGGTTCTTGGAGGGACTGCGCCGGGCGTGCGACGACGCCGGCGCCCTGCTCATCTTCGACGAGGTCATCACCGGGTTCCGGCTGGGGCCCGGGGGGGCGTCGGCCCACGTCGGGGTGACCCCGGACCTGTGGTGCTTCGGCAAGGTGATCGGCGGCGGCCTGCCCGTGGGGGCGTTCGGGGGGCGCCGCGACGTGCTCGCCGTGCTCGCCCCCGAGGGCCCCGTCTACCAGGCGGGCACGTTGTCGGGGAACCCGCTGGCCACGGCGGCGGGGCTGGCCGTGCTCGAGTTCGTGACCGCCGGGGACTACGACGATCTCGGGCGCCGGGCGGCCCGGTTCGGGGCCGCGCTGGCCGACGCCGTCGCCGGGGCCGGGGTCCCGGTGCAGGTCCCGGTGGTGGGGCCGCTCGTGGGCATCTTCCTCGGCGGCGCCGAGGTCACCGACTACGCGTCGGCCCGCGCCGCGGTGGCCGGGGGCCGGTACCCCGCCTTCTTTGCCGCCATGCTCGAGCAGGGCGTCGCCCTGGCGCCGGGCCCGTACGAGGCGATGTTCCCCGGCCTGGCCCACACCGACGACGACCTCGACGCCGTCGTGGCCGCCGCCGCCGTCGCCGCGCTACGGGTGCGCGACGGCGCGCCCGGCGCCCGCTGACGGAGGCGCGCCCGGCGCCCGCTGACGGACCGGCGCGCCCCACCCCGGGCGGGCCCTCGGCGCCCCGACCTGGGGTCCCGTCCTCGCCGGCGCGCGGTCGCGCCGGGCGCGGCGGCGGTGCGCCGGCCTGCCGCGGGCGTACAGGTCAGCTTCGTTACCATTCGCAGGTGGACGCGTGGGACTCGCCGTCGGCGGCCGCAGGAGCCTCGACCGGCCACGCCGTCATCGACGAGCCCGCCCCCGCCGCGCGCCGGCGTCCGGAATCGATGGGACGGGCGGCGGCGCGTGTCGGGCAGGCGGCCGAGACGCACGCGTCGCGCCTCCTGCTCGCCGGCGCGCTGGTCGTGGTGGCGGTCGGCGTGGTCCTGCGCTTCTGGGCCACGTCGGACATGTGGCTCGACGAGGCCCTGACCCTCAACATCGCCCGGCTGCCGCTCAGCCAGCTCCACGAGGCACTGCGCCGCGACGGCGCCCCGCCGCTGTACTACGTGCTGCTGCACTTCTGGACGGGGGCCTTCGGCACCTCGGACCTCGCCGTCCGGTCGCTGTCGGGCGTGCTCAGCTGCGCCACCCTCCCGCTCATGTGGATCGCCGGGCGCCGCCTCGGCGGACGGACGGTGGCCGCCGGCGCCCTCGTGCTCGTGGCCACGTCGCCCTTCGCCGTGCGCTACGCCACGGAGAACCGGATGTACGCCCTCGTCGGCTTCCTCACCGCCGCCGGCGTGCTCGCCCTGCAGCGCAGCCTCCGCCGGGCCACGCCCGCCACCCTGGTGGCGGTGGCCGTGATCACCGCCGCCCTGCTCTACGCCCACTACTGGGCGCTCTACCTGGTGGGGGTGTCGGGCCTGTGGGTGGCGTGGCGGGCGTGGCGGGGCGAGCCCGAACGCCGCCGCCCGGCGCGCCGCACGCTGGTGGCCGTGGCGGTGGGCTGCCTGGCGTTCGTGCCCTGGGTGCCCACGTTCGTCTACCAGTCACGCCACACCGGGACCCCGTGGGCCAAGCCCGCCAACTTCGCCGCCATGGTGAACGCCGTGACGTCGTTCGCCGGGGGGGCCACCAGCCAGGGTCGCGCCCTGGCCCTCGTGTACTTCGCCCTCGCCGGCCTCGGGCTGTTCGGGCTGGCGAGCGGCAAGATGCACATCGACCTCGATCTGCGCACCCGGCCCACCGGCCGGGCCCTGGCCGTGGTGACGGCGGGCACGCTGGCCGTGGCCGTCGTCGGGGGGTATGTGAGCGGCAGCGCCTTCCAGGCCCGCTACGCGTCGGTGGTCTTCGTCCCCCTCGTCCTCCTCGTGGCGCTCGGGCTCGCCACCTTCGCCGGCCGGCGCATCCGCATCGGCGTCCTGGTGGCCACGGTGGCGTTCGGGCTGGCCGGGAGCGTGCCCGACATCTGGACGAGCCGCACCCAGGCGGGGGAGGTGGCCGCCACCCTGGCCCAGCTGGCCCGTCCGGGCGACGTCGTGGCGTTCTGCCCCGACCAGCTCGGCCCGGCGGTGAACCGCCTCGTGCCCGCCGGCCGGTACCGCATGATCACCTTTCCGCGCGGCACGAGCCCGGCGTTCGTGAACTGGGTCGACTACTCCCGGGCCACCGCAGCGGGGAAACCGGCCGCCTTCGCCACCCGGCTCGAGCAGATGAGCGCGCCGGGGCACCAGATCTGGCTGGTGTGGGCCCCGGGGTACCAGACCTACGGCACGAAGTGCGAGGACCTGGAGACCGATCTGCTCGCCGACCGGGCCCTCGGGGCGCACGAGATGTTCCCGTACAAGCAGGGGACGGACCCCTGGATCACGTACGAGGACATGGAGCTGGTCCGCTTCGTCCACGTCACCCCCTGAGCCGTCCCGGCACTCGGCGGGCCGGGATCCCGGTTCCCGTCGGCGTCGGAGTGGGGGCGTCGGGGGGCGGGGGGTCGTCAGGATGTGGCCACAGGGGTAGCAGGCACGTCCGGGGCCTGGACCGGCGCCGGTTCGTGCCTGGCCGGGGCGGCCGGGTCTCAGGTTGTGCCGCCATCGTGCCGACAACCCTCGAAGCGGGCAGGTTCCTCGTGGCCTGTCCCCCGAGACCCTTCGGAGGTCGCCTTGGTCCCCAGGCGCGTGCGTCGCGTCCCGACGATGGTGGTGGCAGCCCTGACGGTGGGCGGCGTACTGGTCGCCGCCGCCGGTGCCGGCGCGCCCGCGCAGGCGGCGCCGCACAGCAGCGCCCTCACCGTGAGCCTCAAGTGGGCCGACCTTCTCGGGGCGAACTCCGAGATCGACCTGTCGTCCCCCAACCTGGCCACCCTCGACGGGGCCGGCCAGTCGGTGGTGGTCGGCTCGCGGGTGAACGGCTGCGTCTACGCCGTCCACCTGAGCACCGGAACGACGACCCCGGGATGGCCACAGTGCACGGGTACGGCCGTCGACTCGACGCCGGCCGTGGTGCCCGCCGGCGGGCTCGACGACGTCGTGGTGAGCACGGGTGACGTGGGGGGGATGGACCCCGCCGCCCTCAACGCCAATCACGGCTTCCTCGTGGAGTACGGCCCCGGCGGCAACACGCTGTGGTCGCGCACCCTCCCCGACGTCTACGGGGCGCTGGGCCCGAGCCCCGCCGTGCCGGCGTCCCCCGCCGTGGGCGACACCGGCACCGGACAGACCCGCATCGTGGTCGGGGGCGTGAGCCTCAGCCTGTACTCGCTCGACCCGGGGTCGGGCGCCACCATCGGCGGCTGGCCGCAGAAGACGGCGGACACCACCTTCGCCACCGCGGCCATCGCCAACATCGACGGCACCCAGCAGATCATCGCCGCCAGTGACTCGACCGCCGGGCCGGGGGCGCTCAACAACTGGAACGGCGGCTCGACTCGGCGCATGGGCCCGACGGGTGCGACGGCGTGGACCGATGCGAGCAACGAGGTCGTGACGTCGTCCCCGGTGGTGGGCAACCTCGACGGCGCAGGGCCCGTGGCCGTGTACGGCCACGGCCGGTACTGGAACGGCAGCGACGGCGACGGCCTCACAGCCGTGAACGCGGCGACCGGGGCGCTCGAGTGGGAGCGGCACCTGGGCGGCTACACCCGCGCCACCCCGGCGCTGGCCGACCTGCTCGGCAACGGCAACCTCGACGTCGTGGAGCCCACCTGGACGGCGCTCGGCCAGACCAGCGGGTCCACCGTGTCCGCCTTCGACCCCCTCGGGAACACCCTGTGGGGCCCGGTGACCCTGCCGCTGCCGCCGGGGTCGACGTCGAACACCAACACCATCGCCGGCGGGGTCGCCACCGCGGACTTCGGCGAGGGCTACCAGGACGTGGTGGTGGCGTCGGGCCTCGGCTTCGACATCCTCGACGGCAAGACCGGGGGCGTCGTGAGCTCCCAGGGCCTCGACCTGAACAACCCGAGCGGGACCTGGGGCGGCGACAACCACTTCGCCAACCTCAACATGCAGAACTCCCCGCTCGTGGTGCCCGACCCCTCGGGCACCGGGGACGACATCGTGGTGGCGGGCACCTACGGCGGCGTCGACGGCGACAACACGCAGGGGTTCATCGCCGCCTACCGGGTCACCGACGGGGAGAACCACTCCCTCGGCAGCGGGGCGTGGCCGCAGTTCCACCACGACCCCCAGCTCACGGGCTCGGCCATCGCCCCCGCACCGCCGCCGGGCACCTGCGTCCCCGACGTGCCCCCGTGCTCCACCGAGGGGTACTGGATGACGGCGGTCGACGGCGGCATCTTCGCCTTCGGCGACGCCCCGTACTTCGGGTCCATGGGCGGCCATCCGCTCGCCCGCCCGGTGGTGGGCATCGCCGGCACCCCTGATCGCGGCGGCTACTGGGAGGTGGCCTCCGACGGCGGGGTGTTCGCCTTCGGCGACGCCGCCTTCCACGGGTCGATGGGCGGGTCCCATCTCAACCAACCCGTGGTGGGCATCGCGCC
>Ga0209415_10006511_pt1 | contig 20723 bp, 21 predicted proteins | sample PeaSoiSIISIP2007_FD_187696 | JGI IMG/M metagenome (GOLD analysis project Ga0209415, IMG submission 187696) | Peat soil microbial communities from Weissenstadt, Germany - SII-SIP-2007 (SPAdes) (version 2) | ecosystem: Environmental > Terrestrial > Soil > Wetlands > Peat | place: Germany...
GGGAAACGCGTTGTCATTGGCGACTACCGGCTCGGCGGGCTTCAAAGGTTCGCGCAAATCCACGCCGTTCGCGGCACAGGTCGCCGCCGAGCGCGCCGGCAAGCTCGCCCAGGAATGCGGCGTGAAAAATCTCGAGATCCGCATCAAGGGCCCGGGACCGGGCCGCGAGTCGGCGCTGCGCGCGCTGAACGCGGTCGGATTCAAGATCACCAGTATCGCTGACGTCACGCCTGTCCCGCATAACGGGTGCCGTGCGCCGAAGCGCCGTCGTATTTAAGGAGAACCGGCTGTGGCAAGAAATCTTGACGCAAAATGCCGCCAATGCCGCCGCGAGGGCGAGAAGCTGTTCCTCAAAGGCGACAAGTGCTTCACCGACAAGTGCGCGATCGAGCGCCGCAATTACCCGCCCGGACAGCACGGTCAGAAAAACAGCCGACTGTCGGGTTACGGCGTGCAGCTGCGCGAGAAGCAGAAGCTGCGCCGCATCTACGGCATGCTCGAGCGCCAGTTCCGCAACACCTATCACGAGGCGGAGCAGAAAAAGGGCATCACCGGCGAAACATTGCTGCAGATGCTCGAGTCGCGGCTCGACAACATTGCCTACAAGATGGGCTTCGGCGCATCGCGCTCGGAAGCGCGCCAGATCGTGCGTCACAACGCGATCCTGGTGAACGGCAAGCGCGTCAACATCCCGTCCTACCAGTTGCGGCCGGGTGACGTGGTGGAAGTCGTCGCCAAGGCCAAGGAACATCTGCGTATCAAGGCGGCGGTCGAAGCCGCCTCCGGTCGCGGCTATCCGGAATGGCTCGAAGTCGACGCCACCGCGCTGAAGGGCAAGTACAAGAGCCTGCCGCAACGCACCGATCTGCCCTCCACCATCAACGAATCGCTGGTGGTCGAGCTTTATTCGAAGTAAGGAGTATTTGAACTAGGGGGCCTGGGAAGGGGTGGGACCCTTCCATTCCCACCCAGCCCCTTTTGAATCCCCCAAATCAGGTGAAGCTCAGATTGGTAAAGACCCAATCAGAGCTTCCGCAATCGTTAGAGGAATTTAGCCATGCCAAGCAGTACTTTTCTCAAGCCTCGTATCATCGATGTGCAGAATATTTCGCCGTTCCACGCCAAAGTGACGATGGAACCGTTCGAGCGCGGCTACGGCCACACGCTCGGCAACGCGCTGCGCCGCATCCTGCTGTCGTCGATGCCCGGCTACGCCGCGACAGAAGTCAAGATGAGTGGAGTGCTGCACGAGTACTCGACAATCGACGGCGTGCAGGAAGACGTGGTCGACATTCTGCTCAACCTCAAGGGTATCGTGCTGAAGCTGCACAATCGTGAGGAAGCCTTGCTGATGCTCAAGAAGCAGGGCGAGGGAGTAGTGACCGCGGGCGACATCGAGCCGATGCACGACGTCGAAATCGTCAACCCCGACCACGTGATTGCGCATCTGACAGCGGGCGGCAAGCTCGACATGCAGATCAAGGTCGAGCACGGCCGCGGCTACGTGCCGGCGGCGGTGCGCACCAGCCGCGGCGAGCCGCTGGAAGGCGCCGCGCCGAGCAGCCGCGCGGTCGGCAGCATCGTGCTGGACGCCTCGTACAGTCCGGTGCGCCGCGTCAGCTACCAAGTCGATTCCGCGCGCGTCGAACAACGCACCGATCTCGACAAGCTGATCGTCGACATCGAAACCAACGGCGTGATCGAGCCCGAAGAAGCGATCCGCTACGCGGCGCGCATCCTGGTCGATCAGCTCGTGGTGTTTGCCGACCTCAAGGGCACGCCAGTGCAGGTCGAGCAGCCGAAAGCCCAGCAAATCGACCCGATCCTGCTCAGGCCGGTTGACGATCTCGAACTCACCGTGCGCTCGGCCAACTGCCTTAAAGCGGAAAACATCTATTACATCGGCGACCTGATCCAGCGCACCGAGACCGAACTGCTGAAAACACCGAACCTCGGCCGCAAGTCGCTCAACGAGATCAAGGAAGTGCTGGCGTCGCGCGGCCTGACGCTCGGCATGCGGCTCGAGAACTGGCCGCCGGTCGGTCTCGAAAAAGTCTAACGAGGACATCATGCGCCACCGTCTCGGCCTGAGAAAACTCAACCGCACCAGCAGCCATCGCCTGGCGATGCTGCGCAACATGACTGTGTCGCTGCTGCGGCACGAGGTGATCAAGACCACGCTGCCCAAGGCGAAGGAACTGCGCCGGGTCGCCGAGCCGATCATCACGCTCGGCAAATCGCCGTCGCTGGCCAACCGCCGGCTCGCGTTCGACCGCCTGCGCGACCGCGACATCGTGACCAAGCTGTTCGGCGAGCTCGGCCCGCGCTACGCCAAGCGCAATGGCGGCTATTTGCGCATCCTGAAGTACGGTTTTCGGAAGGGGGATAATGCTCCGATGGCACTGGTCGAGTTGCTCGACCGCCCGGAGGTTGCGGAGGACAAGAAACAAAAAGCGTCTGCCAAGGCGGCGTAACAATAACTGCCATACCTTGAAAAGCCGGCCCCGTGCCGGCTTTTTTATTTCCGGGAACGGAATTTCGGCGTGTTCGATCCGTCTGATTATCAGGTTGTTGAAAAAGGGGGCGATGCCCCCCTTTTATATCCCCTAAGTCAGGGCTGACGGAAAATGCTTCCCTCTGAAGAGAACATACGAAAGATTGCGGTTTGTCCGTCGGGAAGCATTTTTCAACAGCCTGTCAGGCTAAGGTCGCGTCAACGCCGTGGTCGGAACGATGCCTGTCACGCTGTTATCCTTGAGTCTGTCCTGCTATGGGCATCTTGTTCCATAATTGCGCATGGCGATTTCAGGTAATCCGCAATGCTTGACGAACTTGAATTGACGGGACGCGCGCGCACGCACATCGTGCAGCGCGACGATCTGGGAGCGGCGCTGCATCCCGCCGTGATCCAGCCATTTCTCGCCATGCGCGAGGCGGCGGCGCGCGAGGGCATCGATTTGGCCATTTACAGCAGCTTTCGCGATTTCGATACCCAGCGCCGGATCTGGAACCAGAAATTCCGCGGTGAGCGGCCGTTATACGACGAACGTGGCAACGTGCGCGATCGCGCGAGTCTTGATGACCAACAACTGATCGACGGGATCCTGTGCTGGAGCGCGCTGCCCGGCGCGAGCCGACACCACTGGGGGTCCGACCTCGATGTCATCGACCGTGCGGCGCTGCCGCCCGCATACCGTGTGCGCCTGCTGCCGCAGGAGGTGGAGGCTGGCGGCGTGTTCGAGCGCCTGCACCGGTGGCTTCCCGTCAACGTCGCGCGCTTCGGTTTTTTCCAGCCCTACCGTGAATATCGCGGCGGCGTGTTTCCCGAGCCCTGGCATCTCAGTTATGCGCCGGTTGCCGTGCCGGCGCTGCAGCAGCTCGGCGAGCAACTGGTGGCTGCCTCGATACGCGATGCCGACCTGCTCGGCAGGGCGACGGTGCTTGCGCGGTTGCCCGGCTTGTTCCGCAATTACGTCGCCAACATCGATGACGCTGCCGCGAGGCGGGTATTCGCCGCGCACCGTGCCGTGGATGGTGCTGCTCCGGCATGAGCATATTTCTGTTCACCGACTTCGGCGCGTCGGACATTTACATCGGCCAGCTCAAGGCGGTGCTGCTGCAACAGGCGCGAGAGGTGCCGGTCATCGATCTGCTGCATGAAGCACCGGCGTTCAGCGTGCAGGCCAGCGCGCATCTGCTGGCCGCGCTGGCGCCACAAATCCCGCCAGGCAGCGTGACGCTCGCGGTGGTCGATCCCGGCGTCGGCGGCACGCGTGGCGCTGTCGCGCTCAACGCCGACGGGCGCTGGTTCGCCGGGCCCGACAACGGCTTGTTATCGGTGCTTGCCGCGCGCGCCCGGGTTTGCGCTTACTGGCGCATCATCTGGCGGCCGGAGCAACTGTCCGAGTCATTTCATGGCCGCGATCTGTTCGCGCCGATCACCGCGGCAATCGCGCGCGGCGAATTTCCCGCCGGCAAAGCCGCATCGACCACGCGGCTCGGCGTCGAATTCGGCGGCACGGATCTCGGCGAAATCATTTACGTCGACCATTACGGGAACGCTTTTACCGGCCTGCGCGCGCAGGGATTGCCGCGCGACACGCACATCGTCGTGGGCGGCAAGTGGCTCGATCATGCGCGCGTTTTTTCGGAGGTGTCGACGGGCGACGTATTCTGGTATGAAAACAGCCTGGGCCTGGTCGAGATTGCCGGCAACGCGTGCAATGCAGCGGAGAAGTTGGGCCTCAAACTCGGGCAGCAGGTCGGCATCGGCGCCTGAGCAAGGATTGAGGAGCGAGGATTGGAAAGCATCACGCTCTACACCATCGGCCACGGCAATCGCAGTGGTGAGGAGTTTGTGCAGTTACTCAAAACAGCCGGGATCGGGCGGCTGGTTGACGTGCGCGCTTATCCCGCGTCGAGGCGGCATCCGCAGTTTGCGCAGCAAGCTCTCGCAATGTCGTTGGCCGAGGCGGGTATTCGTTACCTGTGGGAGGGCAAAGCACTCGGCGGCAGGCGCAGGCCGTGCGCCTGCTCGCCGCACGTTGCGCTCAGAAACGAGAGCTTCCGCGCGTACGCCGACCACATGAGCACGCCGGAATTTGCATCGGCGCTTGAGCAGTTAGTCGGGCGCGGCAAAACGGAGCGGACGGCGATCATGTGCGCCGAGCGGCTGCCGTGGCAATGCCATCGCTATCTGATATCCGACAGCCTGGTTGCGCGCGGTGTCGGAGTGCGGCATCTGATCAGCGCCGAATCGCCCATGACGCACGCGCTGAACCCGGTCGCGCGCATTGTGGAGGGGAAGGTGATTTACAACGGCGGCGCGCAATTACCCCTGGTCTGATCGCTGCGGCCGCTACTGGCTGAGGGAAAGTCCGGCGGCGCGGATCACTCGCGACCACTTGTCCGCTTCCGCCTTGATGAAGGCGGCGAATTCCTCGGGTGTGCTGCCTACCGGTTCGGCACCGAGCGCGGTCAGACGCTCGCCGAGTTCGGGCGAGCGCACGTGCCGCGCCGCTTCGCGTTGAAATTTCTGCACGATTTCCGGCGGAGTGCCGGCCGGCGCGACCAACCCAGACCATCCCGTCACCGAGGCGTTCGGGTAGCCGGCTTCGCCCATCGTCGGAGTGTCGGGATATGCCGCCGCGCGTTTTTCGCCGCCGGTCGCGAGCAGCCGCAGCCGGCCTGCCTTGATATGGGCATTCACGCCGGCAGATGTCGCAAACAACAGCACATACTGGCCGCCGATCAAATCGGTGACCGCCGGCGTCTCGCCCTTGTAGGGTACATGCACCATTTTCAAGCCGGTTTCCATGCGGAGCAGCTCGGCTGCCAGGTGGGTCAGGTTGCCGACGCCGAACGAGCCGTAAACGAGGTCGCCCGGGCGCGACTTGCCCAGCGCGACCAGCTCTTTCACCGAGCGCACCGGCAGGTAGGGATTCACGACCAGCACTATGATGTTGTTGACGCTTTGCATGATCGGAGCGAAATCGCGGAACGCGTCGTACGGAAGCGATTTGTACACAAAAGGATTGATCGTCAGGACCGAAGTGAACGGGGCGGCGAGCGTGTACCCGTCGGGTTTGGACTTGGCGACCGCTTCGATGCCGATAATGCCGTTCGCTCCCGGGCGGTTGTCCACGATCACCTGCTGGCCCCACGATTCGGTAAGCTTTTGCGCGATCGCGCGCGCCACGATGTCGACGCCGCCGCCCGCCGCCTGCGGGACAACGATCCGCACCGGCCGGTTGGGGTAATCGGCCGTTTGCGCGGCGGCCTGCCACGAAGCGCAGGCCGCAACCACGGCTAACAGCAGACATGACAGCGTCCGGCGATCCATGCGCGCTTCCTCAGATTTGGTGATTTAGTGATTAAGCAATTAAGTGATTGGGTTACTCAATCACTCAATCACCTAATCACTCAATCCCCGGATTTTTACGCCGCCGCCGACTTGCGCAGTCGCCTCTCGCCGCCCGCTCTGAGCATGTCCATCAGCTTGCGCGTTGATCCCAGTTCTTCCAGCTGCGTCACGGCGCCGATCACTTGCTCGACGTGGGCATCGGTGAGCCGGGCCCTTGCGTAGGCGCGGAATTTGTTTTCGATCTGGGCGCGCGTGAGCGGATTTTCAGGGGATCCCCTCGGGTGGTCGCAGCGGACGGCCACGGTCGAGCCGTCCGCCATTTCCGCTTCCACCAGCGCCTGCACGCCGGTCAGCTTGGGATCGGCTTTCACTTCCACCCGTTCAGCCGCGAAGCGCCGCAGCTGCGGGTCGTCGTAGCGCGCCGGCTCGAACTGGGCGAGCGTCAGCTCGCGATCGTGCAGGACTGCCGCCGCAACGTAGTGGGTGGAAAGCAGCGCCTCGAACTTTGCCTTGTAGCAAGGGAACATTCCATGCATCTCGACGGCGGTCTTGCTCATGGCAACGCGCAGCTTTTTGACTTTGCCGGAAGCAATCTTGTGTTTTTCCACCAGGTCGAACATTGCCGTGATGAACCCCTGGATGGTGGAAGCGGAAGGCCACAGCCGCAGCGCGATTTGTTCCAGTTCCCAGCGCTGTCCCAGGCCCTCGGTCACAGCCTCGGGGCGTCCGCCGTTCGTGTAGGTGTTATAGAAGCCGCCGTCCTTCGTTGTGAGAAACTCGTTCGTCGCCAGGAATTTCTGCTGTGCGAGCAACGCAGCCATGAGTCCGGACAGCGCGCCGCGGCACTGGTGGAACTTGACCGTCGGGGTTCCCCATGCGGCAAAAGTGCCCGCCGACTGGCTGCCCGCGAGGCCGAATGCTTTTGCCATCGTCGCGGCGTCGAAGCCGAGCAGCCGGCTGACTGCCGCGGCAGCGCCGAACGGACCGATGACGCCGGGCCCGTGCCAGCCCCGCTTGCGAAACTCCGGGTAATCGAGCCCGATGCCGACGCGTGTGGTCGTCTCGCAGCCGGCGGCCAGTGCGACCAGCAGGTCGCGGCCCGACAGCGCATCGCGCTCCGCGATGGCAAGCGCGGGCGGAACCACTTCCGGGGTGACGTGGGTCAGCGTTGAGCGATGGATGTCGCACATGGTGACCGCGGTGATCAGGTAGCCGTTCAGCATGGTCGCTCCGGCGAGCGACAGGCGGTCGCCGCCGATGACGCTCGATTCCTTCGATTGCGCGAGCCCCGACGCGAGCGCCTCGACCTGACGAGTTTCCTCTCCCTGGTGCCCGGCCACGGCGCACGCGAGAGTATCCAGTAACATGTTCTTGCAGTACTCCCGGACGCGCTCCGGAATGTCGTCGTACTGCAGCGTTGCCGCAAAGCGGGCCAATGCTTCCGTCGCTTCCCGTGCCATTGAGATTCCCTTCCCGGCTCTTAGAGGGGGACATTACGGCGAGCAGCCGCGAATGTAAAGATCGGAATCACGCGCCGCCGGTATTGTGACGGAAATTTGGGGCGGCCTGCGCTGGCCTGCGCCGGGCTTACGGCAGGCCGTCTGGTTCTGCCGTTCGGGCCGCACCGTCGCACTGCAATCGGCGTATTACCTGGTATGCCGCGAAGCGGCAGCGCGGCGCCCGGTCGTGGGGGCGTTTCTGGAATGGCTGCCAGGCCGGGCGGTGCGCGAAAAACGGGTATGATAGTTTTATGGCCAGTTGATTTATGTCAAGCATCCAGCCGGCGCGATGCGTCATATTGACGGGCGGCCGGAGGCGTGAGCGCTGTTGATTACGGCACGAAGGCGTATCAATGCAGGTCGGCCATAACAACTGTTTCTGGAGAGAGATAATGAAGATTAGGACGATTCTGTTCGCAGCAGCTTTGATTGTCGCTGGCAGCGCATTCGCGCAGCAGCCCATCATCATCAAATTCAGTCACGTCGTGGCCGAAAACACGCCCAAAGGCAAGGCCGCGTTGAGATTCAAGGAGCTCGCGGAAAAAGCGACCGCCGGCAAGGTCAAGGTCGAGGTCTATCCGAACAGCCAGCTCTACAAGGACCAGGAAGAAATGGAGGCCCTGCAACTAGGCGCCGTGCAGATGCTGGCGCCTTCGGTGTCTAAGTTCGGCCCTCTGGGCGCCAAAGAGTTCGAAGTATTCGACTTGCCTTACCTGTTCGACAGCTACGCCGACCTGCACAAAGTTACGCAGGGTCCCGTCGGCCAGAGCCTGCTGAAGAAGCTGGAACCGAAAGGCATTCTAGGCCTCGCCTTCTGGGACAACGGTTTCAAGGGCATGAGCGCCAACCGGCCGCTCAAGATCCCGGCCGACTTCAAAGGGCTGAAAATGCGCATCCAGTCGTCCAAAGTTCTGGAACAGCAAATGCGCGATCTGGGCGCCATACCCCAGGTGATGGCGTTCTCCGAGGTCTATCAGGCGCTGCAGACCGGTGTCGTCAACGGGACCGAAAACCCGCCCTCCAACCTATACACCCAGAAGATGTACGAAGTGCAAAAGAACGTGACGGTGTCGGACCACGGCGTAATCGAGTATGCGGTGATCGTCAACAAGAAGTTCTGGGAGGGCCTGCCGGCCGACATCCGCACGGCGCTGGAAGGCGCGATGAAAGAAGCGACCAACTATGCCAACGATATCGCCAAGCAGGAAAACATCGACGCGCTTGAACTGGTGCGCAAGTCCGGCAAAACCGATATATATGTACTGACTCCGGACGAAAAGCGTGTATGGAAGAAAGCTCTGATGGGCGTGCAGCGCGAACAGGGGGCGCGGATCGGCAAAGAGACCATTGACGCCATCTACAAGGCGACCGGTTTCGACCCCAATAAACTATAGTGGAGTTACGCTGACCACTGCGGGTTACACCGCAGTGGTTTTTTGTTGGTCAGCTACCATGCGGCGGCGGGGAGGCGCTCGATGAAAGTGCTCGATCATCTTGAGGAGTGGATCATCACTTTCCTCATGGGCGCGGCGACCCTGCTCATTTTCGTCGCCGTCATTCATCGCTATGGGGCGGCGACCCACATTCCCTACGTGCAGGACTGGCTGCTTTCCCTGCACTTCAGCTGGGCGCAGGAGCTGTGCATTTACATGTTCGTGTGGATGGCCAAGTTCGGCGCCGCCTACGGCGTGCGCACCGGCATCCACGTTGGGGTCGACGTTCTCGTCAACCGTCTGCCCGAGGACTGGCGCAAAAAATCGGTGCTGATAGCGCTCACCGGCGGCGCGCTTTTCACCGGCATCATCGGCACCCTCGGCGCGCGCTTCATATGGGAGAACGGCATGCACTATGCCGTGTTCCATCTCTTGGGATTCGATACCGGCGACCTGCCGGAAGGGCCGACGGCCCCGGACCTCGAGTGGCCGATGTGGATCGTGTATTCGGCCGTGCCGCTGGGCTCGTGGCTGATGTGTTTCCGTTTCCTGCAGGTGATGTGGACTTTCGTGCGCACGGGCGAGGTTCCGCATCATGATGCGGCGCACGTCGAAGGTCTCACCGATGACAACCCGGAACTGGATGCAGCCATGCTCAAAGCGGGTGCGAAATGAGCACGCAGGCAGCCGTAGTCCCCTGGGGGCCGATGTCCAAACCGCGGGCCGCTGCCTGGCTGGCCGGTCTGGCTGCAACGCTCATCGCGATTTGCTTCTTCGGCAATGTCGGAATCGTCTTTGCGTTGCTGGTCGCGCTGATGCTGACTGGCATCCCGATCTCGATCGCGCTCGGCCTGACTGTGCTGATGTTCATGTTCTATATGACGACGGTGCCGGTCGAGGCCGTGGCATTGAAGCTCTTCACCGGCATCGAGAAGTTCGAGATCATGGCGATTCCTTTCTTCATCCTCGCCGGCAGCTTCCTGACGCACGGCGGCGTGGCGAAGCGCATGATCGCCTTTGCCACCAGCGTCGTCGGCCACCTGCACGGCGGGCTTGCGCTCGCGGGCATCGTGGCGTGCGCGATGTTTGCGCTGGTCTGCGGTTCGAGTGTCGCCACCGTCGCCGCTATCGGCTCTATCATCCTGCCGGCGATGGTGAAGGCCGGATACCCAAAGCGTTTCGGCGCCGGTGTGATCGTGACCGCGGGCTCGCTCGGCATCCTCATGCTGCCGTCGATTCCCAAGGTGATTTACGCCATCTCGACCAACACCTCGATCGGCGCGCTGTTCGTGGCGGGTCTTTTCCCGGGGATGTTGCTTACGTTGATGCTCTGCACAGTCACCTGGTACATCGCCAGGAAGCACGATTACCCGCGCTTGCCGAAAGCCACCTGGGGCGAGCGCTGGAGGGCGTTTCGCCAGAGCGTGTGGGGACTGATGCTCGTTGTGATCATCATCGGCGGCATCTACAGCGGTTTATTCACGGCGACGGAAGCGGCGGCGATGGCCGCGGTATGGGCGTTCTTCATTTCCGTGTACGTTTACAGAGATCTGACGCTCAAGGACGTGCCTAAAGTCCTGCTGACGTCCGCGAACCTGAGCGCCATGCTGCTCTACATCATCACGAACGCCGCCCTGTTCTCGTTCCTGATGGCGCATGAGAACATCCCGCAGGCGATGGCCGACTGGATCCTCGGCAAGGACCTCGGCGTGGTGACCTTCCTGCTGTTCGTCAACGTGGTGCTCCTGCTGGCCGGCAACGTGATGGATCCGTCCTCGATCATCCTCATCTTTGCGCCGATTCTGCACCCGGCCGCGATGAAGCTGGGCATCGATTCCGTGCACCTCGGCATTCTGATCGACGCCAACATGGAGGTGGGCCTGTGTCATCCGCCGGTCGGGCTGAATCTTTACGTCGCAAGCGGCATCTCCAAGCTGAGCATCACCGACCTTGCCGTCGCGGTGTTGCCGTGGCTCTGCACCATGCTGGTGTTTCTCGTGATCGTGACCTATTGGCCGGCGCTGTCTATCTGGCTGCCCAAGGCAATGGGCATGATGTAGCTATCGCAACAAAAATGAAACTGACAGGTTCAAATACCGGATCAAATTTCGTTCCGGTCCTTTAATCCTGTTCGCGTCTTGATGACCCAGCCCCTTCGCTGCTTGTCGAGGATGGCAGCCAGCGTCACCAACCAGGGCCCGGCCATGAGTAAAATGCTTGCAGCAGTGGTAATGTGTTGCTCGATCGCAGACTGATCGGCAACGCGACTTTGGATAATGCCGCCGGCGATCAATAGCCGCATCGACAACATGATGAGCAGAGGGATTGCGACGGCGAATAAATAGTACTTGCGCTTTCCGCCGGCCGGAAAGTTCAGGCGCCCGATCAGGATGAGCTGGACAAGAGTATTGAGCGCGACGATCAGATAAATGAACACATGGTCAGGCATTTGGGTCTTAACAAGTACTTTGTGGAGTGACTCTCGTCATTTGAGCGGAAGCAGAGCGACAGGTCAATAGGTCCAAACGGGCGCATCGAAGACCGCGTATTAACATACCGTAAACCAGGAAAACTCCCCCTGTCTTCCCCTAGTGACTTGCATAGGGCGGCGCATGCTCAACTTCGCGCCGTCGATGGTGGGACACTGGCACGGTGATCTCGGCAAGGCAAACATGATTACGACACACACTGCGCGCATGCTCACGCGCTACAACGCGTGGGCGAACAAGCTCATATTCGATGCCGTCGCCGCGCTGCCGGACGGCGAGGCGACGAAGGAGCGCAAGAGCCTGTTCAAAAACATGGTCCACACGCTCAACCACAACTACGTGATCGACCGCATCTGGCAGGCACACCTCGAAGGACGCGAACACGGCTACGCCGCGCGCAACACGCCTGACCATCCGCCGCTCCCTGAGCTGTGGCGCGCGCAGCAGTCGGTCGACGACTGGTACCTCAAATGGAGCGACAATCTGACGGACGCAGCGCTTGACGGGAAGGTGAGCTTCACGCTGATCGGCGGCACGCCGGGCGTGATGACGCGCGGCGAGATCCTGCTGCACGTCATCAACCACACGAGCTATCACCGCGGTTTCGTCGCCGACCTGTTCTACCAGGTGCCGGCCCGTCCGCCGACTACCGATCTGCCGGTATATCTCAGGGAAATGGGGAATGGGGTATAGGAAACAGGGAAAATGGAGTAAGGGTGTGCTGCATTTCACCATTTTCTGTTTACCGTTTACCATTCTCCGGACGATATGAAGATAACGAAAGTGGAAACGATCGTCGTCAATATGCCGATGATCATCGAAGGCAAGGTCGTGCCGAAGCAGGGCGGGAAACCGCGCACCAGCATGGACACGTTGCTCGTGCGTATCGACACCGATGAAGGCGTGACCGGCTGGGGCGAGGGTTTCGGTCACCGCATCTTCACCGCGACCAGGGCGGCGCTCGATTCCTTCATCGGCCCGATGTGCGTCGGCCGCGATCCCACCGCGATCGGCGCGCTCGTCGACGAGCTGCAGCGCAATCTCGCCGGCGTCGGCCGCAACGGTCCAGCGATGTACGCGCTTTCCGCAATCGACATCGCGCTCTGGGACATCGCCGGCAAGCTTGCGGGCCTGCCGCTGTATCGCCTGCTCGGCGGCTCAACGCGCAATGCGCTGCCCGCCTACGCGAGCCTGCTGCGCTATGGCGATACGGGCGCCGTAACGCATTACGTGGAGCGGGCGCTCAAGCGCGGCTACCGTCACATCAAGCTGCACGAGATCACCGTCGCCCCGATCAAGGCGGGGCGGGACGCCGCCGGCCCCGACATTCCGATCATGGTCGATTGCAACTGCCCGTGGACGGTCGGCGAGGCGGTCGAGATGGCGCACAAGTTGAAGCCGTTCAACCTCAAGTGGCTTGAGGAGCCGGTGTGGCCGCCGGAGGACCACGCGGGTCTTGCCCGCGTGCAGGCGCAGGGCGGCATCCCGACCGCGGCCGGCGAGAACGCGATGTTGCCAGAATTCAAAAGCATGCTGGAAGCCAGCGCGCTCGCCTACGCGCAGCCGAGCGTGACGAAGGTCGGCGGCGTGACGCAGATGCGCAAGGTCATGGCGCTCGCCGACGCGTTCGGCGTCACCGTAGTGCCGCATTCCGCGTACTTCGGCCCGGGACTCCTGGCTTCGATCCATTGCATCGCCGCCATGCCGGACGAGAGCCTGGTCGAGCGCTACGATGCCGACTTCGCGGTAAACCCGCTGCATGACGCGATCAAACCGAACAAGGACGGTTGCATCGTGGTACCGCAGGGCCCCGGACTTGGCGTCGATCCTGACCCGGCTGTGATCAAGCAGCTGCGGGCAGACTGAGGATTCGGGTTCTGATCCTGTGAAGTATTCCTGCGCGATTATCTGAGGGGCGGCTTATGAAGGCCGGAGCGATGGTCGTGGTTCTGCTCGCCGGCTGCACCACGCTGAAGACGGACCTCGATGCGGCGCAGGATAGCTGGTATGGCGCGCGCTACGAGGCGGTTGTATCGCAGTGGGGAGCGCCCACGCGCAGCACCGTGCTCGCGGACGGCCGCAATGCGCATACCTGGGTGTCCGTTTCCGCCGAGAGTTGGTATCCGTCCATCAGTGTGTTCGGCGGCAGCGGGGTGGGTGTGGGTGTGGGCACGGGCGTTCTTCTGGGACAAAGCGGCGGCGAACCCGCGCGCTGCGAGCGCACGCTCGTCTTCAACGACGGCCAGGTCGTCGAGCAGTCGTGGCTGGGGCAGTGGAGGTACTGCAGCACGTTTCGGCGGAATTGAACCCGCGCGCTGCGCGCGCGACTTGCGTTGTCAGTGCTGGTCGCTGCCGGCGGCGCTGAGGCCGCCGGGCAGGAATTTCCCTCGCAGAACGCGCGGCTCGTCGCTCCTCTCGCGCCACAACGTGAGAGCGGGAGAGCGTAAAATACATATTTGATTCTGCCTCACATCTCGTTTTTTAACGGAGATCATCCATGAAGCAGCTCATCGTTGTTTCCGCGCTCGTGGCGCTTGCTGGGTGCGGCGTCGAAACCGCGACCACCGCAGCGACCAGCGCCGCCATCAAGGCAAAGGAAGTGCAGGAGGGGAAGAAAACGATGGAGCAGGCGCAACAGAAAATCGACCAGGCGATGCAGCAGGAGCAGCAGCGCGCCGAGAAAGACGGCGAAAAGTAAAACGTAAGCGCGGGGGTGCGGGAAGGCTGAAATGGCAAGAGAGGCCTTGCTCGATTCACGCTGTCCCGATTTCACGACCCACGGTTTCTAAGCGCGCGCGGCTTTTCAGGCGCGAAGAAATCCGACCCCGTGATTCATTCGCGTTTCTTCCGCCGAGGTTCGCATGTCCGACGACATCAACAAATCTGCGCCTGACGTCTTTGCAGCGGCGCGCACGCGCCGCTCGATCCGCGCGTACAAAGCCGATCCCGTAGCCGTTGAAACCGTGCGCGAAATCGTGGCGCTCGGGCGTTACGCGCCGAGCGGCTCGAACATTCAGCCATGGCGGGTGCACGTGCTGACTGGCGCGACGCTCAAGCGCGTCGGCGCGGCGATCCGGCGCGCGTTCCTCGACGACGAGCCGGGCCACCAGCGCGACTACGATTACTACACCGACCCGATTTACGAGCCGTACCTCGCACGCAGGCGCCAGTGCGGATGGGGTTTGTACGGGACCCTCGGCATCGGCCGCGGCGAGCACGCGAAGTCGAAAGCGTATCGCGCGACCAACTATAATTTTTTCGGCGCGCCAGTGGGGCTCATCTTCACGATCGACCGCAAGCTGGAAAAGGGGAGCTGGCTGGACTACGGGATGTTCCTGCAGATCATCATGCTGGCGGCCCGCGCGCGGGGGCTCCACACGTGCGCGGAGGCGGCCATCGCGAGCTACCCGGACATCGTGCGCCGGGAGCTCGCCATCACGAACGACTGGATCGTGATCTGCGGCATGGCAATGGGCTATGCCGATCCGCAGGCCGTCATCAATACCTTCCAGCCGCCGCGCATCGAGGTGCGGGAATACGCCGTATTCCTTGATTGATGCTCGTCACCGGCTACGGGGTCGGCCGAGACCAGGCAAGCACTGGGGGCGGTAGTGCGAACGGCGAGGGCTGTGCAGATTGCAACGGATCCAGCGGGGCAGGAAAAACTATTTTTGCGGACTGCGAAAAGCGCCCCGACCTCATTTTTTAATCGAAAATCCGGCCCCTTGTTACTGTACGGATAGTATCCAGGAATGCCCCGATGTTTGATCTGGATCATGGTATCCCGCAAGGAATCATCTAGCCTAGGCGCATCCATTGCATTAATGGGGATAGCAGCCATGAAATACGACGATCCCGCGTGCGCGTACTGTCCGCCGACCGTGCGCGCATGCCGCCAGGGGGAAGCCGAGGAGCGCGGGCCCGGGTTTTGCCCGACCAAAGTCGATCCCGACAGCCAGACCGTCGCCCGCGCGCTGTACGATGACCCTGGAACGCGCCGGATTGCGCGCGAATCGGCGCTGGTCGAATCCGAAGGCTACTGCAAGTGGACAAGGGTCGAGGAGATCGTCCAGTTCGCCAAGCGCATGGGCTATAAAAAGATCGGGATCGCGAACTGCATCAGCTTCGTCGATCACGCGCAGGTGCTGAGCGGCATTCTGGAAAGCCATGGCTTCGAGGTGGTGTCGGTCGCATGCAAGAACGGCAGCATTCCGAAGGAGGAGCTGGGGATCGCCGACCGGGAGAAAGTCCACCCCGGCCAGTTCGAGGCGCTCTGCAATCCGATCTCCCAGGCCGAGATGCTCAATGCCCACGGCTGCGAATTCAACGTCGTGCTGGGGCTGTGCATCGGCCACGACAGCCTGTTCTTCAAATATGCCAAGGGACTGACGACTGTCCTGGTCGCCAAGGACCGCGTGCTCGGCCATAATCCGGTGGCCGCACTGCAGCTTGCCGACAGCTATTACAGCCGCGTGTGGGGGCCGGAAAGGCCCGCGAAACCGCCGAAGCTTCCGCCTGCGGGACGCAGAAACTCCCGTGGTTGACCGGCCGGTAATTGGGGCCGAAAAACTGTTTGATCGGTGAAATCGGGGTGCTGCGCAGTTCAAAATAAATTTCAAGATAACGGAGAGCCGCAGCCTCCGGCCGCCGTAACGGTGCTTCGATCGTCACCGGACGAGCTCCGCACATTGCCAAAAGTACTCCAGCCCTATCTATTCGATCCGCATCTATAATGCATGCTGATGAGTACGGTAGAAATAGACTGAACGCTACAACACGCACGGGCCCTGCGGGCGTTGCATCGAGCGCCGGCCGCGAGGACGGCAGTTATTGCCGGGAACGCCACGCTGGTCCGCACGGCGCGCGACACTGTTAAACGCCACGGGCACGTTTCACGGCGGGAATTCGCGCATCACGCGTGAATTCCGTTGCCAATCCAAACGTCACGATCGAACCTGAAATGCTGATCGCTCAACCAGGCCGGATGGGCCCGTTGCGGCTGCGCAACCGCATCATCATGGGACCGATGGGCACCAACTACGGCACCACCGACGGGCTCTCGACCGAGCGCGACAAGCTCTATTACGGCGAGCGCGCCACCGGCGGCGCCGCGATGATCATCACCGAGGCGATGGTCATCACCGAGGGCGCGCGCAACCACACCAACTCGATGTGCCTCTACCACGATCGCTACATCCCGGGTCTCGCCGGCATCGTGGTCGCAATCCACGCGGGCGGGGCCCTGGCGGTCGGTCAAATCAACCACCGCGGCGCGCTGCTCAAGCGCTCGGTGCTGGGCATGGAGCCGGTGTCGGCATCGGACTGGCACAACCCCAACACCGGCGAGCCGGCGCGTGCGTTGACTATTCCAGAGATCGAGGCGATCCAGCGCGCTTTTCTCGATTCCGCCCGCCGGCTCTATCGCGCAGGCTACGACGCCGTGGAACTGCACGCCGCCAACGGCTATCTGTTTCAGCAGTTCTTCAGCCCGCGCATCAACCGGCGCGAAGACCGCTACGGCGGTCCGCTGGAGAACCGCATGCGCTTCCTGCTGGAAACCGTGGCGCTCATATGCGGCGAGTTACCCGGCTTCCCGCTGATGGTGCGCATCAGTGCGACCGAGTACTGCGAAGGCGGCTACAGCGAGCAGGACATGATCGCGCTTTGCCGGGCGCTGGAGCGCGCCGGGGTGATCGCGATCGACATGTCGGGCGGAACCAACGAGAGCCCGCAGCTGTCGCGCTATTGCATCCAGCCGCCTTCCTTCGCGCGCCGCTTCCTCGAGCCCTGCGCGCGGCCCATCGCCAAGGCTCTGGGAATACAGACCATCATGGCCGGGCGCATCATCGATCCCGCGGACGCCGAGGGCATCCTTAAGGCGGGCAGCGCCGATTTTATTGCCGTTTGCCGCGCGCTGGTGGCGGACGCGTACTGGCCGCGCAAGGCCTTCGGCGAGATCAAAACGCCGATCCGCAAGTGCATCTCCTGCAATGTTTGCTTCGAGCGTCTGACGCTGGAGCGCGACGTCTCCTGCGTGGCGAACCCGCTGGTCGGCACCGAGTTCGAGCGCATCGAGAACGCGGAACCGCAACTGCGCAAGGACAAATCGCCGCGATCAGGAGGCGAGCGTAAACGTATCCTGGTGCTGGGCGCGGGCGTGGCGGGCATCGAAACAGCGCGAGTGGCCGCGGGTCTCGGGCACCACGTCGAGATCTGGGAGAAAGCCGCCAAGCCGGGCGGCCAGATGCCGCTCGCCATTGCCGCCCCGGACAAGGCCGATGTCGCCGGCATCTGGACTTATCGCTGGCAGCAGATCGAGAGCCTCGGCGTCCCGGTGCGTACCGGTGTCAATGCAACCGCGCAGTCGATCCGCGATTTCCGGCCCGACCTGGTGGTGGTCGCAACCGGCGCCAAGCCCCGGCCTTTGCCGTTCCCGGTGCAGACCGATGTCCCCGTGCTCCAGGCCTGGGACGTGCTCCTCGATCGCGAGCGCGTGCCGCGCGGCGCACGCATCACTATCGTCGGCGGCGGCATGGTCGGGATCGAGACGGCAGACACATTGATCCACTATCGCGGTGTCAAGGCGAGCGTGATCGAAGGTCTGCCGGTCGTCGCCAGGGAGATGGCCCGCAACAATCGCTACGATGTGCTCGACCGTCTCGAGAAGGGCGGAGCGCGGGTGCTGATCAACGCTCCCGTCGAATCCATCGAGGGCGACAAGATCTGGACGAAAGTCGACGGCAAGCGCGAGCCGATCGACGCCGGCGACATGATCATTGCCGCGATCAGGCCGCTGCCCAACCGCGACGTCGTGCCCGAAGTCGAGCGCGCGGGCGCGCAATACGTGCTGGCAGGCGATTGCAACCAGATCGGCGATTTTCTGACGGCAGTGCGCGACGGTTGGATGCTGGCAACCGCGATCGACCTGCGCCTGCCTGCGCGCCTCGATGCCGTTGCGAACGAGTGATCGCGGGTGCTGGAAAGGCGCGTCGAAAAGCCATACACTTCGTCATGTTTATCGCCGAACCGTTCTAAGCAGGAGGAGTATCCCAATGCGTCGTAGTGCGATTCTGATTTCAGCCAGCCTCGCGGCCAGCCTGTCCCTGCACGCGCATGCCCAGAGCTATCCGGCGAAGCCGATCCGCATCATCAACGCGTTTGCGCCCGGCGGCGCGAGCGACGTCGTTGCCCGCAACTTCGCCGCCCAGCTCGCCGAGGCCCTGGGACAACAGGTGACAGTCGACGACCGGCCTGGCGCTGGCGGCAATATCGCCGCGGAGATGGTCGCACGCAGCCCCGCCGACGGCTACACTTTGCTGATGGGAACGTTTTTCCTGTCCACGAACCCGAGCCTGTACTCCAAGTTGAGCTACGATTCGCAACGGGATTTCGCGCCGATCTCGATGGTGACGGCCGCGCCGCTGATCCTGTGCGTGCATCCGTCGCTGCCGGTCAAAAACACGAAAGAGCTGATCGCGCTCGCGAGACTGCATCCGGGCGAGCTTTACTTTCCGTCGGCCGGCAACGGCACGTCGATGCATCTGGCGAGCGAATTGTTCAACATGATGACCGGCACCAAGAGCGTGCATGTACCTTACAAGGGCTCGGGACCCGGCGTCCTCGATCTGGTGAGCGGGCGGTTGCAATTCATGCTGAACCCCATGCCCGAGCCGGTGCCGTTCATCAAGGCCGGCAAGCTGCATGCGCTTGCCACCTCGACGCTCAAGCCGATCGTCGCGTTGCCCGACCTTCCGCCGATCGCCGACACGGTCCCGGGTTACGAGGTTCTGACGTGGCAGGGATTCGTCGCGCCGGCCGGCACCCCGCCGGACATCATCAAGCGCCTGCATGCCGAGCTCATCAAGGCGCTCAAGAACCCCGAGTTCGAGGCGCGCATGCGCGGCATGGGCCTGGAACTCTACGGCACCACGCCCGAGCAATTCGCGCAGTTCATCAAGGATGAGAACGCGAAGTGGGCCAAGGTCATCAAGGCCACCGGCGCCCGCATCGATTAGCGTTATTGCGGTCGGCAGTTTCCAGTCGTTGGGCCCTGAATGGAATCTGACCCCTGCCGGGAGGATCGCATGACCACGGCGCCATACCAATACAGCACAGTCGCACTTTGGATGGCGTTCACCCTGGCCGGCCCGGCGCTCGCGCAAACGGCCGGCGACTACCCGGGCAAACCCATACGCGTGGTCGTGCCGAGTGCGCCGGGCGGCGGCACCGACATCGTCGGGCGCCTGATCGCACAAGGGCTGAACGAGAGCTGGGGCCAGCCCGTTATCGTCGACAACCGCGGCGGGGCAGGGGGCACCGCAGGCGTCTCGATGGTCGCGAAGGGAGCCGCCGCGGACGGCTACACCATGTTGCTCGGCAGCGCAGGCCACCTGACGTTCGGACCCGCGCTGTATAGCCACCTTCCCTACGATCCGCAGAAGGACCTCGCACCGGTTTCGCTGGTGGCGAGCCAGCCGTTCGTGCTGGTGGCGGAAAAAACACTGCCGGCCGACTCGGTCAAGGAACTCGTCGCGCTCGCCAAGAGCCGTCCCGACGCCATTCGGTACGGTTCCGGCGGCAGCGGGTCGGCTTCGCATCTGGGCATCGTGCTGCTGGAGCACACTGCCGGCATTTCAATGCTGCACGTTCCGTACAAGGGCAGCAATCCCAGCGTGGCTGCGCTGATGGGAGGCGAGATCCAGGTCGCGTTAGCGGGGATCGAAACCGCATTGCCGCAAGTCAGGAGCGGCCGGATCAAGGCGCTGGCAGTCACCGGGGCAAAGCGCTCCCGCTCGGCGCCGGAACTGCCGACGGTCGCGGAGGCGGGCGTGCCCGGTTATGCGTTCGAAGTGTGGTACGGCGTGGTGGTTCCCGCGGGAACGCCGCGCGCTATCGTCGCGAAAATAAGCGCGGAGATCGTCAAGCTATTGAAGTCCCCCGTCGTGTCCCAGCGCTTTTTCGCCGCCGGCCTCGAAGCGCTCGGCAGCACGCCCGAAGAATTCACCGCCTTGATCGCGCGCGAGATTCCGCGGTGGCGTGCAGTCGTAAAGGCCGCCAATATACACGTCGAATGACGGTGACGCGGCAGGTCCGCGGCGACATGCGTTGCTAAAACTTCCGGGTCGTACGGTGAACTCGAAGCGCCGTCCGGCACACTTCATTCAATCCAACCGTAATTAAAAGGAGCGACGATGGGCGACTACAAGGACCGCTACAAGCGGGGGATGGCCATGCTGAAGAAAATGGGCCGGGAAAACCTGATGCTGGAACAAAAGGCCCTGTTGCCCGATATGTACGACATCTCGGTCGGGCACCTGTTCGGCGATATCTGGGCGCGTCCCGGGCTGAGCCTGCGTGACCGGCAGTTGATCACGCTGGCCGCCATGTTGCGCATCCCGGTGTACATGCACAGCATCGAGGAAGAACGCGTGTTTCGTCC
>Ga0209415_10006512_pt1 | contig 20720 bp, 15 predicted proteins | sample PeaSoiSIISIP2007_FD_187696 | JGI IMG/M metagenome (GOLD analysis project Ga0209415, IMG submission 187696) | Peat soil microbial communities from Weissenstadt, Germany - SII-SIP-2007 (SPAdes) (version 2) | ecosystem: Environmental > Terrestrial > Soil > Wetlands > Peat | place: Germany...
ACATCATGGAGTTCACGCTCGACGGCAATGTCGTCGGCAACGACGACCGCCCACCGTATCTCGAACGCTTCATCCATGCTGCGATCTACGCGGCCCGGCCGGATGTCGGCTCGGTCGTGCACTCGCATCAAGAGGACGTCGTTCCGTACTCGATCAGCTCGGTGCCGCTGCAGCCGGTCTGGCATCAGGCATGCGCGATCGGCAACCACCTGCCGGTCTGGGATATCCGTGACAAGTTCGGCGATACGAACATGCTGGTTTCCAATCTCGCCCAAGGCACCGATCTCGCGAACGCGCTGGGTCGCGACAAGGTCGCGCTGATGCGCGGCCACGGCTTCGTCGCCGCCGGCAACGAGGTGCAAGACGCCGTGAGCACTGCCGTGTATCTGCCGAAGAACGCGCGCATCCTCACCACCGCGAAACTGCTCGGCGGCAGCGTGAAGATCGCGTCACCCGGAGAGGTCGCATTAGCGGGCCCGATCCACCCCGAACATCCCGCCTTCCAACGCGGCTGGGAATACTGGCTAACGCGAGCCGGCCTAAAGCGCTAGCCGCCACAGCGCTGACACCTCGAGCGCGCAAGCCCCGAGTGTCAGCGGTTACATTCCGCGCTTGGCGAGCCAGCCTTCCAGGAAGGCCGCAATGTCGTCGCTGTTCTTCTCGAGCATCATCTCGTGGCTGTTGCCATGAATGCCGACGGTTTCCAGCCGGATGAGATCGTTGGGGACGCCGGCTTGCGCGAGGTAGTGCGAGACGCACTGCGCGGTTGGCGCCAGCGGTGAAGCTTCGGCGATGATGACGGCAATCGGTTTACCTTGCAGCGCCGGAAGTTGCCGCACCGGCGGCGTTTGCAGCCAGCATCGCGAAACATCGGGTGAATCGGCGGCTTGCGGCGCCGGCACGATCTTGTCCGTGTCGGTCACCGCCGGCACGTAGGTGATCGGCGTCGTGGAGATACCGTAAAGCGGAGCGCTCGTCGCGCGCAACGGCCAGGTCGGCGAAAGGGCAGGTTCGACCGCGATGATCCCTTTCACCAGCGCCGGGCGCGCGTCGGCAATCTGCCAGCCGAACGCTCCGCCCTGCGAATGCGTGAGCAGAATCGCCGGACCGATGCGATCGAGTAAGGCCGCGCCGGCGGCTTTGGTTTGTTTTTCCGAGAGTCCCCCGCCGGTCGCGATCGAATCGAAGCGGCCGCGCATGAAGGCATCGAACGCGGCGTTGCCTTCGGTGCCGAGACCGGGCCACTGCGTGTGCAACTTCGCTTGCGGGTAATCGTTGTAGGCTTCCGCGTCACCGTACGCCCGCGACGCGCCTTGCGCCCCCGCGGTGTCGGACCGCGGCTCCGGACCATCGAGATCAGCGCGATACGGCGATCGCCCGCGTGCCGGTTGATCGACGACGAAGACCGCGTAGCCTGCACGCACGAAATGCTGCGCCCAGCCCTCACGTCCGTCGGGGGTCCCTTCGAACGCCACGCCGGTGCTGTTGATCCCGTGGATCATCACGACGGGGTACTTGTGCGTTTGCTTGGCCGGAATCATCGCATGCACGTACATCGCCCCGTCGACGATGTCGCCGTCTTTAGTCACCGTGTAAACGCCGCCGACGTAGAACGATTGGTCGCTCTGAAGTACCAGCGGCCCTGCGCCAAGCAGCGCGATTGCTGCCAGCGCGACGATCACCCGCGATGTTGCGTGCACTCAGCCGGTATCCCCCATATGGCCGTCCTTTTCGAGCGGCGTCAGCGAGTACCTCGATCGCAAGTAATGTGGCTGTCCCTCGACTCCGCTCGGGATGACAGGGGGGCGGGGCCGCGCTATGGAGTTAAGGTCAGCGTTGCGGTTGTTGCGCGGGCCACGGCGGCGTCGGTGAACGGGAGCGGCGTTAGGTCGTGGCGCAGCCAGGCCGGCGCGGCGTCGGTGTAGTGTGGTGAGCCGGGTTCGCCCGACTCGCCGAGCGGCAGATCGATGCCGCCGGCGTCCCAGTTGCCGACGTCCCACACGGCGCGAAAACTCTGACCGAGCGCGATGGCCTGCACGGCCGGCGCGTAGCTTCCGCCGCGGCCCGGGAACGTCGGCGCATCCCAAAGGTGCCAGTTGAACGTGGCAAACGGATGCTGCGCCTTCACCGCGTATGCGGTGCCGTACGGCGTCGCCACCGCATCGCGTCCGCCGAACAGGTCGATCGTCGAACGGACTTCCGCAACGAGGAACGCATCCGGATTGTCGTGCGGGAACCACCCGCGCGGGCGTTCGCGCAGCGCGCGCATCAGCGTCACGAAGACCGGGCCGTCGCGCAGGTACGCGTTCGCGGTCGCCGCGCTCAAGTGCGCGGCGATCAGGTCGCGCGTGGCGACGAAACGCAGGCGCTGAACGACGGTCGCACCGCTCGACGCGGGCTCGAAGCGGCCGTCGAACGCGGCGAGCGCGGCGTATGCGGGCGCGACGGCGGGATCGCGATAGGCTCCGCTCTTGCGCAGCGCCGCAACGCAGCGCCGCGCCAACTCGGCTTCGGCCAGCGAGGTTGGATCGGCTTGGATCGCGCGCGCGAGAGCGACGTCGACTTTTGGCTGCGTGCGCAAGCGCCGCGTGACCTCGGCCGCGCGATACGGCGCGCTGAAGTAGGCGCCGAGGCGGTACGGATAGCCCGCACCATAGGCCAGGTTGTTGGAACTAACGGCCAGGGTGGTGCGCGCCGGTGCGACGTGCGGCAGCTGCGCGAACGGCACGAAGGTCAACGGTGCCGCCGGCAGCGCGCTGTTACCGGCCCAGCGGCCCCAGGCCGGGTCGTCGGGGATCGCGCCCGCGATCGTGAACGCGGCGCGGCCGTCGGTTTGCGCCAGCGTGAAGTTCTGTGTCGGCCCGGGGTAGCCGGAGAGCGCGCGCAGACCGGCCTCGATCGAGCCGGCGCGATCGAGCCCCAGGAACGCTGCGACCGGCGACCGCGTGTCGGTCAGCGGCGGCCACTGCACCGCGTGTCGCACGAGCCCGGCGGTTTCGACCACAAAACCGTGACGCGTTGCGAGGTAGTCGAAGGTGTGCGATTGGCCGAAGCGATCGGTGAACTTTTCGTGCCGCACCACCGCGTTGAGAAAACGTGAGCCGGCCCGGTACCGGATCCCGCTGCTGGTGGTGAAGTGCTCGACGAACACGCGCGAACTGACCGCATCCGCATTCGTCGAACCCCAGGCTAGGCGCTCGTTGTGCCCCAGGATGACACCCGGAACGCCGGCGATGGCGGCGCCCGCGACGTGCTCGCCGGGCGCGCTGATCTCGACCAGATGCCAGATCCCGGGAATGCGCCGCACCAGATGCGGATCGTTGGCCAGCAGCGCGCGACCGGTCGCCGTGCGCTGCGCGCCCGCGGCCCATTCGTTGCTGCCGAGCACGTCGTGCACGTTTTCGCCGTCCCACGCAACCGCGGCCGGCGCGTGCGCACCGCTCAAGGCCGGCAATGGGGGCAGCGTGACGGGGCGGCCACCGGCGGTCGGCACGTCGTACGCCGGATCGGTCAACGAGAAGAACGCGTCGCTTGCGCGCGGCCCGGCCTCGCGCACGACCGCGTCACGCGCCGCCACGTCGTACCACGAATCGGCCAGGTCGAGCACGATCGCGAAACCGACCGCGAGCGAATCCTGCGGCCGCCACGGCACGAAATGGAACAACAGCATACGGTATTCGGGCGGAACCGATTCGTGCGCGGCCGCCGCGTTGACGCCGTCGGCATAGGCTTGGAAGCTGTCGCGGTCGGCCGGCGAGAGGTGCGCGTACTCGCGGTTGACGATGCTGCGCAGGGGGATGATGCGCGCGCTGCGGTCGGCATCCAGCGCGGTGGTGCCGAACATCTCGGACAGCGTTCCCAGCACGAAGCGGCGCGTGATGTCGATCTGGAAGAGCCGGTCGGCGCCGGTCGCGTAGCCTTGCGCAAAGGCCGCGTCATGCATCGACGCGGCACGAATGTGCGGGATGCCGCGCGCGTCGCGCATCACGCGCGCCGGCGCGCGCAATCCGAGGCCGGCGATCGTGCCCGAGGTGCGCGCCGTACCCTGTGCCGTTCCGACCCAGACGTAACCGATGTAGATCAGCACGCCCACCACGAAGGGCGCGAGCATGCCCAGGATCGTGAAGCCGATCCGTTTACTGAAGGTCACCGCCTACGCCAGCGCCGCGGCGTGCTCGGCTTCGTGAGCCTCCAGATATTTTTCGACTTCGAGCGCGGCTTTGCAGCCCGAACCCGCGGCGGTGACGGCCTGTTTGTAACGTACGTCGAACACGTCGCCGGCCACGAACACGCCGGGAATATTCGTCGACACGCCGTCGGGCGAGGCGATGTAGCCCATGGCGTCAAGATCGAGTTGGCCCCGGAAGAGAGCCGTGTTCGGATCGTGACCGATCGCGACGAAGAGCGCGTCGGCGTCGATCACGCCGGCCGCGCCGGTTTCGACGTTGCGCAGACCGAGCGCCTCGGTTTTCTCCGCGCCGAGCACTTCGGTCACTTCGGTGTTCCAGATGACCTCGATGTTGGGGTGCGCGAGCACGCGGTCGGCCATGATCTTGCTCGCGCGGAACGACGAGCGCCGGTGTACGATTGTGACTTGCTTGCCGAAGCGCGTCAGGAACAGCGCTTCTTCCATCGCCGAGTCCCCGCCGCCGACGACGACGATGTGCTTGTCGCGGAAGAACGCGCCGTCGCAGGTCGCACAGGTCGAGACGCCGCGACCGCGCAAGCGCGCTTCGTGCGGGATGTCGAGCCAACGTGCGCTCGCTCCGGTCGCGACGATCACGGTGTCGGCGCTGTACTCGTCGTCTTCGGTCCACAGGTGAAAGGGCGTGTGATGCAAGTCGACTTTCGTGACGTCGGCGAAGTGCAGCACCGCGCCGAAACGTTCCGCCTGCAGGCGGAAGTTTTCCATCAGTTCGGGGCCCATGATCCCGTTTGGGAAGCCGGGGTAGTTCTCGACCTCCGTCGTCAGCATCAGCTGGCCGCCGTAGAGGTGACCGGCGAAGACGACCGGGGCGAGGTTGGCGCGGGCGGCGTAAACGGCGGCGGTCAGGCCGGCCGGTCCGGAACCGACGATCGCGACGGAGCTGTGGGTGCGGGGCATGATGCTCCCTTCAACCCCTAGGCGCTTGCGTCCGGTTCGCTAAAGAAGTCGCCGATGCTCGAAGACGATTTCTGCGACATTCTGCGCAAGGCGTCGCGCGGAACCGGTCTCGATGCCGCCGCCCTGGCCGCGCGCAGCGGCTTGCCGGCCGACCGGATCGCCGGCTGGCAAAAGGGCGACGGGGTTCCCGAAGACGGCGCGGCGCGGGCGCTCGCGAAACTGCTGGGCCTCGACCCGGGCAAGCTTGCCGACTCGGCCGCCCGGCGCTGGGAGCCGCACGTCTCGCTGCCCGGCGACGTGCGGCACCATCCGCACGACCCGCATCCCTCCAACGGCTACCTGTTCTTCCTCGACGACGGCCGGACAGCGGCGCTGATCGATCCCGCCGGCTTGCCGGTGACGATTCTGAACGCGATCGCCGAGGGGCCGTTCGCGCTGCGCTACATCCTCATCACGCACAAGCACGCCGACCACTGCGATGCCACCGCCGACATCTCGCGCGCGTTTCCCGACGCCGAAATCGTGATGCACCGCTCCGACGTCGCCGCGATCGGCCAACTCGCCAAACGGGCGAAGCCCATCGTCGACGGCGATGAACTGCCGTTCGGCGCGAACGCATCGATCCGCATGCTCCACACGCCCGGTCACACCGACGGCAGCTCGTGCTTCCTCTTCCGCTCGACGCTGTTCACCGGCGACACGCTCTTCGCCGGCAGCGTCGGCGGCGCGTTCGGCAGCGCCTCGACCTACGCCGACATTTTGAACAGCGTCAAGTTCAAACTTTTCGCCCTGGACGATGCTACGGTGGTTGCGCCAGGTCATGGGCCACCGTCGACTATCGGTGAAGAGCGCCTGCACAACCCGTTCTTTTAGTTTGAAGCCGCTCCTTATGGGGGGACGACTTCAGGTCCTGAGTTTGAAGCCGATCGACACCAGCCACAGGGCGATGCCGAAGGCGAGGGCAGTCATGGTCGTGACGATGCCGAGGGAGCTGAGGAGCGGGGCGTCGCCGTGCAGGGTGTACGAGTAGCGGAACGCGTTGATCATATAGAACATCGGGTTAAACATCGAGATCATCCGGGCAACCGGGGGCAAGAATTGGGTCGAGGTGAAAACCCCGCCGACGAACACCAGCGGCGTGATGAAGAACGTCGTGAGCAGCGCGATGTGGTCGAACTTCTCGGCGAAGAGCCCGCAGATGATCCCCAGCGACGAGAACAGCACCGCGACGAGCACGATCGTCAACAGGTAGATGCCCCACTGGATCGGCACCGTTTGCACGAACACCGCGCCCAGCACGGTGATGAGCGCGGCGATGAAGAGCGCGCGCGCGACGCCGGCCACGACGTACCCCATCACCATCTCCAGCGCCGAGAGCGGCGCGATCAAGAGCTCCTGAATCGAGTTCATGAAGCGTCCCTGAAAGACGGTGCTCGAGCCCTCGCCGTAGGTTTGCTCTATCACCTGTAGCATGATCAGGCCGGGGATGAGAAACTGCGAGTACTTGACCCCCTGCACGGTAGGGATGCGGCTACCGAGCGCCAGCCCGAACACGAAAACGTAGAGCAGCGTCTGGATCACCGGCGGCCAAATGACCTGGTTGATGATCGCGAACGTGCGCACCATCTCGCGCTTGACGAGGGTCAGGAACCCGATCAAGTTCGGGCGGCGGTCGGCGGTGAGGATCATCGGCGCGTCAACTCCAGGAACACGTCTTGCAGCGTGCGTTCGCCGACCAGTTTACGCGTCGTCTCGAGCGCGACGAGCTTCCCCGTTTCGATGATTCCGATCCGCGAACACAGCTCCTCGGCTTCTTCGAGATAGTGGGTGGTCAGGATGATCGTCGTTCCCTCACGGTTGAGTTCGCGCAAGAACGCCCAGAGTTCCAGCCGCAACTCGACATCGACTCCCGCTGTCGGCTCGTCGAGGATGAGCAGACGTGGCTCGAACATCAGCGCGCGTGCGATTGTCAAGCGGCGCTTCATGCCGCCGGATAGACGCGTATAGATTTGCTTTGCCTTTGACGCAAGGCCGAAGCGCTCGAGCAACTCATCGGCGCGCGCTTCGATCGCTTTACCGTGCAACCCGTAGTAGCCGGCTTGGTAGATCAAGATGTCGCGAATGTTGAGATAGCGGTCGAAGTTGTACTCTTGAGGCGAAAGGCCGACGAGCCGCCGTGTTGCACGCCAATCCGTCGTCACGTCTAGGCCGAAAAGCTGGATCGACCCCGACGTGATCCGCGAGAGGCCGACAATCGAGTTGATCGTCGTCGTTTTGCCGGCGCCGTTGGGTCCGAGCAGGCCGAAGAACTCGCCCTCGGGGACGTCGAACGAGATCCCGTCGACGGCCGTGAAGTCACCGTATCGCTTCACTAGCCGATCGATCCGTAGTGCCAGCATTAGATCTGGTGATCCGCGAGTTGCTTGTAGCGATGCCCGCGCAACACGTCGATGAGCTCGGCGATATTGGGCATGCCGCTCTTGCGAATCTGACGCTCGAAGCGATCGACGTCGAAGGCGACGCGCCGCGAGCGGATGGACCAGCCGCCGTTCTGCTGGGTGAGGATCGCGTAGTGCGCGCGCGGATCGCCGTCTTTGGGTAAGCCGGCTGACGCAACGTTGATGAACGTGCGGTCGCGCCACATCCGCACGTACGGAACGTGCAGGTGCCCGAACGCGATCGTGCGCTGCGTTACCCCCGCGACGACCGCTTCAAGCTGTTCGTCGCTCGCATCGGGCCACACGTGCTCGTCGTCGCGCGCCGGCGTCGCGTGCGTGATGAACAGTCCGTCGGGACCCGAGCCGATGATCACGGTCAGCGGCGCCGCACCCAGCCACGCAACCCAGTCCTGACCGAGTGCACCGCGCTGCCACATGATCGCCTGACGTTCTTCGTCAGGGTACTGGGCCGGATCGTCGAGCGCGATCATGCGGTCCGTGTTGCCGCGCACGATGTGCGCGCCGGCGTCTTTCAGGCGGCGCAGCACCTTGCGCGGCCGCGGACCGTCCATGCACAAATCGCCGACGGCGACGATGCGGTCGGCGCCGCCGGCTGCGGCGAGATCGGCGAGGCACGCTTCGAGCGCAATCGCGTTGCCGTGGACGTCGGAGAGGATCGCTACCCGCACGAGGTCAGGAGTCTAATTCCGCTTCGTTGCTAGGACGAGCTGGAACGGCCCGATGCCCGCTTTCCCGAACTCCCACAAGTCGATCGCTTCGACCTCGATTTTTGCGGCGCGCAGGATTCCGATGCTGTAGCGGTAGCGCAGGTTCGCGATCACGCGGCGCTCGCCGAATGCGATCACGCCGGCGGCAAACTCTTCGCCGCGCGGCACCTCGATCACGCGCAAATCGCGCACCGGAACCAAATCGACCATCTCGGGCGCCGCAACCACGGCGTCGGAGGCGACGACGTTGAACACGTTGCGCAGCCGCGGCACCTCGGGAGCGATGGCCAGTTCGACGACGCGCAAATCGCCGGCCGCGGCGAACGCCGCGATCTGCTCGCGGCCCAGCGCGTTGGAGCGCGACCGCAGGCCGGCTCCGGCGCGCGCCACCCCGATGAAGATCCGGTCGCCGGCGATCGCGACGTCGGTCGCATCGAGCAATCCGGGCGCTTCGATCCGGCCCACGATCGGGATCCCGCAGGCGCGCAGCGCGGCCTCGACCGCCTGCACCTCGCCCCGGCGCTCGACCGCCGACGGGCGCGCCAAGATGGCCCCTTGCGGCAGGAGGATCGCACAGTCGGCCACGAGCGCTTCGGTCGGCGTGTCGGTTGCCGGCTCCAAAACCGTGACGTTGACGCCGCGATCCAGCAACGTGCGGACCAGGATCCGGTGTTGCGCGAGGGCCCGATCGGCGATCGGCGACGGCTCGGAATTGAGCGGCACCAACTGCTCGATGCTCGCTGAGGGCGCACACACGACGGCGCCGGCAAGAGCGCCGGCGTCGGATCGAACGTACGGTGGCTCGGACGATTTCGTCATCACGGACAGGGCTCTCCCACGGGGTGAATGATTGTCCGCCCGCCGCGCCCCGCCTTTTTTAGCGTCCAGTTCCAAGCGGCGGCACGGTCGCAGCCTCGTACGGACGCATGTCCGGCCGGGAGCCGAAGAAATCGCCCATGTCGTTGGCCAGCAGATCGCCCAGCGAGAGCGCCGGCACTTTGAACAGCCGGTCGACGGTTTTGAGCACGCTGGCGGTCGAGAGGTGGCGCATGCCGACGTAACCGTGTTTGACGTACGGCGAGATCACGAGCGCAAACGTGCGCGACGCATCGATGTGATCGCGTCCCATCCGCGCACCCGCCGGCACTACGAAGATAACGGTCGTCCGCCACGACGGCAAGTGTGAGAGAAAGTCGACGATCGTGCCGAGCGCGCGGTCCCCGTCGGCAACGGCCGTCTCCGCCGGCGCCACCCCCGCCGCGCCGTCCGGGCCGGCCGGCAACTGGACGTAGGCGAAGCGCGGTTGACGGTGCGCGCTCGCGAGCGCTCCGAAGTCGCGCACGAACTCCGCCGCGCGCTGCGCATCGGGCTCACGCGCCGTCGGGGCCGGATAATTCTCGTCGACGTGTCCTGCGAGGACCGCCGGCGCGGGAACGTTTTGCGTGAAGCCGGCCGGCGTCGTCCCCGAAACGTCGAGGAAGCCGCCATAGTCGCGGAAGCTCAGGCCGTGGCGCGCGAGTTCGTGGAACACGGTGCCGAGGCGCGGCGCGTCTTCGGGATCTTCGTTGGCGTATCCAAGCGGACGGCGACCCTCCCGCACTCCGGAAATGCGTCCGGTGAACGCGCTCGCGAGGCCGCCGGCCACGATCTGCTGCGCGCCGCCGACCGGATCGGCGAAGATGTTGCCGGCCAGGCCGAAGCGCCGCGCCAGCGCGTGGAGATTCGGGGTGTCGGCGGCGCCGAAGAGCGTGAGGCTCGGCGCGCCCGGACCCGAACCGAGGTCGCCCAGGACTTCGTCGTAGTTCCGCTCGCCCAGCACCACCAACACGACGTTGTGCAGCGCCGGCGGCAACGGGTGCGGCACGGCCACCACGTTGCGGGTCGCGGCGAGCGCCGCGCGCGTCGAGTCGGCCAACTTGACCTCGGCGAGGTCGATGCGCTCGAGCGTCGACCACAGCGCGCGCGCGTCGGCCCCGGTCGCGGAGTCGCCGATGAAGCCTGCGTCATGGCCGAAACCGTTTTGATTCGCGACGTACAGCGTGCGATCGTCGGCACTGAGCGCCAGCGCGCTCGGCGACCAGCCCGTCGGGATCAACCCGAGCCGGTGCAGGTGTAACGGATCGCGCGCATCGATCACCGCGACCGCGTTGAGTCCGGCGAGGGCGACGTACAAGCGCGACGCATCGCGGCTGAGCGCGAGGGCGGTCGGCTGCGTGCCGTACGGGCCGCGGTCGAACAAGCGCAACTCCGTGCCGCCCACGACGTGCGGCGTCGCGCCGAGCGCGACGCTCGCGATCCGATCGACGTTCGTCATCGCGACGAACGCGTAGCTCGCGTCGGGGGTCGTCACGACGGCGGTCGGGTGCGCGCCGCCGACCAACCGCAAACCGTCGGGCGCCGGATCCATCGGCAGCGCTGCGTCCGGACCGGCGATGGCGCCGTTCGCATCGAGCGTGAGCAGCGAGAGTGAGGACGCGTTCTGCGGATCGGCCGGCGGCCGATCGAACGCCGGAAGCGGAAGCGGCGCCGGCAACAGACCGTAGCGCATCAGGCCTTCGTTGGTGACCAGCAACTGCGAACCGGCGATCGCCACGCCGCAGGGCGAGAAGCCGACGCGCGACGGGGGCGCTAGCAGACGGCGCGTCGCAACGTCGATGGCGGCCACCGATTCGCCGCCGGCGTCGACGACGTAGATGCGCCGCCCGTCGCTTGACGCGAGCAGCGCCGCCGGAAAGCTGATGCCGCGATCCGCAAAAGCCGGATCCGCCGGACCGGGAATGGCAATCGCATGACGCGCGTCCGGCACGAGCCGTCCGGCCGGATCGAGATCGAACGCGTAGACGGCGTTCGCTGCGCCTCCGGCGGCAAAGACAACGGTCTGCGCAGGATCGCGCGGATCCGCCACCGCTGCCAGCCCGCTGAAGAACGTCTCACCCCGCGCGCGATAGCGCATGACGGCAACCATGCGCACGGTATCGACGACCGTAAGCGAGTAGCCGCCGCTCGCCTCGGGATCGAGCGCGCTGCGCACGCCGGCTTCGCCTTCGTCGTCGTTGCTCGTAATCGCGTAGCGCCCGTCCGGTGAGAGCACCACGCCCAAGGTGTTCATCCCGGTTACGACGCTCGTTCCGGCGGGCGTGATCAAACGCCCCGACGGCAGGATCGCGTCGAACGGCAGTCCGTGATAGCGTCCGGCCGGTAAGCTGCCCGCCGGCGGCGCATAGCTCACCGTCGCCGAACGGACCCCCAGCGGTAGCACGGCAAGCAAGACGGACGCACACGCGATGCGTCCCAGAAGAGCTCTCACGCGCCTCCGGATTCGCGCGCGAGCACAGCGTCCCGCTTGCTCCTATCGTTCGTCGAGACGATAACCGATGCCGCGCACGCTGGAGATCTGGAGTTGGGCTTCGACTTCGTTGAGCTTCTTGCGCAGCGCTGCAACGTGCACGTCGACGACCCGCGTCGGCACGCCCGAGACGTCGTTCCACACACGTTCGAGAATTTGCGCGCGGGTCAACAACTTACCGGTGTTCTCGGCGAGATACCACAAGAGCCGGAACTCAAGTGCGGTCAGGCTGACGCTGCGGCCGCCGTTCTCGAGCGTGTGAAAGTCGCGCACCAGCTCCGTCGTTCCGGCTTGCAGCCGGCCGTCGGCGTCGCTGCGGCGCGAGCGCTCGCGCCGGCGCAAGAACGATTGCACGCGCGCCACGAGTTCGTTGCCCGAGAACGGTTTGCGCACGTAATCGTCGGCGCCCAGGCCAAGGCCCTTGAGGACGTCGTTCTCGGTCGAATGCGCGCTCACCATCAGGATGAACGCGTCGCTCGAATTCGCGAGCGACGTGCACACGTCCAAGCCGCTGATGTCCGGAAGTTCGACATCGAGCAAAATCACCGCCGGCTTGAACTCCGGCTCCGCGTCGAGCCCCGCCGCGCCCGTTGTTGCTACCTTAACCTCATACCCGGCCCGTTCGAGAATCGTGCGCTCGAAGAACGCAATCTCCGGGTCATCTTCGATGATCAAGACTCGCTCCATCACCATTACCTTTGCACCGCGGCGGGGATGTCTTCGTCGGGGGCCAGGATCGCGCGGCGGGCCAAACCCTCGTCGATGGCTGCCCGGCGCACGGCTTCGGCGACGGCGGGGACGACGCGCGAGTCGAACACGCTCGGGATCACGTATTCCGCATTGCGCTCCTCACCGACGACGTCGGCGATCGCCCGGGCGGCGGCGAGCTTCATCGATTCGCTGATCTTGCGCGCCCGCACGTCCAGAGCGCCGCGGAAGATGCCCGGGAAGGCCAGCACGTTGTTCACCTGATTGGGATAGTCGCTGCGGCCCGTGCCCATCACCGCGACGTACGGCGCCGCGGCTTCCGGCATGATTTCGGGACTCGGGTTCGCCATCGCGAACACGATCGGATCGCGCGCCATACTCTGGATGTCGGCGCCGGTGAGGATGTTCGGCGCGCTCACGCCGATGAACGCATCCGCGCCTTTGAGCACGTCGCGCAGCAAACCGCGCTTTCGCTCGCGGTTGGTGTGGTTCGCGAGCCACGTCCAATGCGGCTTGTCGTACTGCTGGTCGCTCGAAATGGCGCCATCGCGATCGACGGCGATGACGTCGCGCACACCCGAAGCGAGCAGCATCTTGATCGTGGCCGTTCCGGCCGCACCGCTGCCGTTGAGCACGATCGTCATGTCCTCGAGGCGCTTCCCGATGACGGCCGCAGCATTGATCATCGCCGCGAGGATCACGACGGCCGTGCCGTGCTGGTCGTCGTGCATCACCGGGATGTCGAGCGCTTCGACTAGACGGTCCTCGACCTCGAAGCAGCGCGGCGACGAGATGTCTTCGAGGCTGATGCCGCCGAACACCGGCGCGATGCGCACGCACGTCGCAACGATCTCGTCGACGTTCTTGGTGTCGAGCGTGATCGGAAAGGCATCGATCGCGGCGAACTGTTTGAAGAGCATGCACTTGCCCTCCATCACCGGCAGCGCGCCGAGCGGTCCGATGTCGCCCAGGCCGAGAACTGCGGTGCCGTCCGAGATCACCGCTACCGTGTTGCGCTTGATCGTAAGTTGGAAGGCTTTCGACGGATCCTCGGCCACGGCGAGCGCGACGCGCGCGACGCCCGGCGTGTACACCGTCGAGAGATCGGCTCGCGTCCGCACGGGAATGTTGGGTTCGATATGAATCTTGCCGCCGAGATGCGCGAGGAAGATCGAGTCCGAAACGCTGATGATGCGCGCGCCTTCCTGCGCGCGGATCGCGGCTTGCACCGCCATACCGACCGCATCGCTCGCGACGTTGATCGTGACGTCCCGAACGGTCGTCGACCGGCCGACCGTGCGCGTATCGACCGCGCTCACGCTGCCGCCCGCTTCACCGATGGCACCGGCCAAGCTTGCGAACGCGTTCGGTGAATTCTGGGTTTCGACGCGGATGATGAGCGAGGTGCCGATTGCCGGGAAAGCCATAGTCGTCCTTATACCCTCTGCGCCTTCCTGGAACCCGCTAGGGTTACGAGCCTGCCAGAATGTCGAGGGTCGCGTCGATTCCGTCATCGACCGGGCCGTCGTCGGCCCGCGGGTCGTTGACCAGGATCGCAAAGGCAACGCGGCCGTGGCGCCGCGTATCGACGAAGCCGGCCAGCGCATCCACGTCGTAGATGTGGCCGCTCTTGGCCCGCGCGCGGCCGCGTGCGGTCGTCACGTCGTGCCGGCGCACCGTCCCCTCGATGCCCACGCGGGGGAGATCGCGAAAGAGTACGTCACCGGTCGGCACGAGGTTGGCGCGCGCCAATAGTGTTGCCAGATCGATCGGGGCAACGCGATCCCCCGGCGCGAGACCGCTGCCGTCTACCACGCGCAGACCGTCGGTCGGCGCACCGAGCTGCGCGAAAACCGAACGTTCGACGGCCGCGCCCGAAAGCTCGGTGCCGACCGCTCCGGCGTGCGCGCCGACCGCGCGCAGTAACTGTTCGGCGTAATGATTGTCGGACTCGAAGAGCATGTGGTTGAGCAACGTGCGCAGCGGCGCCGAGTAGTGCCGCCACAACACGGTCGCGACGACCGGCGCGATGCCGGTGCGCGGTCCGGCTTGGACGATGACGTTGCGCTGGCGCAGCATCGTATCGGTCACGCCGGCAGTGTAGAGCGGCTGATCGATCACCGGCCGGTAAAACGACTGTTCGGCATCGACGGCGATGCCGCCGTCGAAGGTGAAATCGTTGCGGCCGGCCGCGCGATCGATCGACAGCGTCGTCGAATAGCCGGTGATCACGCCGCCGTGCACGCGCACCGCCTCACTCGGCGGGCGCACCTCGATCCGGGCCGGAGCGCCGACGCTCCCCGGCACGAGGTGAAATTCGACCGTCCCTTCATCGAGTGACAGCGCGCTCGTGCCGGCCGCGTACCCATACTGCAAATCGTCGGGTTCCCACGCCGGGTTGATTTCGTGTCCGCCGAACACGGTCGCATCGGCCACCACGCCGCCGGTGAGGTCGGTGACGCCGGCGCGTGCGATCGCGCCCACGCCGCCGCGCAGGGTGTCCGCCGTCAGCGACGGATCGCCGTCGCCGACGAGGTAGAGGTCGCCGTCGAGCGTACCGCCATGCGGGACGTCGAGCGCTTCGAGGCGCGTTTCGAATCGGTAATCGGGGCCGAGCGTTTGCAGCGCGGTGATCGCGACGAGCAACTTGAACGTCGAGGCCGGAATGGCCCCGGCGTGCTCGCGCCGCACAAACAAGTTGCGACCGAGCGAATCGACGATGGCGATGCCGCTCGTTTCCAACGCCGAACGCCCGAGCGGTCCGCTCAACCGCGCCCGCAGCCGGCGCAGATCGGCTGCGCTCCACGCCGGCGGCGCCGCAGCAAACGGCGCGACCGCATGCAGCGCCGGGTTCGCCGCGACCGATTGCCGGGCGCAGCCGCACGCCAGCGCCACCGCCAGCAGTATGGGAAGGCGCAGGGCGCGCACGCTACGCCTGCGGCGCCACGGGCTGGTCGCGGTCGCGCAAGCGGTTGAGGTCGTCGCGCAGGCGGTCGACCTCCTCGCGCAACCGGACGAGTTCGGGCGGCGTCTTCGATGCGGCACGAATGTGGAGCGCCGCTTCCGCCGCATCGCGCCGCAAGCGTCCGTCGTTCTCCGCGGTCGCCATGCGGTCGAGCACCGGCAGCAGCCGCGCATCGCCGAGTTTCTCGCACGCCGCATAGGTTGATAATCGCACCAGATACGACGGATCGTCGAGCGCGCGTTCGAGCGCATCGACGACGGCGATGCGGACCCCGTCGACGAGCGTCCCCAAACGCGCGAGCGCATCGACCGCGGCGCGGCGCAGCGGTTCGGGACGATCAAGCCGGCTGGCCGCTACCAGCGGGTCGAGCGCGCGCGCATCGGCCAGCTCGGCGAGTCCGTGCGCCGCGCCGGCAGCAATCGTTTCGTTCCACGACGGCTCACCCAGCGCCGCGGTGAGCGCTTCGAAGGCCCGGCCGTCGCGTGTTTTGCCGAGCGCGGTCAAGGCGCCGGCGACGACGAAATACGATGCATCGGAACGCCGCCCGAGCAGCGCCGTCGCGACCTCGGCAGCGCGGTACGTGCCGAGCGCGTCCGCGACGGCTCGGCGAACTTTGGGGTGCGGGTGATCTACCGCCGCCAGCAGTGCATCGCGCCCGTAGTCCGAGCGGGCAGCACCGAGCACCGCTGCGATCTCGACGGCAACGCCCCAGAACGGTTCGTCGCGCAGCGCGACCGCGAGCGCGTCGTGCGCCATACGTGCATCGTCTTTTCCGAGCGCGCGCGCGGCGCGGATGCGAGCGACCGGACTCGGATCGCCGCGCAGAACGGCGGCGTGCCACTCGGTCTCGAGCGCGTAGGTCAACGTACACAGCAGGTAGGCGCCGGGGTCGATGCGGATCAGCGCCGGCTTTTGTGGAGTGGCGAGCACGAACGACTCGTGCGCGCGTTCGACGTGCACGCGCAGGCGCTGCTCCCCTTCGATCGGGCCGTCGCCGGCGTCGCAGGCGACCGCAGCGGGCAATGCCGCGACGAGGCCCACGGCGAGATCGAAGATGTACGGCGGATGCTCGTCGTCGATCGTTTGCTTCTGTTCGATCTCGAGTGTCAGCGCCGAACGCTCGCCATCCCACGTTGCGCGGACCTCCAGTTCGGGATGACCGCCGCGATCGATCCACTGCGCAAAAAACTCGCGCAGGTTACGGCCGGTCTCGCCTTCGATCGCGCGTACGAGGTCGATCGTTTCCACGCTGCGCGCCGCGTTGTCGTCGACGTACCGGCGCAACGCACGCTTCATCCGCTCCCAGCCGAGCTCGCCGCGCAGCATGTGCAGCACCGCGGCCCCTTTTGCGTAGAGGTGGCGATCGAACAACTCGATCGGATCGCGATAGACGTTGCACACGATCGGGCGCCGGTAACGTTCGCTGTCTTCGTCGAGGTAGGCAACGACGATCTCGAACACGTTGCGCTGGTATTCATCCCAACCGCGGCTGGCTTCCATCCAAACCGTTTCGAAGTAGGTGGCGAAACCTTCGTTGAGCCACGCTTGCGACCAATCGCGACAGGTGACCAGATCGCCGAACCACTGGTGGGCTAGTTCGTGTGCGACCAGCGGTTCGCTCGAAAAATCCAGGTGCGCGCGTTCGTCGTGCAGCGTGCGGTCCGTCTGCGTCGTCGCGGTGGTATTTTCCATCCCGCCGAAGATGAATTCAGCGACCGCGATCTGCGAGTAACGCGCATATGGGTACGGAACGCCGACCGCGGCTTCGAACGCGTCGATCATCTGCGGCGTACGCCCGAACGAACGCTCGCCGTCGGCCTCGCGGCCGGGCTCCACGTAGTAGCAGACCGGAAACCGTACGTAGGTCTGCTCGATCTCGCTGAACTCGCCGGCGACCATCGTGAGCAGATAGGTGGCGTGCGGGATCGTCTGCTCGTAGCGAAACGTCACGCCCGCCGCCGATTCGGTGCGCGCGACGAGCGCACCGTTGCCGAGCGCGAAAAGGCCCGGTTCGACGACGATCGTCGTGGAGGTCGTTTGCTTTTCTGCCGGATGGTCGAAGCACGGCAGCCAGGCGCGCGCATCGGTATCCTGGCTCTGCGTCCACGCTTGGCGCGGCCGGCCGATGAAATAGAGTCCCCGCTGCGGCTCGATCGCCCGATAGGCCACGACGAAAGAGCACACCGTACCGGCAGCCAGCGGCGCGGGCAATTCGATCGTCAAGTCCTTCGCCGTCACCATAAAGGTCAACGCGCTGCCGCGCTCGTCGCGCACCGCATCGATCGTCAGGTCGACCGCATCCAGCCGCAGTTTCCGCACGCCGTCCTCGATCGCGCGCACGCGCGTCGTCACCTCGCCGTGCAGGGTCTTGGTTGCGAACACCGGGCGCAAGTGCAGGTCGAGATGTTCGACGCGCACGACGCGGTCGGGTCCGTACTGTGGCCGCGCACCCGGCAGGGCGAAGGGCAAACGATCGCTCACCGTCCGGCTCCGGGGGGCGGCGAGTAGCGCGGATCCCACTGCAGGATGCGCAGCGCGTGCGGGCGCGGGCCCTCACACCACGTCGTGAAGTACAAGCGCGCCGGGACCAGATGCCCCGACGAATCGTGGAATTCGTAGCCCAGCGTCGGCCCGGCCGCGACGCCCGTGCACGCGCGCTCGAGTTGCCGCACGAAATCGGGCCGGCCCTTGTCTTCGGGGTGACCCGGCCGCGGAAAGAGCGCTTCCTTGTCGACGAAGAGGATGCGATGCGGCCGCACGTCGGGATCGTACCAGCGCTTGGCCTCCTGGCCTTGCGCGCTGTAGCCGACCACGACCGGCGGCACGCCGCCGTAGAAGTCCAGCGCCGATGAGAGCCCGTAGCCGTCGGTGACGACGGTCGCGTCGTTGGCTTCCATCATGTTGCGCACGTCGACGGCTAGCGAGGGTACGGTGAAGATCTCGAAGCCGCCGGTGTTGCGCAAGGTCGAGCCGGTGCGAACGAACTGTTCGTAGGCGAACCCGGGTTCGACCGCCGCAACGAAGACGAGCGGAAAAAGAATCAACGCCGGTACTGCGGCGATGCTGGCCCAGATCACGCGCGAGCGCGCCGAAAGCCGAACGTAGACGATCCCCAGCGCGACGCACAGCGAGAGGTACGCGCCGAACACCCAGTGGATCTCGACGGGTTCGTGCACGTCGAGCAACGTCAGGAGCACGATCAACGGCACCGCGGTCCAGTTCAGGAACGCGTTGCGCACGTAGAAAATGCTCAGCAGCGCACCGACCCAGAGGCCGGGCGAATATGCGGCGGCTTCGACGAGGTAGAGCGCGATCGGACGGTCCCACTTCCAGTCCTCGGCGTGGCGGCTGATCAGCGCGAAGGCGATGGTCGCCCAGCCGTGGGCCGAGTTCCACACCAGGAACGGCACGCACATCACGCCCGCGATCAAGAACGAGAGCCACAGTCCGTCGCGCCACAAGTGGCGGCGGGCCGGAGCGAGCGCGTACATCACGACGCCGAAAATCAGCGCCAAGGCGAGGATGCGCGTGAGCAACACGGCCCCGAGCGCAATGCCGAGCCAGACGTAGTCGCGCCGCAGTTGCGAGCCGAACGCGCGAACCGCGCAGTACAAGGTCGCGGCCCAAGCTGCGAGGTACGGGCCGTCGGGCGAAGCGGAACCGAACGCCACCGACGTGAGCGGCGTCAGCGTGATCGCAACCGCGGTGACGGCACCCGCGCGGACGTCACCGTTGGTGAGCCGCGTGGCCGTTTTGGAGGCGAAGATCGTCGCCACGACGCCGCAGACGATGAAGCCGATTCTTACCGCGAACGGATTGGTGCCGAGCCAGCTGAACGCGGCGATCGTGTAGGCGACGCCCGGCGGGTGATCGCTGTAGCCGAGCGCGAGGTGGCGGGCCCACTCCCAGTAGTAGGCCTCATCGCCGGTCAGCGGAACGCTGAACGCGGCCACCGCCCGCATCGCGGTGACGATCGCGACGATCGACCACGCGATGATGCCCAAGCGGTCCCACGTGCGCGGGGCCACTCGCGGCGCCAATTCGACGGCGCTACTCATGCGGGTTCACCAAGCCCCCGTTGACGCCCAGCACCATCCCGTTGAGGAAGCCGGCATCATCGCCCACCGCAAACCGCACCGCGTCGGCGACGTCTTCCCAGCTCCCGGAGTGACCGGTCGGATTTTCGGCCGGGATCGCATACGACCGTTCGCGCGTCGCCGTCTTGTTGCGGATGTCGCCGGGCTCGATCACGTTGACCGAAATGCCGTGCCGCGCTTCTTCCAGCGCGAGCGTGCGCGCGAACGCCACGACGCCCGCCTTGGCGGCACCGTACAACGCCATCAGCTTGGCGGGCTGCGTCGTATGCGAGCCGTTCATGCCGAAAAAAACCAGCCGGCCGAAACCGCGCGCGCGCATTCCCGGCAGCGCCGCCGCCGCGAGCACGACCGCCGTGCCGAGATTTCCATCGATCATCGCGCGGTAATCGCCGGCCGCGGAAGCGGCGAACGCGCGCACGACGATCGGGCCGGCCGCGTGCACGACGACGTCGAGTGGACCGCGCTGCGCTTCCACCGCGGCGACCAATTCCTCAGCGGCCTCAAAGCTGCGGAGATCGTTTGCAACGGCCAGCACATTGCGGTCGTATTCGGCGATTGCCGTACGAGTCTCATCCGGCGGCGTACCGCCGGGCCGGTAGGTGAACGCCACGCGGTAGCCGGCGGCCGCCAGCGCACGTGCGATCCCCGCGCCCAGACCTGCGGCCGCACCGGTAACGAGCGCTACGCGAGAGGACAAGCGCCGCGCACTTTCGTACCAGCGATCCAATGGCGGCTCCAATAAACGCGAGCTCGCGCATGCGCCCGGTAATGTTCTTGGCCGAGGACGCTTTCCAGTTGCGCGGATCGTACTGGGAGGCGCGTGCCGACGGGGCGATTTCTTTGCTGCTGGTCCACGACCGCAGCGCCGACCGCAGCGTCTGGGATCAGTACGTGCGCTTCTACCTTTCCCGGGGCTGGAACGTGCTGACGTTCGATCTGCGGGGCCACGGCGAATCCGTAAGGCAAGAGGCGCGCACCGCCCTGCAACCGCCCGGCACTCCCGAGACGCCCTGGGAGGCGGGCTGGCCGTTGGACCTCAAGGCGGCGCTGGCGTTCGTCGCGCGCCAACCGAAGGCCGACCCGGCGAAACGCGCGATCGTGGGTCTGGGGCTCGGCGCCGATCTGGCCTATGCCGCCGCCGGCCGCGGCTGGGGCGCCGCCAGCGTCGTGTGCGTCAGCCCCGACGAGGGCCGGGCCCGCGCGTTCGCCGGCCCCGGCACGTTCACACCGCGCGGGATCTACTTGATGTACGGGGCGCTCGACCCGAGCGGCAACGCCGCCGCGGTAAGCCTCGCCTCAACCGCGCTCTTCCCGGCCGAGTGCGAAGCCTACCA
>Ga0209415_10006513_pt1 | contig 20718 bp, 17 predicted proteins | sample PeaSoiSIISIP2007_FD_187696 | JGI IMG/M metagenome (GOLD analysis project Ga0209415, IMG submission 187696) | Peat soil microbial communities from Weissenstadt, Germany - SII-SIP-2007 (SPAdes) (version 2) | ecosystem: Environmental > Terrestrial > Soil > Wetlands > Peat | place: Germany...
CAGCGCCTGGCCCGGGGGGGCGTCTCCGCCCTGGCCGTGCTGCTGGTGGCGGCCTTGATCGCCACGGGTTTTGCCGTGCATGCGCGTCACCAAGCCAATATGGCGACCGACGATGCCCTGGCGGGGGGGTTGACCGCCAAAGTCAACCCTTTGCTCAGCGGCGGAAACTACGACCTGGCATTGCTCCTGGCCGTGGAAGCCAACCGTGCTGCCTCGCACCTACCACCTTCTTCCTCGGCTGTACGGGGTGCTCGTGACGAGCTGGTGCACAGCCTCGCAGCGGATCCAACGTTGTCCCACACGCTGGCCGACCCACAGGGCATCGTGTCGACTGTCATCTATTCGCCTGACGGCAAGACGATCGTCTCCCAGACCACATCAGGTGCCCTCCGGGCCTGGCATGCCGCCACCGGTGCACCGTTCGCGCACCAGCCGCCACCGGTGCTTGGGACATCGACCGGACTGGCACTCAACGACGCAGGTCTTCTCGTGGTGACCGGAGCGGGCACGGCCACCAAGGGAACACTCGAGACGGGCACGGACAAAAGTCGACTCTGGGATCTGCAGACGAACCGGCTCTGGCGTTGGCAGCCACCCGCGTTTCGGTTTGGAACGCTCGTTGCCCTCTCGAACAACGGGTTGCTGGCCATGGGGACCGAGGAACTGATCACCGGTGGATCCACCGCACGGTCGAACACGATCGAGATCTGGAACGTCAACACCGGCCGCCGTGTCGGCCCTCCGCTCGTCGTGCCCGGCTCAGTCGATGCGCTGAAGTTCTCACCCGACGGCTCGCAGCTCGGCGCCGACGTGATCACCGCTGACGGTTCCGCCATCGACCTCGTCCTGGTCGATGCCGCCTCGGGAACTCTCGAACACGACTTCGTCGCCCATGACGGCTCAGTCTCGGCGGCGACCAACGGCCTTGCCTTCAACCAGTGGTACACCCCGTTCTTCGATGGCGTGGTCTTCTCGACGGACAGCAGGCGGATCAGCTCGGTCGTGGGAGGAGCTAAAGACGGGGACATCGCCACGTTCGATGCGGCGACGAGTCAACGCCTCGGGGGCTCGCCTCCGTCGCAGAACGAGCCCGTTTACGGTGTCACGACGGATCTGCGCGATCTGGTGGAGCAGTTTCCGAATTCACAGACGTCGTTGTCGGTCGTGGACACCGCAACCGGCACGGTGCTGACGACCCTGATGGTCGCCAACACCGGGGTCGCGGGTGGAGTGACCGGGATTGCCGTCGACCCCACGGCGCCGAACCTCGTGTATCAGCCCAGCCAGCAAGGGTCTCTGGCCGTGCTGAATTGGGCACAGCTCGGGCCACCGCACTTCGTGACGGCGGCCTCCACGCGGCGCCTCGACTACCCAGTCTCGATCTCCCAGGAGGGGCAGATCCTCGGCAGCAAATCCGCGGCGGTAGGCAACCCTGGCAAGACCTTCGTCAGTCCGTCCGGGTACGAGGCTGTCCTCTCGAACAACAGCATCGTGCTCCTGAGCAGCATGGGTCGAGCCGTGCGTACCTTGACCGATGTGCCATCCGCGTGCGCGTCGCTGCTCGGACACGAGCTGGGCTTCACCGGAACGCCGACCCATGGCCGGATCGTGCTCGACTGTCCAACCGACCCCGCGACTGAGGGGGTGGACCAAAAGGCGACGCTGCGCTCCTGGGATCTGAACGATCCCCGATCGACGCCTCAGTGGCGAGAGAACTGGTCCATCCCCGACAATCCTCTGCAGTCCAACACGCAGTACGTCGTTCTCAGCACCAACGGGAACACGGTCGGCGTCATGGGCCCGGCTGGGGTGCAGGTCCTGGACGGGCGCACCGGTCGCCTGCTGGCGAAGGGTCCGTTTGCCGGTCAAAACCAACTCGAGGTCATGGCCCTGTCGCCGGATGCACGCACCATCGCGACGGACAGTTTCGGCGGCCAGGTGGAGATACTCGATACGAGGAACGGGAAGCTTCTCCAGACGCTCTCGAGCAGCAGAGGGAACCTAGGCAACCAGAGCTTCCCGGGTGACCCCGAGCTGGCGTTCAGCCCGGACGGGAGGTACCTCGCCGTCTGGTCCAACCCGATCGGTCTCGAGGTCTTCGATTTGCGGACGTCTTCGTCGGTCGCGGTGTTCGGCGGCGATGCAAAGGTTCCTCCCTTCGATTCCTCCCTCGCGACCTTCATCCCGGGACTCGATTGGGGACCGTACACGCAGCTCGTAGTGAGTTTCAGCCCATCCGCCGATACAGTCACCGTGGCCGGGCGTCGACCGATCCATCCGGAAGCTGCACAGGAATTCACGTTGGCACAGCTCGAAGCGGGCGGGGCTGTCTGGCAGCAGGTCCAAGATCAGATGCGGTACCTGTCGAAATACTCTGGTCCCGCGTTCGTCCGAACCGCGACGTGGTCCATGAAACTCTCCGACTTAGAGCTGGCGGCGTGCACCATCGTGGGCCGCGATCTCACCACCGCGGAGTGGAATGCGAACGTCGGCGCGTCGGTGCCGTACGACCCCACGTGTACGCCGCTTCTCGATGGTGCTCACAGGCGCTAAGGAGCCAGCAGGCCACCCTCAGGGACGGTGGAACTGGCGTGGAGGTAGCGCTTGATGGCGGGGTCGCGGCCAACGGACACCCTCGCCTGCCAGACCCCCGGCGAGGGTTCACGTAGGCTTCCGGGGCGGAGCCAGCCTGCGACTATGGCCGGATTATGGACAACGGCCCAGGTCGCAAGGCAAAACTCCTGCTGGAGAGGTGCGAGAGCGGCCGAATCGGACTCACTGCTAATGAGTTGACCGGGGGAACCTGGTCCGAGGGTTCAAATCCCTCCCTCTCCGCTGCCAGGCAGGCCCGAGAGTCGGCCCTGACCGTGTCGGCGCCGAAGCCGAGGAGATGCAGGTGCGTAGCGGGCAGTACTGGATACACACCCTCGGGTGTCCAAAGAACCAGGTGGACTCCGACAAGCTCGCGGGCACCCTCCTGGCCGAGGGCCTGCGCCCGGCGTCCGCGCCCGGCGAGGCCGACCTGCTCGTCGTGAACACCTGCGCCTTCATCGAACCGGCGCGCCAGGAGTCCGTCGACACGATTCTCGAATTGCACGACACCCGACGTCCCGGAGCGAGGCTGGTCGTCACCGGATGCCTGGCGGAGCGCGCGGGTTCGGAGTTGGCCGACGCGCTGCCCGAGATCGATCTCGTGGCCGGCTTCGGCGCCCCGCTGACCGGCGCGCTCCTTCCCGACCGGGTGCCGGTGCTCCTTGGTGCCCGCCCCCCGCGATCGTCCTTCGACCTGCTCGAGCTGCCGCGTCCGCCGGCGCGGGCCCCCTGGGCCTACCTCAAGGTCGCCGAGGGCTGCGACCGCGCCTGCGGCTTCTGCGCCATTCCGTCCTTCCGCGGCCAGCAGCGATCGCGTCGACACGGCGACCTGCTGGCCGAAGCCGAGTCACTGGCGGCAGGCGGTCCCGGCGGCCAACCGGTGCGCGAGATCGTGCTCGTCGCCCAGGATCTCGCCTCCTACGGGCGAGACCGCTCGGCAGGGCGTGGCGCGCGGGCGGTCGCGGGCGCCCGCGCCGTCGCCCCGATCATCGAGCTCGTTCGTGACGTCTCCACTCTCTTCGCTCGCACCCGCCTCCTCTACCTGTACCCGTCGGCCCTGAACGACGAGCTGGTCGACACGATCCTGGCGACCGGTGTGCCCTACTTCGACCTCTCGCTCCAGCACGTCTCGCGCCCACACCTGGCGCGCATGCGGCGTTGGGGAGAAGGGGAACGCTTCTTGGACCGCATCGAGCGAATCCGCGGCCTCGACGCCCACGCGACCTTCCGCTCGTCGTTCATCCTCGGCTATCCCGGAGAGACCGAGGAGGACCACGATCGCCTCTTGGCCTTCCTCGAGGCGGCGCAGCTGGACTGGGCCGGCTTCTTCCTTTTCTCACCCGAGGAGGGGACCCACGCGGTGACGCTGGCGGACCAGGTGCCTCGATCGCTGGCGCTGGAGCGCCTGCAAGAGTGCGGCGAGCTCCAGGACGGGATCACCGCCCAGCGCCGCGACCAGCTGGTCGGCCAGCGCCGCGTCGTGCTGGTCGACGCTCCGGGCGTCGGGCGGACCGTCCACGAGGCACCCGAGATCGACGGGGTCGTTCGGGTCCCCCGGTCCTTCGAATCCGGTGCGCTGGTCGAGCTGGCCATCACCGCGTCGCTCGGCACAGATCTCGAGGCGCAGGCGCTCCCCGCCGACGGCGGTCGCGGCCGAAAGAGCTCGCTGGCCGGGTTGGGATCGCCGTGACCGACACCGCCGGCCACAGCTTCGGGCCCTCGGCGCTCGCCACCCCCGCCAACGCGCTGACTGCGCTGCGGCTCCTCGGCACGCCGATCTTCATCGGCTTCATCGTGTCGCAGGGCGCCAGCTGGTGGACGGTGGCGGTCGGCGTCGTCCTCGCCGGCACCGACGGTCTCGACGGCTGGATAGCGCGTCGACAGGGCGCAACGCGCTCGGGCGCGTTCCTCGACCCCTTGGCCGACAAGGCGATCGTGCTCGCCGCGCTGTTCACGCTCGCCTACGAGCACCACCTGCCTTGGCTCCCGGTGTGGCTCATCGCGGCGCGTGAGGTCGGCATGAGCGCCTATCGCTCCTTCGTCGCTCGACGTGGCGAGTCAATCCCGGCCCGGGGGTCGGCCAAGGTGAAGACCCTCGTGCAGGACCTGGCCATCGGCACCTGCCTGATCCCGCCGCTCGCCCCCGACCACACCCTCCAGCTGGCGGCGATCTGGGTGGCGGCCACGATCACCCTGGCCACCGGGGCCCAGTATCTGGCCGACGGTCGTCGCGGAGCCCGGCAGGTGGCATGAGGATCGAGATCGTGGCGGTCGGGACCGAGCTCTTGCTCGGCCAGATCGCCGACACCAACTCGGCCTGGCTGGGCGAGCACCTGGCGGCGGCCGGTGTCGACTCCCACTATCACCAGGCCGTCGGCGACAACCAGGCGCGCATCGTGCTGGCGCTGCGCACGGCATTGGCGCGCAGCGACGGCGTGATCGTCTGCGGCGGCCTGGGGCCGACACAGGACGACATCACCCGCGAGGCCATTGCCGAGGTGATGAACACCACCATCGAGCGCGACGACGCGATCGTCGACCGAATCGCCCGCATGTTCGCCTCCCGCTCCCGCGCGATGCCGGAGAACAACCTGCGCCAGGCGGACGTCCCCGTCGGGGCACGCATCATCGAGCAGACCCGGGGCACCGCCCCGGGCCTCATCTGCCCGCTCGGGAACAAGGTGATCTACGCGGTCCCCGGTGTCCCCCACGAGATGGCAGATATGTTCGAGCGCGGCATCCTGCCGGACCTCTCCGCCCGGCTGTCCGAGAGCGGCGAGGCGGCGGTCATCAAGAGTCGCGTCATCCGCACCTGGGGGACGAGCGAGTCGGCGCTCGCCGAGACGCTCGACGGTCGGATCCGCGCGCTGAACGAGCCTCTGGCAGGGGAGCGAGCCCCGGTGACCCTGGCCTTTCTCGCCAGCGGCATCGAGGGGATCAAGGTGCGGGTCACCGCACGCGGCGCCACTGAGCAGGCCGCCGTCGCGCTCCTCGACGAGGAGGAGGCCGAGGTGCGTGGGGTGCTCGAGACGACCCTCGGCGACATCGTCTTCGGCGTCGACGACGAGACCATGGAGCACGCCGTCGCCCAGCTGCTTCTCGAGCGGGGCCTCACCATCGGCCTGGCCGAGTCGCTCACGGGCGGGCTGATCGCGGCCCGCATGGTCGACGTCCCGGGCGCCAGCCGCTGGTTCCGCGGCTGCGTCGTCGCCTACGACAGCGCGGTCAAGCACTCGGTGCTCGAGGTGGCCGACGGCCCAATTGTGACCGAGGAGGCCGCGCGCTCGATGGCCCGAGGCGCCCGTCGGGTGCTCGGTGCGGACATCGGTCTCGGCATCACCGGGGTGGCCGGGCCTGACGAGCAGGAGGGTCGGATGCCCGGCACCATCTTTGTGGGGATCGCGCTCCCCGGCGGTCGCGAGATCGGGCGCGAGCTGCGCCTGCCGGGGGACCGTCAGCGCGTCCGGCAGTTCGGCGCGATCTCGGCCCTCGACCTCCTGCGCCGGGCGCTGCTCGAGACGACTCCCGAGCGCTAGAGACCGCCGCTCGGCGGGCCCCTCCGCCGCCGCTGCCTCAGCGCGGCTCGTCGTGCAAGAGACGCGCCGCCTCGTCTCCCAGCCGGTCGGCGATGCGCTCGACGGTGCGCAGCGTGACGTTCCGTTCGCCGCGTTCCAGCCCGCCGATGTAGGTCCGATGGATGCCGAGCAGATCGGCGAAGGCCTCCTGGCTCAGGCCCTTGGCCAGCCGGAGCGCCCGCAGGTTGCGTCCCAAGCGCCGCTGCAGGTCCCCCTCCACGGTCCCAACCGTGGCCACCTGCTACTTCTAGGTCTACAGACATATCAGTAGCATTCGGGCGTGAACCGTTGGGACCGCCGGCTGCTGGCAGTCGCCGCCCTCCTCGCGGCGGCGGCGGTCGGAGCCCTCCTTTCCGGCACGACGGCAGCGGGACCGGCACCCTCCCGTCGGCCACCGGCGCATCGAGCACCCAGTCCGGTGCACCGGCACGATCGGGCCGAGGTCCGACTGGTGTGAGCCAGCCGTCCTCGTCCCTAGGAGGCGCCGACGTGCAGGGCGGGACGCCACCGGCCGTCGGCGCCGGGCGACACGACCAGCTCGACCAGCCCGTCGCCGCCGGCCCAGAGCTGCACGCCGATCGACGGGTCGAGCCCCGTGCCCTCCGCGTCGCCACCGGGCGCCGCGAACGCGAGTACGGCTGCGGTCGCCGAAGCCGAAGGGTGGAGCTCGACCCGCAGCTCGGCCACGCCGTCGATCACCTCGGCCGTGATCCTTGGTCGCTGCGCACCGTCCAAGACGACGAGTCGCCGCGTCCGGAGTTCGAGCCCGAGGGCCTCGAGGGCCGCTTCCAACCTCGCCATGCGCGCGGTGAGCGCCGCTATGCCGTCCCCTTCGTCGTATCGATCCTGCCTCGAGGACATTGCCGTCCCCCTTCGTCGCGTTGAGTCGTCGGTGCTCGAACCGCGCCGGCCTCGGCCGTGCGGCGTCACACGAGCGCCCGCAAATGGAGGGCGAGGACCGACGCGCTATCCGGCCGCTGTGACACCGCACCTCGACTCTGGGATGGGCGCGGCCAGACTTGTGTCGTGCGCCTGTTCGTGGCGGTCTGGCCACCCCGGGACGTGGGTAGCGCTCTGCAGCAGCTGCCCAGGCCCGCGGTCGGCGGCCTCCGGTGGACCGCGCCCGAGCAGCACCACGTCACGCTCGACTTCCTGGGCGAGGTTGCCGATCCGCGGGTAGCGGCGCTGGCCGCCGCGCTCGTCGACTGGGCGCGGCCGGAGCGGCCCGTGGTCGCGGTGGCGGGCCCGGTGACGCGCCGGCTCGGCCGCGGGGTGCTGTGCGTCCCGGTCGAGGGCCTCGAGGCCATGGCGGCCGGCGTCCGCGCCGTCGCCACCCAGTTCGGCCTCCCCCGGGATGATCGACCTTTCTCGGGGCACCTCACGCTGGCTCGGACCGGTCGCCGGGGTCGGCTCCCCGACGAGCTGGTCGGATCGGCCGTGGTCGCACGCTGGGAGGTGCGAGAGGTCCGGCTGGTCGCCTCGATCGCGGGCCCGTCGGGGCCGCGCTATGAGCCTCTGGTCCTGGCCCCCCTGGCCGGGTGAGAGGGGTGAGTCGGATGAAAGTGAGCCAGTGAGACCAGTGGGACCATCCATTGGTATTGGCTCATTTTTAACTGAGCCAATACCCATCCATTACGAACACCTGTTCGAGGGCTACAGTCACCGGGGGCGGCCGGGGGATGGCCACCGCCGATGACACAACCCTCCCGTAGGGTCCCGTTTCGACCAGACAAACGACGAGGAGCAGGCAATGAGCGAGGATCGGGAGAAGGCACTCGGGATGGCGCTGGGCCAGATCGAGAAGCAGTTCGGGAAGGGCTCCATCATGCGCATGGGCGACAACGTCCACATGGCCGTGGAAGCCATCCCGACCGGAGCACTCTCCTTGGACCTCGCCCTCGGGATCGGCGGACTGCCCCGCGGCCGCATCGTCGAGGTCTACGGCCCCGAGTCCTCGGGAAAGTCCACCCTCGCCATGCACGTCGTGGCGGAGGCGCAGCGCAACGGCGGCATCTGTGCCTACATCGACGCCGAGCACGCCATGGACCCGATCTACGCCAAGGCCATCGGTGTCAACGTCGACGACCTGCTCATCTCCCAGCCGGACAACGGCGAACAGGCACTCGAAATCGCCGACATGCTGATTCGTTCCGGTGCGCTCGACGTGTTGGTGATCGACTCGGTCGCCGCGCTCACCCCCCGTGCCGAGATCGAGGGGGAGATGGGGGACTCCCACGTCGGCCTCCAGGCGCGTCTCATGTCCCAAGCGCTGCGGAAGATCACCGGGACGTTGTCCAAGTCGCGCACGATCGCCATCTTCATCAACCAGCTGCGCGAGAAGATCGGCGTCATCTACGGGTCGCCCGAGGTGACTCCCGGCGGTCGGGCGCTCAAGTTCTACGCGTCGGTGCGCATCGACATCCGACGGATCGAGTCGATCAAGGACGGAGCCGACATAGTCGGGAACCGGACGCGGGCGAAGGTGGCCAAGAACAAGTGCGGCGCGCCGTTCAAGCAGGCTGAGTTCGACATCATGTACGGGAAGGGCATCAGCCGTGAGGGCTCGCTGCTCGATGTGGCGGTCGAATTCGGCTTCGTGAAGAAGGCCGGTGCCTGGTTCACCTACGAGGGCGAGCAGCTCGGCCAGGGACGCGAGAAGGTGAAGGAGTTCCTCACCGAGAACCCCCAGCTCATGGCCGAGATCGACGAACGAGTCCGTCAGCATCTGGCCCCCGTGGTTGCAGACGCCGGGGAGGAGCTGGAGGCGCTCGACCCCGACGAGGTCCCGATCTCCCTCGACTGAGGCCGGGACCGTCGGACGGCGCTACGGCGCGCCGACCGTCACGGTCACGGTGTCGGGCACGAGCTCGACCCAGGTGCGCCCCGGCGCCAGTGCGATCGGATTCCCCGAGGCCGACAAGAATTGCGTCGGTTCGTTGAGCGACGAGCGCCGCCAGGTACCGGCGACGTCGATGCCGTCGCGGAAGATCTCGGCGCGACCGCTGGCGTTCTCGTAGAGATTCGCCTGGACCTCCAGCCCGCCCCCGCTGTTCTCCACCCAGGGGCCGTAGGAGAGCTGCACGAACTGGACGATCACGTTGGTCGCGCCGTTCTGGGCTCCGTCGGCCATCAGGTCGGGGGCGGTGCCGTAGAAGCGTTGGAAGAGCCGGAGGGTCGGGTTGTAGCGCCAGACGACGTTGGACGTCGCCGAGAAGGGGATGGCGATGGTCGATGCGGCGGTCCCGGCCGGTGAGGCGGACGAGAAGCTGAAGAGCGGCGCCGGTGGCGTGGTGTCCGACGGGTCGAGCTTCCACAGCGAGGCCGGGGCGGAGTAGGTGTCGTAGGGAGCGAAGCGCCCGGGGGGGTGCTGCGAGACGGAGCCGTGGATCCGCAGATCGAATTCGGTGATCGGTGATTGCGCGATGTTGTCGAGCACCGGCGTGATCCCGCCCACGCTCACGAGCAACGGCCGGCCCAACTGGCCGAGGATGCCGATGTCGATGTTGCGGGCGGAACGGATGGGCCCGACCTGGGGTGGCGACTCGCACTGGAACACCGCGACGTAGCGGGTGATCGCGCCCTCGACTGGTTCCTCAAAGACGACGTCAGTCTGGTCGAGGCCGGATTGGGGCCGGGCCTGGGGATAGTTGTCAACCTTGACCGCCAGGGCGGGCCGCCGCGGCAGGCCACCCCGTGCCGAGGGAGTCCCGGTCAGGGGGCAGGTGGCCGGCTGCGCCTCCGTGGGGACGGTCGGCTTCAGTGCCCTGGGCAGGGTCGCCGGTAGGGAGCACGCCGCGAGGAGCAGGGCGAGCCCCACCAGCCCGATCGAACCGCGCCGCGCCAGGCGCGGGGATGCGGCGGTCCGAGGGTGCGTTGGTGCAATTGGCACGTGTTCCGTCGCCCTCTGTCCCTGGTTGGTCGGTCGCGCTCGGTTCGGTCGCGCCGATCAGGCGGAGGTGGTGCCCGCTGCCGTTCCGACGGCCGCGGCAGAGCCACGGTAGAAGTTGGGCCAGTTGCCCCCCGAAGCCTGCAGCGTGCCGGCCGGGCCGTTGCCAAATGTACCAAACACGTTGTGCATGGCCTGCAGGAGGATCTCGGTGACGCCCGGGATCGCAGTGGGCACGATGTTCGTCGGGAACTCGGTCGTGTTGGAGAGCTTGAAGACGAACGAGGCCATGCCGCTCGCCAACACGCCGCCGCCGACGGGGACCGTGTAGTAGGTGATGTCGGACCAGTTGTTCTGTCCGGGTACCGGCGAATGCGCCAGCACGTCGACACCGGCCGGGTTGGGCAGCGACGGCACGTAGCGGTCGTACTCCCCTTGCACGACGCCCAAGAGCTGCTCACCGTCGGACAGCCCGCTGTTGTTCCAGAGCCACGACGAGGCGTCCGCGACGGTCAGGTCTCCGTTGGCTCCGACGGACTGGTACATGCTCCCGATGAGCGAGCTCTCGGGGTCGTTGAGCGGCGCCTGGATCCAGTTGACCGTGGTCAACATCGGGTCCTGGCGCGCCAAGGGGTCCTCGCTCGCGTCCTTGTAGCAGATCTCCTGGCGGTTGGGACCGACGGCCGAGGGCTGGAACCGGATCTGGCGGTAGCAGGCGTTCGCGCCCAGGAAGGCCAGGTTGGTGCCCGAAGCGAGCGCCGACTGCGCACCCGAGCGCATCTCGGTCGACCAGTACTCGTCGTGGCCGAGGCTGAAGAGCACGCGGTGGTTCGCCAACAGCTGCGGCTGGGCATGCAGATCGACGTCGGTCGTGTAGGTGAGGTCGAGCCCGAGCCGTTCCATCTCGTAGAGGAGGGGGAACTCGTTGCCGAAGAAGTCCGCCGCGCCCTGGGCCCAGGTCTGGGGGTACGGGCGGTCGAAGGAGACGATCCGGGAACGGTGGGCGAAGTCCTTCCCGCGCGGCGCCGCCCCGTAGTAAAGGCTGTAGTCGCCCCACAGGTTGTACGCCTGCCAGGTGGTCACGCTGTTCTGGATGACGAACGCAGCGAGGCTCGCGTCGTTACGGATCGTGAGCGGGATGTACTGCTGTTGTCCCGCGGTGCCCACGAGCTTCAAGAGGTAGTTCCCGGGCGGCCAGGTGTGGTCGATCGACAGGGTCAGGGATGGCTCCCAGTTGGCCGAGACCATGTTGGTGTCCGGCGCCAGCGTCGGGAACTGCTGCTGCTGGCGGGCCACCGTGTCGCTCTGGAAGATGAGCCTCCCGGCGAGCCCCTGGTAGTAGCCCATGCGGTACGCCTCGACGTGGAAGGCCGGCGATGCGGTGTTGACGAAGAGGATGACGTCGTCGCCCGCCACCGCGCTCACCTGGCTGGCGTAGCCCTCCAGCGCGTGGGGGGTTTGGATCCCGGTCACCACCCAGTTGGTGGTGCCCGGCTTGGCGTTCTCCTCGACCAGCCACCGGGCGGACGGCGCGCTGAGACCGCCCGGCAGCGGCCGTTGGTAGACCTCGGGGACGATCCGCTTGCGTTTCGGGTGGGCGTGCAGCCGGTGGTGGGTGGCGGCCGCAGCCTCGGGGCCGGTCAGCGCGAGCGCGCCCAGCCCGACCACCGCCCCCTTCAGAAAGCGGCGTCGGTCCAGCGTGCGGGCGCCCTCTGGCCCCTTTGGTCCGTCCCACCCCGCCGACCTGGGCATGTCCCTAGGTTACCGAAGGGCCACGCACCGGTTGCCCCGGGCGTCGCCCGGCGCGGACGTCTAGGGTCGCCCTCCATGACCTGGGCGTGGTCACTGCCTCCCGGCGTGCGCCGGGCCGCCTCGGTGGTGGTCCACGGCGTGCACGACTGGGTGGCCGACGTCGGTGCGGTGGGTCCGGACGACCGCCTCGGGAGGCGCTTCGGGCGATTCGGCCAAGGCAGCTGCCTCGTCTATCCGCAAGGCGCCATCTACAACGAGGGGCACCTCTGGATCGGCGAGGGGACCATCGTCGGCCCCCACACCTGCATCACGGCGGGGATGGCGGCCGGTCAACCGCTCCTCAGCAACCCGGTCGTACGCATCGGGGACCGCTGCCTGATCGGCCGCTTCAGCCATCTGGTCGGGCACTGGAGCATCGAGATCGGCGACGACGTGCAGACGGGGCCCTACGTCTACATCACCGACCAGAACCACTCCTACCTCGATGTCGACCAGCCGATCGGCCGCCAGCAGCCGGTCGAGGCGGGCGTGCGCATTGGGTCGGGCAGCTGGCTGGGCGCCCATGTGGTCATCCTCCCGGGGACGACCATCGGTGAGCACGTCGTGGTAGGGGCAGGGGCCGTCGTCCGGGGCGAGGTCCCGGATCGCTGCGTCGTGGCCGGCGTCCCGGCCCGAGTGGTGAAGCGCTGGGTCGCGGGGCGCGGCTGGGTACCCGAGTCGGACGGAGCGCCGGTCTGAGCGACGTCCCCGCGGCCCTCTCCGCCGGCCCCGCCATCGCCGTCGTCGGCTCGGGCACCGCCCACGCTCGGACCGACACCGCCGCCGAGACGGTGGGCCGCCTGCTGGCCGAGGCGGGCGCCGTCCTTGTCTGCGGTGGACTCGGGGGGGTCATGGCGGCGGCCTGCCGGGGAGCGGTGTGCGCCGGGGGCCTGACCGTGGGCATCCTGCCCGGCGACCAACGGGCCGAGGCCAACCCCTGGGTCGGCCTGGTGATCCCGACCGGCCTGGGCGAGCTGCGCAACGGGCTGGTGGTGCGTTGTGCCCAGGCGTTGGTGGCCATCGGGGGGGAGTACGGGACGCTGTCGGAGGTGGCGCTCGCGCTGAAGGCCGGTCGGCCGGTGGTCGGTCTCGACACCTGGGAGCTGCGGCGCCCGAACGGCTCGGTCGACGACGGCATCGTCCTCGCGGCCAGCCCCGAGGACGCGGTCAGGCGCGCGCTGGGGCTGGCGGCCGGCGGCCGCTAGCCGCGCTCAGGCGGCGGCAGGCACCCCGTCGAGGGCGGCGCCCATCAGATCGGCGAAGTTGCCCTCGAAGAACGCGTGGCGCTGCTCGGCATCGCACCCCTCGAGCGAGGCCTCGAAGCGCTTCATCGGGTTCCGCCCGCCCTCCACGTGGGGGTAGTCCGACGAGAACATCGCGACCTCTGGGCCGGTCTGCTCGACGATCCAGCCGGCCGGCTCGTGCGGGTAGGGCGTGACCCGCAGCTGGCGCCGGACATACTCGCTCGGCTTGCAGCTCGCCTTCTGTAGCCGATCCTCGTTCTTTCGGAACGCGTCGGCCGCGGAGTCCATCGCCCGCACCCAGCCGGGCAGCCAGCTGGCGCCGAGCTCGATGACGCCGAAGCGCAGCTCGGGGAACCGCTCCATGACTCCGTCGAAGATGAGCGTCGACAGCGTCTGCATGGGCGCGTAGGGGATGGCCATGTAGGAGACGGAGGTGAAGTTGGTGTCGCCGCCGTGGAAGTCGGGCACCGGCGGGAGGCCGTTGCGCTTGTAGACCGGATCCATCGGGACCTCGCCCCCCACGTGGAACAGGATCGGTCGCCCCGCCTCCTGCGCGATGGACCACACCCGGTCGAACCCGATGTGGCTCTGGGAGTGTCGGCGGGGGGGCTGGGAGGCGATCATGAGCGCGGCGGCCCCGAGCTCGATGGCCTCGGCCGCCGCCACGGGTGCGCGGTCGATGTCGGCGAAGGGCACGTAACAGACCGGGAGAAGGCGGGGGTCCACGGCGCAGAAGTCGACGATGCCTCGGTTGTGGGCCGTGGCCAGCGCGTAGGCGAGCTCGATCTCTTCGCCGAGGTCGAAACGACGGAGCGGCGCGAGGTAGGTGGTGGTGAAGACGAGCTGACTGGCGAAGCCGAGGTAGTCGAGGGCGGCCGGACGGTCTTCCCGGAGCATCGAGCCCAGGGCCAGGTGGTTCTTCCGCAGCATGATCTCCTCGGCGTCGTGGGCCCGGAACTCGGGATCCTTCTGTCGTTCGAGCGCCGCGTCGATGATCGCCGGCCGCCGGCCGAGGTCGAGGGCCGCAGCCAGCCGCTCGCGGATGGCGGGATCGGCGTACTCCTCGGCGTAGCCGGGTGGCTCCATGATGTGGGAGTCGGCGTCGTGCACCACCCCGTTCTCGACGTAGGGCATCGTCCCTCCTTCTGCGGGCGTGGCCGGCTCGGGCAGACAGCGTGAGCCGGTGGTCGTGCCATCGTGCCACCTCGAGGTCCGGTGGGCACTCGGGGGGCAGCCGCCGCGGCCGAGCCGAAGTTCGTCTGACCAGGGCTTGACAAAGGTAGTGAGTCACCACTACCATAGTTCCATGGTGCCGACGACCCGGATGCATGCCGACGAACGGCGCGAGCAGGTGCTCGGCGCCGCGATGGCCGTGTTCGCGCACGACGGCTACGAGGGGACCTCGACCGAGGACGTCGCCAAGGCGGCCGGCATCTCCCAGCCCTACCTGTTCCGGCTCTTCGACACGAAGAAGGCGCTGTTCATCGCCATGGTGGAACGGGGATTCGGTGCGGTGGGCCAGGCATTCCGCCAGGCCGCCGACGGGCTCACCGGTGAGCCGGCGCTCGAGGCCATGGGTGACGCCTACGGGCAGCTGCTGGCCAACCGCGACCTGCTGCGCATCCAGCTCCACGCGTACGCGGCGTCCGAGGACCCCGACATCCGCGCCGTCACCCGACGCTCGTTCGCCGACCTCTGGCGGCTCGTGACCGAGATCTCCGAGCTGCCCGAGGAGCGAATCGTGCTGTTCTTCGCCAAGGGGATGCTGCTCAACGTCATCGCCGCCATGGACGCCACGGATCTGGGCGAGGCCTGGGTGCGCGCCTGCCTCCGGCCCGACGGCGGGTAGGCGTCTCTTTTTTTCGCTTCATAAGACAGTGATTGATCACAACCTTGATGGGAGATTGAGATGAGCGGACGGACACGAATGATCTGGGCCTTCGTCATCACGTCGCTGGCGCTTTTCATGGGGGCGCTCGACAACCTGGTCGTGACGACGGCGCTGCCGGTCATCCGGCTGCAGCTCCACGCGTCGCTCTCGAGCCTGGAGTGGACCGTCAACGCCTACACGCTGTCCTTCGCGGTGTTCCTCCTCACGGGCGCGACCCTGGGCGAGCGCTTCGGCCGGCGGCGCACGCTGATCATCGGGCTTGCCGTCTTCACGCTGGGTTCGGCGGCGGCGGCGCTCTCCCCCTCGACGACCGCCCTGATCGTGGCCCGGATGGTCCAGGGCATGGGCGCCGCCATCGTGACGCCCCTCACCCTCACCATCCTCTCCTCGGCCGTCCCGGCGGCCCGCCGAGGGCTGGCGCTCGGGGCGTGGGGCGCCGTCGGCGGGATGGCCATCGCCCTCGGACCGGTCGTGGGCGGCGCCATCGTCCAGGGGATCTCCTGGAAGTGGATCTTCTGGCTGAACGTGCCGCTCGGCGTCCTTCTGATCCCGCTGGCCCGGCTGCACCTCGCCGAGAGCCACGGACCGTCGCGTTCGTTCGACGCCCGCGGCCTCCTGCTGGCAAGCGCCGGGCTCTTCGGGATCGTGCTCGGCCTCGTCCGCGGCAATGACATCGGCTGGTCCTCGAGCCAGGTTGTGTCGTCGATCGGCCTGGGTGCGCTCACGTTGGTGGCGTTCGTCCTCTGGGAGCTCCGGGCCCCCGCGCCCATGCTGCCGATGCACCTGTTCCGCTCGCGCGGCTTCAGCGCGGCCAATGTCGCCAGCTTCTTCATGTTCTTCGGGCTGTTCGGATCGGTGTTCCTGCTCGCGCAGTTCCTCCAGACGGCGCAGCACTACACGCCGCTCCAAGCCGGTCTTCGAATCCTGCCGTGGACGGCGATGCCCATCCTGGTGGCGCCGATCGCCGGCATCGTCTCGGACCGGCTGGGCGGCCGAGTGGTGGTGACGACGGGCCTCCTGCTGCAGGCGATCGGTCTGGCCTGGGTGGCCGCGTTCACCAGCGTCTCGGTCAGCTACACGACGCTCGTGCCGGGGTTCATCGTGAGCGGCGTCGGTATGGCGTTGTTCTTCGCCCCGGTGGCGAACACCGTGCTGTCCTCGGTGCGGCCGGACCAGGAGGGCATCGCCTCGGGGGCCACCAATGCCATCCGCGAGCTCGGTGGCGTGTTCGGGATCGCGGTCCTGGCCGCGGTGTTCTCGAGTCACGGTGGCTACGTGAGCCCCACGACCTTCGTCAACGGCCTGCGGCCGGCGGTAGAGGTCGGCGCGGCGGTCGTGACGCTCGGTGCGGCGGCGATGCTCTTCGTCCCGGGCCGCCGCCGGGCCGAGGCGTCCCCGATCGCGCAGCCCGAGTCCGAGTTGGTGGCCGCGTAGCGCGGGGGCGTCATCGCCCCGTTCTCGGGACCGACCAGCGCGCAGCGTGAGCCCAAGGCGGGGAGTAGAAAGAGAGCGCCGACTGCAGAGGAGGCGTCCCAGGTGGCGATCGAGCTGGCGGTGACCTTCCCCGACATCAGCGCCCAGGGTTTCGCCCACCCCGCCGATCGCGCCGCGACGGCGGCCATCCGAACGGTGCCGGGCCTCGACAAGGTCGTCAAGCTGTTGACCGAGCACGGCTACGAACGCCGGCTCCGCCAGTTGCTGCTCGGGAACGCCGTCCGGATCGGCGACGACCAGCTCCCCACCCTCTGGTCGACCCAGCGGCGCTGCGCCACCGTGCTCGATATCGAGCGGTGCCCCAAGCTGTACGTGACGCAGGAGCCGATTGGGAACGGGCTGACGATCGGGGCCAACGAACCGCTGACGCTCGTGAGCTCGGGGCTCGTCGCTGCCTACACCGACGACGAGCTGGGGGCGGTCCTCGCCCACGAGATGGGGCACGTGCTCGCCGAGCACGTCGGGCTTACGACAACGTTCCAGCTGGTCCAGCTGATCCTGCGCGGCGTGATCCGGTCGATGCCCTTCGCCGGCCTTCCGTTGGTGGCGCTCTACTTCGCCCTGCTCGAGTGGTCGAGGGCGGCCGAGCTGACCGCGGACCGCGCCAGCGCGATCGTGACGGGCGAGCCGTTGGTCCTCTGCAGCACCCTCATGCGAATTGCCGGCGGCCCGGTGAAGGACCTCAACCTCGACGCCTTCATCCGCCAGGCCACCGAGTACGAGGGGGAGGGGGACCCCTTCGCCCGCTACTCCCGTTTCTTCTCGGAGATCTCGACCACCCACCCGTTTCCGGTTCGTCGGGTGCGGGAGCTGTTCGCCTGGGTGAGCGCCGGCGAGCTCGATCGCATCCGGTCGGGCAGCTATCTCCGCCGGGGTCAGGAGCCGCCGGCATCGGCCGAGTTCGATGCCGCGTTTCAGCACTACCGGAGCCGCTTCGCCACGATCATCGAGCGGGCGGGCGACGGCATCTCGACGGTGTTCGACCGCCTGACCACCTGGCTGAGCGGCAACGACCAGGGGGACGACGCTTCTTGAGGGTCGCCGCCTAGCGTCAGCGGCCGGCCACCGTCTCAGCGTCGCGTTCTGCCGAGCACCGGGTGGTACCACGAGCCCACAAGACCGGCTGACCTCCTTGGGCCGAGCGGCCCGGTCGGCGACACTTGGTCGAGGAGGTCGTCTTGGGGGCTGTCGGGCTGGTGTTCGGCGCGGAGTTCCGCCGCCGGTGGCGCTCGTGGCTGACGCTGGTCGTCCTGATCGCCGTCGCCGGGGGGTTGGTGCTGGCCGCCAGCGCGGCCGGCCGCCGGACGGCCACGGCCTTCCCCCGATTCGTCGCCGCCCACGGCTACGACTTCATCGTCTTCAACTTCCAACCACTGCCCGAGCTGTCCAAGCTGCCGGACGTCGCCTCGGTCGAGACGGCCCCCGGCCCCTTCAACGGCAACCTGATCTGCAGCTGTCAGCGCGCCATCAACTCGGCCAACGTCTCGTTCGTCGGCTTGTCCCCGGCGGCCCTCAACCGGGTGGTGAAGCTGGTCGCCGGCCGGATGCCCGACCAGTCGGCGCCCGACGAGCTGCTGGCGTCGTTCAACCTCCAGCAGGACTTCGGGGTCCAGGTCGGGACGGTGATCCGTACTCGGTTCTATGGCGCGTCACAGGAGAAGGCGATCCTGGGCGGCGCCAATGTGAATCCGAAGGGGCCGACGACCACCTTCCACGTCGTCGGGATCGAGGCGGCCGAGGCCGAGTTCCCCGCCGGGCAGTCACCCACCTACGACCTGTACACGACCCAGGCGTTCGCCCGCACCGTCGGCCGACAGTCGGCCAACGGCTGGGAGTACTTCGTGCGCCTCCGCCATGGCGCAGACGATCTCCCCCGGTTCTCAGCTGCGGTGAACGCCATGCATGTCCTCTTCTCCCAGAACCAGGACAACATCGCCACGGCGGTGGCGTCGTCGATCCACCCCCAGGCGGTGGGGTGGTGGGTCCTGGCGGTGCTGGCCGGTTTGGCGGGTCTGCTCGTCGTGGTCGGTCAGGCGCTCGGTCGCCAGAGCGTCGTCGAGAGCGAGGAGTACCCCACCCTGGTGTCGTTGGGTCTGCCCCGGCGTCAGCTCGTGTTGCTCGGCACGGTGCGGAACCTGCTGGTGGCCCTCGCCGGCGCGGTCGGCGCCGTGGTGGTCGCGTTCGCCCTGTCCCCCATCACCCCGGTCGGCGAGGCGCGCCTCGCCGAGCCGTCAACCGGCCTGGCCTTCGACCCGGAGATCCTCTTGCTCGGGGCTCTCGGCGTCGTGGTCGTGGTCCTCCTCCTGGGGGCGTGGCCCGCCGTGCGGGCCTCCCGGGCCCGCTTCGGCGACTATCGCCTCCCGGACGCGCGTCCGTCGTCGATCGTGGCCAAGGTGGCCGCCGCGGGCGCCCCGCCGGCTGTCCTGGTCGGGGTCCGACATGCGCTCGAACGGGGGCGGGGCGCCGCCTCTGTCCCGGTTGGCAGCGCGCTGTTCGGCACGGCTCTGGCGGTTCTGGCCCTCTGCGCGACGGCCGTCTTTGGCGCCAGCCTGTCGCACCTGACCACCACTCCTGCGCTGTACGGCGACGACTACCAGCTGCTGTTCGCGAACAATGCCGCGAACGGGGGCAGTCCCACTCGCGAAATGGCCAGCCTGCAGCGCGACCCGGCCATCACCGGGATCATGCTGGGCACGCGAGACGAGGTCTCGATCGGGGGGGTGAGCGTCTTCGCCGTCGTCGGGCAGGCGGTCCGCGGGCCGCTACTCCTGTCGACGGTGGCCGGGCGGTTCCCCGCCGGCAACGGCGAGCTCGTGCTCGGCACCACGACCCTCCACCAGGTCGGCGCTACCGTCGGGTCGTCGGTCCGCGTGACCGTGCAGGCACCGGGCGGCGGCACTCGGACCGTTTCGTTCCGCGTGGTCGGAACCGCGTCGTTCCCCGGACAGTTCGGGCTCGGGGGATTGGGCACGGGGGCGGCCATGACCGCGGCCGGGTACCTGAACGCCGCCTGCCCGGCCGGGCCGTCGCAGAGTGGTTGCCTTGGCGCGTTTCACGCGAGCGAGAGGATGGGGGGCGCGGTCTTGGTCAGGGTGGCGCCCGGTCCGAAGGGCCAGGCCGCCATCGCGCACTACCTCAAGGCCTTCCCCAATTCCGCCGCGCGGCCCACCACCCCGGTTTCCCTGGTCAACTTCGGCGAGGCGGTCGACTTCCCGCTCATCTTGGGATTGATGCTGGGTGTGTTCGGCGCGGCGACGCTCGTGCATCTCCTCGTGGTCAGCGTGGCCCGCCGCCGGCGCGAGATCGGCCTGTTGAAGGCGCTCGGGTTCGTGAACGGCCAGGTCGGGGCGGCCGTCTGCTGGCAAGCGACGACGGTGGGGGCGGTCGGGATCGTCGTTGGCGTCCCGTTGGGGGTTGCCGCCGGGCTGGTGGTGTGGCGGGCATTCGCCACCAACCTGGGCGCCGTGCCCGACGCTGTTGTGCCTGTTTGGGTGATCGCGGCCTTGGCGGGCGGCGTCCTGGTGGTGGCCAACCTGTTGGCGCTCCTGCCGGCCTTGGCCGCTCGCACCAGGTCCGCCGGTCTCCTCCTACGCGCCCAGTAGCACGTTCGCGGGAACACCCAAATTGTCCACACGCTTTGCACAGCGCTAAGGGCAATTTCGCCGGTATTTCAACAGGTTCCGCGTCTTCCTTGTCACAAGGAAGATCGACCATTGTTCAGGGAACCGTTGAACGCGGGGAGGTGCGACATGGCGAGCGACTACCCGTACTGCTGGGCTTGGTGCTGTCTCAAGAATGACTTCGAGATGCTCGATCGGGCCCAGGGCGGGGACGGGCCGCCGCCAGAGGCGTGCTACTTCGATGGGGTCATGGGCCGCTGGGTCTTGTTCCACGAACTACCCGCCGAGGAGCGGGCGCGGATGCTTGATCCAACTCTGTGGGACGAGATCGAAGCCCACCGGTGGGCCGACGCCCCGACCCGGGTGGACGTCGGGCTCGGTCCGAGGTCGCTGAATCCGGCGGTACTCGATGCGCTCAGGCACCGTGAGTTCTCCGGTGGCCACCCCCGGGGGTGGAGCCGGCGGACGGAGCCGAAGGGGGCGACGGCGTCGTAGATCCTTCGGGCTGTCAAGCATCCCCCGGGACTACTTCGTCCAGGATCACCTGCGGAGTGGGCCGCCCGGGGCTCGAACCCGGCACCTTGGGATTAAAAGTCCCCTGCTCTACCCGATGAGCTAGCGGCCC
>Ga0209415_10006514_pt1 | contig 20712 bp, 12 predicted proteins | sample PeaSoiSIISIP2007_FD_187696 | JGI IMG/M metagenome (GOLD analysis project Ga0209415, IMG submission 187696) | Peat soil microbial communities from Weissenstadt, Germany - SII-SIP-2007 (SPAdes) (version 2) | ecosystem: Environmental > Terrestrial > Soil > Wetlands > Peat | place: Germany...
TCCTCGGGATGTTCGTGGGCCCCAAGAAGGTGCACCCGATGCTCCAGCAAGAGGCCAAGCAGATCCTGATGAGGAGCGGCGCGGTGCCCCGGAAGATGGTCCGCCAGAAGATGTGACGCCCGCGCTGCGGGTCACGGGACGGCCCGCGCGATCGGCTTGAGAGCGACCTCCGGCAGCAGCTCCGCGAAGCTCACGACAGGTACGTCCGGCATGTCGGCCTCGATGAGCTTGCGCACGAAGCGGCGCACGTCGGGCTGGGTGAGGATGACGGGCGGCTCGGGGCGCGAAGGCACCGACTCGATCGCTCGTTTGACCGAGGCGAGGACGTCGCGGGCCGCTTGCGGCGGGAGGGTGAGAAATGCCCCGGCGGCCGTGCGCGTGATGGCGCGGCGAACGGTGTCTTCGAGCGTGGGGTCCAGCAAGACCACATCGAGGTGCCCCAGCCCCGCGGTGAGCCGGAACGTGATCGCGCGGCGCATCTGGCTTCGCGCGTGCTCCGCCAGGTTGAGGGGATCCTTCTCGGTGGCGCCGATCGCGGAGAGGGCCTCGAGGATGCCGCGCAGATCCCGGACGCTGAGGCGCTCGTCGACGAGGCGGCGGAGCACGTCGGTCAGGACGACGACGGTGATGGGCCGCGGGACGACGTTCCGGACGGTGGCCGCCGCGAACTGCTCGAGCTCGTCGAGCAGCCTCTGAACCTCGGCGAGTCCGAGAAAGTCCGCGGCTCGAGCGCGCAGCAGGGCAATGGCGTGCTCGTGCACGGACGCGACGATCTCGTCGTCGGTCTGATCCGGCGACAAGGCGAGGACTTTGGCCGGAACCTCGTGCAACGAAAGAAGCACGTGCCGTTCGGGAAGCTCCGCCCGGACGCGCACGCGGGGCGTGGGCAAGGGTACGCCGATCTCGGCGAAGAGCTGCGGACGCATGCCGACAGCCATCGACCGCAGGCCGCCAGCCTCGCGGTCGAGCAACGGTTCGAGGTCGGAGCTGACCTCGAGCGCCCACGGGATCACCATCGGGATGAAGGATTGCTCGTTGCCCGCGCGCGCCCGCTCCCTCGGCGACGGCTCCGTCGCGGCCCGCTGTTGCTCGAGGCTCCGCGCGTGGGCGCGGCTGCGCCCGACGACGAACAGCGCCCCGCCGATCACGAGAAACGGCAGGGCCGGCAGCCCCGGGACGGCTGCCAGCAGAAGGACGAACACGCTCGCGACCTGCAGCGCCTTCGGCACGCCGAACAGCTGCCGCGCGAGCTCGTCACCGAGGGGTGTCTGGTCTTCCTCGCTCGCGACCCTCGTCACGAGGACGCCGGCCGCGGTCGAGAGCACCAGCGCGGGGATCTGCGTCACGAGCCCGTCGCCGATGGAGAGCAGGCCGTACCGTCGCAAGGCGTCCGTTACCGCCATGCCTTTCGTGAGGACGCCGATGGCGAGGCCGCCGAGCAGGTTGACGACGACGATGATGATCGACGCGACGACGTCGCCCTTGACGAACTTCACGGCCCCGTCCATCGCGCCGTAGAACTGGCTCTCGCGCTGGAGCTGACGCCGGCGCCGCCTGGCTTCGTTGCCGTCGATCGAGCCTGCGCGCAGCTCGGCGTCGATCGCCATCTGCTTGCCCGGCATGGCGTCGAGGGCAAAGCGTGCGCCCACCTCGGCGACACGTTCGGAGCCCTTGGCGATGACGATGAACTGGATGATCGTCAGCACGAGGAAGACGACGCCGCCGACGACGTAGTTGCCGCGGACGACGAAGGTACCGAAAGCGCGGATGACCTGTCCGGCGTTGGCCTGGAGAAGAATGAGGCGGGTCGAGGCGACGTTCAGCGAGAGCCGGAAGAGCGTCGTCAGAAGCAGCAGGGTCGGAAAGGTCGCGATCGCGATCGCGTCGGGCACGTACAGCACGACGAGCAGGATGACGACGGACGCGGAGAGGTTCGCCGCGATGAGCACGTCGAGCACGGGCGTCGGCAGCGGGACGATCATGAGCCCCACGACGAGGATCACGAGCGCGGCGAGCGCGACGTCGGCGGTGGCGAAGCGCGCCCGCGCGGACGCGGTCGATGCGCGAGCAGATCCGGACGAGGCGGAGGCGAGGGAAGCGAGGCGGGGGTTCACCGCGTCGACCCTAACCCGATGTCGCCTAAGGTGCGAAGGCCGAACGAGCGGCGTTGTCTTCGGGCTCGGGCCCTGACCAATACGGGAAGGTCCGCAATCGAATTACCCCACGTCGGCGATGGTGGGCGTGTTGAAGACTCGGGCGCACACTATCTTGCGAGATTTCCTATCGATTCGTCCTTCTCTGCATGCCGCTCAGGTGTCAGCATCCGTGACTTGCCATCGATGCGGATGGTTACTGGAGAGGACCTTCAATGACGTTGCGTTGCTGGAGCGCCGTTCGCCGGGTTGCAGGCCTATCGCTGGCCACGCTCGCGTGGGCCGCGATGACGACTTCGTGCGCCTCGGGCGCGTCACCGGATGGCCCCGGTGTCTATTCGAGTAGCTCGGGGGCGAGCTCTTCGGGCTCGGGGGGCGGCGAGGACGAAGGCACATCCGAGTCGTCGACCTCGTACGCGCCCGACTCTGGCGACGACGCGTTCGTCGACGACGCGACGATCAACTCCGACGCAGGCGAGGACGCGGCGGCCGACGCGGACGAGGATGGCGCCTTCCCCGACGACGGCGCCACCGATTCGGGATCCGATGACGCGAGCAGCTGCAACAGCGATTCGCTCCTGTGCAACCGCCGCTGCGTGCCAATCAGCGCCACGAACTGCGGCTCGTGCGGCACGCGGTGCACCGGCAACACCCCGGTCTGCGCCGGCTCGACGTGCGTTTCGGGCTGTTCCGCCCCGACCCCTGATCTCTGTAGCGGCACGTGCGTCGACACGACGAGCAACTTGAACAACTGCGGCGCGTGCGGCACCGCGTGCACGACGTCCGTTGCGAACGCGACGGCCACGTGCACGGGCACGTGTGGCTTCACGTGCAACAGCGGAACCACGCTCTGCAGCGGCGCATGCGTGAACACGAGCACGGATGCGAACAATTGTGGAACGTGCGCGCACGCCTGCCCGTCTCCGGGTGTCGCCAACGCGTCGCCCGCGTGCGCTGGCGGAGCGTGCACGTTCGCGTGCAACAGCGGCTACGGCGCGTGCAACGGCGGGTGTGTCGACTTCTCGACCGACAACAGCAACTGCGGGGCGTGCGGCGCGGTGTGCGCCCAGACGTGTCAGGGCGGCGCGTGCATCCTCCCCTTCGGCTACACGCCGAGCAACTTCACGCCCACCGCCTACGACCCTCCGTCCGGCGTGACCACCAATTGCAACGCGACCTACAGCTCCACCTCTCACTCGTTCACGACGGGGTCGTGCACCGGAACGGCGCCCACGATCTATTCGAACGTCGGGCCGACGGGCGGAGGGCCGAACGTCGACATCCTGGTCTTCGCGAGCCTCACGATCGCGAGCGGGAGCACGCTGACGCTCGTTGGGACCAACCCCGTCATCATCGCCGTCTACGGCAACGCCACGATCAACGGGACAATCGACGCGAATGCGAGCGGCACCACGCCGGGCGCGGGCGGAGACAACAGCGCTTGCGTGGCCGCGAAGGCGGGCACCGGCGGGAACAACGGAGCCTCGGGCGGAGGAGGCGGCGGGAAGGCGGTCCCCGGGGGGACGGGGTCCTGCGGGGGTCAGGCCTGCAGCAGCCCGTACACCATCGCAGGGGGAGGGGTGAGCAATACCGGCCTGGCAGGTGGCTGCGCGGGAGGGAACGGCCAGAACGGCTTCGTCGGATCGGCAGGCGGTCCGGGTGGTGCCGGTGGAGGCGCCGTGCAGATCTCGGCCTCAGGCATGATCAGCGGAACGGGATCGATCACGGCCAACGGTGCCGCGGGCGCAAACGGCTCGTCGGGGCAGGGGGGCGTCGGGGGACAGAACGACTCGGGCGGAGGCGGGGGCGGATCGGGTGGCTACGTTCTGCTGCAAGGCGCTCAGACGACGTCGCCGTCCATCACGTTGGCTGCGAACGGCGGCGCGGGCGGGGCGGCGGCGAATGCCTCGGGCACCGCCAACGCGAACCCGGGAGGGACCGCCGGAACGAACAACGGCACGACCCAGGTTGCGCCGGGGAACGCACCTCTGACCCATGCCATCAATAACGACGGGCCCGGAGGCGGAGGAGCCTACGGGTTCGTGGTGATCAACTTGGAGTGATCGTCGATCGCGACGGAGGCGCGGAGAGTATACTCGCCCTGCTGCCATTATGGGCTCGGGCGATCAACATAGACGCACCGTCCGCGCGCCACGCGGGCAGTCCTCTGGCGAGGCGGGCGCCAAGGGTCGCCTGCGGCGCGCCGGCCACGGGCTCACCGACCTCGGCCGGAAGCGCCGCTCCAACGAGGACGCGTTCTTCATGGACGACGAGCTGGGACTCTACATCGTCGCGGACGGAATGGGCGGCCACGCCGCGGGCGAGGTGGCGAGCCGTGAGGCCGTCGACACCCTCTACGGCATGGTGAAGCGCGGCATCGGGAAGCTCCGCGAGCTCGTCGACCCCGTGGCCGAGCAGGACGCCCAGGCTGCGTGCCGGTTGATGGAGAGCGCCGTGCAGGCCGCGACGTACTTCGTCTACTCGATCGCGGAGATCGACCGCGACAAGAGCGGCATGGGGACGACGATCTCCGCGCTGCTCGTGCTCGGCGACCACGCGATCACCGCGCAGGTGGGCGACAGCCGCATCTACCTCGTGCGGGATGCGACCGTGGAGCAGCTGACGGAGGATCACACGCTCATCGCGTGGCAGCTCAAGCAGGGTCTCATCACGCCGCAGGAAGCGGAGCGGTCGCCGCACCGGAACGTCATCACGCGCGCCGTCGGAAACCGCGAGTACGTGCAGGTCGACACGCGGCGCGTGGCGCTGGCGCCCGGGATGCGGTTCCTGCTGTGCAGCGACGGGCTGCACGGCTACCTCGTAGACGCGGACATCCCGGGGATCGTCGGCCTGGGCGGGCAGGCATCGGTAAAACGCTTCGTGGATCTGGCGAACGAGCGCGGGGGCAAGGACAACATCACGGCCGTCCTCGTGGAGCTCGATTGAGGCAGCGCGAGGGCGGCGCCGAGAATTTGACCCGTCCGAGCGCCGGCTGGTATCGGCAAAGATGCCCCACATGAAGAAAAGACGCGTCGGTGTGCTGATGGGCGGTTGGAGCGCGGAGCGCGAGGTCTCGCTGCGTACGGGCGAAGGCGTCGCCGCAGCGCTCGAGAGTCGAGGGCATCCTGTCGCGCGTCTCGTGTGGGAGGAGAGCGGCGCGGGGCTCGACGAGATCGTCCGGCGCGCGGCGGTCGACGTCGTCTTCGTGGCTCTCCACGGGCGAGGTGGCGAGGACGGCTGCGTGCAGGGGACGCTGGAGCTGCTCGGAGTCCCGTACACGGGCAGCGGTGTGCTCGCGAGCGCGCTCGCGATGGACAAGCTCAAGGCGAAGGAGATGTTCCGGCTGCACAACGTTCCGACGCCGCCGTACTACGTCGCGACGCGCGCGGATCTGGACGACCTGGAGGAGATCCACGGGAGCTTCGGGTTCCCCGCGATCGTCAAGCCGCGGCGCGAGGGTTCGTCGGTCGGCCTGGCCAAGACGGAGACGATGGCGGAGCTTGCCAGCGCGCTCGATCGTGCGCTCGACTTCGACCGGCACGCGCTGGTCGAGAGGTTCGTGCGAGCCACGGAGGTGCACGTCGGCATCCTGGACGGGCGCGTGCTGGGTGCGATCGAGGTGAGCCCGAAGGACGGCCTGTACGACTACCGCGCGAAGTACACGGCGGGTGCGACGGAGTACTTCTGCCCGCCGCGCCTGCCTGCGACGCGGCTGCGCGGGGTGATGAACCTGGCCGAGCGCGCGGCCCGGGCGCTGTCGTGCACGGGGGCATGCCGGGTGGATCTGCTGGTGACGGGCGGTGAGAACGAGTACGTCCTCGAAGTGAACACGCTGCCGGGGATGACGCCGACGTCGCTCTTGCCGAAGATCGCATCGGCGGCGGGGCTGGAGTACGCGTCTCTGTGCGAGGCGATCCTGGAGGGCGCAACGCTGCACGCGGGGCTGCCGTCACGCGACGAGCGCGAACGGGGATCCGAGAAGCGATTGCAGCAGCGATCTCATGTGACATGCGATGTAGACGACGAGTCGGTGGGCCTCGCGAAGCGAGCCGGATAGCGGTCGGGCTCGGGGCGATAGGGGGAGAAAGACACCCGGCGAATCGAGCCTGCCTGATCTCTGGGGCTGCCGATGCTTCCGCTCGAGCGAGCGGCCTTTCCCGAGCGCCCAACCGCTCCTCCCGGCTACGCACGGCTTCCTGCGCGCTCGAGCCTTAGGCGTACACGGCCCCTGCTAGGCTGACCGCCGCGCAATGCTCGAGCCGATCGCCCTTGTCGCATTCTGGAAGAACTACGATCGCAAGATCTACCTGCGCGCCGCGCGCCTTGCCGACGAGCTGGGGTACCACTCGTTCTGGCTGCCCGAGGCGTGGGGATACGAGGTCTTCACCCTTCTGACGGAGATGGCCGCGCACACCAAGCGCATCCAGCTCGGCACGGGCATCGTCAACGTCTTCAGCCGCACGCCCGGACTGCTGGCGATGTCGGCCGCCACGGTCGACGAGATCAGCGAGGGGCGGCTGATCCTCGGCATCGGCGTGAGCGGCAAGAACGTCATCGAGGGCTTCCACGGCCGGCCGTTCGACAGACCGTTGTCGCAGGTGCGGGACGTCATCCGCGCCACGCGCGCGCTTCTCGCAGGCCAGAAGCTGAGCGACGCGGGCGCGACGCTCGCGCAGTACCGCCCCTTCAAGCTGGAGATGACGCCGCTGCGCCCGAGCATCCCCATCTACGTGGCGGCGCTCAGGCAGAAGGCGATCGAGCAGATCGGCGAGTGCGCAGACGGATGGATCCCGACGTTCTGGCCGTACGAGAAGCTGGGCGAAGGCAGGGCGTGGATCGCCGCGGGGGCAGCGCGCGCGGGGCGCGATGCGTCGAAGATCGTCACGGCGCCCTTCACGTCGGCGCTGCCACTCGGCGGTTCGGCGGGCACGACGATGGCCCGGCAGATCATCTCCTTCTACATCGGCGGGATGGGCGACTACTACATCGAGCTTCTCACGCGCTTCGGCTTCGGCGAGGACTGCAAGCGAATCGCCGCTCTCTACCAGCACAAGTCGACACGCTCGCAGGCGGCGGCCGCCGTGAGCGACGCGATGATCGAGGCGCTGACGATCACGGGCGACCCCGCGCACTGCCTCACCGAGCTGCGGCGCCGAAGGAGCTTCGGGGTGGACCTGCCCATCCTCAACCTGCCGACGAACGTGCCTTGGGAGATGGTCGAGGCATTCATACGCGGGATGGCGCCGTCGTCGACGTCATGAGGCTCACGGCCCCGCCCCGCTTCGGCAGCCGCCCATTGGCGCTAGAAGCCGCGCCGCGCCGCCGCTTCTTCCAGGGTGGCCCACGCGGGCTTCGGCGCGTCGGCGTACGTCCGGACGCCGAGCGTGCAGAGGAACGCGATGAAGTCCTGGTTCCCGGCGGCCCCGTAGCTCTGCGCCTCGCTGGCGCAGTCGGTCGGGTCTCCGTCGAACATGCGGCTGATGGTGACAGTCGGGATCTGCGCCGCGTGCGCGTCCCACGCCTGGAACAGGTCGGTGACGAAGGCGACCTGCCCCGCGTTGGAGTGGCCGGTGGTGCCGGTCGCGTATCCGCATTCCTTGAGGTTCACCGGCCTTGACCCGGCGAACGCCACCATCGTGTCGAGGTCGGCCGGAACCGTCGTCGACGAGACCTGCCCGAACCCGTTGTCGCCCAGGTAGTACGACACGAAAACGTCGTCCGACGTGGAGAAGAGCGCCGTGACCTGCGCTGCCTCGGTCGCGTCGAGGAGACCGGCGAACGACACGTTCATCCCGACCACGACGCCCGGATCCTTCGCGGCGACGTACGCTTTGATTGACGAGTAGAAGCGCCCGAGGGCCGTCCACATCGTGTCGGGCTTGCCGGACAGGTAAAGGTTCTCCTCGTTGGCGACGATCAGGTACGACACCGTGACGCCGGGGAGGTTCGAGAAAAGCGAGTCCACGAGCGCCTCGTAGCGGCTCACGACGCTCGGATCGTCGAGCGCGAGCGTACCGGCGGCGAGCCCGGGCTGGAGATCCGGCGGCGCCTCGATCGAAGCGGTGTCGACGAGCGGTATGCTGATGAGCAGCGACACCGCCCGCGCCGCGTAGACGCTCTCGAGGTCGGCGAAGAGGCTCGTATCGATCTGCGATTGGCCGCCGACGGGCGCGGTGCCCTCGAGCGTCGACCACGGCAGCGTCACGGACGCCATGGCCACGCCGATGCTCTGCGCGACGCCGACCTCGGTCGCGTAGTCGAGCGCGCTCGGTGGGTCGATCTCCATCGCCAGCGTCCTCGACCCGGCGGGAACGACAGCGACGCAGCCGCCGTCGGTCGTGGCCTCGCGTGGAGGGAGGCAGCCGTCGAGGGCGCCGTCCACAGCGCCTGCGTCCTCCGGCGATCCGTCGGACGAAGCGGGAGGCGCGACGGCATCTCCGGCGCCCCCGCCGCCGTCGCTCCCCGGCGCGGCGCCGTCGACGGGCGTCGACCCGGCACCACCGCACGCACACGCGGCCAGCGCGAAGACGATGGTCCGCGGCGTCACTGCGGGGCAGGCAGGGCGCAGCGGCCGTTGATGCACAGGTCGCCGGCGGTGCAGCAATCGGCCGCCGTGGTGCAGCTCTCGTACTGGTTCGAGCAGCCCGCGGGCTTGTTGACGCAGGTGAGCGCGCTCCCCGAGCCGCGGCAGAAGCCGCTACAGCACTGGTCACCCGAGCTGCACGTGCCACCGTTCTGCTCGCAGGGAGGGAGCACCCAGAACCCGCGCAGGTTGTCGGCCGAGAGCTCCTGACCCTCGAGGTAGAAGGGGGGGTGGCTGGTGTCCTGCCCGGCTGGTGCGCCGATGTCGAGCGCGGCCACCCAGAGCTTTCCGTCCTGGTCCCCGCCCGCCTGCGACGGCGCGAGGTTGCCGTACGAACGGTGGCTCGTGAACACGGTCCAGAAGTAGCCGCCGACCGCCTCCGGCAGCACCGTGGGCGCGAAGTTCATGTCCGGGTCCTGGGCCGGAAGATACGTCGCGGTACCGCTGCCCGTGTATCCGTCGAGAGAGTCCAGGCGGTGCACCGTCTTCGTCGCGATGTCCACGAGGAAGACGTTGCCCGTGGCCCCTTCGTCCGTTTCGAACGCGGCGTTCGATCCCGAGTGGTAGACGACCGACTTGCCGTCCGGGGTGAAGGCTGGCCAGCCGATGTAGCCGTTGGGGTCGGTGGCCAGATCGACGAGGTTCGTGAACGTCTTCGTGCCGACCGCGAAGTCCATCTTGGCGAGCGTGTGCCCGCTCACGTCCTCGTGAACGAAAGCGATCTGCTTGCCGTCCGGCGAGAAGGCGGTCGTCCCTCCGGCCTTGATGACCCCATCCCACCCGGGCGCGGCGATGTTCGCGCCGGTCATGGTGTCGAAGAGCTGGGACAGCGTGTTGCTGGTGTCCCGGAAATTCGTGTCCGACATGAGAAAGGTGCCGTCCGGGAACAGCCCACCGTAGGTGAAGTGGTCGTTGTCCTGCGACGTGATCGTGGACGCGCTGGTCTTCAGGTCGTACGCGATGCTCGACGAGAGGGACGTGGCGGAGACCAGCGTCGACCCGTCCGCGCTCGCGCTGTGGCAAACGTTTCCGCACCCCGCCTTCAGGGGTGTCGGCTGGGTCCCGCCGGGCTGGATCCTCATGATCCCGATGCCGGTCGCCTCGGCCAGGATGCTGCCGAGCCCTCCGTCGGCCCCGGCGATGATCGAGGAGTCGTAGGTCTCGTAGTAGATGGTCCCCCGGACGCTCCCCTGGGCGACGCTCCAGGACTCGCTGATGGGGCCCGTCAGGCTGGTCCCGGAGATCTTCGTGACGGCGACCTTCACGGTGTCGGTGGCCCCGACGGCGGCCAGGACCGCGTCCCAGCCCTTCTGGGTGAGGGCGAGCTGGACGGCGCCGCTCGCTCCCCCCTTGAAGTACCCCTTGTAGTCGATGCTCGTCGACGTGATGTGCACGTACTCCGCGTCCGACGCGCCGCCGCCGAACTGCATCGTCGGCGACACGAGCCCCCGAGGAAAGATCGTCCGGTCGTAGGGGTACAGCCAGGCAAAGGCGGTGTCCGAGGTGCCCGTTCTCTGGAGGCTCGTCTGCAGCGCCGCGGAGATGCCACCGGGGTTCTCGGTGAGGCTGCACGAGCTGCCGCTGCAGGTGCCCCCCGCGGCCCCGCACGTCGGGTCGCAGCCGACCGGTCCGCCCGCGCCGCTGCTCCCTCCTCCACCCTCCGCACCCGGAAGGGTGATGCCCGAGCCGCTGCTGCTGAAGGACGGCGCGCCGTCTTCGCCGGCGGGGTTGCCGCTCCCGCCGTCGTCGTCCGCGCCCTGGAGGAACCCCGACCCTCGCTGGCTTCCGCATGCGATCGCGACGAAGGTGGCGAAGAGCGCCACCGAAGCTTGTGTCGTCGTGAGCGAGCGGCGCATCGTCGATCCACCCCGCTCTAGCACTTTCGGGCCAGGATCCCGGGGAGCCGCGGCACCTGTACGCCATTGAGACTCTCTCCACCGGCTCCGTGGGCAAGGGGGTGCCCAGCGTGGGCAAGAGAATCCCCCCCCGCACGTAAAGAGCCCGCCGCAGCCGGATCGGAGCGCAGCGGCGGGTTGGGGAGGGCCGGATTCCTCTGGCGGGGCCCCAACCCGACGCGAGCACCGATCCGGCCGCGGCGAGCGATGTCCTAGTTGAGGTCCTCCGGCGGCGGTGGCGGCACGCTCCCACCGCCGTTCTCCGACGGCGGCTCGCTCAAACCAGCCGGCGCGTCGTCGCCCTCTTCCGCGAGTCGCTCGACCGCCACGATACGCTCGCCGTCCCCGAGCGTCATCAGCTTGACGCCCTGGGCGTTGCGGCCGGTCTCGCGGATCTCGTCGACGCGCGTTCGTAACGTCTGACCACGGTCCGTGATCAGCATCACCTCGTCGCCCACCGTCACGAGCTTGATCGCCACGACCGGCCCGTTGCGCTCGCTCGCATCGATGAGGATGATCCCCTTGCCGCCGCGGTTCTGCGTCCGGAAGCTCTCGATCTGCGTCTGTTTCCCGTACCCGTTCGCGCACACTGCGAGCACGTTCGGCCGCGCCGCGTCGCTGACCACCAGACCGACCACCTCGTCCCCCTCGGAGATGTCGATCCCGCGGACCCCGTGCGTCGCGCGCCCCATCGGGCGGACCTGATCCTCGGGGAACCGGATGCTCTGCCCGTTCTTCGTCGCGATCAGCACGTCGCGCGTCCCGTCGGTCAGCGCCGCGTAGAGGAGCTGATCGCCGTCGTCCACCTTCACGCCGATGATCCCCTTCTCGCGGAAGTTCTCGTACTCGTCGAGCTCCGTCTTCTTGATCTGCCCGAGCTTCGTCAGCGTGACGACGAACTTGCCCTTCTCGATCTTCGGGATCTCCACGATCGCCGCGATCTTCTCGCCGGCCTCCATCCCGACGAAGTTGACGATCGCGCGCCCCTTGCTCGTCCGCGCAGCCAGCGGGATCTCGTAGACCTTCTTGACGTACACCTTGCCCTTGTCGCTGAAGAAGAAGACGTACGCGTGCGTGCTCGCCACGAAGAGCTGCGTCACCCAGTCCTCGTCGCGCGCCTCCATCCCGATGCGGCCCTTTCCGCCGCGCTTCTGCGCCCGGTAGTCCTTCGGGCTCGTGCGCTTGATGTAGCCGGCGTGCGAGATCGTGACGACCATGTCCTCTTCCTGGATCAGGTCCTCCTCGAGGATGTCCGCGTCGTTCTCGACGATCTCGGTCCGCCGCTTGTCTCCGTACTTCGCCTTGATCTCCTCGAGCTCCGCGACGATGACGTCGTCGAGCAGCTTCGAGCTCGCGAGGATCGCGCGGTAGCGTGCGATCGACTCGGAGAGCTCGGCGTAGTCCTTGGCGAGCTTCTCGTGCTCGAGGCCCGTCAGGCGCGACAGGCGCATCTCGAGGATCGCCTTGGCCTGCCGCTCGGAGAGAAGATATGGCTCCCGCTTCTTCGCTTCGGCGATCTCCGCTTCCGGCCGCCCGGCCCGTCGCACGAAGGCCTCGAGACCCGCGAGGGGCAGCGCCATCAGGGCCTTCTTCGCGGAGTCGGCGTCGGCGGACTCGCGGATGGTCTTGATGACCCGGTCGACGTCAGTGACGGCGACGCCCAGGCCCTCGATGATCTCGCGCTGCGCCTCTGCCTGGCCGAGCTCGAAGCGGGTCCGCCGCGTTACGACGTCGCGCCGGTGCGCGACGAACGCCTCGAGCGTCTGCTTCAGGTCGAGGATGGCGGGGCGCCCTTGGTGGATGGCCAGGTTGATGACGCCGTACGTCGTCTGCAGATCCGTCTGCCGGTAGAGCTGGTTGATGAGGACCTGCGGGATGACGTCCTTCTTCAGCTCGACGACGAGGCGGATGCCGTCGCGGTCGCTCTCGTCGCGTACCTCGGAGATGCCCTCGATCTTCTTCTCGCGGACCAGCTCCGAGATGCGCGCCGCGACGCGCGCCTTGTTGACCTGGTACGGGATCTCGGTGACGACGATCTGCTCGCGCTCGCCGCGCCCTTGCGACTTCTCGACCTCAATGCGGGCCCGCATCACGATCGTGCCGCGCCCGGTGCGATACGCAGCCTCGATCCCGCCGCGGCCGTAGATGAGCCCGGCCGTCGGAAAGTCCGGCCCGGGAATGAGGCGAATGAGCTCGTCGATGCTCGCGTCGCGGTTTCGCAGGAGGAGGATCGTGGCGTCGACGATCTCGCCGAGGTTGTGCGGCGGGATGTTCGTCGCCATCCCCACGGCGATGCCGTTCGTGCCGTTGACCAGCAGGTTGGGCACGCGGGAGGGGAGGACGGTCGGCTCCTGCAGGCGGTCGTCGAAGTTCGACGCGAAGTCGACGCACTCCTTGTCGATGTCCGTGAGGAGCTCGACCGCGAGCTTGGTGAGGCGCGCCTCGGTGTACCGGTACGCGGCGGCCCGATCACCATCGATCGAGCCGTAGTTGCCCTGCCCATCGATGAGCGGGTAGCGCATCGAGAAGCTCTGGGCGAGGCGGACCATGGCCTCGTAGACGGCGGAGTCCCCGTGAGGGTGATACTTGCCGAGCACGTCGCCGACGATCGTGGCGCTCTTCCGGTAGCCCGCCGTGGGAAGGAGGCCTTGCTCGTAGGCGCTGTAGAGGATTCGCCGGTGGACCGGCTTCAGCCCATCGCGCACGTCCGGAATGGCGCGACCGATGATGACGCTCATCGCGTAGTCCAGGTAGGACGTGCGCATTTCCTCCTGGATCGAGACGGGGACCTTCTGCTGAGGCACCGACGGCGTCGGCGGGGTCGGAGGACTCTCGGGCATGCCTGGTGGTGTCTACTCGGTCTGGATTGGGTGGTCGAGAGGGGGTCGGAAAGCCGCCTCGAGCGCGCGGCTCCTCGCGCCGCTCTGGCCGCACGCTAGAAGAAGTTCCCGATCGTGAACTCGAAGTCGCTGTGGTTCTCGTACGGGAGCGGGGCGAGCGGGAAGCCCCACTCGAACCTCAGCGGCCCGAGCGGAGAGAACCAGCGGATGCCGAAGCCCGAGGAGGTGCGCAGGTACGCCAGGCTCCCCGGGAACGAGAAGCAGGGGCTGACGACCCGGTCGAACTGCGGCGCCGGAGTCGTCTTGCAGAACTGGTCCTCGAGGTTCCATGCATTGCCGGCGTCGAAGAAGATGACGCCGCGGATGCCCACCGCGTCGATGATGGGGAACTCGAGCTCGAGGTTGCTGTACGCCTCGAGGTTGCCACCGATGTTCGCGCCGTTCGGGATGGGGGGCGCGTTCGGGTCCAGCGTCGTCGTCAGAGGCAGGCGCGTCCCGAGGCTGCGCAGCTGGAAGCCGCGGACGTCGAGGATGCCGCCGAGGAAGTAGCGCTGGAAGATGGGGACGCCCGTGGCGTCGGGGCTCGTGATGAGCCCTCCCTCGGTATTGAGCTTCAGCACGAACCCCGACCCCGGTTTGCCGCTGCCGCCCCCGAGCGGATAGTAGAATCGACCCGTGACGCGGTTCCGGATGTAGTTGAACTGGCTGCCGTAGAAGTCGCTCGCGAGCTCGGTCGACAGCTGCAGGAACATCCCGGACGTGGGGAAGAGCCTGTTGTCGCGTGTGTCGTACGTGAGCGTCGGCCGCAGCGACACGACCCGGCCGGAGTTGAACAGGTTCGCGAGGGGCAGCCGCTGGAACGTGCTGACGAAGCCGGGCGCCGCCCCGAAGAACGTGTTGGTCGTCCCCGTGTCGACGGCGTCCCATTCGAGCGTGCCGGTCAGCGACAGCCGAAGCCAGGGCTGGATGAGCGCGTACCCGAAGGTCAGCGAGCCGCCCACCGATCGCCTCGCGAACGACGGGAAGACGAGGAGCGTATCGTAGAGCTCGGCGCTCGAGTTCCAGTCGCTGTCGAGGAAGTACGGCTCGAAGAAGCGCAGCGTCACGAGCTGGCGCAACGACGATACCTGGGCCTGCAGCGACAGGGCCTGGCCGTTGCCGAAGAGGTTGGCCTGCTGCACCTGCGCGGTCGCGATGAAGCTCTCGATCGAGCTGAAGCCGGCGCCGACCTGGAACGTGCCCGTCGGCTTCTCGGCTACCTCGAAGCGCACGACGAGCTTGTCGGGCGACGTCCCCTGCTCGGTCGACATGTCGACTCGCTCGAAGTAACCGAGCGCCGTCACGCGCTGCTTGCTCCGCTCGAGCCTCGTCTCGCTGAAGAGCTGCCCCTCCTGGACCTCGATCTCGCGGCGGATCACCTTGTCACGCGTCTTGGTGTTCCCCTTGACCTCGATGCGCTCGATGTGGACCGTCGGGCCGCGCTTGACGGGCACGACGATGTCGACCTGCTCGTGCACAGGATCGAGCTCGGTCTCGGGCTCCGCCTCGACGTTCGCGAAGCCGGCGTCCCGGTAGAGCGTCCGTACGGTCTGAAGGTCCTTGATGAGCTCCGCGCGGTTGAAGTAGTCGCCCGAGTGCCCGTGGACGAGCTCCCTAAGGGCGCGACGTCCACCGATGGGCTCGATCTCGCGCCCCTCGTTGTCGCGCTCGTAGACGCGCATCTGCCGGATCTTGTAGCGGGGCCCCTCGTGGATCACGATCGTGATGTCGATCCCCTCGCGGTCGGGCGTGAGCATCACGCGCGGCGTCGCGATCTGCACGCCGAGGTATCCCTTATCGTAATAGAGCGCGCTCAGCATCAGGACGTCGCGCTCGAAGATGTCCTGCCGGTAGGAGCCGCCCGAACCGAACGCCAGGATGCCGCCGTTGCCCGTCTCCATCTGCCCGCGCAGGTCGCTGTCCGAGACGTGCTCGTTTCCGATGATCGTCACACTCCGGACCGTCACCGGCTTGTGCTCGGCGATCGTGAACTTGACGATGACCTCGTTCTCGCGCTGCGGCAGGACCTCGTACTTGACGTCGGCGAGGAAGAAGCCCTTCTCCGCGTACCCGTCCTTGATCTTCTGAACGCTCCGGCGCACGGCAGGGATGCTCAGGATCGTGTTCGGCTTCACCTCGACGATCTCGCCCAGCTTGTCGTTCTCGATCTCGTCGTTGCCCTGGTAAAGGACCTCCTTGATGTTCGGCCGCTCGCGGACGATGAAGCGGAGGAGCACCCCGCGGTCGTTGGTCGTCAGGTCGACCTGAACGTCCTCGAAGAAGCCGGAGTCCCAGAGCGCGTGGACGTCGCCGGTCAGGTTGGGCACGGTGAAGAGGTGGCCGGCCTTCTCGCGCAGGTAAGACAGCACGTCGTCCCGCGAGACGCGCCTGTTGCCCACGACCTGGATCGACGCGATGGGGAGCCCCTCCGCCTGCTCGGACGCGCTCGGCGGGAGGCGCACCTGGGGCTCGGTTCGGCTCGGCGTCGCGCCGGGCGAGCCGTCCGGAGCTCCCCCGTCGCCGCCGGGGGAGGACGGAGCCCCCGTGACGTTTGCGGGGGTGCCGCTGTCCGGGGGCTGCGAGCCCCCATCAGGCCCGTCCGCGCGCGCCATCCGCGAGAGCAGCGCGACGAGCAGCGCGGCCAGGACGGCGAGCAAGCGTGAGGTTCGCATCGGGGTCGCGGGCAACGAGACGTGTTGCGCGGCGCTCAACGGGCGTTCGCTCGTAGCGCACGGCCGTGTGTCAGGTCAACCGAACGGACACGGCAGGAGCGGCGCACAGTCATGGCATCGGGCCTGGCGCGTGGGGTTGCGGAGCGCGCCACCAGACCATCGCCGCGACGGCAAAGGCGACGGGAGCGCCGAGCATGGCCCACTCGATGGGCGCATGGTCGGCCGCGAGGCCGATGAGGGGGGGTGACCACAGATCCCCGAGAAAGTGGATGGCGAAGATGCTCGCGGCCATCGCGCTCGCCCGGAGGTCCGCCGGTACGCTCCGGAGGAGCGCGACGTTCACCGGGCCGCTCAGCAGGAACAGCGCCACCTCGCAGGGCACGACGGCCGCAAAGAATCCGGTGCTCGAGGAGGCGAGGATGGCCACCGCCGCCAGGGGGGCTCCCACGCCGGCGGACAGGGCGCACACGTGCACGTTGCCGCGCGCGATGGCGAGGTCCGCCTCGGCCTGAGGCAACGGTCCCGCCCTTGCGGCCGCCCGCTTCTCCTCGGCACGCGCCGCCGCGTCCCCGAGCCAGCCCCCGACCAGCGTCCCGATGGCGCCCGTCGCGACCGTGATCGCTCCGAACTGCGAGCTGGCGACGCCTGCCTCGAGGCCGTAGCGCGCGTGCAGATACTTCGGCGCCCAGTAGGCGAAGCCGCCGAGCGCGAACGTGTATGCGCAGTAGCCGACGACCGTCCGGACGAAGAGCGGCATTGCGAGCAGGGTCCTCACGGAGGCGAGCACCTCGGGCGCCCGGGTGACTCCCCGGCGTGCGGGCTCCACGACGAGGAGGCACAGCAGCGCGAGCACGATTCCCGGGCCACCTGCGACGAAGAAGGCCGTCCGCCAGCTCCCCGTCGCGTGCTCCACGGAACCCCCGACGATGTAACCAAGGGCGGATCCGATGGGCGTCGCCGAGTAGAAGATCGCCATCCAGCGGCCCTTCTGCGCCGGCGGAGCGAGGTCGTCGATGAGCGTCGGGGCGATGGTGGCGTAGCTGGCCTCGCCCACCCCCACCACGGCGCGCGCCGCCACGAGCGCCGCGGTGCCGTGCGCGAGCCCGGAGGCGACGGTGGCGGCGCTCCAGATGGCGATGCCGAGGGCGACGAGGCGGGTGCGACCCCCCGCTGGCGCCCGGTCCGCCAGGTTGCCGAAAACTGGGCTGGTCGTGAAGTAACCGATAAGGAAGACGGTGGCGAGGGAACCCCCCACGAAGTTCGACAGATGGAGGTCGTCTTGCACCTTCGCGAGCACCGCGGAAAGGACGAAGCGGTCGAGGTAGTTCAGAAGGTTGAGCGCCGTGAGCAACGCCAGGATGACGGTGGGGCGGCGAATCACGGGGCCGACGATAACAGCCGTCCGTCCGTGCGGGCGGACGTGCCGCCGCTTGACACCCGTTCACCCGCTCCGGTAGCCGTTCGAGCCCCCGCGATGACCAAGAAGGACCAGTCTCCCGACGCGCCCGTGCCGAAAAGGCGCGCGACCGCCGAATCGATGGCGTCGCGCCAGCGCGAGATCTCGGTGAGCGAGTTCTTCACGAAGAACCGTCACCTGCTCGGCTTCGACAACCCCGCCAAGGCGCTCCTGACGACGGTGAAGGAGGCCGTCGACAACTCGCTCGACGCCTGCGAAGAAGCCGGCATCCTGCCGGAGCTGCTGGTTGAGATCGTCGAGGTGGCGCCTGCGCCGTCTCCCAACCAGCCATCGCGCTTCCGCGTCGTCGTCGAGGACAACGGGCCGGGGATCGTCAAGCCGCAGATACCGAAGATCTTCGCGAAGCTGCTGTACGGGTCGAAGTTCCACCGCCTGAAGCAGTCGCGCGGCCAGCAGGGGATCGGGATCAGCGCGGCCGGGCTCTATGGCCAGCTGACGACGGGAAAGCCCGTCGTCATCACGAGCAAGACGGGGAAGGGGAGGCCCGCCTTCCGGATCGATCTGCGCATCGACACGAAGCGCAACCAGCCCGACGTGGTGAAGGACGAGACCACGGACTGGAGCGACCGGGATCACGGCACGCGCGTCGAGATCGAGCTCGTGGCGGCGTACCGCGGCGGGCGGACGGGCGTGCAGGAGTACCTCGAGCAGACCGTCGTCGCAAACCCCCACCTCGGGCTGACGTACGTGTCGCCGAAGGGCGAGCGCCTCGAGTTCCCGCGCGTGTCGGGCGAGCTTCCGCGCGAGGCGCAGGAGATCAAGCCGCACCCACACGGCATCGAGCTTGGGATGCTGCAGACGATGCTCGCCGACTCGCCCGGCAAGACCGTCAAGCAGGTGCTCTGCGACGACTTCTCGCGGGTGTCACCCGCCATCGCGCAGCAGGTCTGCCAGATGGCCAAGGTGAACCCGAGGGCCCCCGCCGACCGCCTGCACGGCGAGGAGCTCGAGCGGCTGCACAAGGCGCTCGGCGAGGTCCGCGTGATGGCACCCCCGGCGACGGCGGTCGTCCCCATCGGCGAGGCGTTGCTCATCGAGGGCCTGAAGCGGCGGTTCCCGAAGGCCGAGTTCTATTCGTCGACGACGCGCGCGCCGAAGGTGTACCGAGGCAATCCGTTCGTGGTGGAGGCGGCGCTCGCGTACGGCGGTGACCTCCCGCTCGAAGAGCCCGCCGAGATCATGCGCTTCGCGAACCGCGTGCCGCTGCAGTACCAGCCCAAGGCGTGCGCCATCAGCGAGAGTGTCTACGAGGTCAACTGGCGCGGCTACGAGCTGCAGCAGCCCAAGGGGGGCCTGCCGGTGGCGCCGATGGCCGTCGTCGTCCACCTGGCGAGCGTGTGGGTGCCTTTCACGAGCGAGGCGAAGGAGGCCGTCGCCCACTACGACGAGCTGCTCGAGGAGATGAAGCACGCGCTCCGGGAGTGCGGGCGCAAGCTGGCGGCACACGTCCGGTCGCGCGCGCACGCCGATCGCGAGCTCAAGCGGCGGAGCCTCTTCGAGAAGTACATCCCGGAGGTCGCCGCGGCGATCGGGGACATCCTCGGGATCTCGAAGGAGAAGATCGAGAAGCCCTTTTACGAGACGTTGCCCGTCTTCGTGAAATTCGCCGACGAGGAGGGGCACGCCAAGGAGGCCCCGAAGGAAGGGACCCGGGCGAACGGCGGGGGTGGAGAGAGCGCCGAGATCAAGGAGGACGGCGAGGCGCCGGGCCCGGTGCCCGGGACGCCTGCTCCGCCGGTCGCGAAGGGAAAACGCAAGGACCGCAACAAGGGCAAGCAGCTCTCGCTGCTGGAGTAGGCCATGGCCACCAAGACAGCCGCGAAGAGGAAGAGCGAGCGAGACGCCGTGACGCTGGGCAAGATCCAGAAGCTCGCGAAAGGCGTCCTGACCGAGGCGACCAAGGGCCACAACCCCGCGGTCGAGATCCGCACGCGCGCCCTCTCCAACGTGTCGTTCAACGAGCGAAAGAAGATCATCGAGCTAGGCGACAAGACGCAGTCACGCGAGTTCTTCAACACGTCGATGGTGCGGAAGTTCATGCAGACGATGCTCGTCGCGAGCAAATGCAAGACGCTGATCGACGAGGGGAAGACCGTCAGCATCCGCCAGATGTATTACATGTCGAAGCACACGCTCCCGCACTCGAGCGACAACACGTTCGAGGACCAGACCGAGAGCGATCCGATCATCGAGGACCTCGAGGTCGGGATCGACGCGCTTCGCGAGGAGCTACACCTCTTCGCGACGCGCAGGGGCAGCTGCGTCGGCAAGCTGGTCATCGAGGACGCCGGCGACCGCATCGATCTGTCGCGCATGGGCCGTGGCGGATGGAGCATCCCGAGCATCTGCGAGCCGGACGTGATCAAGTTCACCGAGTGCAAGGCCGAGTTCATCCTCTTCGTCGAGAAGGACGCCGTCTTCACTCGCCTCAACGAGGACGGCTTCTGGAAGAAGCACAACTGCATCCTGATGACCACCGGCGGCCAGTCGACGCGGGGCGCGCGGCGCCTCCTGCAGCGCATGTCCCAGGAGCTGAAGCTCCAGAGCTACGTCCTGGTCGATAACGACCCGTGGGGGCTCTACATCTATTCGGTCCTCAAGCAGGGCAGCATCAACCTCGCTTACGAGTCGATGCGGATGGCGGTGCCGAACGTCCGGTTCCTCGGAATGAGCTCGTACGACTACGCGAAGTTCAAGCTCGGCCCCGCCGTGCAGATCAAGCTCAAGAAAGAGGACGTCGCGCGCGCCGAGCAGATGAAGGCGTACCCCTGGTTCAAGGACAAGAAGTGGCAGCAGGAGATCCAGGAGCTCTTGCGCAACGGCTTCAAGATGGAGCTCGACGGCTTCCTCACGAAGAGCATCTCGTTCATCACCGACGAATACATCCCGAAGAAGCTCCGCGACCGAGACTGGCTCACCTAGAGTCAGCGCAAGAGTCAGGTCCCGCAGAGAAGCACGGACGCGAAGCCGCCGCCCTGCACCTGAAGCAGCTCGGGGCGGCAGAACCAACCCGTGACGGCGCTACAGTCTGCGTTCGTGTAACAGGCGTTCGT
>Ga0209415_10006515_pt1 | contig 20711 bp, 21 predicted proteins | sample PeaSoiSIISIP2007_FD_187696 | JGI IMG/M metagenome (GOLD analysis project Ga0209415, IMG submission 187696) | Peat soil microbial communities from Weissenstadt, Germany - SII-SIP-2007 (SPAdes) (version 2) | ecosystem: Environmental > Terrestrial > Soil > Wetlands > Peat | place: Germany...
TGGCTGCCACGGCGGCCCAGACCACATGGCTGGTGCCTTTGGTCAGCTCTTCGCCTCTTGCCGCATCGTCCAACTGGGGGGAGGAATCCTGCTGCAGTAAGCTCATGGCAACCTCATTTGCGTTGCGAACCTATCTTAGCGCCAATTGGGCGAAGCAGGCCACGGATTCTTCAACGGGACGGATCGACGGCCGGGTTCGGCGGCCTTCTAAGATGAGCGCCTCGGACGCAGCGCGGCGAGAAAGCCATCGGCGTCGCGGGTGTTGAGCACGTCATCGGGCGTGAGCCAGGCGCGGCGCAGCTGCTTGACGCCGTAGTTCATTTTGCCGAGGTTGCGCGCATCGTGCGAATCGGAGGAGATGACGATGCGGCAGCCCAGCTCTTTGGCGAGGCGGAGGTCGCGGTCATTCAGGTCCAGGCGCGCTGGGTCGGCGTTGTGCTCCATGGCGACGCCCAGCTCGGCGGCGCGGCGGAGAACGGCTGCCATGTCGAGTGCGAAGGGCTCGCGCTTGAGCAGTTGGCGGCCGGTGGGATGGCCGAGGATGCGTACGTACGGATTTTCGATGGCGCGCAAGACGCGGGCCGTCATCTCTTCGCGGGGCTGCTCGAAGCGCGAGTGCACGCTGGCGATGACAACGTCCAACTGCGCCAGCACTTCGCCGGCAAGGTCGAGTGCGCCATCGGCCAGGATGTCGACCTCGATGCCGGTGAAGACGCGGATGCGGCCGGCCATTTCTTGGTCGACTTCATGGATTCGCTCGATCTGCTCGAGGGCGCGCTGCTCGTCGAGGCCGTCGATCATGGCCAGGTTCTTGGAGTGGTCGGTGATGGCAATGTATTGGTAGCCGCAGGCGAGGGCGGCTTCCGCCATCTCGCGGATGGAGTTGCGGCCGTCGCTGGCGGTGGTGTGCATGTGCAGATCGCCGCGAATGTGCTCCGCACTTATGAGCGTTGGAAGAGATCTGTGGATGGCGAGGTCGATCTCGCCCAGGTTCTCGCGCATCTCGGGCGGCATCCAGTCCATGCCGAGAGTGGCGTAGATCTCTTCCTCGGTTGCGGCGGCGACGGTGGCTCCGCCCTCGAGTTGGGCGAGCGCCCACTCGTTGAGTGTGTAGCCCATCTTGAGGGCGCGCTGGCGGAGGCTGACGTTGTGGCCCTTTGAGCCGGTGAAGTATTGCAAGGCAGCGCCGTAGCTGGCCGAAGGCAAGAGGCGCACATCGACTTGCAGCCCCTGCTCGATGTGGAAGCTAACTTTGTTTTCGCCCTTGGCGATGATGTCGTGGATGCCGGGATAGGCGGCGACATGTTCGACAGCGGCGGTGGTGTGGCCGGGCTCGCAGGCGGGGCCGGTGGCGAGTAGATCGAGGTCGCCGACGGTCTCGCGGCCGCGGCGCAGCGAACCGGCGGGGGTGACCTTGTCGATGCCTTTAAGCTGAAGCAGGTACTCGGCAATGCGTTGGGCCTCGGCGCCGGCTGAGTCGATGCGCGTGCGGCCGGTGGAGCGGCGGAAGTCTTCAATGCCCTTGCGCAGCTTCTCGATCTGCTTGGCGCCCATGCGGGGCAGGCCGGCGAGGCGGCCGGCGGCGATGGCCTCGGAGAGCTGGTCGATACTGGCGACTTGCGCGGCGGACCAAAGCAGGGCGACGGTCTTGGGGCCCATGCCGGGCAGCTTGAGCAGGTTGAGAATTCCGGCGCCGTACTTGGCCAGCAGCTCTTCGCGCAGCGGGAGCGTGCCGGTGGAGACGATGGCCTGAATGCGCGCCGCCATGCCCTTGCCGATGCCGTCGATGGCGAGCAGGCGCTCGGTGTCGGGGGCGGCTTCGGCGAGGTTGACGGTGGTTTGCTCGGCGGCTTCGGCGGCGCGGCGGAAGCTGCGGATGCGAAAGCTGTCGGCGCCGTCGATCTCCATCAGATCGGCGGTTTCTTCGAGCAGCCGGGCGATGGTCTTGTTGTCCATGGTGCGTTCTTGGGGAGCGGCCCTCCGCTAGCAGTATCGCTGGCGGGGCGGGTTCTTCAGCAAGGCGACGTTTTCGACCGTTTTGCGACGAGGCGCGGAGAGGACCGTTGATTCTATTGGGCCTATTTTTTGAGTTGGTTACGTTTTGCGACGTTTTGCGACCCGATTTTGCGGAAGTTGTGTTGATTCTAAATTGGTTAAGTGCGAATTGCACTAAAATTGGAGCAGGATTTTTTTGACTTATTTATTTTCCGGCCGGGCGCGGTTCTTCGAGGACGATTCCGGTGAAGGGCTGGGAGATTAGAGCGAAACCAGAATAGGTGTGCACTGTTGGGCCTTGTACAGGGTCGCCGCTCCTTGGGGTCGCGTCGACTTGAGTGCTGAGGCTTCGGTATACAGTCATTCTGGTTTCGCTATAGCCCGCGTGACAAAACGACTGCGCCTGCCTCGTCCCAAGCCCGAATACCTGTTAACCGATTCCGTCTTCGCCCGTTTCATCTGCAGACGCTTTTCACCGAGATGAACGAAAGAAGGCATCCGCAATGAGAGATCGAAATCGAATGCAATCGTGGATTCTATGCGCCGCGGCGGCACTACTGCTGGCGGCTGCGCCATTGGCCCGGCCGCAATCGCATACAACTCCCGCTCTGGCGGCGCAAATCTCCAGCGAGAAGGACATCGCCGACACCCAGGACCAGTTCCTGAAGCTGCTGCGCCTGAGTCCAGTCTTAACGACTGTCGTCGCCCGCGACCCATCCCTGCTGGCCGATCAGCAGTATGTCGCGCGCAACAATCCCGAGCTGGCGCAGTTCATGGCTGCCCATCCCGATATCGCCAAGAACCCCGACTTCTATCTCTTCAGCCGCGTCGATCCCCAAGCAGGCCGCCATCGCGAGCAGGCGCTGGAGCGCGCCGTGTGGCCGGAGATGGTGGGGCCGCAGTATCAGTTCCAACCGAGCCAAGCCGCGGAGGTGACGGAGAAGATCGTCGTTCTGGTCATCTTGGTCAGTCTGTTCGCTGCGATCGTTTTGATCATCCGCTTCTTCATTGAGGGCCGCCGTTGGAACCGCACCTTCAAACAGCAAGGCGAGATTCACGCCCGCCTCATCGATAAGTTCAGCTCCAGCCAGGATCTGGCCGCGTATCTAGAGACCGAAGCAGGCAAGAGCTTCCTTGCCGGCTCGCCCCTCGCTCCGCAGCCCGGGCTTGCGCAACAGATGCCCAACGCAGTGTCCCGTGTCCTTACGTCGCTGCAGATCGGAATCATCCTTGTCCTTTTGGGAACGGGTCTGTTCTCCCTGCGCCACCTGGGAGGCCACGACGCAATAACCGCCGCCACCGTATTTGGCACGCTCGCCCTCATGCCTGGAATCGGGTTTATTCTTTCCGCAGGGACCACATGGCTGTTGGCGCAGCGGCTGGGTTTGCTGCCTGAGCGAAAAGAAAGCTCCGCAGCGATGCCCACGCGATTGAACGGTCATGACGCGTGAGGAACCCGGCGATGACCGCATCCGTATTGGTGAGAGGCATGTCCTGGGAGTTCGCACTGCCCGGAACGATGGCCGGCGACGCGTTCCAAGCTGCCGGCCGCGCGGCTGACGCGCCCATGGATAATGACGCCTTCGCCGCGTTCTACCAGCGCTCGGCGCGGCCGCTCTGGGCCTATCTCGTGCGCGTCTCTGCCGACCCCGCGCTGGCCGAAGACCTGATGCAGGAGAGCTACGTGCGCTTTCTCTGCGCCACAGGCGCGCCTTCGCTTGCAGCGGACGAATCCGCATCGCGGCTCTATCTGTTTCGCATTGCCACTAATCTTCTCCACGATCACTGGCGCCGCCCGCGCACCGCGTCGATTGAAGAGATGCCGGAAGAGTTTTTCGCGGCGCAGGCCGGCACAGCGCAGACCGAATCGCAGATTCAGCTCGGCCCGGCGCTTAAGCAGATGAAGCCGCGCGAGCGGCAGTTGCTGTGGCTGGCGCACGCCGAGGGCTACTCGCACCGCGAGATCGCCCAGGTGATGGGCCTGGGCGCGCCGAGCGTCCGCCTGCTGCTCTTTCGCGCGCGCCGCAAAATCGCAGCCTTACTGCGCCCGCCGACGCCGCAATCCGGGAGGCCGTCATGAACCTGCGCGGTTGCCCCCGCGAAAGAGAACTGCGCGAACTGCTCGCCCGCGGCCAGTGGCCGGCCGCTGCGGACGCCAACTTGCGCGACCACGCTGCTGCCTGCCGCTCCTGCAGCGACCTCGTGCTCGTTGCCGAAGCCTTTCGCAGCGCCCGCGCCGCAACTGCCGCGCCCGCTCAACTGGCTCCTCCCGGCGTTCTGTGGTGGCGCGCGCAACTGCGCCGGCGCCAGGCCGCCGTCGAGCAAGTGACGCGCCGCCTGCTAGGGGTGCAGATCTTCGCCCTGGCGCTCACGTTGCTGGGCGGTGTGGGCTTCCTCGCCTTCGAGGCCTGGCGCGGCGACACGGGTCTCGGCTGGCTTCGGCAGCTGCCGCGAATCGCCGTGTTGCACTGGAACAATCTGAGCGCGACCTTCGCGGCCGATCCCACTTTGAGCTGGATCGTTCTTGGTCCCTCGCTGCTGCTTCTCGCCAGCGTCGCGGTCTTTGTAGCAACCGACCGGCAATAACGGAGAGGCCCGATCGCACGATGAGCCGGCGTGCCCTTGCAAAACCGGATTCATTGAACCAGTTCCAAGAACCCTGGTTTCTTTTCCTAGTCCCTAGTCCCTAGTCCCTAGTCCCTGCTTCTCGATCACTGCGTCGGCGATGCGCGCCGCTTCCACAGCGGGCTTTACGGCATGCACACGAACAATTGAGGCGCCGTTCAGAATCGCCGCCGTCATAGCGGCCAGGCTCGCGTTCTCGCGCTGGCTCACCGGCGCATCGTTGCCTCCGAACAGCGACGCCAGAGTGTGGCCGAGAAACGATTTGCGGCTCACGCCTGCCAGGAGCGGACGGCCCAGTTCGAACAGCTCTGCCTGCCGCGCCAGCAACGCGTAGTTCTCATCGAAGCGTTTGCCGAATCCGTAGCCGGGATCGAGGACGATGGCCTCGGGCGCAAGGCCGGCGCGCTGCGCAATGGCCAGGCTGCCCGCGAGCCCGCTGCGCACCGCGGCCACGAGCGCATCGGGATCGAGCTGCGGCTGCGTGCGCCACTCCTCCGGCCGGCCGCGCGTGTGCGCCAGCACCACTCCCGCGCCGAACTCCGCGCACACCTCGGCCAGGGCCCCGTCTTGCGTCAATCGTTCCCACGCGAACCCGCTTACGTCATTGATAATCTCCGCGCCCGCCTTGAGGGCCGCGCGTGCCGTTGCGGCTTTGTACGTGTCGACGGAAACCACTGCGCGGGGTAGCGCCTTCAGCATTCCTTCCAAGACTGGCAGCAGCCGCGCCTGTTCCTCCTCGGCGCTCACCATCGGGGCCCCCGGCGGCAGGTCTTCGCCGCTGGGGTGGACAGCCGGTTTCGCTCCGCCCGCATTCGAGCCGGGCCGCGTGCTCTCCGCACCCAAATCCAGAATGTCGGCGCCCTCGTCCAATAGGCGCAGCGCGTGCGCAACTGCCTTCTCCGCATCGAGAAAAACACCGCCGTCGCTGAACGAGTCCGGCGTAATGTTCACCACGCCCATCACCAGCGTGCGCCGCCCCAACTCCAGCGTGCGCGTGCGCAAGCGCCAAATGGCTCTCGTCCTCATAAGCGTTCACTCCCGATGGTACGGCGAAGACGTTGCCGGTGACTCGCTTGGAACCAACGCCAAGCCCGAAGTTACGCGGAAGCAGGTGAAGACGGTCGCACAATCGATCTGTGAATCGACGGCAGATCGCTAATTTGGCAGCCACAGCGGGATCGTGCCGCGCAACCGCTGCTTGCCTTCGCGCCTGATCCGTGCTTCAGCGAATGCCACGACCGAAGCCGGCAGGGCTACCTGATTCCGCGACGGTGGTTACTGCCTCTAAGCCGGTATTCGTTGCATTCGGCAACCTTCGGAGCCCTTCAACTTGTCCTTGACCAACTCCATGAAGGCGGCCATGGCTGGAGAAATCCATTTGTCTTTGTGCCAGAGGATTTGGGTGACTATATCGAGGGATGAACCGGCCCAATGCAGGGCTTTGAGATGATTCTGACGCAGTTCGCGAGCAACAACAATCTCCGGCAGCAACCCCAGCCCCATGCCGAGGCAGATGCACTGCTTCAGCGCCTCCACGCTTGAGAACTCCGTCACGTTGGCGGGGCGAATGTTGGCCAGCGCCAGCGCGCGGTCGAGTTTTTCCCGGTAACTGCATCCCGTTTCAGTCAGCAGCAGATTCTGTCCGGCCAGATCGGCCGGCTTTACCGTGGCCTGGCTGGCGAGCGGGTGGCTGGCCTCCGACAGCAACAGGATTCGCTCCGTGCGCAGACGGCAGGACTTGATGCTCGATGAGGGCGGCAAATTGTCGCCGTGAATCACCATGTCGAACTTTCCCGCTTCGAGCTCGAGTGCAACCGTTGCGGTCGAGTGCTGGCTGAAGATGAGCTCAACGTGCGGAAAGCGGCGGTGGAAGGCGTGCAACACTACCGGCAAGCGATAGGTGAGCAAACTCTCCGCAGCGCCGATACGCAGCGGGCCGCTCGGCTCAGCGCCGGTTTGGAGAGCGCGTTGACCCTGATCCATGGCCGCGAGGGCCTGCGAGGCGAAAGGCAGGAAGTTGCGGCCCGCGTCAGTAAGCGTGACACGACGGCCGAGACGGTCAAAAAGCGGTATACCGAGTTCTTCTTCGAGCGCCTTGATTTGTGCGGTCACGTTGGACTGCACCGTGTGCACCTTTTCCGCGGTGCGCGTGAAGCTGAGCTCTTCAGCGAGCGTGCGAAACATACGTAGCTGCCGGACTTCCATACATGAATCTCCAATGCAGATGCATCATACCACATCAATCTATTGGACAGATATACAGACCTGGGCGAGACTCACAGCGGTCGAAGAGCATCCTGCTAAACTCCGGGCATGACGTTTTCGCGGCGGTTTTTGGGAGTGGGGTGCGGCGTTTTTCTGATTAGCGGTGCGGCTCTCGGCGCCCAGCCGGCGGCTCATCATGCCGCCCGTTCCGCGCCGGGCAAAGGGCCGCTGGCCGACCGCATTCAGGCCATCCTCGCCGACCCGGCGCTGAGCCACGCGCAGTTCGGCATCAGCGTTACCACACTCGACGGCCAGCCCATCTATGGCTTCAATGAGGGACGGCTCTTCGCGCCGGCTTCGAACGCCAAGCTCACCACAACTGCCGCGGCGTACGCGCTGCTGCCCGTCGAAACGCTCACCTGGACCACCTTCATCACCGGCAATGGCGACGTGGACGCCAACGGCACGCTCCATGGCGACGTTCTGATTCTCGGCGTCGGCGATCCTACCATCAGCGCGCGGCAGTATCCCTACGCCGAGCCGGGAACCGAGCAGGCGCCGGCTCTGCCACCGGTTGCCGGCAAGCCAGCCACGGCCTCTGAAAAGCCGCCCGCGCCAAAGCCCATGGCCGTGCTCGACCTGCTGGCACAGCAAGTGGAGCAGTCGGGCGTGCGCGCCGTGGATGGCGACGTGATCGGCGACGACACCTTCTTCCTCGACGAGCCATATGCGCTGGGCTGGGCGTGGGACGATGTGCAATGGAGCTACGGCGCGCCCGTCTCGGCGCTCACATTTAACGACAGCTCGGTGCAACTGAACATCGTCGCCGATCCAGCGAAGCCCGCGGCAAGCATGGCCGAGTGGTTGCCCGACGTGGACTACTACACGCTCGACAACGAGATGACGCCCGCCGCTGCCGGCGAAGCGGCTCACCCCGGTTTGGAGCGCCGCCCCGGCTCCCTCTTGGTGCGCGCGTGGGGAACGGTCCCCGCGGACGGGCTGCACGCGAACCTCGCCGTCGACGATCCCGCGCAGTTCACTGCCGCGGCATTCAAGCAGGCGCTGCTGCTGCGCGGTATCAAGGTCACGGGCAACGCCGAGTCGCGCCACAAGTATCCGCTGGGCAGGGGCGACTTCGCAGGCGAGCGCGCGCAGCCGATCAAGCTCGCGCCGATTAGTCTCGCGACTGTATCCGCCTCAGTGGAGGGCCATCGCGTGCTCGCCGCGCACATCTCGGTCCCCGTTGCCGAAGACATTACGATGACGAACAAAACCAGCCAGAATCTCCACGCCGAGCTGCTGTTGCGCCTGCTGGGTAAACAATTCGGGACCGAAGGCAGCTTTGGGGAGGGCGCACGCGTTGTGCGGCAGTTTCTGGTCAATGCCGGAGTGCAAGACAACGACTTCTTTCTCTATGACGGCTCGGGCATGAGCCCGCGAGACCAGATCACGCCGCGCGCCCTCACGCAACTCCTGTCGTATGCGTCGAAGCAATTCTGGGGGGTAGGCTGGCGGCAATCGCTGCCTGTCGCCGGCGTGGACGGCACACTCGACCATCGCTTTCTGAACTCTCCGCTCAAGGGAAGAATGTGGGCCAAGACCGGCACGCTGAACGAAGCGAACTCGCTCTCCGGCTACATGACCGCGGCCAGCGGCAAAACCATGGCTTTCTCGATCCTGGTGAACGGCCGGCGCCCGTCCAGCGATGCGGAAGAGCAGGCCGTCGACAAAATCGCCGAGGCCATTGCCGCCGCCGAGTGAGCCGATCATCTTAACCGATGTGTCGCGACTGCCATCTCTTGGGGTTCCTCTTGCAGTGGAAACAGGCGATGACCAAGATTTGGCGCGCTTGAACCTCAAAGAAAATTCCATAGGGGAAGCGCCAGACACCTGCGCGCCGCCGTCCGCGGTGAACAGAAGAGAATTGCAATGGACGTACGGTGATCGCCTCAATCGCGGCTTCAACCGCCCGCGCGAATCGATCTCCGAGCTTTGGAGCGATGTCGTCGTACCAGGCGCGTGCCTCCTGCAGCTCGGCGGCCGCCTCTGGAAGCCAGACGACGGGAAGGGTCACCGCTTTTTCAAGAGGCTTGCCCTGACCTGTTCCCACGGAATGACATCGAGGGGAGATCTCTCGTGACGTTCGATGCGGCGGTCAAGCTCGGCCCGCTCCGCCTCGGTCAGAGACGACGTGTTTGCCTCCAGGCTCTCCCAAACAAAGTCCAGCAATTCCGCTTTTTCCGAGGTGGAGAGATTTTCAACCTGGGTTCGCAAATCGTTCATACGCTATAACGGTAGCGTGGTTTCCCGATTCAGGCAACTTGGCGGGTTCGGGTTACGTTGGGTTAGGCAGCCCCCGCCGAGGCCGGCCCGATCCGCGCTATGATGGAGGCGAATGCGTACGCGCGATCTTCTTGCATTCTCCGCCGTGGCTGCCGGTGCGATGAGCCTGGCTTGCGGCCTGGCGGGATGCCGGCCCCTTCCGCCGTCCAAGCCGTCGTCGGAGTGGACGCCTGAGGAAGCGCGCGGCGCTCAGGTGTACCAGGCGAAGTGCGCGCGCTGCCACTTCCCGACCACGACCAAGCCGCTTAACGGGCCGGGATTGCAGGCGCTCACCAAACTGAAGGCGATGCCCTCGGGCGCGCCGCCCACCGACGAGCGGTTGACCGTGGTGATTCTGCACGGCCGGCAGATGATGCCCGCAACGCCGCTCGCGGACGAACAACTGAGCGATCTGCTGGCCTACTTACATACGCTATGACCACCGACGCCAAAACCGCCCCGATCAAGACCGGCAGGGAGCCGGTTCATCCCGGCCACTGGTCGGAGCGCCCGCGCCTGCGCCAGTTTCCGGGTCTGATAGCCATCTGCGCCTATATGGTTCTGCTGGCCGCCGTCATTTGCTACGAGGTTGTCGCGGGCGTCATCTCGCCCGTCTGCCTGGTCTTCCCGGTCTGCTTTATCGCCGGCGCGCTTGGACTGATGTTTTTGCTGCGCTGGGGATGGGCGCTGACGCTGGGCGCTGTAGCGCTGATGGCCGCCTTCTTTTTGTGGAGTTACTCCACGCGCAAGTCCGACCCCGACCTGGTGCGCGGCCTGCTGAATCTCGTCCTCTTCCTCTATCTGATTCGTACCGACCTGCGCGACAAGATGCGCTAGGGCCGGCGTAACCGCTGCCCCGGGCTCATCCCTCGTGTTTCCGATCCAGATGCATCGCGTCGGCATACTTGTCATTGTCGAAGGCAGGCACTCGATGCCGGGCGAAGATACTCTCCATCCGATCTTCGCGATGCAAAAGCAGCCCGATCTGGCTCACGATCGCCGCCAGCAGCGACCACACCAGCAGTAAGACGCCCAGCGCGACAAAGATCAGCCCGCCCGGAACGCCCGGCCCGCTCGTGGTCAGGTCAAGATGCAGCGTGGACAGTGAAATGGGAAAGGCAATGCTTGCGGCGCTGGCGTCGCGGCAGTAGGCAACGATTAGTGCTACCCCGGTTACCAGGCAGACTACCGCGCCAATCACAGGACGATCCGGTCTCATATAGGGAATATCTCCTTGTCAAACTCGCGCCTTAGGAAATCGCAGCGCGATACGCTGCACCCTAAGCGCGAGGGAACCAAGGCAACCTGCTCACATAGATGCGTGATTCACTGGAATGGTTTGCGCACGGATTATGCTTGCCTGGCCAGCGTCGCGCTGCCGGCCGTCGCGCGCCGCAGCCGCTACAATTGATTCCGTGATGGACCTCGTTCAGATCGAGCCGGCGCGGCGCATTCCCGCCCCCAAGCCTGAGTGGCTTAAGGCTCGCGCACCTGTGGGTGAGAACTACCACGATCTCAAGCGCCTGGCCCGCTCGCTCTCGCTGAACACCGTGTGCGAAAGCGCGCATTGCCCCAATATCGGCGAGTGCTGGCACCACAAGACCGCCACCTTCATGATGCTGGGCAACCTGTGCACGCGGCGCTGCGGATTCTGCGCCGTACCCAAAGGCCGCCCCCAGCCCATCGACTTCGACGAGCCACGCCGCGTCGCCGAGGCGGTGGCCAAGTTGGGGCTGCTCCACGCCGTTGTCACCAGCGTGAACCGCGACGACGATAATCCGGGCGGTGCGCGCGCCTTCGCCCTGGTCATCGAGGAGATTCGCCGTCGCGCCCCAGGCTGCCGCGTCGAAGTCCTCATCCCCGACTTGCAGGGCGATCGCGAAGCCATCCGCACCGTCGTGGAAGCGCGGCCGGACGTGCTCAATCACAACACCGAAACCGTGCCGCGGCTTTATCGCGTGGTGCGCTCCGGCGCACGTTACGAGTGCACGCTCGAACTGCTGCGTTACGCGAAGGAGTTGCGTCCCGATGGCGCGACGAAGTCGGGCGTGATGGTCGGCCTCGGCGAAGAGACGCATGAGCTGCTCGCCGTCTTCCGCGACCTCGCCGCCGTGGGATGCGACATTCTCACCATCGGCCAATATCTGCGCCCCTCGCGCGACCACCTGCCCATGGCGCGCCTCTACACACCGCGCGAGTTCGCCGAGCTAAAAACCGAAGCGCTTCGGTTCGGCTTTCGCCACGTCGAGTCGGGGCCGCTGGTGCGATCGAGCTATCACGCGCGCGAGCAGGCCGCGGCCGTTGCCGCTCCCCTGCAACAACACTGATCTAGACTGGTCGGCACACCGATGAATTTGGGTGCGCTCCGTTAGCCGAAGAGGCTGAACTTCTTTTTGCGCCCCGCCTCGGCGGCAGACAAACCGGCAGCGCTTCGTGCCATTTCGCGAATGAGGCGCGCGATGGGAGTGTCGTTCAAGGCCAGCGGAATTGCCGTATTCTGCATTTTGCGCACTTCGGCGTAGTCGTTGGGGACCCGCCAGTTCGGCTGCTGGGTGAGCGCCTTCTCGATGCTCGTGTCGTTGATACCCATGTTCTCGGCCGTGTATCGATTGATTACGATTTCCACCTTCGCCAGGGATTCGGAAAGCCCGCCCGTAATCAGCCGGTTGGCGTTGCGCAACTCGGGTATGCCTACCTGTGTGACCAGATAGACCTTGGTAGCGACTTCCAGGAAGGACGACTCAATCAAGCCGGCAGCCGGGCCGGCATCCAAAACCACGTAGTCGAACTCGTGACGCGTAACCGCCAGCAGCTTTAGCACAGCCGCTTCCGGCATGACGACCTTCGAGTGAGTTCCCGGCGCTGCCAGCACCGCGACCCCTGAAGAATGCTCGGTAAGCAGCATACGAAGAAAAGCTGCGTCGAGGCGCCCGGAATTCGCCAGTGCGTCTAGGGTGGAATATTGCGATTGAATGCCGAGATCGAGAGCAGCATCGCCCAGCGGGAGATCCAGGTCCACTAGCAGCACCTTCTTCCCGGTCTCTTTGACCAGACTGACCGCGAAGTTCAACGCCAGCGTTGTGGTGCCGGCTCCGCCTTTGCTACCCACAAACATAAACAGCTTTCCGTGTCCGACGGGCTTTTGTGTGAAAGTGCTCGCGTAAGTAACCGCACGTGCCAGTGCGCCTTCCGCGTCTGCCGAATCGAGCGGATATCTGAGATACTCGCGCGCGCCGGTTCTCATAACGCGCATCAGCAAATCACTGTCGGCTTTCTCGGAATAGACCATGACAACCATCGAACCGAGAGCAAAGATTGTCTCCACGGTATTGCAGGCGGTCTCGGTATCGCCATCCAGCGCCACAAGCGCTACATTGAAGCCGCGCTGCGCCAGCGCGCTGCCGTCACTGCCGGAGGGCAGATAGGCGGATATTTGCTCGATGGCGTTGACCTGAGGAGCGGTCATGGCGCTCACAACGAGTTGCCCGCGATTTTGATTGGGATCGATCACCGCGATTGACAAGGGACCGGTTCCGGTGAGCACTGCCGGTGGCGCATCGCCGAGACCCGCAACTTCACCAAGATGCTGTGTGCTGTTCACTCCAGGTAGCCTCTCCACGGGCATCGGCCCTATAAAGTAGTTCTTCGGAAATATTTCCGCGGAAAGGAGCGGGGGTGCGCACTGTCTCTAATTCGGACACTCGGAGCCGGTTCTTGGACAGGGGGTTCCACAGATAGCATCCGCATCGCCGCTGCGCCGCCCGGCTCGGTAGTGCGTATTTCCGGCTTTTGCCTGATGGGGGGTTGTAAAATAGCCGTTGGAAATTCCGCACCACTAAGGGGCAAGCTCAATGGCAAGCTTCATGGACGGCAATCCGGCAACCAAGTCACTTTCCGGCGACCTCAGGCGGCGCATGGATCAGTCGGTCGCCGACTTCCAGGCCAACCTGGCCGCCACGCGCACCGGCCGCGCCAGCGTGCACATGCTCGACCAGGTGAAGGTGGACTACTACGGCACGCCGACGCCCATCAATCAGATGGCGCAGGTCTCCGCGCCCGAGCCGCAGCTCATCGTCATCTCGCCATGGGATCCCTCCATCGTCAAGGAGATCGAGAAGGCCATTCAGAGCGCCGACCTCGGCTTCAATCCCATCTCCGACGGCAAGGTCATCCGTGTTCCGATTCCGCCCATGACCGAGGAGCGCCGCCGCGACGTCTGCAAGCACATCAACAAGGTCCTCGAAGAGCATCGCACCGCAGTCCGCAATGTGCGGCGCGACGGCAACGAAGCCCTGAAGAAGCTCGCCAAGGAAAAGAAGATCAGCGAGGACGACGAGAAGCGCGCGCTTGAAGAGGTGCAGAAGATGACCGACGCCGAAATCCGCCGCATGGAAGAACTTTCGCAGAAGAAGGAAGCGGAAGTGATGCAGGTGTGAAGTTCGAGCGGCCTACAACCGGTCTCATAAATGGCAAAACGTCCTGCCCGGCAACTATGGGACCCGACAACAAGGCGGGGCCCATGCCGATCGACTGTTGATGCAGATGGTTTATGAGACCGGTTCTAGCAGATGCGGGGAAGCTGCTCGCCGATCATGGTTGGGATGACGCGATTGGCGCCCATGGCGGTGCGGGCTACAAGCATGCGCTTGTGTTCGGCGGTGACGTGGCCGATGCGCGCGGCGTCGCGGCCGAGCGAATGGGCGCGCAGGACTTCGAGGACGCGGTCGGCCGCCTCGGGCGCGACGAAGAAGACTGCCTTGCCTTCGTTGGCGACGTAGACCGGATCGAGCCCGAGCAGTTCGCACGCGGACTGCACTTCAAAGCGCACCGGCAGCTTTGTCTCGTCGATCGCGATGCCTACGTTGGAAGCCAGCGCAATCTCGTTCAGCGTGGAAGCCAGGCCGCCGCGCGTGGGATCGCGCATGGCGTGGACGGCGACTCCGGCAGCGGCGAGCACATCGGCGATCATTCCATTCAGGGCGGCACAGTCCGAGCGGATGGGGCTTTCGAACTCCAGGCCCTCGCGGACACTCATGATCGCCATGCCGTGGTCGCCGATGGTGCCGGAGACGATGACGGCATCGCCTACCTGGGCGCGATGTGGGCCGACCGAGATTCCCGTCCGAAGGAAACCCACACCGGAGGTGTTGATGTAGCAACCGTCGCCGTGGCCGCGCTCGACCACTTTGGTATCGCCGGTAACGATCTCGACGCCCGCCGCGGCCGCAGCTTTGGCCATCGCGTCTACGATCGCGGCCAACTGCGCGATCGCGAATCCCTCTTCGAGGATGAAGCTCGCGCTCAAGAATTTGGGATCTGCGCCGGAGACGGCAAGATCGTTGACGGTTCCGTTGACGGCGAGTTCGCCGATGGAGCCGCCGGGAAAGAAGAGCGGCCGCACGACGAAGGAATCTGTGCTCAAGGCGAGGCGCGCGCCTGCCGTTTCGAGAATCGCGGCATCGCCAAGGTTCTCGAGCGCCGGATTGCGAAAGGCGGGGAGAAAAAGATGCTCTACGAGCTCGTTGCCGAGCTTGCCGCCGCCGCCGTGGCCCATGACGATGGTGGGATAATCGGCCAGCGGCAGCGGGCAGGACCAGTTGGAGAAGTCGGATTTTTCGTCTGAATCGTTCATACTGGCGTAGAGCAGTTTCGCGCCGCCCCTACGGGGCTGCGGGCCTGTTTCTTTGCTTCTACCCAGGACTGCGTTCGCTCACGCGAACTTGTCCTGGGCTATTTTCCTCGGCCCCTCCGGGGCCGAACGGCAGCACATCGCGCCCGTTCATTCCATCCGCAATAACTCACGCTGGGCGTGACTACGCTCAGAATGACGCAGCCGATACCCACGGCAGCACTCAAAGGCTAGCAGCTAGAAGCTAGGAGCTGCTTCTGCCCGCCCCGGCGAGTTCTTCCGCCGACAAAAACCGTCCGTAGTTGTAGTATGCGGCGCAGGCGCCTTCGCTCGAAACCATGGTAGCGCCGAGCGGGTGGCGCGGCGTGCACTCTTTGCCGAAGGCGGGGCAGGCGGCGGGCTTGATGGCGCCGCGCAGGACGTCTCCTGCGTGGCAGAGCGCCGACTCCTGCGTATGAATGCCGCGGATTTGGAAGCGCAGCTCGGCGTCGAACTCGCAATAGTCGGTATTGAGCCGCCAGCCGCTTTTGGGAATGACGCCGATGCCGCGCCAGGCGCGATCCGTGACCTCGAAGACGCGCGCGAGCAGCTGCTGCGCTTCCAGGTTCCCGGCGTAGCGGACTACTCGCTCATAGGCGTTTTCGACGCGCGCTTCGCCGCGTTCGAGTTGCAGCACGGCGCGGCGGATGCCATCGAGCAAGTCGAGCGGCTCGAATCCCGTGACAACGATGGGAATGTGGAACCTGTCGGCGAGGGGCGGATACTCCCAGTAGCCCATCACGCTGCACACGTGGCCCGCGGCGAGAAAGGCCTGCACCTGGTTGCCGGGCGAGGACATGATGGCTTCAATGGCCGGCGGCACCAGCACATGGGAAACCAGCAGCGAAAAGTTCTTGACGCCGCGCCGCTTGGCCAGATGCACGCTCATGGCGTTGGCCGGAGCGGTGGTCTCGAAACCAACGCCGAAGAATACGACTTGCTTCTCGGGGTTCTTGACGGCCAGCTCGACGGCGTCGAGCGGCGAGTAGACCACGCGCACATCGCCGCCGCGGCCCTTCACCTGGAAGAGATCGCCCTCGGTGCCGGGGACGCGCAGCATGTCTCCGAAGGAGCAGAAGATCACTCCGGGCTGCGCGGCGATGGTCAGAGCTTTGTCGATCAGTTCGAGCGGCGTGACACAAACCGGGCAGCCGGGGCCGTGCACCATTTCGATACCGGCGGGCAGCATCTGGTCGATTCCGTTTTTAATAATCGAGTGCGTTTGGCCGCCGCAGACCTCCATGATCTTCCATGGGCACGTGGTGACCTGCGCGATCTCGCGCGCCAGCGCTCGAGCGATTTCGCCGTTGCGGAATTCGGTGAGGTATTTCATGAGTTAGCGGGGTCAGCGGAGATAGCGGGGTTAGCGGAGTTGGTGGCGCTGTTACTAACTCCGCAATCTCCGCTAGCGCCGCTGTCTTTCGAGCAGCTTCCGTCGGGGCAGTTCGATTGCGGGCGATGGGCGGCGCGGGCGAAGGCTTCTTCCTCGCTGGCCAACTCTTCGTCGAGGACGCCGAGGGCGCGGAAGTCGGCGAGGGTCTGCTGGGCGGTCTCTTCGTCGATCTTGGAGAGGGCGAAGCCGACATGCACGATGGTGTAGTCGCCAACCTCGACCTCGGGCACGTAGTCGAGGCAGACGTTCTTGACCACGCCACCGAAGTTCACGCGGCCCATGCGGATGAGGCCGTCATTGGTGATCTCTTCGACCTTTCCTGGGATGGCCAGACACATAGCAACCTTCTTATACCTCTCGGGTGCGGGAGGCAAGTGTGATTTGGATCACCTCTGGGTGCTCCGGCCTCGCGATTGCGGCCGTTTCAGCAGACCATCGGCGAAACTCTTCACATCGCGGCGTACCTGCCATAGGAACCAGACAGCGAAGGGGATCAATAGAATCATTCCGCGATGGTTACGATCGAACACCCAATCCGCCACGGTCCAGAATCGGGGCCCCAAAAGCCAGCGCCCGATTGCCATTGCACCGAAAATGCCAACCACAACCGCGAACGCCGCGATGCAAAGCTTCAGCAGGTCATGCGCCGGACGGACAGAGCCGCTACCCAAAGTCGGAAGAAATCCGTTCAATCCGGGCTTTGAGGTCCGAGTGGCACTCAACAGCACCGTCAGGTAGTGGTCGCTTTCGCTCAACTTGTCGACGGCGGCATCCCATTTTTCTTCTTCGCCTTTGTTCCGGTGATGGTGGTCGGCCACAACGTTGGCAATGAGTCCGGCGATCTTCTGCTCGTAGTCGTCCTGGTTGTAGTCGCGGTCGAACTCGGCATTCGCCTTTTCCATGTCAGGCAATGTCCAGTCCGTTTCGGAAAAGTAGAGCATCTTCCGCTCGACCTCGGAGAGAGGGACGCCCTCGCGCGCCGCCTCGGCGGCGATTCGGTTTGCCAGATAATCTTTAGCTTCTTTGACAGTACCGAAATTGCTCACGGGGGGATTCTAGCGCAGATCGATCAGTGCGGCGAGCCGTGGTTCGAAGAGTAACCGCAGATCCTTCAGCTCGCCCGCCTGCGGCGGACTCGCTTCAGGATGACGAAGCTGCTCTCGGGGCGAACCAGGGGCTAGTCCATCATCAATTCGCCGGGGATGATGGGACGGGTGCGCGGGAGCATACCGCGCGCGGCGGCCAAGCCGAACACCACCAGCGCCCCGGTAAATGCGATGAGCTTGATCAAGCTGCCGGTGCTGGTGGCGGCGATCGACGGAGGAAGGATTCTCCAAGTGACCAACAAGACGGTTTGCGCCGCCGTGACCGCCCAGACCGAGCCGTAGAAATAGCGCCGTTCCACGCCTTCGCCCCGGGTGGAGAGGCCGACGCGCGGCAGCTTACCGGCGATTCCGAGAAAGAGGATGAAGGCGCAGAGCGGCGAGTAGGCGTAGAGATAAATCTGCTTGAAGCGCCACGCGCCGGTGGCAGCGGCGTAGACCAGACCGGCCAGATTCAGCAGGGCGAAGTTCAGGACCGCGTTCCAGGCAAAGGTATAGCAGACGCGGCGATAGAGGGGGTTGGGTTTGTCCTCATCGAAGCGCAGAATATAGGGCGCGGGCTCGACGCCGGGCAATTGGCCGTAGAGTCCCGCGAGGCCCGTGCCGAGGAGCACCAGCGCGAGCCAGGCCGCGTTCCAAACGCTAAACCCGTGCGCGAAGAGGCCGAAGGTAAGCGGCCCGGGCGAAAGGAAAAAGACCCAGATCCAAATAGGCCAGTGAGCCAGCCGATAGTAGGTTTTGTTGCGATGCCGGAATTTTCGTTCCGCCGCGTATTCAAGCTTTCCGGTATAACCCATTGGCCTGAGTCTCGCAGAGCGAATGCGGGGGAGTCAAGAAGTAGGCAATAGCGAGTAGGCAATCGGCAATAGGGATGGAGGGGGGGGCGGTCAGCTTTTGCGGCGGTAATGAATCTGGAATTCGTAGCCGGGGTTGGCGGGGAAGAGCGAGGCGACGTGGCGCAGGCGCTCGGCAAGCGCGGTGGCGTCGAGGAGCGGATACTCGCGCTCGCGCAGGTCGCGATAGTCGAAGTCGACGGCGAGCGAGAGCATGTAGACGGCGAGCGCGTCGGAGAAGGACGACTCGAAGAAGCTCAAGCGGGCGCGCTCGTCGATGGCGGCTTTTGCGACCCGCTGGCCGGGCTCGGCGGCGCGGCGGCGGGTTTCATAGGCGTCCTGGCTGGTTTCGCCGCGAACCTGCGACTCGGCCTGCGACCATGCCAGAGTGGCGAAGGTGTCGGGCACGCCGGCGACGTCGACAAAGTTGTGGGCCACGTTGATGAAGAACTCGAAGGCCAGGCCAAAGCGGTCTTCGACGAGGCGGGTGGAGAGGAAAACGGCCTCGGTGGACCCAAACGAGGTATTGCGGTGACAGACGGCGCGGTCGCCGAGCTCGACGTTGTAGGCCGGGGCCACGAGGTCTTCTCCGGTATCGGCAATGGCGAGGGGGACGAAATAGTAGGCGCGATGGCGAAGAGCGCCGCAGAGGGCGGCGGGAACAGCGCCCACCAGGCGCTCGATATCGGCGTCGGAGACGTGCGTTTCACCCCAGGCGGCGTAGCGAATGCCATTGGGAGCTTGCAGCGTGGCGGCTTGCGCGGCGACTTTGTCGGCATGCCACAGTTCAATTTGCGTACCGCTGGCCATGGATTTGTATTCTATATGCAGTGGAGCGGCGAGTGGAGGGGGAATTGGCGCGCGACGAGGCAAAGAGCGGGCGGGGAGGCGGAGGCAAGGTCTTCGGGTTTCCGCTGCAGGGATTCAGCCTGTTCCAGAGCCTGCTGCTGAGTGTGGCGGCGGCGTTCCTCACATTCTTCGCCACAACGTGCGCGGCGATCTTCGCGCTGCTGGGCTGGAACGTGATCGGCGGCCACCGCGTGAGCTACGTGGACACCTACCTCTACGTCGGGCTGCCGGCGGGCGCGGTGGTGCTGGTGGCGGGGATGCCGTTCTTCCTGGTGCTGTGGGTGCGAGCGAAGACACGAAAGTAGAGCCCGGGGGCGCGCCTGGCGGCCGAGATCGCGCGAGGGGAGGGCGATGCCCCCTGAGAGTGGCGCAGCAATAACCTAAGCTGTCTGCGAGCCGCGCGATGGCGGTCGGAGACACATCAGAACGCCGCTCCAATCGGCGGTGACGACGGTCACTGCGCATTCATTGGCTGTGCGTACCATGGCTGCAACTGTCTGCGGCCCGCAATCGGATTACAACTTGTGTTTGATCGCTGGGCACACCAGTTTGTGTTCTCATTGCCACATTCACCGGAAAATGCGTTTTTGGGGGATATCGATGCGCAGGATGACTTCGCTCCTTATCACGTTTGTTGTGTTTGTTGCCGCAGGATGCGGCAGTGGCGCTTTTAACAACGTGCAGGTTCAGAACAAGGCAGCCAGCCCCCGCGGCATCGTCCATGGCGGCCAGCAGCCGATCAAAACCGCGGCGATCAACCTGTATGAAGTGGGAACCACCGGCTACGGCTCCGCGCCGACCCTGCTCTTTAGCACCACCACCGATTCGAGTGGCAACTTCAGCTTTCCCATCGCGAGCTGGGGCACGAATTGCACCAACGTAGGCGGTTCGAACAGCAGCGCACCGGTCTACATTACCTCGAGCGGAGGGGATGCGAGCGGCGGCGCCAACAGCGCCATTCTGCTGATGGCCGCGCTCGGTCCGTGCAACAACATCAACACCTCGACCTTTGCCTATATCAACGAGGTGACCACGGTGGCCGCGGCCTATGCTCTCGGGCCGTTCATGAACCCCGCGAATTCCACGCAGATCGGTTACATAAGCTCGAGCCAGACGGGCATACAGAATGCCTTCGCCACGGCGGGCAATCTGGCGAACAGCAGCACCGGCGTGGCCAACACGCTGACGCCGAATGGAAACGGGGCCATCCCTCAAGCAGAGATCAATACGCTGGCCGACATCCTGGCCTACTGCGTGAACGGTGACTCGGCAGCCTGCACAACGCTGGAAACCGATGCGTTCAACTCCAGTGGCAGTACGCTGGGCACAAGCTTTACCACGCCAACGAATACATTGATGGCTGCGCAGCAGATCGCAGCCTATCCCGGCAACCACGTGAGCGCGTTGTATGGCCTGGCGTCGGGCACGCCGCCCTTCGTGGGGCTTAGCAGCGCGCCCAACGACTGGACCGTGGCGGTGCAATACGCGGCACACGGAGCGGATCAGACCACCAACTCTCGGGTTGCCCTGGCGGTGGATGCAAATGATAACGTGTGGATTGCCAATTTTAACCAGAACAATGTGGAGACGATCAACAACCAGGGCGTGCCGGCGGGATTCAGCCCGCTAACCTCCAACATTAGTCAGCCGACTGCGCTGGCGATCGATTTGAGGGGAAATGCCTGGGTAGCGAACGCGGGCAATAACACGGTGTTTGG
>Ga0209415_10006516_pt1 | contig 20708 bp, 17 predicted proteins | sample PeaSoiSIISIP2007_FD_187696 | JGI IMG/M metagenome (GOLD analysis project Ga0209415, IMG submission 187696) | Peat soil microbial communities from Weissenstadt, Germany - SII-SIP-2007 (SPAdes) (version 2) | ecosystem: Environmental > Terrestrial > Soil > Wetlands > Peat | place: Germany...
GGGAGACAGGATTTGAACCTGCGACCGCCCGGCCCCCAGCCGGGTGCGCTACCAGACTGCGCCACTCCCCGTGGCTTTGAAAGCGGGCGACGGGAATCGAACCCGCCCTAGAAGCTTGGAAGGCTTCTGTGCAGCCACAACACTTCGCCCGCACGTGCCCAGGGCAATCTTACCCGCGCATCGCAGGCCGGACCGGACCGGGGGCCGGGACCTCCCTACTCCGCCCCCTTGCGCTCCTCCACCGGCACCTCGCCCGACTCGTCGGCGAGCCCGGGCGGGGGCCACGGCCCGAACCAGTTGTCGCGCGCCCCGTCCAGCGTGACGGTCGATCCGTTGAAGGCGCTGCCGAGCGGCGAGGCGAGCAGCGCGACCAGCCAGGCGTGCTCGCGCACGGTGCCAAGCCGCTGCAGGGGGACCGTGCGCGATGCGCCCGCGCGCACGCTCGCCGGGTACTTGGCGAGCACCTCCGTGTCGAAGTGGCCCGCGGCGACAGCCGTGACGGTCACCCGCGGCGCCCACCGGTCGGCGAGCTCGCGCGTCAGCGCCTCGACGGTCGCGCGCGCGGCGCCCGAGTGGGCCATGCCGGGCATCCCGTGGTGGGGGGACAGCGTTACGTTGATGATCGAGCCGCCGTCCGCGTCCGCGAACGCGAGCCCGTGGGCGGCTTCGGCCATGTTGAGCATGCCCTCCACGTTCAACCGCCAGACGGCGCCCCAGCCCTTGGCGGCGATCAGCTCCGCGGGGCTGAAGAACTGGCCGCCCGCGTTGTTCACGAGCACGTCCAGGCGGCCATGGCGCTCGAGCACCGTCGCGATCAGGCGCTCGGCCTCCGCGCGCCCGCGAACGTCGCCGGCGACCCAGCCGCCGCGCTCCGGCACAGCGCGGCCGCCCGCGACAAGCGCGAGCTCCTCGGCCGCCTCGCGGAGCACATCCTCCCGCCTGCCGCAGATCTCCACCGTGGCTCCGCAGCGGGCGAGCTCCAGCGCGGTTGCCCTGCCGAGACCGGTGCCGCCGCCGGTGACGAGCGCAACGCGACCGCTCAGCACGCCCGGCGCGAAGATCTCAGAACCGGCCGCAGGGTCGCTCATCAGCCGCGATCATAGGCATCCCGGCGCCCCGCGACGCGATCAACGGGCGCTTCGGGCGCCCGCGGCGGCGGGGCTGGACGTCCGTCCCCGATCGGGGTTAGGGTGTGTGCGTGTCCCTCAGGCCGCTGGTCTTTGTGTCAGGCCTCACGCTCGGCGACTACCTTCTGTGGAATTGGTCGCTGAACAACAACCACGACGCGCTCGCGCTCGTATCGGGGGTGACGCTCCCTCCGCTGGGCGTGGCCTGTCTGTGGCTGCTCGTGCTCGGCGTGATGCGGATGATCGCCCACTCGAGCCGCCTGCGGGGGCGCAGCGCGGCCGCGCGCCCGGCCGCGCACGGCGCTCCGCCGGGCGAGTCAGGATCGCTGGCGGACGGCACCGCGCTGGCTGCGCCCGAGCGACCCTCGCGCAAGCTGGCCGCTTGAAGACCGGCCCAGGGGGCCCGTGAGCCGCCCCGGCAGGCGCCTGTTTCCGCGCTCCTGGCGCGTGCGCGGGGCGATCCTCGCCGCGCTCGCGCTGCTCACCGGGGCGATCGTGGCGGCGCTGGTCTACGAGCACGATCGCACGGGCAGCATCTACCACCCCCACGCTCCATTCCGGCCCCAGCCCACGCCCACGCTGCCCGTCAAGGGCCCCGATCGCTTCTCGTGGCCGCTGTACGGCTACAACAAGGAGCACACGCGCTTCTTCCCCGCGCCCGCGAGCGTGCGGCCGCCGTTCAAGCACCTGTGGGTGCACAACAGCCATTCGCTGCTGGAGTTCCCGCCGGTGATCTACGGTAACCACATCTTCCAGCTCGCCGACGATGGCGTGCTGGTCGCTATCAACAAGGCCAACGGCCGCACCTTCTGGGCCCGCCATCTCGGCGCGCTCTCGGCCTCGACGCCGGCGGTCACGCCGACTACCGTGTTCGCCACGCTGCTCGCCACAGGCGACTCGAAAAGTCCTGGGCGCATCTTCGCGCTCAACTACAAGACCGGACAGACGCGCTGGGCGCACGACATCTCGAGCCCCAGCGAGTCCTCACCGCTGGTCGACGGCAACAAGGTGTTCTTCGGCTCCCAGAGCGGGCTCGTCTACGCGCTCGACGCCCGCAACGGCTCGGTCCTGTGGACCTACCAGGCGGGGGGATCGGTCAAGGCCAGCCCCACGCTGTCCGGCGGCACGCTCTACTTCGGCGACTACTCCGGGCACGTGCAGGCGATCTCCGAGGAAACCGGCAGGCGGGTATGGGTCAGCGGCTCCGAAGGGGCGCTGTTCGGCAGCGGCACCTTCTACTCGACCGCCGCGGTCATCTACGGGCGCGTCTACCTCGGCAACACCGACGGCCGCGTGTACGCCTACGACGCCTACACCGGCCGACTCGACTGGGCCGTGCAGACCGGTGCCTACGTCTACTCCTCGCCCGCCGTCACCGACACTCCCGGCCTCGGTCCGACCGTCTACGTGGGCTCCTACAGCGGCACCTTCTACGCCATCAACGCGCGCTCCGGCGCCGTCAGCTGGCAGTTTGGCGCGCCTGGCCGCATCTCCGGTTCGCCCACGATCGTCGGGCGCGTCGTCTACTTCGCCTGCCTGGGCAACCACCACACCTACGGCCTCGGCATCTCCACCGGGCGCGTGCTCTTCGAAGCGTCAACCGGCTCGTTCGATCCGGTGATCAGCGACAGCGAACACCTCTACCTCACCGGCTACACCGCCCTCTACGGGCTCGCGCCGCTCTAGCGGCCCGCCAGCGCCCGCGCGAGCAGGTTGCGCGTCATCGCCACCACGCGCGGATCGGGCGCGATCGGCACGTCCGGAGAGGCCTGCGGCACGGGCGAGAGCGCATACAGCCAGCCGAGCGTGCCGCTCGCGAACACGATCGCCCCCGAGGAGGCCTGATAGACGGTCGTCTCGGCAACGGAGCCGTGCACCGGCGAGGGCTCTGTCTCAGACATGCAAGGCACCGGTCCGCCGGTCCCCGCCAGCACGGTGCCCGGCGGCGTGGCCGGCGTGCGTTGGTCGAGCTCGTAGCCCACGATCCCCGGGATGCTGCTCGCGGCGGTCACGCCGCTGCCCGCGAACAGCCAGGCGGGCTGCAACCCGGGCGAGGGACGCCAGGCGTAGTAGCGATAGATCGGCGGTCCGGGTACTTCCAGGCGCGGCGTGATACAGCCGTTGTAGGCGCTGCCCGTCAGCTGCGCGCCGCCCAGCGGGAACAGGCCGGTGGGCTCGCCCTGCACGGGATCCTGCGCGGCGAACTGCTTGTAGGCGATGATCCGGTGGCCCGGCTCCCCCGCCTGGCTTGAAGCCGTGCTCGCCGGCGCGTAGCGCACCCGCCAGGCCATCGTGTCGGAGCTCAGGAACAGCAGGCTGCTGCCGCGGTCGCGCGCGGCCGCGAACGCGTGCTGCTGGCGCTCAGACCAGTACTCCGAGTGGCCCGCGTCGAGCACCGCGCGCGCACCCTGCAGCTGTCCGGGATCGCCGTCCACGGACTCGTCGGTGGTGTACGTGGCGGGGTAGCCGTAGCGCTCCAGGAAACGGACGATGGCCACCTCGCGCAGGAAGAACTGCCCCGCCCCGGTCTGGCTGTCGTAGGGGCGGTCGTAGGACACCTCCACCCCCTGGCTCGTGCCGGTCAGCGCCACGAGGCTGCCCCCCGGATACAGGCTGTCACCGCCCCAGCCGTTGTAGGCCTCGTAGGTCGCCGTCGGGATCTCTACTACCAGGCCCGAGGGCGCGGTGGCGCGCACGACGAACAGGCAGTCGCCTTGCGCGCCCGTGGATGCGCTCATGCGCACGATGTACACGCCGCTCGGCAGCGCCGCCGGGATCGCGAAGGCGAGCGTGGCGTGCCACGCGCACTCGGTCAGCCCCGTCTCGCGGCTGTGTTTGCAGGGCGGCTGTGCGACGAGCGTGAGCGGCTCACTGCGCAGCACCAGCCTGCCTCCCGTGCCGCCATACCAGCCCATGCGGTAGACCGCCGCGCGCACGCTGTGCGCGCCGGGCGCGCTCACGTAGACCTTCTCGGTCTCGCCCGCCGTGATCGCCTGCTCGGCCACGTATCCTGCGATGGCGCCCTGCACGACCCCTCCGATCGTGCCCGCGCCGCCCGGCAGTCGCCACGCACTCGTGCCCTGCGCGCGGTTCTCAGCCACGACCGTCGGCGGCGCGCCCGTCGTGGGAACGAGCCAGCGGTAGGACGCCGCGCCCGCCGCCCCCGCCCCCGTCTGCTGCTGCGCACCGGAGACCCCGCCGCTGCTGCCGCAGCCGCTCGCGGCGAGCGCGCACGACGCCGCCGCCAGCGCGGCCGCCGCCAGCCCCGTGCGCAGGCTCACCGCTTGCCCGTGCCGGCCACGGTCAGCCCGTCCCGCCGCCCGCGCAGGAGGGGCCCGAGCCGAGCGCGCGACCGAGGGAGAAGCGTGCCGCCACGATCGTCTCCCCGGCCGCCGTCAGGTCCACACGCGTCCAGCCGTCCGGCGCCTGCCCGACACAGCCCGCGCCACGGATGAGCGTCCAGTAGCGCGTGTAGCGAACGCGCACCTGGAAGCTGCCCGCGCGCGCCGCCGCGATGGCGAAGCTGTCGTGCCCGAGCGCGACCAGTCGCCCGGGGCCCTGCAGCAGCGGCTCGGCGTCGAGCACGCGGTAGACCTGCCAGTGGGCGCTGCTGAACGCCGGCAGCAGGTACGCCGGCCGCAAGGCGATTACGCGGCCCTCGGCCGCGCTCGAGGGATCGAGCGTTGCGTCGGGCAGGGCCACGTAGTCCACCGCCTGCTCGCGCAGCCACGCGTGGTACGCGGCCGCAGACAGGCTCGAGCCGAGCAGCACGCGGTTGTAGCGGGTGTCCAGCTGCTTCTCCCACCCGCGCGCCAGCGACACGCTCGGGGCGAGCAGCGCGGCCTCCCAATGCGAACGCGTGAGCGGCACCTCCACCCGCACCGGTCCTTCGGGCAGTGCCGCGAGGAAGCGCTGCAGCGGCGTGTAGTAGGAGGCGCTCGTCGCTTCGCTGCCCGCGACCGCGAGCGTCTCGCGCACCGGGCCCCAGAACATCCACGTCGCGGCGAGGGCGAGCGCGATCGCGATCGCGGCGGTGCGCGCGGCTGCCGGGTGCCGGCCAGCAGGCCGCGGGCCGGTCCGCGTGGGGGTGTTCAGCCACGCGCACATGAGCAGCGGGCCGGCCAGCAGCACGCCGTAGCGCTCCACGTTGCTGCCCACCGGAGAGTGGATCAGCAGGCACAGCACGCACGCCAGCAGGTAGACCAGCGCTCCGCTGCGCAGCCGTCGCTCGCCGGGCGGGAGCGCCCACAGGAACGCGGCCACCACGACCGCCGTGGCGGCGAACGAGCGGATCGGATAGGGCTCCCAGCCGCCTTCCGGGAACAGCACGGCGAGCGGCAGCACGACCACCGCCACAGGACCCGCCAGCGCGAGCAGTATCTTCGGCGAGCGCCGCTGCAGCGCCACGGTGAGGGCGCCCAGCGCCAGCAGCACGCCCGCCACCGGGCTGGCCGCCGCGCACGTTGCCGCGAGCACGCAGCCCAGCAGCGTGCGCCGCCGCAGCATCGCGAGCACGGCGGCGAGCGCGAACGTGACCCCGAGCGCGAACGCCAGCCGTCCCAGCCAGACGTCGCACACGACCGCCACGGCGAACCACGCCGCTGCCCAGCGCGCGCCGCGTCCGCCGAAGGCCACGTCCGCGATCCGTGCAAACAGCAGCGCCGAGCACAGCGCCGCGAGTGCACCGAGCGCGCGCACGCCGACCAGCGCGCCAAGCGGCGGGAACAGCAGGCTGTAGCCGGGAAGCTGGTGGCCGGCGTACCAATGCTCGTCGAACACCGCGAAGCCGAGCTGCCTGAAGAGGTCCACCCGGTAGACCTGCGCGGCGAGGTCGGGGGTGCGCGGGTCGGCGATCAGCCATACCGCGAGCAGCGCCCCGGCGAGCGCCCCGACCGCCGCGGGCAAAGCCAGCGGGCGGCCGCCTGCGGCCCGTGCGGCCGCCCTCTCGGGAACCGGCGCGTCGGCCGCCTGCACGTCGTCTTGGTCGGCGGCCGGGCTGCGGGCGCCTGCGGGAGTGGATGTGGTCGTGATCGCCACGTGAAGATAATGACGGCGATGACGTTCCTCACGGGCCCCAAGCCGAAACGCCGCGCGCTCACGCTTGCGCTGTGGCTGGCCGCGCTCGCTGCTGCGCTCGCCTGCGCCGGGTGCAGCACCGGGCATCCCGGGCCGATCGCCTCGGGCGATCTCGCCGAAGCGCAGACGTTCCCCTACTTCAAGGTCTACTGGGTGGGACGCCGCTCTTCCGGGCATCCGCTCGCCGCGGTGGACGGCCTCAAGGGGTACATCTCGAGCGTCGGCGACAGCGTCTACTACGGCGACTGCGTACAGAGCAAGGGCATCTTCGGCGGCGGCAGCTGCCAGCTGCCGCTGCAGGTCACCACCGTGGTCTACCACCTGCACTCCAACGACGCGCTCGGTCCCCAGAAGAACATCGTCGTACGGGGCGTGCCCGCGGTCGTCTACGACGAAGGCCGCTCGATCGAGGTCTACTCCGGCAGGGTCGCGATCGACATATTCTCCGACAGCTTCGACCACGCGTTTGCCGCGGCCCTGCAGCTGCTGCCGGTGAACGCTCCGGGGTCCGCTACCGGCGACCTGCCCCCGCCGGTCTACTGCCCTGGCCTCTCCGGACCCACCGACACCGCCGTCGAACTGGTGATGCAGTCGCTGCCCGGCCGCGCCTGCCAGCGCGCGGCCGCGACCGAAGCGTTCACGAAGGCCGTCAGCTCCTTCTAGCGCCACCGCCTCGCCCACCCCGCGGGGCATGGCATCGAACGTGCGGCCAGGCCCTCAGGGCCCTAGCTCGGGATGGCCGGCACCACGGGCTTGCCGATCTCGCGACGTAGGCTGAGGAAGGCCAGCGAACCCGCGACCGCGGGGATCCACAGCGAGATCGCCCGGTAGACGACCACCGCGGCGATGACCGTGGACGCCGGGCGCACGCCGAACAGCAGCAGCATGCCCACCAGGCCGCCTTCCACGGCCAGGAACCCGCCGGGAACAGGCAGCGAGTTGGCCAGCATCCCCACCAGGTAGGCCATCGCGATCACCCAGAACGAGGGGGCCGGGCCGAACGCGGCGAAGCACGCGTACAGCACGAGGTTGTCGAACAGCCAGTAGGCCACTGCTCCCAGGAGCCTCCAGTCGTGCTGGCGAAGCAGCTTGAGCGCGTCTTCCACACCGCCGCCGACGGCCCGCAGCGCGATCGCCAGGCGGCCGCTCTGCAGGCGCCGCTGCGTGGCCGCGCGGCGCGCCCAGGCCGCCAGCCACAGCGTCCCCACGATCATCGCCACCGCGGCCAGCGCGGGCAGCAGCGTGAGCAGCGGGTCGGTCGAGCCCGGGATCAGCCCGAGCCACATCGGCAGGCCGATCAGCGCGGTCGCCGCCACGTTGACAGCGCTGGTGAGCACGAAGATGAGCACCGAGCGCTTCGCGATCCGCTCGACCGAGAGCCCTTTGCTGCGCAGCACCCACGCACCGAGCGCGATGCCCGCCAGCCCGCTGATCGAAACGACCGAGTTGACCGCGAGCTCCGACAGCGACAGCTTCGATGTGAGGTTGCGCCCGAGGCGACCGAAGACGAGATCGAACAGCACGACGTATCCCGCGCAGGAGGCCACCTCGAGCAGGATCGCCAGCGACACCCATCCGAGGCTGGCGTCGGAGATCTGCTCGCCCGCTGCGCGCAGGCCGGGCACCGCGAAGAGCATCGCGGCGACCAGCGCGAAGAAGATCGCCAGGCTGATGATGCTCGTGCGCAACCTGCGCGAGCTTGCCGCGAGCACGTCCTCACCCTGGGCGGCTGCGGTCTCCTCCTCAAAGATGGCTTGCCCTCCCAGCGATTCTTACCATTCTCTTCGCCTTTCCTTAGCGATCCTGCGCGAGTTACCCATCACGCTAGCCTGACGACAGCTACCTCCCGCCCGCGCGCCTTTCGGTGACGCTACCGGCGCCGGCACTCGGACGGACCCACGATGGCTGAACAGGCACGCATACTTGTCGTCGACGACGAGCCCGCCGTCCAGAGCGCGCTGTCGCGCGCGCTCACGCTCGAGCGCTACGAGGTCGCCCGCGCGATCGACGGGCAGGAGGCGCTCGAGCGACTCGGCAGCACGCCCTACGAGGCGGTGATCCTCGACATCGCGATGCCGCGGGTGGACGGCCTCGAGGTATGCAGGCGCCTGCGCGAAGGCGGCGACCGTACGCCGGTGCTGATGCTCACCGCCCGCGGCGAGGTCGACGATCGCGTGGCCGGCCTCGATGCGGGGGCGGACGACTACCTCGTCAAGCCGTTCGCCCTGCGCGAGCTGCTGGCGCGTGTGCGCGCCCTGCTCCGTCGCGCGGGCGAGGAGGACGACGGTCCGCGCACGCTCGCCTTCGAGGACCTGCACGTGGACCTGCAGGCGCACGAGGCCTGGCGCGGCGAGCGCCTGCTCGCGCTCACGCGTACGGAGTTCCTGCTGCTCGAGATGTTCCTGCGCCATCCCCGCAAGGTGCTCACCCGCTCTGCGATCTTCGAGCACGTGTGGGGCTATGACTTCGGATCGAGCTCAAACTCGCTCGGCGTCTACATGGGCTACCTGCGGCGCAAGGTCGAGGCCGGCGGCGAGCCACGTCTGCTGCACACGGTGCGCGGCGTCGGCTACGTGCTGCGCACGCCCCGATGAGCTTCCGCAGGCGGATCGCGCTCGTCTCCGCGACCGCGGTCGCGGTCGCAGTCGTGCTCGCCTCGGTGCTCACCTACCTGCTCACCTCCAACCAGCTGCACAGCCAGATCGACTCCCAGCTGCGCAACCGCGGACGCGGCGTGGGCGCACTCGCACGGCTGCTCGAAACGAACCCCGCCGCCGAGCGCTCCGGGCGCCCGCCCACCGCGCTCGGCCTGCGCGGCGCGGTCGAGCTCGAGCGCCTGGCCGGCGCCGGCACGCCGGCCGCAGCCGTGCCGCCTGCGATCGGCGGCGACATCTTCGGCAGGCTGTCTCCGGCGCCCGGACAGGTGCGCGGCTACCAGCAGGTCGTGGACGCGAGCGGCACGATCATCCTGCGCTCCGCCCAGGGTGTCTCCCTGCCCGTGGACGCCGGCACGCGCCGGCTCGCAGCCCGCGGCGGCAAGCCGCTGCTGCGCGACGCGCGCGTTAACGGACTCCACCTGCGCGTGCTCTCCGAGCCGTTCGGACACGGGCGCGCCGTCCAGCTCGCGCAGCCGCTGAGCGACACCGACAGCCTGCTCGGGCGCCTGCGCCTGATCCTGATCCTGCTCGACGCGGGCGGGATCGCGCTCGCTGCGCTGCTTGGGCTGCTCGTCGCGGGAGCCGCCGTGCGGCCGCTGCGGCATCTCACCGAGGCCACCGAGCACGTCACCCGCACGCGCGACCTCACACGGCGCATCGAGCCGGCCGGCGAGGACGAGATCGGGCGCCTGGCGAGCAGCTTCAACGCGATGCTCGACGCGCTCGAGCGATCGATGCAAGCGCTCGACGACTCTGTACACGCCCAGCGCCAGCTCGTCGCCGACGCCTCTCACGAGCTCCGCACCCCGGTGACCAGCCTGCGCACCAACATCGAGATCCTGCAGCAGCGCAGCCAGGAGATAGACGCCGCGGAGCAGCGCCGGCTACTCGCCGACGTGGTCGAGCAGATCGAGGAGCTCACCCTGCTGATGGACGACCTCATCGAGCTGGCCCGCGGCGAGGAACCGCGCGCGGACAGCGAGGAGGTCCGCCTCGACCAGCTCGTAGGCGACGTCGCCGAGCGCGCGCGCAGGAACGGGGCCGGCTCCTGCATCGAGCTGCAGCTCGAGCTCACGCTCCTCTCCGGCGTGCCCGCCCGCCTGGAGCGCGCGGTGGCCAACCTGATCGACAACGCGCTCAAGTACGGCGGTCCGAACGCCCCTGTGCAGGTGCAGCTGCGCGACGGCGAGCTGACGGTGCGCGACCACGGGCCGGGCATCTCCGACGAGGATCTGCCGCACGTGTTCGACCGCTTCTACCGCGGCGCAGACGCGCGCGGACAGCCGGGATCGGGTCTTGGCCTGGCGATCGTGCGTCAGGTCGCCGCCCAGCAGGGCGGCGACGTCTCCGCCGAGCCGGCTCCGGGAGGCGGCACGCTGATGCGCCTGCGACTGCCCCGCGCCGAGGCGTTGAGCACGGCCGCTGCCGATCCCGCGCAACGCGACGGGGACCCGGACGCGGACGCCCGTCCGTATGAGAGTTCCACCATCTAGGCCTCCTGCTGTGCAACCCCGCTCCGGCGCGAACACATCGAGCGCGGCGTGCGCTCACAGGCAGGCCGCGTTGCCGTGCACGCGTGCAGCGCCTGCTCGCGAAAGCGCGCCGGCGAGAGCCCGTAGCGACGGCGGAAGGCATGCGCGAAGTGGGGCGCCTGACGGTAGCCGACGATCCGGGCCACGTCGCGCACCGGGATCGAGCGCTGCTCGGCGAGCAGCTGTGCGGCGGCCGCCAGGCGCCGGCTGGTGAGGTCCTCGCGGAAGGTCGTCTCGCCGAACTGCTCGTAGGCTCGCTGCAGCTGGCGGGGCGAGCTGGCAAGCGCGCGCGCAACCGCGGCGAGCGTCAGCCGCCGGCGATAGTGGCGGGCCACGATCGCACGGGCGAGCAGGTAGAGCCGGCGGCGGGCGCGGACGGTCTCGGGGCGCACACCCGCCAATCCGACCCCCGTGGCGCCCGCGGGACACGCCGACCCTGCGTACGCCATCCCCCAGCCTCCCGCGCTGCCGGCTGCCTGCTCATCCGGCGTAGCGCCGGGCGACGCGCTCGGCCGAGCTGCCATAGGTGCCGCCGAACAGGACCGCGTGCACGAGCAGCGGCAGCAGCTGGTAGAGCTCCACGCGCTCCTGCCAGCCGTGGGCCAGCGGCGCCCGCTCCAGGTAGGCGTCCAACACGCGCGGCGACGGGGCTCCGAACAGCCGCAGCATCGCGAGGTCCACCTCGCGATGCCCGCCGTAGGCCGAGGGGTCGATCAGCCACGGACGGCCGTCCGCATCGGCCATCACGTTGCCGGACCACAGGTCGCCGTGCAGCCGCGCCGGAGGCTCCGCCGGACCGACCAGCTCGGGCAGGCGCTCGCACACGCGCGCCACCGCGCTCGCGCCGGCCGCCGACAGCGCGCCGCTGCCGTGGGCGCGACGCGCCAGCGGCAACAGCCGGCGCTCGGCGTAGAAGGCGGGCCAGTGCTCGCAGGACTCGTTGGACAGCTGCAGCGCACCGAAGCGCGCCGGACCGATGCCGCCAGGGTCGCCGAAGCAGGGCGCGCCGGCCGCGTGCGTGGCCGCGAGGCCCTGGCCGAGCTCCTCCGCGCCAACCTCGTCCAGACGCCCGCCCGGCACCCACTGCAGCGCCAGGTAGCGCTCGTCGAGGTCGAGCACGCGCGGTGTGCGCAGGGCTCCGGGCTCGGCCAGCCAGCTGAGGCCTGCGGCCTCGGCGGCATACTCGCCAGCACCTGGCTCGGCGCGCGTCTTCACGAACGCCTCGCTGCCGTCGGCGAGCAGCACCTGGAAGGCCTCGTTGATATCGCCACCGCCCACGGGCCGGACGCGGCTGCAGCCGGGGGGCAGCGTCAAGGTGCGTCTCGCGCCAGCAGCTCCACGCGAATCTCCGCCAGCAGGCCCTCGCAGGCAGCCTGCACCAGGTCGAGCACCTCCTCGAACCCGCCCGCGGCTCCGTAGTAGGGGTCGGGCACGTCCAGGTCCGCGCGCTCGCCGCGCTCCTCACCGCCTGGCGCGCTCGCGGGGTCGAACTCGCGCAGGAGCCTCACCTTCTCGCGCTCGGCCGCGCCGGGTGCCAGTCGCAGCAGGTCGCGAAGGTTCTCACGATCCATGGCGAGCAGCAGATCAAAATCTAGAAAATCATCCCTGCCGACGCGCCGGGCGCGGCCGCCGAGCGTGATCCCGCGCGCCCGCGCGGCAGCGCTCGCGCGCTTGTCCGGCGGGCTGCCCACGTGCCAGCCACCGGTGCCGGCGGAGTCCAGCTGGACGCTCTGCGACAGACCCGCCTGCACCACGAGCGCACGCATCACCCCCTCCGCGGTCGGCGAGCGGCAGATGTTGCCCAAACACACGAACAGCAGCCGCAGCTCCGGCCCGCCATCCTGAGCGCGGGCACCGGCCGTAGCGCTCATCTACTCCTCCCCCAGTTCCAGCACGGCCAGGAACGCCTCCTGGGGGACCTCCACGCGGCCCACCTGCTTCATCCGCTTCTTACCCTCCTTCTGCTTCTCCAGCAGCTTTTTCTTGCGGGTGATATCGCCGCCGTAGCACTTGGCGATGACGTCCTTGCGAAAGGCCTTCACGGTCTCCCGGGCGATCACGTGCGATCCGATCGCCGCCTGGATCGGGACGTCGTACTGCTGGCGGGGAATCCGCTTGCGCAGCTTCTCGGTCAGCGAGCGCCCCACCTCGTAGGCCTTCTCGCGATGCACCACCATCGACAGCGCGTCCACCGGATCGCCCGCGAGCAGCACGTCGAGCTTGACCAGGTCGCTGGGCTTCATGCCATTGAGCTCGTAGTCCAGCGACGCGTAGCCGCGCGTGCGCGACTTGAGCTGATCGAAGAAGTCGAGCACGATTTCCGCGAGCGGCAGGTCGTAGGTCATCTGCACCCGCTCGGGCGAGAGGTAGTGCATCGCGACGTGCTCCCCGCGGCGCTCCTGGCAGAGCTCCATGACCGCTCCCACGAACTCTTTTGGCGCGATCACCGACGCCCTGATGAACGGCTCGCGAATCTCCGCGATCGTGCCCGGGTCAGGCATGTCGGACGGGTTGTGGACCTCGAGCTCATCGCCGCCCGAGAGCGTCACGTCGAACTCCACCGAGGGCATCGTGGCGAGCAGTTCCAGGTCGTACTCCCGCTCTAGGCGCTCGCGCACGATGTCCATGTGCAGCAGCCCGAGGAAACCGCAGCGGAAGCCGAAGCCGAGCGCGTCGGAGGTCTCCGGCTCCCAGGCCAGCGCAGCGTCGTTGAGCGCTAGCTTCTCCAGCGCGTCGCGCAGGTCCGGATAGTCGTCGGACTCGATCGGGAACAGCCCGCAGAACACCATCGGCTTGACCTCCCGGTAGCCGGGCAGCGGCTCGGTCGCCTCGCGCGGGCCGACACCGGTCCGCACGCGCGTGGTCAGCGTGTCCCCGACGCGCAGCTGCGTGACGTCCTTCAGGCCCGTGATCAGGTAGCCCACCTCGCCCGCCGCGAGCTGGTCGGTGGGCATCATCTGCGGGCTGAACACGCCGATGTCGTCGATGTCCGCCTCGGTGCGCGTGGCCATCGCCCGGATCGCCTCGCCCTTGCGGAAGACGCCGTCCACGACCCTGATGTAGGCGATCACGCCGCGGTACTGGTCGAACTCCGAGTCGAAGATCAGCGCACGCGGCGGACCCTCGGGGTCGCCCGACGGGGCGGGCACGCGCGCGATCAGCTCCTCGAGCACCGCATCCACGCCCTGGCCCGTCTTGCCGCTGATGCGCAGGATCGACTCCGCGGGCTCGCCGATCAGCTCGCTCACCTCGCCGGCCACCCGCTCGGGCTCCGCGCCCGGCAGGTCGATCTTGTTCAGGCAGGGAATCAGCTCGAGACCGGAGTCCACCGCCAGGTAGGTGTTGGCGACGGTCTGCGCCTCCACGCCCTGAGAGGCGTCCACCACCAGCAGCGCGCCCTCGCACGCCGCCAGCGAGCGCGACACCTCGTAGGTGAAGTCCACGTGCCCCGGCGTGTCGATCAGGTGCAGCTGGTAGGTCTCGCCGTCGCTCGCGGTGAAGAACACGCGCACCGCCTGGGCCTTGATCGTGATGCCCCGCTCGCGCTCGAGGTCCATCGAGTCCAGCAGCTGCGCGCGCATATCCCGCGGAGACACCGTGTGGGTCAGCTCGAGGATGCGGTCGGCGAGGGTGGACTTGCCGTGGTCGATGTGGGCGATGATCGAGAAGTTGCGGATGTGCGTTTGGTCCATGAGCCGCTACAGCGTAGACGCGCTAGCCTTGATGCTCCGGCGGATCGCCAACTCGACGCGGATCCCTCGGGATCCAACCGCGGCAACGCGCCACGCGAGAGCGCGGCGGCCTGTCCAGGTGTCGGGAGTGTCACGCCGCCCAGGCAAGACACAGTCCTGGGACGTATGTAGTAAGCGGCGATCTTTGATCGGGCGCAAGCCGGGTGAGCTTAGGCTCACCCGGCCTCTGCTCGGTGACCAACCTGCGGACGTGGCCGCGTGCCCTCTGATCGAGCTGTTGGCAGCCCGCGGCCGGAGCGTTGCCGGATCGCCGCTCGCCCGCGTTGGCTAGGCCCGCCCGAGCGTCGCGCGAACCAGGCGGCTGACCTGATGGGCCTCGGGCACATGCATTGCGAGCACCGCGCGTGCATACACGAGCGCTCCTGCCACGCCAGCGGTGCCAACGCTAACGATCTGCGCGCCCAGCGACACCCCGAGCAGCCCGTTCAGCAGCCGCCACACCGCCCAGGAGACGCCCGCCAGCAGCGCCGAGGCAAGCGTGATGCGCGCCGTGATCATGGTCGTCTGGCCGCCCTCCAGGCGCCCGTCGAAGCCGATGCGCAGGCGCGCGAGCAGCAGTCCCGTCATGACCAGGTTGGCGGCCACCGTGCCGATGATCAGCCCGGCGATGCCGAACGGCTGGTAGAGGCCGATGCTCACGATCACGTCGACCACGATGTTTATCGCGGCCAGGCGCGTGGGGATCCACGGGCGCTGCACGGCGAAGAACACGCGCGTGAGCAGCAGGTTGAGGCCGGCGAACGGCAGGCTGAAGGCGAACCAGAAGAGCGCGATCGAGACCAGGCGCGTGGATTCCGCGTTGAACGCGCCGCGTTCGAAGACCAGCCGCACGATCGGCGTTGGCAGCACGATCATGAACGTGGCCGCGGGAATCAGCAGGAGGTTGATCTGACGCATGCCGATGCCGACCGCGCGGCGCATCCCGCCGGCGTCCCGGCGGGCGGCCATGCGGCTGAGCGTGGGGAACAGGACGGTCGCCACGGCCACGCTGAAGAGCCCCTGGGGCAGCATGTATATGCGGAACGCGTTGTCGATCGCGCGCGGCGCTTCCTTGGAGACAAGCGTGCCGAAGACCGAGTTGATGAGCTGGTCGAGGTTGACGATGCCGAGGCCGATCGTCACCGGCAGCATCAGCGTGAAGACCTGACGGATGCGCGGGTCGTGCCAGTCGATCGCGAACTGCAGCCGGAAGTCGATGCGGCTGAGCGCACCGAACGCCATCGACAGCTGCACCGCGGTGGCGATCAGGATGGCGATCGCGAGCGCGTAGAGCGCATTGCCGTCTTCGTAACCGCCGTGGAAGTGGGGGTGCAGCACGACGAGCAGCACGATGATCACGATGTTCCACACCGCCGGCGAGATCGCCGGGATCGTGAAGTGGTCATAGGACTGCAGCACGCCCACGAGCAGGCCGTTGAGGCCGAGCAGCAGCACGACCGGGAAGAGCACCCGCGAGAGCCCGACCGTGAGGGCGTCGAGCGGGCCGTTGAATGAGGGCCCGGTGAAGAGCGGCATGATCACACCGGCCGTGAGCACGAAGAAGGCCGTGATCGCGCCGAGGACGATCAGCATGATCCAGAACAGCGTGGAGGCCAGCCGGAAGGCCTCGCGGCGGCGCCCCTGCTGGAGGAGGTCGGTGAACACCGGCACGAACGCCGCCGACAGCGCCGCGTTGGCGAACAGGTTGCTGATGAGGTTGGGGATCTGGTTGGCGATCGTGAACGCCGACGCCGGCCCGGAGGTGCCGAAGTAGCCGGCGGCGACGATTTCGCGAACGAGCCCGGCCACCCGCGAGATGCCGGTTGCGATCGAGAAGATCGCGGTGTTGCGAGCCACGCCCCCGCCGCCGGGGGGCGCGGGCGGTGCCGGCTCCTCGGCGAAGACTTCGGCGCTGGCGGACAAGGCCGCTATAGTACGGCGCTCCGCGGCGCTCGGGCGTTGCTGCTCCGCGTGCCCGCCGATCCCGATGGCCAACATCCACTCACAGAAGAAGCGGATCCTCCGCTCCGAGCGCGAGCGCTTGGAGAACCGCCGCTACACCTCCGCGATCAAGACCCACTTCCGCCGTGTTGAGTCGCTCGTGCAGGGTGGCTCCGCGCGCGAGGAGATCGACTCGGCGCACCGCGAGCTAGTCAGCACGATCGACAAGGCCGTGAAGGTCGGCGCGCTGCATCGGAACACCGGCGCGCGCAAGAAGTCCCGCGCGGCGCGACTGTGCGCGCTCGAGAAGCCAGCTAGCGAGTAATCGTCTGAATCGCTCGCACCGCGAGCGTGTCTTCGCCCATGCCCGCCAGCGGCGTGCGGCTGGCGAGGATCGGGGCGCCGCCTCGCGAGTCGAGCTCCAGGTCGGCGAGCACCGCGAGCGCCGCGCGCAAGCGCTCGGGGTCGCTGCGCTGCACGTCTGAGATCAGCCGCTCGGCGGCGCGAGCGGGCATCCTCAGGCCACGCCTCACCTCCGCCAGCGACTCTCCCCCGCGCAGGCGCAGGGCGATCGCCAGCGCGTCGCGCAGCCTCTGAGCCATCGAGTACACCAGGCCCGTGGGGCGCTCGCCCTGCTCGCGCAGGCGCACGTAGGCGCGCATCGCCTCGCCGCCGTCGCCGCCCACCAGCGCATCGGCGAGCGCGAACGTGCGCCACTCGGCCGAGCGCGCCGCGCGGCGTTCGATCTCCGCGACGTTCACCTCGCGGCCTGCGACCAGACGCTCGCCCGCGCCCGCCGGGACCCCCCGCTCGGCGGCATCTCCTTCCAGGGCCAGCGTCTCGAGCTCGCGCAGCAGCCGCTGCTGGCGCTCGCCCACCTGCGCCACGAGCGCCTTTGCGGCGGCCGCATCGAGCGACAGCCCGAGGCGCGTTGCCTGCTCGCGCGCCCATCCCGCCAGCTCCCACGGCTTGACCGTCATCTGGGCCACGACCTGACCGCCTGCGCCGCGCACGGCCTCGTGCAGCGCAGCGGGCGCCTTCACGCGCGCCTCCTCCCTCGCGAACAGCGCGAGCGTGGTCTGCGGCGGCATCGCCGCCAGCGCGGGAGCCAGCTGGGCCACCACATCCCCCTCGCGCCAGCGCTCCACCCCTTCGACCAGGATCACCCGCCGGCCGATCGCCAGGGTCATCACGGCGAGCTGCTCGGCCACCGCGGCGGGCGTCGCCGCGTCGCCCTCGAGCAGCTGTACCGCGGCCGTTCCGCCCTCCCCCGCCTCCACGAGCGCGCGCAGGCCGGCGCGCCGCTCGGCCACCGCGCCGTGGTCGTCGCCGTGGATCAGGTAGGCGGGCCGCAGCTCGGGCATCAGCGCACCACGAGGTTGACGAGCTTGCCGGGCACGACGATCTCCTTGACGACCTCGCGTCCGTCCAGGTGCGCGCGGACGTTAGGGGCCGTGCGGCAGAGCTCCTTGAGCGTCTCCGGGCCCGCGTCGGCGCTCGCCTGCACGCGGTCGCGGACCTTGCCGTTGACCTGGCAGACGAGCTCGTAGACCTCGCGCTCGAGCATCGTCTCGTCGGCCTCGGGCCACGGCTGCTCCCAGACGCGCTTGCCGGTGAGCAGCTCGTAGATGTCCGCACAGACGTGTGGGGCGAACGGGAACAGCAGCGAGGCGGCGCTCGCCACGGCGAAGCGCAGCGTCTCGAGCTGCACGGTGTCGCGCAGCCGCGAGCAGTCGTTCAGAAGCTCCATCACCGCGGCAATCGCGGTGTTGAATGCGAAGCGGCGCAGATCCCCGCTCACCTTCTCGATCGCCCAGTTCGCCTTGCGCACCAGCACCAGGTCATCGCCGCCCGGATCTTCGGGCGCGATCGGCGCGGCCACCGGCGCACCGGCACGCTCAGCGGTCTCCGCCGCCAGGCGCCAGAGCCTTCCCAGGAAGCGGTGTACGCCCTCCACTCCCTCGTCCGACCAGTCGGCGTCTTGGTCGGGCGGCCCGACGAACAGGATGTAGGCGCGCGCGGTGTCCGCACCCACCCGCTCCACGATCGATGCGGGCGAGACCACGTTGCCCTTGGACTTGCTCATCTTGGCGCCGTCCTTGGTCACCATGCCCTGGGTGAACAGCGCCTGGAAGGGCTCCTGGAAGTCGAGGTGACCGAGGTCGGCGAGCGCCTTCGTGAAGAAGCGCGCGTACATCAGGTGCAGGATCGCGTGCTCGACGCCGCCGATGTACTGGTCCACCGGCATCCACTCGCGCAGCGCGGCCGGATCCCAGGCCGCACTGGCGTTGGTGGCGTCGCAGTAGCGCAGGAAGTACCAGGAGGAGTCCACGAACGTGTCCATCGTGTCCGTCTCGCGCCTGGCCGGCGCTTGGCAGCGCGGGCAGGGCACGTTCACCCAGTCCTCTGCCGCGGCCAGCGGTGAGCGGCCCTTGGGGGTGTAGTCGTCCACGTCGGGGAGCTCAACCGGCAGATCCTCCGCGGGCACGGGCACCGTGCCGCAGCGCTCGCAGTACACGATCGGGATCGGGCACCCCCAGTAGCGCTGCCGGGAGACCAGCCAGTCGCGCAGGCGGTAGTTGACCGAGGCGTGGCCCTTGCCCTCGCGGTCGAGCCAGCCCACGATCGCGGTCAGCGCCTGGCGGTTATCCAAGCCGTCGAAGTCCGGGTTGGAGTTCACGAGCACGCCGTCGCCGGTGTAAGGGAGTGCGCCATCGGCCGCCGCGGGCGCGTCCTGCGCGTCGGCCGCGCGCGGACGGATGACCGCGCGGATCGGCAGCTCGAAGGCGCGGGCGAACGCGTAGTCGCGCTCGTCGTGGGCGGGCACCGCCATGATCGCCCCGGTGCCGTACTCCATCAGGACGTAGTCGGCCACGTACATCGGGATCTGCTCGCCGTTGACCGGATTGGTGACCGTGCGGCCGAGCGGCACGCCCGTCTTGGGCTTGTCGGCGTTGCCGCGCTCCTCGTTGGTCTCGTTGAGCGCGTGGTTGACATAGTCGCGCACAGCGCGCTCGTTGGCGGTGCCCGCGGCGAGACGCACGACGTCGGGGTGCTCGGGCGCCATCACGAAGAATGTCGCGCCGAAGAGCGTGTCGGGCCTGGTGGTGAACACGGGGTAGTCGATGTCGAGCTCCTCGCAGCGGAAGGTCACCTCGGCGCCCTCGCTGCGACCGATCCAGTTGCGCTGCATCGTCTTGACGTGCTCGGGCCAGTCGATCCCTTCCAGGTCGCCCAACAGCCGCTCGGCGTAGTCGGTTATGCGCAGGAACCACTGCTCGAGCTGGCGGACCTCCACGAGCGCCCCGCAGCGCTCGCAATGGCCTTCGGCGTCGACCTGCTCGTTGGCGAGCACCGTCTGGTCTTTGGGACACCACTTCACAGCCGCCTCCTTGCGGTAGGCCAGCCCGGCTCGGTAGAGCTCCAGGAAGATCCACTGCGTCCAGCGGTAGTAGGCCGGTTCATGGGTGGCAAGCTCGCGCGACCAGTCGATCGAGATCCCCCAGGCGCGGAACTGGCGCTGGAAGGAGGCAATCGACTCGGCGGTCGACACGCGCGGGTGCACGCCGGTCTTGATCGCGTGGTTCTCCGCTGGCAGGCCGAACGAGTCGTAGCCCATCGGATGCAGCACCCGCCTGCCCAGGCGCCGGTGGTAGTGGGCGATCGCATCGCCCACCGCGTAGCACTTGAGGTGACCGATGTGCGGCTCGCCGCTCGGGTAGGGCAGCATCTCGAGCACGTAGGAGTTCGTCCCGGGAGCGCCCTGCCTGCCCTGAGCCGCGAACGGCTCGGCGCGCGGGTCTTCGCCGGGGTGGTTCGAGACCTCCCAGGTGCGCTCGTCCGCCCACACGGCCTGCCAGCGAGGCTCTATCTCGTGGGCGTCATAGCGATGCTCGGCCATCGGCAGTCGCAGGTTAGCGGGCGGCCCTGCGCGGCACGCTCGCGCCCACTCGCCGAGCCGTGGCCCTCCCCGGCGCAGCCGGCGTGCGGCGCCGACTGGCGCCCGGCCGCGCGCGTTTCAGGCCGTTGCCGAGAGGAAACGGGAGCGCGAGCGCAGCGCCTGCACGACCTCCGCGGGCGCCGTCTCGGGAGAGCCGGCCTGCAGCGGGGGCTGGGGGTCGTACTCGATGCCGAGCTGGATCGCCTCGGCGACCCGGCGACCGGCGACCGCCTCCGCAAGCGCGAGCGCCATGTCGATGCCCGCAGAGACGCCTGCGGCGGTGACGATCTTGCCGTCGAAGACCACGCGTTCGGGGGCTGGCTCGGCGCCGAGCGCGCGCAGCTCCTCGATCGCCAGCCAGTGCGACGTGGCGCGCCGTCCCGCGAGCAGGCCGGCGGCGGCCAGCACCAGCGAGCCCGTGCACACCGAGGTCGTCCAAGTGGTGGTCTCGTGTACCTCCTTCAGCCACCGTAGCACCGGCCCGCCGGCACGCTCGGCGACCTCGCCGGGACCGCCGGGAACGACGACGATCTCCGGCTGGCCCGCCTCCTGCAGGGAGTGCTCGGCGAGGAGCGTGAGCATGCCGTTGTCGGTGCGAACCGGCCCCGCCTCCGCGGCGACGAAGCTGAGGCTCGCGCCGGGCAGGCGGCTCAGGACCTCGTAGGGCCCGATCGCGTCGAGCGCGGTGAGGCGGTCGTAGAGGA
>Ga0209415_10006517_pt1 | contig 20706 bp, 18 predicted proteins | sample PeaSoiSIISIP2007_FD_187696 | JGI IMG/M metagenome (GOLD analysis project Ga0209415, IMG submission 187696) | Peat soil microbial communities from Weissenstadt, Germany - SII-SIP-2007 (SPAdes) (version 2) | ecosystem: Environmental > Terrestrial > Soil > Wetlands > Peat | place: Germany...
CTGCAAATGCTTCAGGTAACCCGCGGCGCTGAATTTCCCATGGTGCTGGTGCGCACTCGGTTGCCGGAATCGGAATCCGCATCGACAACCATTCATGCCGATCTGGAAATCCAATTTGCGGGCCAGACCGTCCACTACAAGCAAGTGTTATTTCAACTGGTGAAGCAGGGCAGCGACTACCGGATGACCGGCACAATTCCCGCGACCTTATCTGATTTCAAGATCGACCCACCGTCGCTGCTGACCATCCCGGTGAAGAACGAAATTCCGGTGCGGGTGGAAATGGTGTGGCGCCCGCAGTAACTGAGATTCGGACACTGTCTCAACCGGGAGCCGATTGCTTGACGCGCTATACTTGCAGTATGGCCGGGGACGCGCAAAAGACCTTCTACCTGGAAACTTTCGGCTGCCAGATGAACGCCCACGACTCGGAAAAAGTCGTCGGCACGCTGCTCGCCCAGGGATACCAACAAGTTCCAACCGTCGAGGAAGCTGGACTGGTTCTTTACAATACCTGCTCCATCCGCGACAAGGCGGAGCAGAAGGTCTTCCATCGCCTGGCCGACTACAAGAAGCTGGAAAAGCAGGGGAAGCGCTTTGGCGTGCTGGGCTGCGTGGCGCAGCAGGAAGGCGAGAAGATTTTCGACCGCGCGCCCCACGTTTCTTTGGTCTGTGGCTCGGCGTCGTACCGGAATTTGCCCGCCATGCTGGTGCAAATCGAGGCAGGGAACCGCCGCGTGACCGGTCTGGACGACCGCGAAACCGACGAATGCTTCGAAACCGAATTCACCGCCCGCACTAATCCGCACCGCGGCTACATCACCATCATTGAGGGATGCGACAAGTTCTGTTCCTACTGCGTCGTTCCCTATACCCGCGGCAAGGAGCGCAGCCGGACGTCGGACTCCGTCCTCGCCGAAGCCCGTCAGATGGCCGATCTCGGCTACAGCGAAATCCAGCTTCTGGGCCAGAACGTGAATTCGTACAAAGATTCAGCAGGGAAGAAGACCTTCGCCGAATTGCTGGCCGCCGTGGGGGAAGTCCCCGGCATCCGCCGGGTGCGCTTCACGACGTCGCATCCCCGCGACTTCGGCCGCGACATCATCGAGGCCATCGACTCCGTTCCCACGCTCTGCGATCATGTGCATCTCCCGGTGCAGAGCGGGTCTTCTCGAATCCTGGAGGCCATGCAGCGCCTCTACACCCGCGATCAGTATCTGGAGCGCATTTCCTGGATGAAGTCGGCCCGTCGCGACATCAGCATTACGTCCGATATCATTGTCGGCTTTCCCGGCGAAACCGAAGCCGACTTTGAAGATACGCTTTCCTTGGTGGAGGCCGTCGAATACGACGGCATTTTCGGCTTCAAGTATTCTCCCCGGCCCAACACGCCGTCGCTGAAGCTGGAAGACGCGGTTCCCGACGAAGAAAAGGCCCGCCGCCTGACGGTCTTGCAGGAAAAGCAGCGCGAGATACAGAAGCGCCGAAATGCCAAGCGTATTGGAGAAATGATTGAGGTTATGGTTGAAGGGAAGAACGAGGCCCGCGCCCAGTGGATTGGCCGGACCTCGCAAAACCAGGTGCTGAATTTCACCGCCCCTGACGACCGGACGCCGGGAGCGGGCAACTACGTCCAAGTGCGCGTCAGCACCAGCTTTCCTAACAGTCTTTTGGGGGGAATGGTGATATAAGCGAGGAATTGTTTGATTTTCGCTCACGGGTTTTCGCCCAACAATCTCAGATCAAGAAAGGCAGGTTTCGGAGATCACGATGGAAGTCGAAATGAAAATTCGCGGCCTGATGATGGACCCGGTTAGCAATATGCCGATCGTGATCCTGAAGGATGTCTCGAGCGAAACCGTTTTACCCATCTGGGTTGGGGTCTACGAAGCGAACGCCATCGCCCTGGAGATCGAAAAGGTGAGCACCCCACGCCCCATGACTCATGACCTGATTAAGAACGTGCTGGTCGGCCTCGACACCGCGGTGCACAAGGTGGTGGTCACCGAACTGCGGGAAGATACCTTTTATGCCGTCATCTGGCTGGAGCGGGCCGGCAGCGTGATCAGCATCGACTCCCGCCCCTCCGACGCCCTGGCGCTCGCCCTAAGAGTGGATTGCCCCATTTTCGTCGATGACGACGTCCTCAAGAACTCCAAGCAAGCCGCCAGCGTCTCCGACCGGGTAACCAGCGAAGAACTCCGCAAATGGCTGGAAGGCCTGAACGACGAGGACCTGGGTCACTACAAGATGTAGGTGGCGGCCCGGACTCCTGCCCGAGTGGCTTCGTTTCTCTAGACTTTACATAATACCTGTTATCGGACATTGCATGAGGGCCGTATTCGACAAATGCCCGCCCTCCACATAGAATGCCCCGCCAGCGGCCCTTTGGTTCCCTGTAACTCAGTCCAGATCCCGCCCCCCGCAATGAGATGAAAGGATTGGTTCTCTCATGAATTCCGACCTGGCCTTGGCGCTCGCATTCGGAGTTGGCATTGTTGCCGGCTTGCGCACTTTCACCGCGCCCGCCGCCCTCTGCTGGGCGGCACACTTACACTGGCTTAATTTGCAAGGCACTCATTTCGCCTTCATGGGATCGACGATTGCGCTGGTCATTTTCACTCTGGCAGCGATTGGCGAGCTCATCGCCGACCAATCCGCCAATATCGGAAAACGCACCGCTCCCGGCCCGCTGACGGGCCGCATCGTGATGGGAGCCCTCTCCGGAGCCACTCTCTGCGCCGCAGCTGGTCACTTGTTCACTGTAGGCGCAGTCTTGGGCGCGATCGGCGCCGTCGTGGGGTGCTATGGCGGCTACGCCGCCCGCGTGGGATTGGGCAAGAGCCTCGGCGTGGCTGACATCGTCATTGCCATTCCCGAGGATCTCGTGGCCATCGGCCTCGGGCTCTTCTTGGCTTCGCGGGTCTAGCTGGGCGCGGGAGCTCCGGCCTTATTATTGGCGGCGCCCTTTGCGGGGTAGCGAAGCCCCATCCTCGGACACTAGCCCCGCTTTCGATCCGTGGGCGGCATAAGTGCGCGTTGTACCCTCTCATTCCATTTAAACTTACTTCACGATGCCGGTCGAAACTCGAATTCTCAGCGAAGCGGATGCCCCGCTCTTCTGGAATCTTCGCCTCGAAGCCCTCGAACAGGAGCCACGCTCCTTTGGCCAGTCCGCCGAGGAACACCGCGCCACGCCGATAGAAGACTTCGTTGCCCGGCTGCGCGGCAGTTCGCCCGATCGCGATTTTGTCCTGGCGGCGTTCTCCGGCCCGCAACTTATCGGCACCGCCGGCTTCTATCGCCTGCCCAACAAAAAGGAATTCCACCGTGGCCACATTTGGGGCGTCTATGTCGCCTCCAGCCACCGCCGGCAGGGCCTGGGACGATGCCTCATGGCTGAGCTTCTCCGCATCGCGCGCTCCCAACCCGGTCTGGAGCTGATCAACCTCGCCGTGGCCAGCCACAACATGCCTGCCAAACGCCTCTACGAGTCATTGGGGTTCCAACTCTACGGCCGCGACGTCCATGCGCTAAAGCTGGGGGACACCTACGTGGACGAAGAGCTGATGGTGCTTCATCTGCGCTAGCGAGCGTTCTTTAACATCTGGGACCAGGTTTCGTTCGCCCTTTCAGGGCTTGGCTCGTTTTAGGCAAACGGTCCCAGGGCTTGCGCCCCGGGCTGTATTCTTCCGCCGCTGCGCGGCTGTAGCAGCAAACGCACGTCAATACTTTATCCGGTATGATCCGGTTTTCCGCCCAACCAGCGAACCCTCTCGTTGATCCTCCAAGCCAAGATCAGACCAGCTAGCGAACCGCACACTCCGCCGAAGAAAACCGCACCAATGTAGCTGCCCATCACAAGCAGTCCGGAATGCAGAAAGAACCCGGGGGACCTCCCTGCGATGAAGAGGACTAACGTGGAAAAAGCAAAGGACCCAATCGCAAACCCGGTGGATCCGAGCAGAACGTAGGACGCGAGAAAACGAAGAGAACGGGCGCAAAGCAGCGCCGCACCGGCAATAAGGCACACGATCCAGACCGGAAGAATGAAGAAGAAAGGCACGGTCTGTTCTTTACACTACCTACAGACCCTCACACCACAAAATACTTCGCCCCCGGATGGTGCACCACAATCGCCGAGGTCGACTGTTCCGGCTCCAGCAAGAACCCCGTCGTCAGCCGCACGCCGACGTTCTCTTCCGGATGCAACAGCACAAACAGCTTGGTCTGATCTTCTAAATTCGGACACGCTGGATAGCCAAACGAATACCGCGACCCGCGATACTTCTGATGGAACAGGTCGCGAATATGCGGCGAGTCCTCGCCGGCAATGCCCAGCTCCTCGCGGATTTGTTTGTGCAGATATTCCGCCAGCGCCTCGGCCGTCTCCACGCTCAGCCCGTGCAGGTAAAGATATTTCGTGTATTCCCCGGCCTCAAAGAGCCGCTGCGTCTCGACCGAGGCTTTGTCGCCAATCGTCACCAGCGACAGCCCGATTACGTCCATTTTCCCCGACGGCTTTCCCTCAAGAAGTCGGGGGGCAAAGAAATCCGAGATACAGAGCTTGCGCCCCTCCCTCTGCCGGGGAAAAGTAAACCTCAACAGCTCACGTGGGGACAGCCGCCCTCGGCTGTCCGGCCCAGCATAGCTGGGCTTTCCGGTTGGAGTGCCCGCGCCCAACGTCTCCGGCTCGTACACCACCACATCATTGCCGTCGCTCTGCGCTGGAAAATATCCCCACACCGCTTTGGGCTCAAATAATCCGCTGGCAATTACCTCTTCTTCCAACTGCTTCTTGATGGGGCGGAACTTCTGCTCCACCAGCCGCACGTAATCTTCCTGCGATGCGGTCTTCAACTGCCACTGGTTCTTGAACAGCGCGGTGTCGTTGATATAGGGAAAAATCTCCCGCAGATCGAAATCCTTCTTCACCCGCAGGCCCCAGAACGGAGGCGTGGGAATATTCGGTGCATCGCTGACCGCAGCGCTCCGTTCCGCAAACAATGGCCCGGTTTCTTCATCAACGGCAACGGCTTTGGCGTACTCCTTGACCGTGCGGCCCTCCTTCAGCCGTTCTTCTTTCTTGCCGTTGGGCGTCGCCAGGTCCTCCATGATGTGCAACCCGCCAAAGGCATCGTCGCCGTAGAACACGGCACTCGAATATTCGCGCCGCAAGTCATCTTCCACGTACTTACGGGTCAGCGCCGCTCCGCCACAGAGCACGGGGAAAACCAGCTTTTGCCGCTCCAGATCCTGGATCACATACTTCATCTCCAGCGTCGACTTCACCAGCAGCCCGCTCAGCCCGATAGCGTCCGCTTTATATTCCTGCGCCGCCTTAATAATGGTGTCCGCCGGCTGTTTGATCCCCAAATTGATGACCCGGTATCCGTTATTGGTGAGAATGATGTCGACCAGGTTCTTGCCAATATCGTGGACGTCGCCCTTCACCGTGGCCAGCACGATCGTTCCCTTCTGCTGCGAGCCGGTTCGCTTCTCCATTTTCGGCTCAAGATAAGCCACCGCCTGCTTCATGACGCCGGCCGAATCCAGCACCGACGGCAACTGCATCTTGCGCGCGCCGAATAAGTCGCCCACCGTTTTCATTCCGTCGAGCAGCACGGTGTTGATCAGCTCAAGCGGTGTGTATTGTGCGAGCGCTTCCTCAAGTAATGCTTCAAGGGTCTTTTTATGCCCGCCTTCGCCCACCGTCTTCTCGCCGTTGATGATGGCGTACTTCAGCTTGTCCTCGACGGAGAGGGTTTCCACGTGGGCCGAGGTCTGTCCCTGCACCTTGCCCTTCGTCCCCGCGAAATGCTGCATGTATTTCTGCAGCGGGTCGCCGTCCGTCTCATCGCGGAAGATGAGCTTGCGCGCCAGCTCAACTTCTTCGTGAGGAATCTTGTATAAGGGATAGATTTTGGTGTAGTTGACGATGGCCATATCCAGGCCATTGTCGACCGCCTCGTGCATGAAAACGGAATTCAGCACCCGCCGCGGGTAAGCATCCAAGCCAAACGAAATATTGCTGACCCCCAGAATGGTCTTCACTTCCGGCAATTCCTGCTTGATCCGCTTGATGGCGTTCAGTGTCTCCATGCCCGCCGTGCGGTATTCCTCCTGCCCGGTGGAAATCGGCAGCGTCAGCGCGTCGAAAATAATGTCGCAGGGACGAATCCCATATTTCTGCGTTGCCAGATCGAAGATGCGCTTGGCGATGGCGGCTTTCTTCTCCGCCGTCAACGCCATGCCATCTTCGTCAATGGTCAGTGCAATCACGGCCGCGCCGAAACGCTTGGCCATGGGCAGCACTTTCGAGGTCCGCTTCTCGCCATCTTCCAGGTTGATGGAATTGATGATGGCCTTGCCCGGAATCCGCTTGAGCGCCTCTTCCACCACGTCGGCCTCGGTGGAATCCACGAGAATCGGCGCCGGAACGCGCGTAGCCACCCGTTCGAGGATCGACGTGATGTAGCCCTTCTCATCCTCGCCCACGATGGCGCAGCACAGGTCGAGCATGTGCGAGCCCTCGTTGACCAGCTTCTTGGCCAGCGCCAGAATGTCGTCGTACTTCTTGCCCTGCACCAGGTTGCGGAAATGTTCGACGCGGGTGGTGGTGTTCATTTCTTCCGCGACCACCAGCGGCTTGGGCTCGAGATCCAGCGGAACGGAAGTGTAGGCGCTCGAAGCCGCCGCCACCGGCTTCACTTCCCTCTTCGCCGGTTCGACGCCGGAAACCGCGTCCACCACGGCTTTCAAGTGAGCCGGCGTCGTGCCGCAACAGCCGCCGACGATGCGGATGCCGTAATCGACAACAAAATGCTTGTGATATTGAGCAAGCTCTTCCGGCGTGAGCTTGTACACCGCATGCCCGCCTTCGTTCTGCGGCAGCCCGGCGTTGGGCAGCACGGAAATATGCTTGGTCGAATTGATCCCCAGATACCGGACCGCATCGTTCATTTCCGCCGGACCGGTGGCGCAATTCAGGCCGATCGCGTCAATATCGAGCGGCTCCAGCGCCGTCAGGGCCGCGCCGATTTCCGTGCCCAGCAGCATCGTCCCCGACTCTTGCAGCGTCACCTGCACCTGCACGGGCAAGCGCTTCCCTGCTTTCGTCATCGCGTCGAGAACGCCGATGGCCGCGATCTTTGCCTGCAACAAATCCTGCGCCGTCTCGATGAGCAAGATGTCCACGCCGCCTTCAATCAGCGCCAGCGCCTGCTCCTCGTAGGCCGCCACCATTTCGTCGAAACCGATGTGCCCCAGCGACGGCAGTTTCGTCGTCGGCCCCATCGATCCCGCGACAAACCGGGGCTTGTCTTTCGTTGAAAATTGCCGTGCCAGGTCTTTCGCCAGCCTCACCGCCGCCAGATTGATTTCTTGCACCCGATCCGCCAATTCGAACTCGCGCAGCACCAGGCGCGTGGCTCCGAAGGTATTGGTTTCCACCACATCGCATCCCACGCGCAGAAAATCCTCGTGGATGTCGCGAATAATATCCGGCCGGCTCAGCACCAGCACTTCGCTGCAATTCTCCTTTCCCCAGTAGTCGTCCAGGGTAGGATTGCGCTTCTGGATATTGGTCCCCATCGCGCCGTCATAGATGACGACTCGCTCGCGCACGGTTTGTAGAAAGTCAGACATTAGTCGTAGGTCGTTCGTCCTTGGTCGTTGGCTCTTGTCTTTAGCCGTTAGCTTTTACGTGGTTATTGCCTTTGTCTTTGATCCGTGTGAATCCGCGCTAATCCGTGGCAAACGATCTGTTGGTCTAAAGGCCAACGACCAACGACGTCTGACCAACGACTGCTTTTCATACACAAACGCCGGCCCGTTGGCGGGACCGGCGTCTCATGCTCTGGATTAGGCTGGTTGAACTTTAGCTCCCTTGCACGGGCAATGCCGGCGCGCCCGCCGCCACTTCATCCTGATTGAATACCGCATTCGCTCCCATATGTGCTGGCATGGGGGCCAGCATCTGCTCCTTGCGGTACACCAGACCGCTGGCGTTGAATGACGCAATTTCAAACCCGTGCCCGTGGGTGATGGCGTCGGTCGGGCAGGCCTCCACGCAATACCCGCAGAAAATGCAGCGGTTGTAATCAATGTTGTAGACCTTGGCGTAGCGCTCCGCGCCGCTCACCCGATGCTCCTCCGTGTTCTCCGCCGCCTCAATATAGATGCAGTTCGAAGGGCAATTGGCCGCGCATAGGAAGCAGGCTACGCACTTTTCCAGCCCATTCTCGTCGCGCTGCAGCACGTGTACGCCGCGATATCGCTCCTGAAACTTGGCGCCCTTCAGAGGCCCGGGACCGTCGGGATAGTTCTCGACCACCGTGGGCTGAAACATCTCCATGAAGGTGATGCTCATCCCCTTGGCGATAGCCGCAATGTTTTTCAGCACGGGCATGTCTAGTTAGTATAGCGGAAGGTTGCGCTCCGGTGGAGTGACGCACAGTGAACCATGTGCGGGGCAGGTTGAACTGCATGGTTTTGTGATCGGCCAGAACGCAGTAGTCCGGGCCCCGGCGGAACTTCGAGCCCCGGCCCGGTCCCGATTTCGCGAAAAACCTGCTACGCTTGCACTGCTGGCTGGTTTCAGGGACCCGTAGCTCAACTGGATAGAGCACTGCGCTTCGAACGCAGGGGTTGGGAGTTCGAGTCTCTCCGGGTCCACCATCCTCACCGGCTCCTGCTCCACCCAGTCTAAAATAGGATTGCTCCCAGGAGTTGCAATTGAACGCATGCACTCGGGCAGTCTACATCGCTCTTTTTCTCAGCGCCGGCGCACCGCATTCGCTGCAGGCAAAGCCGCCGGCGGATGCCGCAAGCATTACAATTTCGCCGGCCAGCATCGAGTTCGGCACGCAGACGGTGGGCTCCGCCGCTCAGCCCCAGACGGCCACAGTGACCAACACCGGCAGCTCGGCCGTCACAATTCGCGACATCCTGACTTCAGGCATTGATTTCGCGCAGAGCAACACCTGCGGCTCGGCTCTGGAGGCGGGGGTGAGCTGCGCGGTTGAACTTACTTTCAAGCCAGCTATTCCCGGCGCCAGGCTGGGAGCGCTATATATTGTCGATTCCGATCCGGGCAGTCCCCACATGGTTCGGCTAACGGGAACGGGACAGTAACGCTACCTCAGCAGGTGGGCCTGCAAAGCGTACATGATGCCCAAGCCGAGTGTGGCGGCGGTCAGCGCCACGGCAAAGAATATCCTGGGGAAACGCCTTCGCTGTGGCGGGCTGCCATCAATCGCAGCCCTGTATTTCTCGATCCAGGACTGTTCCGCGTCCGGCACCGGAGTTGTTTCCAGCGCCAGAGTTGGAGGTTCCACTTTCACCGGCTGGTGCACGGGCACCGCTGTGCCCGGTTCCTTCCCAGATTGAGTCGCCGCCCACAATCGGCGCTGATCGCTTTCGTGCAGCAGGACAAAGCGAAACGGCTGCTGCGTCCGGGAAACCGGCTTCAACAGCTCTGCCACTCCCAGCACGGGGCCGGTTTGCGTCAGAAACATCAGTTTGGTGCGCGCACCCTGGTGCAGAAGTTCGGGTAAGGAGAGCAAGCCACCGGTGAGAGAAAAAGTGGCCAATTCGCCGGAGGTGCAGCTGCCATCGTCGCTGCGCAGAACTGCCGGAATAAACTCGGCGGGCCGCACCCGAGTAGGCCGCTGCGAGTAATGCGTCTGGGGGAAGTTACTCATGTGCCAGAACTAGTATGGGATGAACTGGCCCAAAGGTGGAGATTACGAAAGTACCAATCATCGTCCAATGCCCTGGTTCAGTGATCCACTGCTCTCCTCCTCGCATCGAGCAGTCCTGAACCAGGGGACCGGCTCCCTTACCTTAGCTCGAGGTTCCACGAACCGCGGGTAGCCGGCCCAGTAGTTGGTCAGTTTGAACCGGTTGGGTGCCGGGCCACTCTGAAATAATACCTAGGGCAGCGAGAAAGAGAGAAAGCCCAACGATGAAAATGATGACTCGCCCCGTCATGGATATGGGACGTATCGGGCCTTGTCCGCTAAACGGTTCCACAAAGCCTTTGGCGACGAATGCGCCAATCATCAAAAACACCCCGAGAAGTCCTAAAAGAATGCTCGTAAACTCAGTCACACGACTGTCTTTCCGCTCCCAGCTCGAAGGCCTCCCACCGGGCTACGAGTCTTCTGCGCTCCCCGGCCGATCGGTAACGCCAGCGGCGATTGGCGGGAACATGCGGAGTGTACGACGAATCCCGCTGAAGTTGCAGGCGAATTAGTTTAAAGCCGTAGCAGCCGCATGATTCCGCAGCTTGCGTGAGAGTCCGTTGGAGGGCGCGCGTAGCGGCACACCTTCGTACGGACAGTCCAGTTGACACCATTTCCGGCAGCGGTTAGATTTCCCAAAACCGCGAGCTCGCCGGCGCGCATCCCACCACTGAGAGTTTGGCCTATGCACAGCCACCCGGCAGGTCCCATGAGAAAACTCCACTCCCTTGCCACACTCCTGTGCGTTCTCCTGGCCGCCTCCGCCTGGAGTCAGGAGATGACCAAGCGGCTCACCAACCAGGACATCATCGACATGGCGCGCGCCGGCCTTTCCGACGACCTCATCATCGCCAAGATTCGCAGCCTGAGCGGGGCCGATAGCACCAAGTTCGATACCGGAGTCGAAGGCCTGAAAGCCTTGAAGGCTGCGAACGTTTCGGACGCGGTAATCAAGGTGATGATCGATCCCACTCCTCCGCCCGTGGCCGCCTCGGCCCCCGGCAGCACCTCTTCGGCCCGTGACCCGAACTTGCCGCCCCCGGAAGTCGGGGTCTACTGGAAGGACGGCCCCACGTTCGCTTTCATCGAAGGACAAGCCTTGAGCCAGGCCAAGGCCGGGGGACGCGCCGGCAGTTTTTTCACCTACGGCATCCGGGGCGAGCATTGGGACGCTTTTTTGAACGGTCCGATTTCCAAAAATCGAGTCAAGGATCGCCGCCCGGTTTTTTACCTGTATGTCCCTGACGGCACCAGCGCCGCCGATTTTGTGCTCCTCAAGTTGAACAAGAAGAGTGATCGAAGAGAATTCCAGGTTGGTTCGTTCGGCGGGATCGGGGGCGGCAGGTCGGGAGTCAAACAGTCCAAGGAACTCGCCTTCAGCTCCGAGCACGTAGGCATTCGTACCTACAAGCTTACCCTCAACAACGACCTCAAACCCGGAGAATACGCCTTCTTCATGGGGACGAGCGAGGGCAACATGATGTCCAGCGGACGGGTTACCAGTTCCTCGGGAGCCAGCGCCTCCGGCAGAATCTACGACTTCACGGTGCCCGACTGACCGGGACGAGTTCCAGGGGATTGCTCTGGGGTAAAAGCTTAAAAGCTGAAGACCCGACGGACTGGGCCTTCGCTCTCGTGGAGGGCTCCCGTCCGAGCGTCCCTCAGCATTCTGAACGAGAACATAAAACGGATGGCAGCCTTGTGCTACGCTGCCAGCGCAGAGTTCGCTCAGAGCCTGCCATAAGTTGCACAAGAACGAGGAACAATGAAATATTCAGCGCTGCTGGTAGCGATATTGTTGCTTGCAATCCTCGCCGCGGATTCCAGCCCGCAAGCAACTCCTTCCGCCGGCCGGCGCGATTGGCCAGCCTACGGCGGCGGCCCTGACGACACCCGCTACTCGCCCCTGGATCAAATCAACCGCGAGAATGTCCCGAATCTGCAAGTCGCCTGGAGCTACGACACGGGAGAAAAAGGCGGCCTCGAGACCAGCCCGATTGTGGTCGACGGCGTCCTCTACGGAATTACCCCAGCCCAGAAAATTTTCGCGCTCGACGCCGCAACCGGAAAGGAACTATGGAAGTTCGGTTCCGGAATCCCAGGCGGACAGCCGAACCGCGGGTTGACCTATTGGGCGAGTGGCGACGACAAGCGCATTTTTGCCGGCATCACAAATTTCGTCTACGCCCTGAACGCCGGCACCGGGAAACCAATTTCTGAATTTGGCGAAGCTGGGCGCATCGACCTTCGCAAAGATCTCGGCCGGGATTTTCAGACCCAGTCCATCGTCTCCACCAGCCCCGGCATCGTTTACAGGGATCTGGTCATTTTCGGCGCACGCGAGCCCGAAGCTCTTCCCGCGCCTCCCGGCGACATTCGCGCCTACGAAGCCAGAACGGGAAAGCTACGCTGGTCCTTCCACACCATTCCTCATCCCGGGGAGCTCGGTTATGACACCTGGCCGACGAATGGCTGGACGCACAGCGGCGCGGCCAACAACTGGGCTGGCATGGCGCTCGATGAAAAGCGTGGGATCGTGTACGTTCCGACCGGGTCGGCCGCCGCGGATTTCTACGGCGCTGACCGCCTGGGCGACGACCTGTTTGCCAATTCGCTGATCGCGCTCAACGCTCAAACCGGTCAGCGTATCTGGCATTTTCAGTCGGTGAGGCACGACGTATGGGATCGTGATTTCCCCTCGCCTCCCAGCCTGGTGACCGTCACCCGCGACGGCCGCGCCATCGACGCCGTCGCCCAAACCACGAAGTCCGGATACGTCTACCTCTTCGACCGCACCACCGGCCGACCTCTCTTCCCTATCGAGTACCGCAACTATCCGCCCAGCACTGTGCCCGGCGAAGAGACGGCAGTCATGCAGCCGCTTCCCACCAAGCCCGCGCCCTTCGCGCGCCAGCGTCTGACCGAAGACGTGCTGACCAACCGCACTCCGCAGGCTCATCAATGGGCGGTCGAACAGTTCCGAACGTTCCACAGCGACGGTCAGTTTGTTCCTTTCACCGTCGGCCAGCCGACGGTCGTATTTCCCGGTTTTGACGGTGGCGCGGAGTGGGGCGGCCCTGCTGTGGACCCGGAAACCTCAGTCCTCTACGTCAATGCCAATGACGTGGTCTGGACGGGAGCCCTCGCGGAAAACACCGGCCAGGAGTCGAGCGGACGTTCGCTCTATCTGAATCAGTGTGCCGTTTGCCATCGCGACAACCGGGCCGGATCTCCGCCGCAATTCCCTTCTCTGGTCGGCGTCGCCAAACGCCGCAGTCCGGAAGAGATCGACTCCGTCATCCGGAACGGTAAGGGCAGAATGCCCTCCTTCGCGGCCCTTTCCACGGACCAGATCTCCGCCCTCATCGCGTATTTGTCGAAGGACGGAAACAAAAACCCCTCCGGCCCTCGTGGAAAAGCCGCGCGGGGAGAACCCGCGGCAGGGGAAGCGAAATACCGCTTCACCGGCTACAACAAATTTGTCGATCCCGACGGCTATCCCGCAGTAGCGCCGCCATGGGGAACATTGAGCGCGATCAATCTGAACACCGGCGAATATCTGTGGAAGATTCCACTCGGCGAATATCCCGAGCTTGCAGCCAAAGGCATGAAAGACACCGGAACTGAAAATTACGGCGGCCCCATCGTGACGGCCGGTGGTCTGGTCGTCATCGCCGCCACAAATTTCGACAAAAAGTTGCGCGCCTTCGACAAGCAAACTGGAAAATTGCTGTGGGAAGCCGATCTCCCTTTCGCGGGAAATGCCACGCCAATCACCTACGAGGTTGTCGGCCGTCAGTACATCGTGATCGCCGCCGGCGGCGGCAAGGCGCTGAATCTGCCGACAGGCGGAGTCTATGTGGCATTCGCGCTGCCCGCGAGCGCGCCCTCCCACTAGCGAACGTGATGAGCTGCGGGCAAGGACTGCCTAGCGATTGGCCGGCGTGGCGATTTCACCCAAGTCCGGGAGCGTAGCATCCGCGTGAGTTAGCGGCGGATCGTGCGACCCTTCGAGAATTCAATCTCAGATCAGCTAGGAATACGCTACCTTGTTACGACCACCATCTGCCCAGGTAGCTCGAACCAATGGCTCACGACGTCTTCATCAGCTACTCCTCGCACGACAAATCCGTTGCCGACGCGGTATGCGCCGCCGTGGAGCAGGCCGGCATCCGCTGCTGGATCGCTCCTCGCGACATCGAACCAGGGCTCGATTGGGGCTCCGCCCTCATCCAGGGGATTCATGGCAGCCGCGTGATGGTGCTGGTTTTTTCGCATGCGGCGAATACTTCTCCCCAGATTCTTCGCGAAGTGGAACGCGCCATTCACCTGGGAATCGTGCTCGTACCCCTGCGCATCGAGGATGTGTTGCCGGAGGGCGCGCTGGAGTTCCATCTGGGTACGGTTGAAATTGGCTGGACGCCATGAGCCCGCCCATGGAAGCCCACCTCCATCGCTTGACCGATACCTTGCTGGCCATCTTGAAGCGCGAAAGAAGCCAGCCCGCAGAAGCCACTGCCCCTTCGCCGGCAATCTCCTCAGAAAGCGGCCCGCCGCCCACGCCCCGCCATCTTCCCTCGCCGCGAGCAGGCTCCAAGCAGATTTTCACCCGCGTTCGTATCCTCATCCTTGCTCTCTTGCTGCTCATCATCGGAGGCATCGCGACATGGTTCGTAACCGCCAAAAACAAGCCGGAGAAAATCTTCACCAAAAATGGCTACGCTGACGACGTTCATTGCGTGGCCTTCAGTCCCGACGGACACTTCCTCGCTGCCGGCGGATGGTACGAGCAAAACCTAGGGAGTTCCTACGGAGCGATTGAGATTTGGGAGGTCGCGACCGGCAAACCGTCTCGCGGCTTCAGCGAGATTCGGGACTTCATCAAGTCGGTCGCCTACAGTCCCGACGCACACTATTTGGCGGCCGGAGGAGAAAATTCTGGCAACATTGTCATTTGGGATCTGACCACGAACCGCAAGCTGCGCACCATTGCCGGACTGAAACCGGACACCCAGGTATCCGTTAGCTTCAGTTCCGATGGCCGCTACCTGGCGGCCGGCGCTTCCGACATCCGTCTTTGGGATGTCGCTACCGGCAATCTACTGAACGAGTTTTCCGGTAACCACGGCTACGTGTTCTCGCTTGCGTTCAGTCCCGGCGGCAGCTACCTGGCCGCCGGAACCAGCGGCCAAACGGTCGAGCTATGGGACTTGGAGACGGGCAAACAACTGCAGGCCCAGACCGGCCTCGGCGGGTATGTAAGCGCCGTGGCCTTCAGTCCGAACGGCCGCTATCTGGCCGCCGGCGGCGGTGATTTGTCCAAATCCGTGCTGCAAGTCTGGGATATGGAATCTCGCACGCAATCGCGCACTCTGGCCGGCCACGAAGGCGCTGTGAATTCGGTGGCGTTCAGCCCTGATGGCAATGATCTCGCTTCCGCCGGCATCGATGGAACTACACGCTTGTGGAGTGTCGAAACCGGGAAAGAAGTACGCGTCTTCATGCGAAGGACCGCAGTGAAGGGAGCCGTCACTTCGGTTGCTTTCAGCCCCGACGGCCATTATCTGGCGGTCGGCGATGGCGACTTCGTCAGCCTTTGGGCGCCCTACCGGAAATAGCGGCCCGAGAATCGAATCTGTGCATCTCGAGCGAGGGCGAAGACAATCCTTCTACCCGAGGCTCGCCTAGCCGGAAACAGGAACTGAGATAATTACTAGGCTTACCTCAACCCTTGGAGACTCTCATGTCCATTCGCCCTGTGAAGCGCCTCATCCAGTCGAAGCCGACCCTGGAAGGTGCGGGCGTGCACCTGCGCCGCGCCTTTGGCTTCGGCAACACTTCCGACTTCGACCCGTTCCTGCTGCTCGACGACTTCCGCAATGACATTCCAGAGGATTACCTCGCCGGTTTCCCCTGGCATCCGCATCGCGGCATCGAGACCGTCACCTACGTTCTCGCGGGCACGGTTCAGCACGGCGACAGCATGGGCAACAGCGGCTCCATCGCCGCCGGCGATGTGCAGTGGATGACCGCGGGCAGCGGCATCATCCATCAAGAAATGCCTCAGGGCGATCCCACTGGCCGCATGCATGGCTTTCAGCTCTGGGCCAATCTTCCCTCGTCGCTTAAAATGACGCCGCCCCGTTATCAGGAAGTGAAGGCCGTGGACATCCCCGTCGTCACCGATGATGACGGCACTCATGTGCGCGTTGTCTGCGGAAGTTTCTGGGGAAAGCGGGGCCCGGTGGATGGCATCGCCGCCGACCCCATCTACATCGATGTGTCGATCCCACCGGGCAAGCGCAAGACGCTCCCGGTCGAGACCTCGCGCCACACCTTCGCCTACGTTTTCGCCGGCTCAGGAAAATTCTGCAACGCATCGGCCCCACTCGCGGTGCCCACCGAAAGTGTCGGCTGGTTCGACACGGCTCCTCCTGCGGCGGCGGAGAACCGCTCCCTTGTGCTCTTCGATCAGGGCGACGAGGTTGCGGTGCAAGCCGGCGGCGATGGCATACGATTCCTGCTGGTCTCAGGCAAGCCATTACAAGAGCCCGTCGCCTGGTACGGGCCCATCGTCATGAACACCCAGGAGCAATTGCAGAAGGCATTTGAGGAACTCCGGGAGGGCACTTTCCTGCAGCGATAACCGGTGTCGGATAGTGGCGGCCTCACATTCAAGAGCCAACTGGGTTGTGGGTATTAAGCGGATGTGGCGCGGACAAGTGGCGCAGACTGAGAGAACGCTGCACGATTGCACCATTTCCGGTGCAACCGGCTAAAACCTGTCAAGCCCCCAACCGGGCTGGATTCCCTCTACTCGCTTGAATCCATGAGGAAAATAAAGGCGCGAGCCGTGTCTCACTCTCCCGGTGGGATTTGCTATTCTGAAAGTAGAGATAAGAAATAGGCGTAGGCCATTCGGTCTGCGCCTTTTTATTGATGCGCAAGCGGGGTGACGGCGGCGCTATTTGCGCTGGATTGATTGAATGTAAGTGGCAAGATTGTCCACGCGTACGTTGCCCAGGTCCTGATCGGAGTCAATCTGGTGGAAGACCGGGCCCCAGACGGGCATCTCGCGGGAACCATGCGCGACCGGACTCTCTGTGCCTTCGATGATGTTGCGGATGCGGACGCGGGGAAACTCGCCTCCGGCACGCCTGGTGATCTGCGTGAGATCGGGCACTTTGGACCGGAGTGCGGAGGCGGCCGGACCTTGCCCTTTTCCGTCAACGCCGTGGCAACTGGCGCAGTAGTCACGGAAAATGGCAGCGCCGTCCACGCCGTGCACGCGCGGGTATGGCTTCTCCTGGGCCACCGAGCGTGGCGTCAGGCACCAGAGAGCCACTATTCCGGCTGCGATGAGGTACACGTACAGGCTGAACGACCGGGGAGGAACCGAGGCAGAAGGATTGCTCACGGGGACATATTATCGCGAAGCGCTGAGAAATGGCAGGGGAGCGACACCCCTTCGCCGCCGACGAGAGAGCTACAGCATTCGCCTCCCGTGGATTACGGCTGAAATCAGCGCTTTGTCCGGTTCAACGATGTAGATGATTCGGTAGCTGTACGCAAACAGCTCACGGATGCTCTCGTCATCGAACTCCGGCACCTTGCGCCCGGCCATTGGAAAGCCAGCGCGGGACTTGGTGAGCGAGACAATCCTCCTGACGATGGAACTGGCGTAGGCGGAGGAATCGGTGGCGATGTTGGCGGCAATTGCTTCGACGTCGGCGAGGGCGCGGGGCGACCACAGGAACTGCCGAGCTATGCTCGGCCTGGACCGGTGAGGCGCCCGTCCCCACACGAGCAGTCAAGTTCGCTCGATCCCCAATTCTTTGGCCAGCGCCTGCCACTTGCTGTCCACCAGGGCTTTGGTTTTCGCGTCCATGACAATTTCATCCGGCCAGGGACGGGTGAAGCCTTCGCTGGGCCATTTGCGGGTGGCGTCGATGCCCATCTTTGATCCGAAATTCGGAAGCCTCGACGCATGATCTAGTGAATCGACCGGACCGAGGGTGAACTGGATGTCGCGCTCAGGATCGATGTGGTTGAGCACTTTGAGCGTGACCTCGGCGATGTCCTGCACGTTGACGTCTTCGTCCACCACGATGACGCACTTGGTGAACATGGCCTGGCCGAGCGACCAGATGGCGTTCATCACCTTGCGGGCTTGTCCTGGGTACGATTTTCGGATCGACACGATCATCAGGTTGTGGAACACGCCCTCGATGGGCAGGTTGATGTCGACCAGCTCGGGGATGTTGAGCTTCATCAGCGGGAGAAAAATGCGCTCGACCGCCTTCCCCATGTAGGCGTCCTCTTGCGGAGGCTTGCCCACGATGGTGGTCGAGTAGATCGGATCTTTGCGGTGCGTGATGCAGCTGATGTGGAAGACGGGATAGAGATCTTCCAGCGAATAAAAGCCAGTGTGGTCGCCGAAGGGGCCCTCGCTGCGGAGTTCGTCCAGATGCACATGGCCTTCGAGAATAATCTCCGCGTTGGCGGGAACTTCGAGGTCCACGGTTTCACACTTCACCAGTTCGACCGGCTTCTGGCGGAGAAACCCGGCGATGAGATATTCCTCGACCTCGGGCGGAGCGGGCACGATGGCGGCGAAGGTGAGGGCAGGATCGGTGCCGATGGCGACGGCGACTTCCATCTTGCCGCTCGGCTGATTTCCTTCCACCAGGACTGAGCCGCCGGAAGTTCGGGCCATGATGTCGACGGCCACTGCCGGGTTTGGCCCGAGATCCCCACCCCTCCCAAAACCAGGGAAGGATGGGGCACCCGCTGAAAAAGCCGCTCGGCGCAGGGCCTCGCGGTAGTGCTCGGCGCCGATCTTCTGACGCTGCCAATGCATTCCTGTGGTGCGCTCATCGTAAACCTGCATGCGGTAACAGCCCACGTTGCGCTTGCCGCTCTTTGGATCGCGGGTGATCACACAGGGCAGCGTAATGAAGCGGCCGGCATCTTTGGGCCAGCACTGCAGGATGGGAAATTCGTCCAGCGAAAAGTTGTCTTTATCCTTGTCCTTGCGGATGACTTCTTTACATGGGCCGGTGGAGACGGTTTTGGGGAAAAAGTTCGCCATTTCTCCCAGCATGGGCAGCATTTTTACTTTGTCCAGAAAGCCCTGCGGCGATTTGACGTCCATGAACGCGCGGATGCGCTCGGCAACTTTGTCGAGAGAGTCGACCTCGAGGGCGAGGTTCATACGGCGGGCGGAGCCGAATTGGTTGATCAGGACTTGCGCGCCGGGATGGCCCTTGATGTTCTGAAACAGGAGAGCGGGGCCGCCAGGGTGTGTGGCGCGGGCGCCCTCGCCCGCGGGCTGGCGAGCTTCGCTCGTCTTGGCCGGGTCAGAGACCCGGCCCCACACAGACTGTGCCGATGCCGGCATCTTGCTCACGCGATCGGTGATCTCCGCGATTTCCAGGATGGGGTCGACTTCGGTTTGAATTCGCCTTAGTTCTCCGGCGCGCTCCAGAGCCGCGATCCAGTCACGCAGGTCGTTGTAGGCCAAGAGTTCCTCTTTCGTCGCGATCGATTATAGCGAAGCGCCGCCGCAAGGATGCGAGGTTGGTTAGCAGAAAAGGAGAAATCGATGGCCGAGAATAAGGTTGTGAGCGAGGTTGTGTCTCCGCTGTCCGTCGTGAATGAGCTGACGGCGCCGAACGGGCTGGAGCAGATTGTGGCTGCATTCGGCGACATCTACAACTATATCCGCGCGGACGGAAGTCTCGATCCAAGGTGGCAGGGGGACTGTCTGGCCCGAATTGTTCTGCCTTTTTCGCTGCAACTCTCCTGGGACCTGACAACCAGCGTGAGCCAGATGACCTGCCATAAGCGGCTGATCGAGGTGTTCGCAGGCGTGTTGCGGCGAATTCAGGCAGGTGGCCTGGAAGGAATGATCAAGACCTTCGGCGGCTGTTTTTCCTTCCGGCCGCAGAGAACAGGCAGCAAGCTCTCGACCCACGCCTGGGGGATTGCGATTGATCTAAACCCGGCGACCAACGCGCAAGGATCTGCCGGCGACATGGATGCAGGCGTCATTCAAATATTTCACGATGCCGGTTTTTCCTGGGGAGGCGAGTGGAATGGGGCGCGGAAAGATCCGATGCATTTTCAGTTTTGCTCGGGATATTAAGGGCTGTGGAGGAGGCTACTGCGAGAGTGGCAGCACTATCGTTTCTCCGTTGAGCACGTATTCGATTTGATAAGCATCCTTCTTCTTCCGGGACGAGAGCGGGAAGTACAAGTAGCCCGAGACCGGCGCGGCGGTGCTGCCCTCGGGCAGTCCTTTCTCGGTGAGCTCAAGTTCCATGACGCTGGCGTCAGCGGCGCTGGCGCCCGGCGCACTTCCAGGGCCACCAATTCCAACACCGACGCCGAGGTCTGTGACCGTCCCGCGTTGGGTTACTTCCCTGCCGGTCATAGGATCGGTGCCGCGACCGACCGTATAGCCAATCGCTCCCTGCGGCGATACGGTGACATCACGTTCAGCGTTCGCGTCCTTCTGCAAGACGGCAGCAATCAGTTTCGGACTGTTAGCCTTGACTGCGGTTTTCGTGCCGGCGACGCGAAGCGAGAAGCTGTCACGTTGTAGGTCGAGGGTCTGACCGGCCTGCGGGTAAACGGCAACTTCCACCACCAAGCAGCAGCGCTTGAGATCCGAAGCAAAGACATGATGGACCTGTTCCGAAGTCAGCAACTCCGCCCCGATGTCAACCGTCTTGCCTTGGGCACGCGCCGGATAGTGGGAAACGGAGGACCGGGGCACGGTTCCGCCGGGAGCTGCGAAGGCGAGCGGGGCTGCGAATCCAACGATGGCCGCGATCGAGAGTGGTCGCGCGCGCGATTTCACGGCTGGGTCACCTCGCCGGCCGCGGAAGCTTGCGCGACCAGCTTGGCTGTAACCTTCAGTGACTTTCCGGTCAGGACGTAGATCCGCTGGTGAAAG
>Ga0209415_10006518_pt1 | contig 20705 bp, 15 predicted proteins | sample PeaSoiSIISIP2007_FD_187696 | JGI IMG/M metagenome (GOLD analysis project Ga0209415, IMG submission 187696) | Peat soil microbial communities from Weissenstadt, Germany - SII-SIP-2007 (SPAdes) (version 2) | ecosystem: Environmental > Terrestrial > Soil > Wetlands > Peat | place: Germany...
CAAAGATTAAAGGAGGTCTTCATGAAGCCGGAGATCGGTAGCCGCCGTTTTCAAGAAACGTCAGCTCATCCCGCAGAACCTGAATTCTATCCTTTGGAGCCCCATGTACAGTCTCGACAAAAGTGTATCTCCCCGCCCTGCGCCGAGTGAGGTAAGACCGTTAATGATGAGTCTTTTCGCTTTCCTGTTTGGCTCCCGTGAGGCAGTAGCGAATCTTCTCCAGCAAATTCGGAAAGAGGTACTGCTTGGGAAGCCAGAGGGTTACGTGCTCGCACTCTACCGGCTCGAACCCAGTCATAACGATGACCGGAAATTGCGGGCTGCGGTTGCGCACGGCGCGAGCCAGTTCGAGACCACTCATGCCCGGCATCTGGAAGGCCGTGACCAGCAGGTCGAATTCCTCCTCTTCGAACGCCCTCAGCGCTTCGGCTGCGCTCAAGGCAGGAACGGCTCTGTACCCTTCCGTACGCAATATGTCACACGCCAGGCGACAGAGCATTTCATTGTCATCGACGACCAGAATGTTTTTCATGGCGTGCTCCCCACAGCCGCAGCAGATTCCTCGCTGACCGTGGCTGCGATTTTTGCAAAAGTCAGACCACCGTCGGATTTGATGCCGATCGAAACGCAGTCGCCGCCCTTGACCTGGCCGGTGGCAACCAGGTTCGCCAACCCGTAAACAATGTTTTTCTCAATCACGCGCTTCAAATGCCGCGCCCCGTACTTGGGATCTGTGCCTTCCCGCAGCAGCCATTGCTTGATCTCCGGGGTGCAGAGGAATGTGAAATGACTCTGGCCGACGGCGCCCGCAATGCGCCGCTGCACTTTCGCTAATTCCAACTCAAGAATGTGCTCAAGTTGGTCCGGGCGAAGCGTATTGAAAACGACAACCTTGTCCAACCGGTTCATGAACTCAGGCGAGAACTTTTTGCGCGCCGCCTCGGTTGCAGTACGCTTGATTTTGTCGTCGAGGTGCGCGTCCTCGATAGGCGCCTGTATGGCGAAACCGAGACCGCCCTCGGCGAGTCGACTCATTTCTGATGCCCCTAGGTTTGAGGTCAGGAAAATGAGGCACTGGGAAAGGTCCACGTGCGTGTTGTCGCCGAGCGTCAGACTGGCCTTGTCCAGGATTCCGAGCATGAGCTGCCAGAGCGACTCCGAGGCCTTCTCGACTTCATCGAACAGCAGAAGCGTGAGTTTGAGTTTCTCCGTGTGCCATCGGGTTAAGGCCTCCTGGGTGAGTATCGGCTGCGTATGCATGTGTCCGATATAGCCCGGTGGAGAGCCGATCAATTTGGCGATTTCGTGATGTTCCTGAAACTCTGCGCAGTCCACTTTGATGAAGGCGTGGGGATTTCCAAAGAGCGCTTCAGCGAGCACCTCAATCACATAAGTCTTGCCGGATCCGGTCGGCCCGAGAAACAGCAGGTTTCCTACCGGCCGGTCCGGCGGAGACATGCCCACAAGAAATATCTGGTAGAGCTCAAGGACCGCGTCCAAAGCCGCGTCCTGCCCCACGATTCTAGAGCGCAAGAACGCCTCGATTTCCCTGGTGGCCTCTCCGTGAAGTGTCGCGTCGAGTGGCTGGACCGTTGTTTCTTCGATGAAGGTGGAATTATCCGGACTGGGCGCGCTGGACATACCAAACCCCTTGTTCTGCGCTACTTGATTGTTGCATCTTTCACCGCAAGAAACCGTGACGGTGAGCACGGAGCGCGGTGATGGCGGAGCAGTCTGCAATCGCGCCGAGGAGTGCGTGATCTACATCACTGCCAGGTTCAGGCAATAGGGTGTAAATAAAGAATTAGACCGGGCGTCTTCCGAAAAGTCAGCGCTCCACCTCTGCGGTCCAAGCAGGCGCCAGCGCGGAAGACGCCCGGTAACACTCTTCAGTACCTTCTGCAGCAAGAAAGCTGCGATGTCCTGCATAGGCGTCAATATCGGCGCACAGCTCCGGGTAGCATTGATCAACTGCAACAGGAGTGGCAAAGATTCACGGCTGGGGCTAGCACACTCGACGAGTTCAACTCAGGGCTGCCTGGCCTGGTGGAGCACTTGACGGTGTTGCCACGGATGGAAGATCCTATGAACTGCCCGCGAGTCGTTATAACGGGAGACTTCTTCACCCGTTTCAGCCCGTTCTTCATGGACGGCGTCCGTGACCTCTACGCGGCACGCGGAATCATCCTGAAACCCGTCGATCTAACTGACCTCTTTCTTTATGTTGCCTATGATGGAATGCGGCAAACGGCTAACGACTGGGGCATGAGGCCGGGAGGCCTCGCCTTAGCCAAGGCTTGCACCAGGGTATTCGATCCCGATGGACAACAGTATCTGCAACAGTGGTGGACTTATCAGTCGGGACGAAAAACCGAGGAATATTATCGGGGTCTGTTCGCCGAGAGCGGACTGCTGGCCCCCACACCAAACGATGTTGCTGCCCTGTTTGAGAAGAGCTCAGAACACATTTCCCCTAGTATCTTCGGGGAAATCACGCCTACAGTGGGCAAGGGCCTGGATGCGGAACACGAAGGATACGACGGCGTCGTCCTGATCGGCCCATTCAACTGCCTTCCATTTCGGATCTCAGAAGCGATCCTGAAGCCGCTTAGCCTTCAACAAGGCATGCCCCTCCTCACCTACGAAACCGACGGCTGCGCCGTAGCACCTGCTGTGCTCAGACAGGTAGACGTGCACATCCAGCAGGTTTTGGAGCACTTCGCCAGAACCCGCGAGTCATCGACAGACCTGAGTGGAAGGGCCAGGGAGTTGTTCAAGTCTGCACTTAACAGCTTCCATTAGCCGTAGCTCGAAATTGATCTCTGCAGTCTCGCGGTGGTCGGTGCCGATTTCGAGACCATCGCCGCTCTATCCGATTCGGTAGCGAACAGAATCGATGGACAGACTCGGTTTCCACGCAGCCCATGATCCCAGCCCATGATTGCTCTTCGTAAGTAGTTGACTCAGCATGTGACAATTCGGCCAACTGCAAACTTCTTGCCAGTAGTCGGCGACCACAGCAGCCGGACTGCTCAGCCAATCGCGGGATCTGCGAGGCGCTTACCCGCACAGCAAGGTGTGTCCGTTGTCACTGACACGGGGTCTTCATTCGTGTCCAACTAATTATGCGTCGCCTCCTCGAAGAGCATTTCAGCCAGACTAAGACGCACACCCCCCCTGAGGCGAAGCACCTAACTCAACACCATCGTGGTGCCATGCATGCCAGCGAATCCGTGCGCTCCATCTTGGGACCCGATGTCGCGCAAGTCAATGAAAGAATTTGGTACGCAAATATACGCCGCGGTTCGATCCGGCAAACTCAAAGAACCTTTCAATGCCGCGATGGTGAAGAAGGTTTGTCCGGGCTGGTCGGACAGGACGTATCACACATTTTTGTCGAAACACGCAGTGGGGAATGCCGATGACAATACTCCATTGTTCGTGCGCGAAGGGCGGGGCTTCTATCTTTTAAATGTGGGTACGCCAAAGGAAGAAGTCCGGTTCTTTGGGCTCAACTGAATCAAAACCGCGCCGCTCCGGAAAACAATCGCTGGGGCGAAGGCCCATGACGCCTGTTGCAACATCGCGTCTCTGACAATGTCGGCCCGTGTCAAGCACTTTTCGAGCGCACTACTGCATGCACTCAAAGGCAACACCATCAACGAGAGCGAAATGGCAGCTCTTCCCAACCGTGGGCTTGCTCGTAATCGTTTTCCAGGTCAGGAACTCAGTCCGACCCATGCATCTCTTCGGTCAGAGAGTAAGAATGAATCCTGGAAGACTTCGATTTGTTTGCCACCCGTTCGGCAACCGACATCGAGCTTGACCGGGAAGGTAGCCTTGGCCCAGGTTCCGTTCTAATCTGCCGCAGCCCCATAGTCAACGTTGCGGCCACCGTAGCGTCGCACACGGATGTTGGCCTGCTCAGCGTGAGCGAAGAAGCCCTCCAGCACGCACAGACGCGAACAATATTCGCCAATCATGGCGGAGGCCTCGTCAGTGAGCACTTTCTGGTAGGTGCAGGTCTTGATGAACTTGCCCACCCAGAGGCCACCTGTATAACGCGCCGCCTTGCCCGTTGGCAGAGTGTGGTTCGTGCCAATCACTTTGTCGCCGTACGCCACATTCGTGCGCGGACCCAGGAACAACGCGCCATAGTTCTTCATATTCTTGAGGAAGTAGTCCGGATCACAGGTCATCACCTGGACGTGTTCCGAGGCAATGCGGTCGGCTTCCTGCACCATTTCCTCGTCAGAGTCACAAACGATCACCTCGCCGTAGTCGCGCCAGGAAATCGACGCGAGCTCCGCAGTAGGCAGGATTGAGAGCAAGCGCTCCACCTCAGCCATGGTTGTGCGCGCAAGTTTCTCGGACGTAGTGAGGAAAATGGCCGGCGTGTTGACTCCATGCTCGGCCTGGCCCAGGAGGTCGGTGGCACAGATTTCAGCGTCAACTGTGTCATCCGCGATGACGAGAGTTTCGGTCGGGCCGGCAATCAGATCAATACCAACGCGCCCGAAAAGTTGCCGCTTGGCCTCGGCCACGTAGGCGTTGCCCGGGCCCACGATCATGGAGACGGGAGCGATGCTCTTGGTGCCAATTGCCATCGCCGCGATTGCTTGAACGCCACCCATGCAGTAAATCTCATCCGCTCCGCCCAAGTGCATGGCGGCGACTACTGCCGGATTGGGCTTGCCATGGTAAGGAGGCGACGCCGAGATCACACGCTGCACGCCTGCAACCTTTGCCGTCACCACGCTCATGTGGGCGGAGGCGACCAACGGATATTTGCCGCCCGGCACGTAGCATCCGACTGAGTCAACCGGCATGTTCTTATGGCCGAGAATGACTCCCGGCAGGGTCTCGACTTCAACGTCCTTTATCGAGGCCCGCTGCGCCTGGGCGAAGTTGCGCACTTGCGCTTGCGCGAACTTGATGTCGTCGATGTTCCTCTGGGACAACTGTGTCAAACAGCCTTCGATCTCCTGCGGTGACAGTCGAAACGCAGGCGGGCTCCACTTGTCAAACTTCTCTGAGATTTCGCGAAGAGCCGTTTCGCCTCGGCTCTCTATGTCCTCGATAATGCCGGTGACAATGTCGCGGACCTTCTTCGCCTCGGCGGTAGTCTGCTCAAGCGTCCGCCCGGTTTTCAGATGGCGTGCCATTGTGCCCTCCTTTTTCAATCCTTGGATCGGTCACGTGAGGCTAACCCGTAGCCGAAACCGGTTCGGTGAGTTCCACATCTGTGGTGGACCAGCGATGCTGTTCGGCTGCATAACCTGCTTTGTAATCCGCTTTGACTGCGTCCGAAGCGGTTGGGAGTATCGGGAAGTCCCACCAGCCGACAACTTCCGCCGCCGCGACGGAGACATCTCTGGTAATCGGTATCTCCACCAGGGCAGGTGCGTTCGAGTCCAGAGCTCGCTTGATGGTCGAGCCAATATCTCCTGCCGCTTGCACTTTGGTTGCAACCTCGAAGCCGAAAGATTTTGCCAGCGCCACGAAGTCGACTGAGTACGGCCGCCCGTCGCCGTTGTGATGATTGAACTCCGATCCGATTTGCCGCCCCATGAGATAGTTCTGGCCATCGCGGATCGAGATATATCCCGAGTTGTTGAGAATCAGGAACACGACCGCAATGTTGTACATTGCGCAGACGGCGAGCTCCTGAACAGACATCATGAAGTCGCCATCGCCAATGATGCAAACGACCGGCGCATCCGGCTTGGCAAGTTTGGCCCCGATAGCAGCGGGAAGCGCAAAGCCCATCGAAGAGAACGAGCCGGAAGTAATATGCGTCCGCGGCTCGTAAACTGGGAAGGCCTGCTTGGTTGTGCTCTGCGGATGACCCGATCCCACAGTCACGATGCCATCGCGGGGCAGCACCTTACGCAGCTCGCGCAGCGTGCGCAGCATCGTCGTTGGCATACCGTTGTAGGATCGGCGGCGCTCGAGTCGTTCCTCCCACTCCTTCTTCAATCCCTCCACACCGTTCAGGTAAGAAGCCCTGGCTTCACGAGCTTTGCGGGCCTGCTCCTCCGAGATGCCAGCGAGAATATCGGCGAGCACGAGTTTGCAGTCAGCAGCAATGCCGACCTCGGCCGGATAGTTCTTGCCGATCTCGCGTGGATCGATGTCGACCTGAATCAGCTTTGCATCCGGGATCGAAAACGTGACACCCTTTCGGTAAGACGAAGCCGACCAATCGGTGAAGCGGCAGCCGAGTGACATCAGAACATCGGCGTTCGCGGCGGTCTTGTTGCCGGGCAGCGATCCGGGCCAGCCCGCGGTACCAGCGCACATAGGATTGTCCTCAGCAATTGCGCCCTTCCCGTTCCAGGTGAAGACCACAGGAATGCCGAGCTTCTCGACCAGTATGGTCAGTTCCGGAGTCGCATTCGCACTGATCGCTCCGCCGCCGACCACGATGCAGGGACGTTTGGCCGCGAGGAGAAGATTGATCGCGGCCTCGATCGCCTGGGCATCCGCCCGCGGCCTCCCGATCGGCAGGCGTGTGGCGAGTTCGGCAACATCGACGTCTGTGGTCTCGACCTGCACGTCCAGCGGCAGCTCCATGTGCACAGGGCCAGGGCGGCCGGTCAGCATCGCATTCCAGGCGCGATGCAAAACGAACGGCACCTCATCGGCACGAATTACATCGAAGCTACGCTTGGTGACCGGCGCCACGATGTGTGGAAAGTCCGGCGAGGCGAAGCGGTCGAGTTCTTGCATCACACCATGGCCACGCATGTGAGTGGCGGCGCTGCCAGTAATAAGGAGCAGCGCGGTCGAATCGCAGTGGGCAGTCGCCAACCCAATAATGGTGTTCGTCGCCCCAGGCCCGATCGAGGTACAAGCGGCGATCGGCTGGCCCGTGACGCGGTAGTGCGCGTCGGCAATATGGACGGCGCTCTGCTCATGCATTACCTGGATGAAGGGCAGCTTAGACACGGGATCGTTGAATGCATCGATCAGGCTCCAATTGCCGTGTCCCGGAAGCCCGGTAACATACGGAACGCCGTACGCCTTGAGTGCCTTTCCGATCAGCTGGCCGACCGTGAGCTTCATAAACAACCTCCTGGCATCTCTCTTTGCCGCCCAATTCTACTCTCGGGCGGAGCAGGGAGCGAACGCACTTTGCCGAATGAGAGCTACACCGTGGTTGTATAATCCTGCTCACCTTTGCAGCCGGAGCCGAACATGGATCGCCGCGTGTTTCTGTCGCACTTGGGCCAGATGGTCGTCTTGGCCCGGTTCGCTCCGAGGATGTTCGCCGACACCAATATGCCCGAATACAATCAACGTCGTTCGCTGTCCTTTTCCAATGATTGGATCGAGAGCATCCTGGTGAATGCAGCCCACGAAATGCCCGTAGAGGACGCGATCGTCGTGAACCTGTCTACCACTGCCTTGCACTACCGGTCCGGAACTGACCATGGAACTATCCTCCCTTGGAAGTCAGCATTGCTCCGGCAGTGCACAGTGGAGAGCGGCGAAGTCGCTGCGTTACTTCATGTCCGCCAGCGTATCAATCTTGGCGGAGTGGCGCTGGGCTGGAACTGGTACGGCAAGAGCAATCCCCGGTTTTCTCGTACCACCCCTCTATACATTTCAACTCAGGACGACATCGGAGATGTGCAGCTCGATCCAATATTGGCCTTTACCCATGAGCCGTCAGTTTCGCCTTCCCCGCGACGCTATCGGCTCAAGCTGAATCTCTGGTATACGCCGGAACAGACGGATTGCGGAATTCATACCGGGCACAAGTTTCTTGAAGTCCATACCCAAGTCCTGGGCACGGGTCACATGCAGAAGTTCCGGGAGAACAACGCCGAGACGCTGTACGAAGACGTTACGATGCCTCCGGGATATACGCATGACCCATTCTTCGCCGTGGAAAACGACCGTAGCTTCAGCTATCCGTGGCACCGCTATTACGCAGACACTGATTGCATTTGGATGGCGGTTGAATTGCACCCGCAGTGACTGCCCCTGGTACTCGCTTCGTTGATTGCTGCTTACGCCGCCTTCTCGTCCACACTCATCCACCCACGCGAGCGGAAGATCGCTCAATCGCATGCAGGATTCTTTGCACCTCTAGCGCATCTTCAAAGTTTGCATAGAACGGCTCTTGCTGAAGTATGGAGTTAAGAAAGCCTCCAAGGGTAGCGATGAATGGATGCGCGTATCCCAGAACATGGCCTGGCTTCCAGAAGTTTTTCCCATATGGATGGTCTAGCTCCGTGACGGCTACGCTGCGCTTGCCTTGCAACGCTCGTCGTCGCTCTCCGCCGCGATAATCCTGCTCGATCTAAAGTGCGTTGGTCGACCATTGCAAGTTTCATTGCAAGTTCGGACCCACCTGAGAGCGCTTCTGCCCACCTGAGAGCCTCGAGCATGATCCTAGACTGTTGAAACATGAACGCCCAGCCCAGCCTGCTGGTGAATCAGGTCCGCTATCCAAATCACTGGATCGCCTTCAAGACGGTCGGAACCGCCTCCAACCGCGACGGCATCGGCGCGCGGATCACGGTCCGCGCAGGCAAACGAATCCTGGTCGACGAAGTCCGCAGCGGATCGAGTTACATCTCCAACAACGACATGCGCGTCCACTTCGGGCTAGGCGCCTCTACCAAGGTTGATTCGATGGCGGTCCGCTGGCCAAGCGGGCGGCTGGAAACTTTCGACGATCTGTCAGTCGATACAATCCATACCTTGAAAGAGGGCGCTGGGACAGGATCTGACACGAAGAAACAATAATGAGTAGGGCAAGCTGGCACAGGCTTTCCTTATACACAAAACGCGGGTGTCCTTCTCGCGTTCTTTGCGAGAGGGCGGGGCTCTCAGAAGCTGACCGTGACCGCAAGACTCGTGGACTCTGTGTTTCAAGGCGCGGGTGGCCCACTCAAGCCGCACGTTGGCTTGAGTGGGGATGTTCGGCCGGGTGAACCAGCTACGTTCCCCCACTTGTCGCGCAACCAACTGAGGCCCGCGCCGACTTCACATCCGTCCGCGAGAAGTCTTACGAACCAGCGGACAGACGGACGTTCCCCAATTTGTGAGACCAGGCAGACCGTTCTTGAGCAAGAAACTAGGGAACGTCCCCTCTGCCATGGGGTTGCGGGTCTTTCGGAAGGAAGTCTCGGCAACCCAGGCGCAGTCGTCATTGAACGATTTTGAGAAGGATTTGCGTGCCGGGTCTTCCAACTCAGAGCGTTAACGGAGCAGATTTTTGAACAGGCGCACCAGCTATCGCGCCAAGCGACTCCGAAGCTCGGCACCCGAACGGCAGATGTGGTGCACTTAGCAACGGCGCTCGGATTGTCCGCGGATTACCTCTACAGCTTTGAGCAGCAGCAGCGGAAGCTTGCCCGGGCCGTCCGCCTCAAGCTGAATTAAGAGAATTGAGACCAATCGCGCAGGCCCACCTTTCGGATTGTTTCCCGTTTTGGCGTTAGACGGCAGCCGTTACTTGGACACTCGCGCCTGTACAATGCCCCTATGCGCCGTCGATTGCTGATCACTGGGTTACTGCTCGGATGCACTCTGAATGTCGTCGCTGGCAAGAATCATTCGTATCTCTTCGCCTGGTGCGGGGACGACGACAAGACGGCAAGCGATTTTCTCGCTGTCATTGATGCCGATCCGGCTTCGCCGGGTTATGGACAGGTCGTAGCGACTGCTCCCACTGGCGTTGCAGGATCTGTGCCGCATCACACCGAGGTGGAGATGCCCGTCGGCGGCCTGCTCATGGCTAACGGTTTCGAGGCCGGACGGACTTGGGTCTTCGATCTGCGAGACCCACTGCAACCCCACATCGTTGCGTCCTTCGGCGACCTTGACGGATACATGCATCCCCACACTTACTTCCGGTTGCCGAACGGTAACGTTTTGGCGACCTTCCAATATCGTGGAGGGCATGGGCCGAAGGCCGAAGGCGGCGGCCTGCTCGAGATCGACAATGGCGGGCGCGTGCTCCGCTCTGGCGGCGCCGAGGACGGGGCCCCTGCTGGCGAGTTGATTCGGCCGTACAGCCTCGAGCTGTTACCAGCGGTTGACCGGGTCGTCTCGACCAATACCGCGATGCACGACATGGACGGAAAGAGTCGCACTGTTCAGGTGTGGCAATTCTCCAGCCTGCGCGTGCTGCGGACGCTCACGCTCCCGCCGGGTCCGCGTGGCGACGAGCAGTACTATCCCGGTGAGCCGCGCCTGCTTGATGACGGCAAGAGTCTGCTGGTGCACACGTTTAATTGCGGGCTTTACTTGATGCGCGGCGTGGACAGCGAGAATCCGTCGCTTCGCTTTGTTTACGGTTTTCCCGGCGGCGACTGCGGTGTGCCTCTGCGCATCGGGCACTGGTGGCTGGCAACTGTGCCGGAGACCCACAGCTTGACCGTGCTGGATATTTCTGACCCCGAGAAGCCGCGCGAAGTGAGCCGGGTTACGTTTGATGCTGGTCAGAAGCCCCACTGGGTCGCAGCCGATCTCACCGGCACGCGCATCGTTCTCAACTCGGATGAGAACGGTCCCGATCACCGCCTCTTCATCGTGAACTTCGATCCGCAAACCGGCTCCGCGAAGCTCGATGAAGCATTCCGCGACCGCGGCAGTGACCGCCCGGGCGTCAGCATGGATGGCAAGTCGTGGCCGCACGGATTTCACGGCAATGCCTACGCGCACGGAACCGTCTTTTCCAGATGAATTCGGTGTGCGCCAGTCGCTACCGTTGTTGCCGAGGGGAATTAGCCGAAAACTGGTTTTGTCGCCAATCCGGGAACTAAGGCCGCCAGCTAGCGCACCTGATCCGCTCAATGATCCTATAAAACATTGCCAAGCTGGGGTAATATGTATGCCTGATTTGCTATGGAGACCCTTGGGTCCAACCCGGTGGAGGCCGGCCGGGAATTGCCGCCTCCTCTACGTACCCGCCGCCTGCGGGTGCGGCAGAAGGTTCACACTCCTGCGTACGCCAGCCTGAATGGAAGTTCGAGTGGCCAGATCCTCGATCTCAGTGAAATCGTGGACATCAGCGAAGCGGGCATGGCCATTCAGACTTCATTTCCGCTGCAGGTTCAGCGCAGTGTGAATCTCTGCCTTGACCTGACAGCGACCCGGACTTGTATTCATACGTCTGGCGAAGTTGTGTGGTCCGACCGGTCGGGGCGTGTGGGGATCCGCTTTCCGCAGATGCCGGACGACTTGCTCCGCCAGCTCAAGGAATGGCTGTTCGTGAATGTGATGGTCGCGTGCGTCAATCACCGGGCCGATCTTTTATCGGGAAACTCGTCGACAATGCAGTTATCCGCAAGTTCGTTGCCAGCCAATTCGGTTCCTCAAATCGCACCGCAATCAGGGTACGAAAAGCCGACGGAGAACAGCGCTCTAGCCAACTGGATGCGCCAAGAATTGGAGCCTACGGCTCCAGCCGATTACACCTCCATCCTGACCGCACTGGCCGCGGTCAAGCGTGAGGTGGATTCGCTCGGCTCCGATCTCGAAGGAGCTTTGCACTTGCTGGCGCAGAGAGCGCAGACTTTCACGCGCGCGACCGGGGCGGCGATTGCTCTGACCGAAGGATCGAGTATGATTTGTCGTGCCAGCGCCGGAGACGATGCTCCTGGCCTGGGTGTGCGGTTTAGTGCTGGCTCAGGTTTTTCTGGCGAGTGCGTGCGCACCGGCCAGCTGCTCCGCTGCGAAGACTCCGAAACCGATCCGGTGGTCGATCGCGAGAGCTGCCGCCTGCTGGGAATTCGTTCCATGATCGCGGTACCGATTCGCTGGGGGGACGCAGTCATCGGGCTCCTGGAAGTGTTCTCGCCCGAGCCCTACGCTTTCAGCACCAACGACCCGCTCGCGCTGCAGCGGCTCGCGGGAATCGTTTCCACCGCAGTCCATCGCGCAGGTGTACCCGAGCCAGGTCTGGCCGATCACGATTTTGCAGAGAATAAATCCGCGGAGAATTTGTCCTCGGAGGGAAGTTCTGGAGAGCGTGCTTCCGCGAAGCCCGTCTCTGCTTCGGTCGCGGCCGTCAGCGTAGACGATGAATTTCCCGTCGAAACCTCGGCGGACTTGCCGCTTCCCCATTTTTCTCGTTCTCGGAAGATTCTTCTTTTTGCAGCCGCAGCAACGGTGATGTTCGCCGCATCCTGGCTGATTCCGGCGCGCGACTTCATTAACTTTACGAGAAGCACGTCCGCTTCGACAGCTCAACCGCCGGAAAAAGTTCTTGCCAGCCCGCCAGCGCCAACCACAGTTGCCAGCGGCGGCCTCGAGAGTATACGGAAACTGGCGGAGCAGGGCGACGCCACAGCCCAGTTTTCCGTGGGAGCACGCTATGCTACCGGCGAGGAGGTTCCTCAGGATTATTCCGAAGCAGTACGCTGGTTCTCGATGGCAGCCGAGCAAGGACACATCGCCGCTCAGGCAACTTTGGGCGCGTACTACTGGGTAGGACGCGGTGTTCCTGAGGACCTGGTCAAAGCGTATTTCTGGTCGGTTCTGGCGCAAGCTGGCGGAGACGAAGCCAGTAAGTACCGCGTTGCCCTCCTGGCTAGCCGGATGTCACGTGCGCAGATCGCGGCGGCCCAGCAGCAGGCCAATGAATGGATCAAAGAGCACCAGTCGCTCAGCCAGAACTCTACTACCGCTCGATGACAATCCAGTGTGGTCGAGCAACATGCGGTCTTCACGGGGCGATACTATGGTTTCGACAAACTTCGATGTGCCGGCACGAATCGAGACCGGGGCAGGGAGAGCTTAACTTTTGGGCCGGCCCGTTTGTTTCAGTCCCGCTTTTTTTCGCAGCTTTGCGTAAACCTCGGGCAGATTTTTCCTGAGCCATTTGTAACACTCCCGGCGCAGCAAGGTGTGTTTCCGGTTGTGCTGCCGACGTCGCTCCAGGTAGTTCTTCTCTTGGGCAGTGAGTCGTTTTTTCATCTGAGTTCTCTCTTTCTTTCAGAGATCAAATAGAGTAAACAAATTCATACGCCCCTCAGCCATCCGAACATTTTATTACCATTGATGCCGACCAGCTTGATGATACCCTGTTCAACGCATTTAGCGAATGCGGTGGAGAAAAATGCAAAAAAAGACTAGGCCACCTTACGGTCGATTCATCGACCATGCGAAAGCCGGGGCCACTCTACAGAAGACTGAACGCATGAAGAATATTCGCACGGCTTTGCTTCTCACATTCGCACTCGCAACAGCTTGGATCACGCCACCGGTTCGGGCGCAGGTCGCGCCTCCGCAGCCTGCGAGCAACATCGTCGTGCAACATGACGTGCCCATGAAGACGCGCGATGGCATCACGCTTTATTCCGACATTTACCGGCCTAATTCCGCCGACAAATGGCCTGTCATCCTTATGCGCACGCCTTACGACAAGAGTGTTAGCTGGGCGGTTAGGCCCGTCTACAAAATGGTTCCGCGTGGGTACGTGGTCATCATTCAGGATGTCCGCGGCCGCTACACTTCGGAAGGCGAATGGTATCCGTTCCGGCACGAGCAGGCGGATGGCTATGACGCGGTCGAATGGGCTGCCGCACTTCCCTTTTGCGATGGCAAAGTTGGAATGATGGGCGCCTCCTACGTGGGAGCGACCCAGATGCTTGCCGCCATTGCGCGGCCCCCGCATCTGACTGCGATCGCGCCCAACATGACGGCGAGCAACTATCACGACGGTTGGACTTACCAGAGCGGGGCCTTCGAGCAATGGTTCGATCAGAATTGGACGTCCCAGATTGCGCAGAATACGCTGGAGCGCCTGATCCACGAGAACGCGGATGCCCGGGTCGGCGTGCCTACGCTTCCGCTGGCCAACTATCCCATCTTCAATTTCGGTCAACTACCGGCCGACGCTCAGCTCACCGCCGCTATCGCGCCGTACTATCTCGACTGGCTGTCGCATCCTGATTACGACAACTACTGGAAGCAGTGGTCGATCGAGGAACATTTTTCGGACATCGCCATCCCCATGCTGCAGGTCGGCGGCTGGTATGACATCTTCAACGGCGGCACTTTGCGCAATTACATGGGCGCGAAAGCCCACGGTTCAACTGAGTCTGCGCGTACGCAGCAGCATTTGCTGATCGAAATCGGCGGGCATGCCGGCTTCGGCCGTCGCATTGGTGACGTTGAATTCGGCCTGCACGCTATCGAGAACGAATACACCGATGTAATCCTCGATTGGTACGATTTCCTATTCAAAGGCATCCCCAACGAATTCGCCACGGACAAGCCGGTCAAGCTCTTCGTGATGGGTGCCAACGAATACCGACAGGAAGACGATTGGCCGCCACCGCAAGCCCGGCCCACAAAATATTTCTTACACTCCGCCGGTAAGGCGAATTCGCTGCGCGGCGATGGCTCTCTCTCGACCTCCGCTCCCAAGTCCGAGCCTGCCGACGCCTACGTTTACAATCCCGCCAATCCTGCGCCCACGATTGGCGGCCCGCTGTGCTGCGATGCCGAGCGCATGGAACCCGGCCCGCGCGACCAGCGACCGGTTGAAAATCGGGAGGACGTGCTGATCTATTCCATGGGCCCGCTCGAACGGGATCTCGAAGTCACCGGCCCGGTTACTGCTACTCTCTTCGTCAAGTCGTCGGCGGTTGATACCGACTTCACCGCCAAGCTGGTGGATGCGGCGCCCGACGGATTCGCGCAAGATCTTACCGAAGGTATCCTTCGCATGCGCTATCGCACTTCCCCGGAGCATGCCGGATTGATGAATCCCGGCCAGATGTACGAAATCTCAGTCGACCTTTGGGCCACGGCCAATGTTTTCCTGAAAGGCCACGTGCTGCGCCTGGAAGTCTCCAGTAGCAATTTCCCGCGCTTCGACCGCAATTTAAACACCGGCGAAGAGATCAAATTCGCGCGGACGTTCGTCGCCGCGACCAACACGATTCTGCACGACGCACAACATCCTTCTGCGCTTGTGCTTCCGGTGATGCCGTCGAAATGATTCCAGGTGGAGCGGTTCTCGATGTAGCGTGAGAGCCCTCAGCGGCTTAAGCCGAAAGTTGTGGGACTCGTAAGGCGTGGCTAAACCGCTTGGGGAAAAACTTCGAAATCAGCGGCTGGGGCCTTGAAAGGGCGCGGCTTCAAGCCGTGCCCTTCCACGATTGATCAGGCGTGCAAAAGACGACCGGCCAGGTCGTGGAACCTGGCCGGCGAGTTTCAACCGTGTGTATCGCTTATCAACCGCGGCCGGCACCTGCGGCCATAGCGTAGTGGCCCTGACGCCCCGCGTTTTCGCGCAGGGATTGGAAATAGAGTCTGAAGGACCGCTGTACGAGAAACATCAGCGGCAGGATGAGCAGCGGAACATACCAATCGAATGCATGCGAGGCCAGCTTGGCCAAGCCTGCCACGCCAGCGGCCAGAAGGTAGTAAGGAAAAGTGAGTTGCAGGATCTTTTTCCAGATTCCAAACAGGCCCCCGGTTTCCGTGAAAGCGATAACCGCCGCGACCGGGATAGTGTTGACCAGCAAGTAGGCGAGCGCTCCCAACGCGAGGCCGAGTCCCAAATTTGGCGCTGTCGCCTGAAGGGTGAGCCATGCGGCTTCGGCGGCGATCAGGGTGACGCCCACGTTAAACATCATCTTGATCGGCTTCTGCTGACTGCTCTCAGACCAGAGGCATTGCGCGAACGTCGACGCACCGGTGATCAGAAGGGCCTGCGCCAAGCTGAGTTCGCTCAGAGCCAGGAGGATGAACGGCAGGTTCACCGACATGGATCCCGTCAGCCGTGGCAGGGAAACTTTAAGCCGGGCTGCGAAGAGAGCGACCAGCAAGGTCCCGATGAAGCGTCCGTAAGCCGGGTGTCCCCATGTCAGCGGCACCTGGAGGAGAATTCCAAGGCCGACGACAACCACGAACCCGACAAGTATTTTGGTCTTTGTCGAGAGACGTATCATGGTTAGTTTTCTCCGTCCTGGCCATCACTATAGGCCGCAGTGGCTGTCGAACTGCCCCAGACGATGCTGTTACCCCAGACCACGCTGAAACCTGTGTCCACGGTATTGCCCCAAACCACGGAGTTTCCCCAAACCACGGAGTTCGCATTGATAACCGAGCTGCCCCAGATGATTGAGGTGCCCCACACCACCGAGTTTCCCCAAACCACGGAAGTGCCCCATGTCACGGAATTGGTATCGACGATGGTCACAGTGTTGTTCGCAGAATTGTAGCTTGCGGTTGGAGACAGAGCCACGCCGTTGGCGACATCGGTGTTGGCCAACGCCGCATCGACGTCAAGATATCCTGCTCCGTAGGTGAAAAGGTCATATTCGTTGCTGTAGAGATTGTTGTAAACATCGTAAGAGTTGCAATAGACGCCAAACCCCTTCCATGCCGTCTTCATGATGCGAGCCTTCACCGTGTCCGGTGTCAGCGTGGGATCCTTTTGCAGCATGAGCGCAACAGCGCCACTCACTACGGGTGTGGCCATGCTCGTACCACTCAGCCGAAAATACTGGGTAGAGCAGGTACCAGTACAAGTTCCGGTCGGCGCGAGCTCGAGATTCGGGTTGGCCACGTCGAGCGTGCCGTTCTTGACAAGCAATGACCCAATGCGGTTGCCGGGAGCGACGACGTCCGGCTTAACTACGTGATCGAGCAAGGTTGGCCCCTTCGAGCTATAGCTTGCAATGGCATCGTCTACCCGTGTGGCGGTTCCCATTGTCCTGGTAGCGCCAACTGTGATCACCGCGGGATCGTTGCCCGGCGCGCCGATGGTGGCGAAACCGCGGGTTCCTATCGAATTGTCTCGTCCGTCGTTTCCGGCGGCGACCACGACCACGATGCCCGCGGCCCAGGCTTGTTCGACCGCCTGGCAGAGAGGATCCAGCGTGTAGCTTTCAAACACTGGCCGTCCCAGTGAAAGATTGATGACGCGGATGTTGTATTGAGCCTGAAGTTGGATGGCTCGCTGAATGGCGGCGATCACTTGGCTGTCGGTGCCGGCGCCGTTTTGATCAAGTACGCGAAGGTTGATGATATTGACATTCGGGGCCACCCCTACGATTTGTTGCGCGTAGCCGGTGCCTGTGCCAGAGGCCGTGCCACTCCCGCCCAGGATGCCGCTGACGTGAGTGCCGTGTCCGTAGGCGTCTACCGCGGATGTAACTCCCGGAATAAAGCTTTCGCTGTGGAGCACGCGGCTTCCACCTGCAGTGTGAAAGTCGACGTGATCGGCAATGCCGCTATCAATCACCGCGATCCCGACTCCGGTACCGTCAAGTCCGTACTGCTGGGCAGCTACGTCCGCTTCCACTGCCGATGCAAAGCTCTCGTAACTATTGCTCAGACTGACCGGGCGATCCGGCGACACGTACAGAACATCAGGATCTTGCTCCAATTTGGTCAGCGCCGAGACCGGAAGCGTGAAGGCCGCAGCCTTGATGCTGTGCAGTTTGGTCTTTACCACGGCGCCACGGGCAGTCATTCTCTTGTAGTGTGCGGCGGTGGGAGTGACTCTAAACTGCACGATCACGTTGACCATATTGTTGGTGCGGCGACGGTCGATGTCATTGGCAATCTTTCCAGCATGACGCTCCACGCTGAACGCGCGATCGAGGGACTGGGACGGCGACGCCGCAAAACTGGCGGTCGCGAAGAGAGCCGGAATCGCAAGACGCAGAAGCGCCTTGCGGATACCCTTCCATTTCTCGGTGTGTGGTCTTCGTGGCTTCATTGGCGGCTTGCTCCAATTCTCCCAGGGCGTGGCATTTCGTTAGCTGCCCCAAACGGCTGACGCTATGAACGAAATAGCGTGGTTGAAAATCCTATGGGGAATAACTTGGATCACTGCGTAGACCAGCACGGTTAGCAGCGCCGGCCCTCCGACTTGATTCCGTATTGACACTTGAACGCACCTCACAAAAGTGTTCTTCGGTAGGGTTAGGTGCAGGCCGAGTGCCAGGAGTCAAGCTCATTCAACCGCCTTAAAATCAATAAGTTAGATTATGTTCTGGAGCTGGTACGACTGGGACAGATTGGCCTCCCGCGTTTGGAGATAGGGTGTATGCGCATGAAAATAGGAGGGATGATGCGTTCCGCCCGCGGATGGGACAAGTTGTCCCAATCCTTTGCCTGTCTGGTCGAGACAATCGAGTCACGATCCCTACGATCGCGCCCTATTAATTTTGCCAGTCGTACTGCTTCATCTTGTCGGCTACAAATTGTGGGATCGCATCCGCAACCAATCGCAACCCAAGAGTGCACGATCCATGCTCCCGCATCTCTCTCATCAGTGGTGGATTCTTGTGAGTGCGGTCGAGTAACAATGTTGATTCAGATAAGGAGGAGTCGTCAATGAAAAGCTGCAGAGTTGTGCTGGCCATGTTCGGTACGTTGTGCGCCTTGGCATTCGCTACGGTAACTGCGCATTCGCAAGAGAAGGCCGCCCCTGGCGGGGTCCAGGTCCACATGGTAATAACGGATGAAGCGGTTCATGAAGACAGCGAGGCTCCATCGCTTCAGCCCGGAGACGTAAAGGCAAAACAGGGCAAGACTTTCCTCAACGTAACGCAATTGATACCGGCCCGCGGAGACAACGCGGCGCTGCAGCTGTTTATCCTGATTGACGATACGCTTGACTCTCGAATTGGAAACAACCTCAACGACATTCGCGATTTTATTAACGCACAGCCCGCATCAACAGTGATCGGCGTCGGCTATATGTCGAACGCAACCGTCAACATCGTCCAGAACTTCACTGCCGATCATGCTCTCGCCGCCAAGGCGGTACGTCTACCCCTGGGAACACTCGGGGCCATGAATAGTCCGTATTTATCGCTCATCAGCCTGGTCAAGAGCTGGCCGCAGCAGAAGGTCCGGCGCGAAGTCCTCATGGTGGCAGACGGAATCGACCGACTGCGTGGCGAAACGCCAACGGTTAACCGGTTGGGACCAAACTTCGGAACTGTTTATCACAGCATGCCGACGATGAGTCCCGACGTCAACTCGGCCAGTGAGATCTGCCAGCGCTACAACGTCCTTGTCTACTCGTTGTACGCCACGAGTGTCGGACGAGCCGCGCGAAGCTCATGGGATCAGCAGCTTGGTCTTTCTGGACTGTCTAAGCTGTCTGACGAGACCGGCGGGGACGTCTTCTCCCTCGGCATCTCAAATCTGGTCAGTTTCAAGCCTTACCTGGACCGTTTGCAGAGGTACTTTGACAATCAATACTACGCGGTGTTTCAGGCCATCCCGAAAAAGAAGCCTGGCCTCCAGCGCGTCAATTTCATGACCGAGGTGCCGAATGCCGAGATAGTAGCTGCGGACAATGTCTGGGTTCCTGCGGGAACGTAATACGTTTATTCCACGCGGTTGCATCCTCGAACTCAAGCCGTTTTTTCGAACGACTTGATGACTGACTCGGCGGCCAGGGCGATGAGATCGACCACGTCTTCGGGGCGCGAGACCAGGGAAGCGTGGCTGGCAGTTGCGCCGATGGATTCCGCACTGCCATGAGCAAGAAAATACCCAGCGCGAAATAGAGGCCCATCATCATAGTATCGCCCGTGTCCGAATGCGTCGGATTCGATAGACCACCGATGCTGCGCGTCACTTTATACCCTGCCTGGCACCTTGGAGGCGAAGCGGCGTTAGGAACAATGATGGCGAATGATGTACAAGAAGCAATCCTTCCAGACGCAGTCCCGTACCTTTGCTGTCAGCCAGAATGTAGTATCGGACATAGTCCGAAAGATTGTCGCCAGGCCGGTACTCGTGGAGATGCTTGCCTGCTCTTTCGATCGCGGCATTACCTTCGAGGTGGCACTGCATGCACACGGCATCGCGGCGCGCCGCTGGCAGTTTCGTGGGATTCACTATCGCGCCGCCGCCGTTCACGTGCGCCGCGCCTGGCCCGTGACAGCGTTCACAGCTTACGCCCGAATATGCAAACAGAGGAATATTGTAGCGATTTTCAGTGCCATCGATCGGCGGCTGGATTCCGCTGACGTGGCACTCCAGGCAACTTACTAGCGCCGGAAGGTTCAGAGGCATCTCGCGGGTTCCACCGTACGCGGGAGCCATGTCCCACATATGGCGGTCGGCATACCAGTTCACCGGAGATTCGAACACGAAGCCATCGACTGAGAACAGGTAGGTGCGGCCGCGCCGGCCTTGTCCAATGTAGTAGAGGAGTTGCCGCTTGCCGCTTACGCTGGGATCGCCCGGGCGCTCGAAGGCCAGCCACACCTTGCCATCCGCGGAGTAGATACGGTAGTTCACCCCCGATGGTTGGTGGTGGAGCTCGCCGACGATCAGGTTTTCCGTGGCAGGACCGCTGGCGTTCGCCATGGCAGTGCGTGTGTAGGACTCGTAGATTGAGGCGTGGCACTTCGCGCAAGCTTTGTTGCCCACATAGCCTGCAGCATCGGCTGTGGCGGGACCGCCGGAAGGCTGGCTCGCGGATATATCCAATATGCACGCCAAGATGACAATTACAAGCGCAGCGATCGGTCCCGTTAACGGGGATTTTCGTCTCATGTCCGCAGCAGCATCGCCGCCATCGACTGACCGTCAGACAGCGATCATTTCGAAACTGCACCGATGTAAACGGAAAACGGCTCCAGGGGCAAATGCGAAACTGAGCTCGCTTTCGATCCTGCTGCCATTGTGGTCAACAGAGTACGCGCGGTCTTTGCATCGAAGCCCTGGGGCGCGAGATCGAAGCTCACCTGCTG
>Ga0209415_10006520_pt1 | contig 20702 bp, 21 predicted proteins | sample PeaSoiSIISIP2007_FD_187696 | JGI IMG/M metagenome (GOLD analysis project Ga0209415, IMG submission 187696) | Peat soil microbial communities from Weissenstadt, Germany - SII-SIP-2007 (SPAdes) (version 2) | ecosystem: Environmental > Terrestrial > Soil > Wetlands > Peat | place: Germany...
GAGCGGCACCCAGACAAGCTGGAACATCGGCAGCACGATCATGAAGACCCCCTCGATGGGCCTCATCGGTCTTTCCCAGACCAGCACCTACTCGAACCCCAGCACGGCGTGGCCGGCGGCCTGCACGAGCGGCTGCACGCCCGACGGGGCCTTCACGTCGAGCGTCGTGACCGACGACGACAACGACGGCCACCCGGGGATCACCGCGAATCCGCTGAGCAACAGCACCTACACGCTGCCGCCCACGACGATCACGGCCTTCGCGATCCCCCCGCTGGCCGACAAGGTCTACATCGTGCTGCGCAACCAGATGTCTCTGACCGGCATGAGGATGACGAGCTGCACGGAGGGGACAGGCACCGCCACGGTCTCGCTCTTCGACAACCACGTGGTGGGTTGCCACGCGACCGCGACGAGCACCGACGGTGACATCACGTTCAGCGGGCCGGCCGGCACCTGCGACAGCTCGCAGGTGTCCTTCCTCGACCAGAACCGAACCGTCTATGGGCCGACCACGAGCAGCACCGCGTCGCCATCCAACCCGATCAAGGGCACGGCCAAGGTGCAGCAGCTCGCGACCGGAGCGACCTGCGCCGATGCGCGTGCGATCAACTAGAAGGCGCGAACCCAGGCGGGCGGCCGATTGAAGGGGAGGGGTCAGTCGGCCGCCAGTCCGCGAGGCCCAATGAGAGCGATCGGACGAGGCATCGTCGGGGCGGGAATCGTGGTGCTCGTGAACCTCGGCGCCCCCGACGCGGGCGCGGCGGGGTTCGCGAGCGCGAGGTTCGGCGGCGAGCTGGGCAACCCCGTCACGACGAACCCCACGGCGCTCTACTACAACCCTGCGGGCATCGCGTTCAGCCAGGGCGTCGACCTCTTCGGCGACGGCGATCTGGCGATCCGGCACGCGACCTGGACCCACACCGCTCCGACGCCCGGGCCGTCCGACCAGCCGAACGGTCAGCTGGGGAACAGCGGCACCGCTTCGCTGCTCAACGTCTTCGGCGGTCCGGCGGTCGGCGGGACGATCAAGCTCGGCGACCTCGCCCTCGGCGGCGGGCTCTTCGTTCCGTTCGGCGGGCGCGTGAGCTGGGACAAGAATAACCAGTTCGGTTCCACGTACCCCACCGGCCAGACGTGCTCGGCGAACGGGGCGTGCCCCTTCGCCGCCGACGGCGTGCAGCGGTGGCACATCATCAACGCCGCGCTGACGTTCATCTACTTCACCGCCGGCGCCGCCTACAAGCTCGGCCCCCTCGCCATCGGAGTCACCGGGAACTTCATCCAGTCGTCCGTCTCGTCGACCCAGTCCCACACGCTCAGCGGGCCCATCGATGCAACCGCGGAGGACCACGCGACCGTGAACGTCTCGGGGTTCAACGGCAGCTTCGGCGCCGGGGCGATGCTCGAGGCCATCCCCAACCGGCTGTGGTTCGGCGGCTCGTACCAGGCGCAGCCGGGACTCGGTCCGACGATGCTCAAGGGAACGCTGAACTACTCGTCGGCTCCGGCCCCTTACTACTCGAACACGGGCACGGCCTCCTATCAGGCCGACTTTCACGAATCGCTGCCGGACATCATCCGGGCAGGCGTCCGGTTCCGAGCCAGCGACGACGTCGAGCTGCGGCTCTTCGGGGACATCACGCGCTGGAGCGTCATGAAGTCCCAGTGCGTCAACCTGGCGAACACGAAGGCCGGCACGTCGTGCCAGGTCTATCCCGACGGCTCGTCGGCGGCCTCGTCGGCGGACGTCCTGGCGAACATCCCGCGCAACTGGCACGACACGTACGGCATCCGGCTCGGCGGCAGCTACTGGGTCAAGCCGGAGGTCGAGGTCTTCGCGGGGGTCGGATTCGAGACCGAAGCCGTCCCCGACGCGACCCTCGAGCCGGGCGCGATGGACGCGGACAACGTGGGCGTCGCGCTCGGGGCACGCTTCAAGGTCACGCAGATGCTCTACCTCGCCGCGTCGTACACGCACCTTCAGTACCTTTATCGCGACAACGTCGGCAAGAGCACGCTCGCGGCGAGCGCCGTTCCGGAGCCGCCGAGCAATTCGACCGTGGTGCAGGTGCCGACGTTCAATCAGGACGGCGGCGGCAAGTACACGCAGTGGGTCGGGATCTTCGACGCCAACATCGAGGCGAAGTTCTGATCGTCACGGGACACGATCGAGCCGCGGGACGGGGACGCCGCGCACGATGTCTTCGATGCGGTCGTCCGCCGTGATTCCCTGAAGCTGCGCGTCGGGGTGCAGCATGACCCGGTGACGCAGGACGGCCGGGATCATCGGCTTCACGTCGTCGGGCGTCACGAAGGCGCGGCCCTCGCTGGCGGCGATGACCTGCGCTGCCCGGAGCAGAGCGATGCTCGCGCGCGGGCTCGCGCCGAGCTCGATCGCCTTGTCGTCGCGCGTGCGGCGGACGAGCTCCACGATGTACGAGACGACGGCGTCGTCGATCCTGACCTTTTGCGCGTGCCTCTGCATCTCGACGATCTCGTGCGCGGACGTCGCCGGCTCGACCGCGCGCAGATCCGTCGGATCGAAGCCGTCGGCGTGATGGCGAACGATCGTCCGCTCGACCTCGACGGGGGGGTCGCCGACGAGCAGCTTGAAGAGGAACCTGTCGAGCTGCGCCTCGGGCAGGGGATAGGTGCCCTGCGACTCGACCGGGTTCTGCGTGGCGATCACCACGAACGGCGCCGGCAAGGGCCGCGACACGCCGTCGACGGTGACCTGGTGGTCCTGCATCGCCTCGAGGAGCGCGCTCTGCGTCTTGGCGGGCGCTCGGTTGATCTCGTCGGCGAGCAGCAGCTGGGCGAAGATCGGCCCCGGCACGAACGTGAACGCGCCGGCGTCGCGGCTGTAGACGCTGGAGCCCGTGATGTCGCTCGGCATCAGATCCGGGGTGAACTGGATCCGCTTGAACGCGGTGCCGCTGACGACGGCGAGCGTCCGGACGGCGAGCGTCTTGCCCAGGCCAGGAGCTCCCTCGACGAGCGCGTGCCCCCTCGCCAGCGCAGCCACCAGGGTCCCGAGGACGAGCTCGTCCTGCCCGATGACGACGCGCGCCACCTGGCCCCTGATCCGCTCGAATGTCTGCGCAAATTGCCGGTCTTCCATGGGGTCACCTGTCCTGCGCGGTTGCCGCCGAATAGACGGCGGAGAGCTCTTTGAGCGCCGCGAGGTCGTCCCCCGCAGGAGCGCCGTCGTTCGGGGCGGTGGCGCGCTTCCAGACCCGCTCGCAGACGTCGAGCGGAAGCCGCGATCTGGAGGCGAGGAGGGCGGCGACGTCGCCGGTACCCCGGGGCATCCGAGCGCGCAGTCGTTCTCCGGCAAAGCGCGCGTACGCCGCCAGCGCGTGCTCCGCGTTGTTCGTGCGCGCGTACAGCGCGCCCATCGCTTCGACGTGCTCGACGAAGGCGCGTCGGACGGGAGGCGCGGCGGGCGTCGCGCGAGCCATCCGGATGCCCGCCGCGAGAAAGAGGACGAGCGCAGCCGCCAGGGCGTGGATCATCCCGAGGCCCAGCCCCGCGCGGCTCATCGCGGTCAGCGGCGTGGTCGGCGGCGCCAGACCGTGCTCGGGCCGCGCGATCTTGAGCTCGAGGCGGTCCGCGTTCGACAGGATCGCGATCGCGGCCGCCGCGTTGCCCGGTCGGGCGAGCCCCGCGTTGGTCATGAGCTCGTCGCTCGCGATCCCCAGGACCAATCCCTTTCCGAGAGGCATGACGGCCGCGTAGCTCGCCTGGTCGTCGAACCAGGCGACGCGCTCGCTCGACTTCGGCCACGCGAGCGCCGCGCGCGTCCCGAGCTCGCCGTGCTCGATGGCGAGCGCGTAGACGGCCGTCGATTCACGCGTGCGCGCGTTGGCGCCCGGATCGTCGTCGTCCGAGAGCGTCGAGGGCCGTGTCCTCGCGAGGAGCCGGCGGGCGTTCACCGTGCACGGTCCGGTCGAGACACCAGCGGTCGCGCCAAGCTCGTCCGGCCACGCCTCGGGTGCTCCCGCGAGGACGAGCGACCCCCCCGCGTCGACCCACTCCAAGAGGTGTGCGCGCGTCTCGTCGTCCATCTCCGTCCGCTCCGCGTCTACGAGGACCGCCGGCGCCCGCTCACCGTCGCGCGGCAATGGAACCGAGGCCAGAGAGTCCTCCAGGGCCCCTGCGCTCAGACCCTGGCGTCGAAGCACCTCCAGGAGAAGCTCGCTTCCTGCGGGATCGTCTCCCGGACGACGCTCTCCTCCGGGGCTCCAGCCGCAGCCGAGGAGCGTCGCCGCCGCCAGCGCCATCACCGACGCCTGCAGACCGCGGACGATGGCCGAGGCGCGCCGACCGGCCCGATCGGCGGCTTCCCTGGTTGCCTCTTCGCCACCGAACTGCACCCGATCCACCTCGCGGACGATATCTTGCAGCCCGGACTTGACGTCCGGATCCTCGCACGAGCGCACGTACTCGCCGTTGGTGCGGTCCCTTGCAATACGGAGGGCGCCGCGCTTGTCGAGCGCCCGGAGGCTCGCCGCGAGGTAGAGCTGGAGCGCGATCCCGTACTGTCCGCGGCTCGAGTGCTCGGTGGCCCGCTCGAGCAGGGTGTCTTCGTCGGTCGTCGCCGGAAGATCGACGTCTGCGTCTCGTCGCGCGGGCTTCGTCGGCAAGACCTCCGGATCGACGGGAGCCCGCGACCGCCGGGAACGCGCCAGCACCCGCAGGATGGGCACGAGCAGCGCCAGGACCAGCGACGCGACGATGAGCCACGCCAAGATCCGGACGATCCAGCCGATCGCGGCGCGCGTTGCCGGCGACAGATCGAGCACCCATCGCTCGGGGGCTCGCGCGTCGGCGCAGGCGGCCGCGAATCCCTCGCACGAGGGGATGTCTCCGGCGATCCCGCAGAGCGCGCGAGCGCGGCCGGACAGCGGCCGATGAGGATCGGTGCAGAAGGTGAACCCCTTCTCTCTCGTCGCCGCGTCCGCGTCGGCCTGCGCTCGGGAGGGCTCGACGAGAGCGGCGGCCGTTCGCGGCGTGGCCAGCAGGCTGCCCGCAGCAAGGCAGCCCGCGACCAGCCGTGTCCTGGCGGCCGCGGTCAAGGACGTCCTCCGCTCGCTGCGATGGCCGCGAAGCGCGTCTGGATGTCCCAGCCCTCCGTGCGCGTCCGGACGTCGAGGTAGACGAAGAATCGGGCCGTCGCGAGCAAGGGGACGGCCGCCCACCATCCGAGCAGCGCGAGCCCGCTGCCACCCGCGCGCAGCACCGGCGGCGGAGGCTTCACCTGGAGGATGCTCTGCAGAACCTCGCGCCCGGCGAGGTCGGCCATCAGCGCCGCACCGACGGGCGCGACGAGCAGGAGCAGCATCGCCCCCCACGCAGAGCCGAAGCGCGCGTTCGATATCCGCGAGGCGCGCGCAAAGGCCGCCTTTGCGCCTGCATTCTCCAGCACGACGACCTCCACCACGAAGAGCATGACCGTCCCCGCCCAGAGCCAGGGCAGCCCGAGCAACGCAGCGCTGGAGGCAAGCGCGAGCAGCTGGGCGAGGCGGACCACGATCAGGCGCGGCAGTGCTCGAGCGGCGATGGCGATCGCATCGCGCGTCCGGACGTTGTCCTCGAAGACGAGCCGCGACGCCAGCGCGACGAACGGCGCGTCCGCGAAGGCGCCCATGACCACGGCTGCCGCCCAGCCAGCCGCCCAGCCGCCGAGGCGGGCGATCAGCCACGAGACCGCGAGCCCGGGCCCGAGCACCGCCGCTGACACGCGGCCGTAGGCGCCCGCGTGCGCCGCGCAGAAGCGGACGGCGAGGTCGAGCACGTCGAGCAAGGGTCGCTCGCGGAGCGCCACGTGCGCCCGCATCAGGTCCATCGCCCGGCCTCGATCCTCTCCATCGCCTCTGCCTGGGCGGAGCCCCGCCCGCCGAGCGCGATGTACGCCGTGACGATCGCGAACATCGCCAGGCCGACGCCGCGCTTGACCGTGGCCGGCGCGCTCGACGCCGACCAGAAGCCCTCGACGGCCGCGGCCATGAAGAGCATCACCGCGGCGCCGAAGACCACCACCACGACGCTCCGGGCCGACGCCTGCAGGGACGCCACGCGCGTCCGGTCGCCCGGCGAGACGAGGGACCATCCGAGCTGTAGCCCGGCTCCTCCCGCCAGGGCGATGGCTCCGAGCTCGAGAGACCCGTGGCCGACGACGAAGGTGAGGATGTTGGCTCCGGCGCCGTGCGCCGCGACGTAGCCCATGATCGCGCCCGTCGCGAGTCCGTTCTCCACGAGATAGAACGCCGAGCCGAGGCCGAAGGCGAGGCCCGTGGCGAAGCACCTGAGCGCGATGCCGACGTTGTTGTTCACGTAGAATCCCGCCATCGCGGCGTCGGCTCCGGCCCCGCGCTGTGCGTCGAAGCCCTCACGGTACGCGTCGGCGAGGGTCCGCAGCTGCGACTCGGGCACGATCCGCGCGGCGAAGCCCGGATCGGCCAGCGAGCCCACGAGACCGCCGAACAGCGGGACGAAGAAGAGGAGGAACGCGACGAGCATCGCCACCCTGTGCCGGCGCACGGCGCGCGGAAACGCCTCGAGGGCGACCCGCACCCATGATCTCCGCCCCCGCACGCTGCGCATGGTGCGGCCGGAGTAAAGGACTGTATGCGCCGCGGCGGCGAGGCCCTGGAGGTAGTCGACCAGCGGGGCGCTGTAGCGCACGGCCTGGGCGTGCGCGAGATCGGCGCACACGTCCCGGTAGAGAGGTGAGAAGAGCCCCACTTGCTCCGGAGTGAGCGCCGGCAGCCCGCGCCTTTGCGCCGTTCGCACGACCGCGTCGAGCCGTTCCCAGTCGAGCCGGCGCCTTCCAGCGAACGCCGCCTCGGTGGGGGCCGACGCTAGCTCCATGAGCCGGGCGCCCCGGACGAGGGTGGAGCGTCCCCCCGACCCGCGTTGGCGGCGCGATCGTAGATGAGCGCGAGGGTGCGGGAGGGGTCGGCGGAGGGCAGCCCGAAGCGGGCACCGAGCGCTGGCGCGATCATGTTCGCGAGCTCGAGCTCGCGCTCCGGTCCCAGCTGCTGTCGGCGACGCAGGAACATCTCGATCGCCTCCCGCTCGTCGGCGTCGAGCCTGACGCCGTCCGACAGCCGCGCCAGCTCCTCGGGTCGGGCGGGCGGCCAGAGGACGACCGCGACGGCGGCGCGGGCGCGGTGGGGCATGACGACGATCGTTGCCGCGGCCAGATCGCCGAGCCGCTGGAAGTGTCTCGTGACCACCATCGACGCGAGCCCCGCGATCGAGATGCAGCCGGCCGTGTACGCGAGCGGCAGCGCATCGGCCGCTCGCAGCACGTTGCGGAGGGCCGCCTCTCGAAATCCGATGGGACGCCCCGTCGTCGTCAGCACGCGCAGACCCATGGCGGCCTTGCCGGGAGTCGTCCCGCGCCACGCCTCGAGGACCGCGAAGTAGAGCCACTGGACCGCGAACGCCAGGACGAGGAGAAACCCGACGCTCGCGCCGAGCGACTCGGTCGTCGCGCCGGCGCCGGCGGTGCCGAAGGCCACGGTGAACACGACGACGGCCACGGCGGCGAAGGCGCCGTAGCAGATGACGAGGTCGAGCAGGTACGCGACCATTCGGCGCGCCGGGCCGGCGACGCGATGCCGGAAGACGATGTGCTCCGGGGTCTCGATCGCGATGTCGGTGTCGAGTGGCGTGAAGGACTTCACGGGGCGGAGCATAGCGACCCGGAGCCGCGCAAACGAGGCTCACCGGTGCTGGAGCCACCGAACGAGGCCCACGCCCGACCACGCGCCCAGGACCACGAGCAGAACGCCCATGCCGCGCACCGTCCAGGTGAACGCCGCTTCCGGAAGCCTCTCTCGATGCCTGCGCAGGAGCGCGACGAACGAGAAAAACCACCCTGCGACGCCCGAGGCGACGGCGAGCCCGAACGGGATCGCGTATGCGGCCGGCGGCCGGTCCAGCCCCTTCGAATAGAGCAGCGCCACCGCCGTACCCCACGTGAGAAAGAGCGTGGGGTTGGCGGCCGAGATCGAGAAGCCGAGCAGCGCGGTCCCCACCTTGTTCTCGCGCACGTCCCTCGCCTCCTGCCGCCGCCAGAACACGAAATGGACTCCCAGCGCGCCGAGCACGACGGCTGTCGCGCCCCGTGAAATGGGGACGACCATGGCGCGCTGCGCGAGCAGCGACGTGTACCCGAAGAAGGCGATGCCCGCGTAGACGCCCTCGGCGACCGCCGCGCCGAGCCCCACGCGCAACGCCTCGCCGAACCTCTTGCGCGCCGCCCGCGACACCACCATGACCGCCACCGGTCCGGCGAGCGGCATCGAGCCGACGTACCCGAACGCGAGCGCGACCGCGCAGATCGCGAGGAGGCCCATCTTTCAACGCACCGGCGCGTCGTCCGGCCCGGAAGGCGCGCCGCGGGAGATCGTGCCAAAAGGGTCGAGCTTCAGTCCGCCCAGGATGCGGGCGCGGGCGAACGCCAGCCGCGAGGAGAGCACCGGCGAGCTGGACGCGCCGTCGACCTCCGTGGAGAAGTCGAAGACGAGGCACTTGCGCAGGAACCCGCCGAACGCCATCACGTGACCCACGATGGGGCGGTCCGCCCTGGTGCCGACCTCGAGGGCAACGCGAATGCGCGTGTCGAAGGTCGATTGCGTGATGGCGACTTCGTCCTCGAGGGTGGAAAGGTCGCCGGACGGGACGAGCTTGTGCTCGTGCGCGAGGTCTTCGCACTGCGAGCGCCCGACGAGCGCGTCGGTGCGCATCACCGCCACGACGATCTTCGACCTCGTGGGGGCGTGCGTCGCGACGAGCTCGGGCCGCGAGTGGTCGTCGATGCGCCAGGCCGCGCCGTCCGGCAGCGGCAACGAGAGCGCAAGGCGCTTCGACTGGTAGCGTGGCAACGGCTTGAGGTCGTCGACGAACGCCACCTCCGCCGGTCCGGGCGGGGGCGCTGCGGGGGGCGCAGGGGCGGCCCGGCAAGCGAGGAGCGAACAGGGGTACACGAAGAGACGCAGTGCCCGCTCGCCTCTTTTTCGCTTCCCGTGAAGCGTCACACTCTGGTCAGCCACTCGGGATGCGACGAGTCGCTGCCGCGTGCGACCTCGAAGAAGCGCGCCTGGATCTTCTTGGTCACCGGGCCCACCGTTCCTTCGCCGACGGTGCGGTTGTCGATCTCGCGCACCGGCGTCACCTCAGCGGCGGTGCCCGTGAAGAAGACCTCGTCCGCCAGCCACAGCTGGTCGCGCGTCAGCCGGTCTTCGACGACAGGCAGCCCCATTTCCCGGGCGAGCGTGATGACCGAGTCGCGCGTGATCCCCTCGAGGATGGAGCACGAGAGGTCCGGCGTGTGGATGACGCCTCTCCGGACGACGAAGATGTTCTCTCCGGATCCCTCGCTGACGTATCCGTTGGTGTCGAGGAGGATCGCCTCGTCGTAGCCGCCGAACTTCGCCTCGCGCTTGGCGATCACGCTGTTCGTGTACTGGCCGCTGATCTTCGCCTTGGCCAGGTTGACGTTCACGTGCAGGCGCGCAAACGAGCTTATCTTGGCGCGGATGCCGTTCTTCAGAGCGTCCTCGCCGAGGTACGTGCCCCACTTCCACGCGACGACGGCGGTGCGCACGGGGTTCTGGGGCGCGTAGATGCCCATCGCTCCGTCGCCCACGAAGATCAGCGGCCGCAGGTAGCCGTCGACCATGTCGTTGGTCCGGAGCGTCTCCAGGCACGCGCTCATCACCTGCTCGCGCGTGTACTTCGGCGCGAGAAGGGCCATCTTGCACGAGTCGAAGAGGCGATCGACGTGCTCACGAAGGCGGAACACGTACGTCGCGCCGTCGGCTCGCTTGTAGGCGCGGATCCCCTCGAAGGCGGCCAGTCCGTAGTGCAGCGAGTGCGTCAACACGTGGACCTTGGCGGCGTCCCAATCGACAAACTCACCGTCCAACCAGATCTTCTTGACCTTGTCCACCATTGGCGAGACTTTCCCCGCTAGCGTGCGGCGGCTTCTCTCGAATCTAGTCGCGCGGAGCTCGACGTGCCAGCCGCAAGTGTTGACGGGGACGCTCGGCGGCGCATGCTTCGGTACCAAAGCCGTTGCAGCCCACACCTTGCCCTCAATGCGGTCGCGACGCGCCCGTCGTCTACCGCGGTCTGGGGCCGTCTTGCACGGCTTGCGGAGCGTTTCGCCCGCCCCTGTCGGGGCCTTCGGTCAACCTTGCCGGCAAGCCGTCGAAGGTCGGCGGCGTGATCACCGGCGTGCTCGGCTGGCTGGTGCTCCTCTTCGGGTTCTTCGTCGCTCTTCTGTCCGGGCTCCTCCTGCATGCGATATGGACGGTCGGGGTCGGGCTCGCGGTCGCGCTGCCGATGATCCTCCTGACGCTGGGGCTGGGCGTCCCCCTCGTCGTGGGCGGCAGGGCGCTGCGGCGCTCGGGGACGGACGCCGAGCGCGTGATCCGGGAGCAGGCGCTCCTTTCAATGCTGGCCGAGCATGGGCCCCTCAGCGCGGCGCGGGCTGCCGGGGCGCTCGGCGTGAGGATCGAAGAGGCGGACGCGCTCCTCACCGCCCTCGCCAAGCGGCAGCCGGAGCGGGTGGCTCTCGACATCGACGACGAAGGCACCGTGTGGTTCCGCGCCGCGGCCGGGGCGTACGCCCAGCCCCAGCGCATCCGGGAGCCTCCGGCGCGCGTGAGGGTCGGCGACCGGACCGCCCACGACCAGGCCGAAGAAGGCGCGGAGGTGGATGCGGCCGGGCAAGCGCGGGAGAAGACCGCTCCGTGACCGTGTCTCCGGCCCCGGCGAGGAAGCTGCTCGCCCTTCATCGCGAGCTCGACGCGTGCCGCGCCTGTCCGAGGATGATCGGGCCCGTCGTCCACGGGCCTCCCATCATGAGCCGCGTCATGCTCGTCGGCCAGGCGCCGGGGCCGCGCGAGGGTTCCTTCGGCAAGCCCTTCGCGTGGACCGCGGGTCGGACGATGTTCCGCTGGTTCGAGCAGGCGCTCGGGATAGGCGAGGAGCGCTTCCGCGGGAGCGTCTACATAGCCGCGGTCGCGCGTTGCTTCCCGGGGAAGGCGTCCGGGGGTGGGGACCGCAAGCCCGACGCGAACGAGGTGGCCCGATGCGAGACGTGGCTCGAGCGCGAGGTGACCATCCTCGAGCCCGAGCTCGTCGTGGCCGTCGGGACGCTGGCCATCGAGCGGGTGCTCGGTCGCAAGACTCCCCTCGCCGAGGTCGTCGGGGGGATGCAGCGCGCCCGCTGGCACGGTCGCGACGTCGACGTCGTCGCCCTCCCGCATCCGAGCGGAGCGTCCCCGTGGCACAAGGTGCACCCGGGCAAGATGCTGCTCTCGAGGGCCCTTCGACGGCTCGCCGCGCACCCGGCGATAAAGGACATTGCCCGCTGAGCCGCGCCCCGGCTCTCAACGGCGCAAGAGCACGTACGTCGCCCCGTCGCCGCCGTCGTCACCCCTCGCCGTGGCGAAGGCGGCGACGTGCGCGCTGGAAGCGCCTTGAGAGAGCCACGCCGACACCTCGCCCCGCAGCACGGCGACGCCGCCGGCCGAGTGCCGCCCCTTGCCGTGGATGACGAGCACGCAGCGCTCGCCGCGCGCGCGTGCGGTTCGCAGGAACAGATCGAGTCGGGTGCGGGCCTCGGCGACGGTCATCCCGTGCAGGTCGATGCGTCCGTCGATCGGCCATAGGCCCCTTCGCAGCCGACGCAGCGCGGTCACGGGCACGTCGACGCGGCGGCCTTCGACGCGCTCCCCGTCGTCCTCCACCTCGAAGCGGGCAGTCCCGTCCACGAGAGACCGAAGGCGCTCGTGCACGAGGTCGACCTCCGCGCGCTCGGCCTCCGCGCCTCGCGTCGCGGCCAGCTCCGCCGCGGCCGACCGCTCGACTCGCTCCCTGGGCAGCCGCCCCGCGCGCGACCGGTCCAGCGGCTGCACGCCCGCGAAGAGCCGATGGAGGGAGAGCGCATCGGCCTCCGGTTCGCTCGGGGTCGAGGGCTTCGGGGCGGGCGCGGGGGCGTTCTTCCTGGACGATGCCTCGCGCTCCTTGGCCTCGAGATCTTGCTTCAGGACGCGCAGCGCTTCGAAGGGGCCGCCGCGGCTCTTCTTCTTCGCCGTCATCGGGGACCTGCGCCTTCGCGCCGCCGCGCTCGGAACGCGGCCAGCACGCTCTCTATGCCCGTCAGGATGCCGTCCTCGTACTGCCAGTCGCGGTCCCCGAGCTCGGGGAAGTCGTGCGGGTTGAGGACGTCCTCGAGCGTGAGGCCCGGCCGGAGGCGACGCGCCAGATCGAGGACCTTCCTTCTTTGCATGTCCTCGAGCTCGACGAGGAGCCTCTCTTGCGCCTCGCCGCCGCTCTTGCGAAGGTAGGCCTCCAGCGCGCCCTGGACGAGGGCGTGCGTGACCTGCCCGCTGTCGAGGAGGTCCGCGATGCGAGCCGCGGGGAGCAGCGCGGTCTCGAGCTCCTCTTGCGGATCGAAGCCCGTCGCCGCCGTCGGCCGTGCGCCGCGGGCGACGAACGTGAAGCAGCGATTGTCCTGGATGGCCGGGTTGGGCTCGACCACGAGGAGCGGCTCGAAGCTCTCCGCCTCGTAGCCGGTCTCCTCGCGCAGCTCCCGCCGGGCGGCTTGCTCGGGAGCCTCGTCCCGGTCGACGACGCCTCCGGGAATCTCCAGCGAGAGCGCGTCCGATCCGAATCGGTACTGCCAGACGAGCACGAGGCGGTCGTCCGGCGTGAGGGCCACCACGTTGCACCAGTCGTTGCAGCGAACCGTGAACGCCTCGCCGCGCGCGCGCCCGCTGCCGTCCTCCAGGCCGACGCGCAGGACGTCGAGGACGCGAAACGACCCAGCCGGCTCGCTCGCGAGCCGGCGCCACTTGCGGATCCCCGGAGGCGGCACGACGGCTTTTGCCATGAGAAACCCGATCAGCGTAGCGCATGTGTCCGGGATGCTAAGCTCTCGACGTCGGCCCATGTTGTCTCGACTGGCGAAGATGGCGAGCCGCGGCGCCGAGGTCGCTGCCGAGGATGTCCGGGCTTTTTGCCTGAATGACCCCGCGGCCCGATCGGCGCTCGAGGTCGTGCTCGTCTACCCCGGGCTGCACGCGCTATGGCTGCACCGGGTCGCGCACGCCCTCTGGCAGCGGGACGTCAAGCTCGGGGCGCGAGTTCTCGCGCACGCGAACCGCTTCGTCACCGGTATCGAGATCCACCCCGCCGCGCGCATCGGCCGGCGCGTCGTCATCGATCACGGGATGGGCGTGGTCATCGGCGAGACCGCCAGCGTGGGCGACGGGTGCCTGCTCTACAAGGGCGTGGTGCTCGGCGGCACGTCGCTCGATCGCAGCGTGCGCCATCCCCAGATCGGCAACGACGTCGTCATCGGGTCCAATGCGTGCATCCTCGGGGCAATCTCCGTGGGGGACCATGCGCGCGTGGGTTCGGGGAGCGTCGTCGTCAGGGAAGTGCCGCCGGGGGCCACCGTCGTCGGCGTGCCCGCGCGCGTCATCCTGCCCAAGTCCGCGCGCTTCGACGCCGCGCTCGACCACGCCAACCTGCCCGACCCGGTGGCGGACATGATCCGGGCGCTCGCGGAGGACAACCAGAAGCTGCGCGAGCGCGTCCTCTTGCTCGAGAAGAGGCTGGGGGTCGAGAGCGATGCGGCGCCCCTCCGGCTGCCGTACGACGGAGACGATCTACCGCGGGCGGACGGCGGTTGACCGCGCTGAAGCCCGGCGGCAAGGACGAGCAGCTAATCGTCAAGAACCGCCGCGCGTCCTTCGACTACGAGATCGAGGAGCGCTTCGAGGCGGGCCTGGTTCTCGCCGGCAGCGAGGTGAAGTCGATGCGTGCCGGCAAGGTCGACGTGTCGGACGCTTACGTCACGGTCGAGCGCGGCGAGCCGTGGCTCAAGCAGATGTTCATAGCGCCTTTCGCGCAGGCCAGTGCCTTTCCGCACGAGCCGCTCAGGCCGAAGAAGCTGCTCTTGCACGCGCGCGAGGTCGACGCGATCCATGCTGCCCTCTCGCGCGGCGGCTACACGGCGGTGCCCCTGCGTCTTTACTTCAAGAAGGGGCGGGTCAAGGTGGAGCTTGCCATCGCGAAGGGGAAAAAGACGTACGACAAGCGGGCGTCCATCGCGAAGCGCGATGCCGATCGAGAGGCCCGCGCCGCGCTGCGGGGGGGCAATCGATGACCGTGCACATCCGGTGGACCAGGGGCGGCGAGGCCCGAATCGTGTCGATGGGCCCGGCCGCGATCTTGCTCCGATCGACGGTGCCTGCCCCTCCGGGATCGCGCATCGAAGGAACGCTCGAAGGTCCCGTCCCCGCGACCTTGCGGCTGAAGGTGCACTCGTCGCGGCGGCAGTCCGAAGGGGACTTCCTGATCGAGGGGCGTCCGGTCGACCTGACGCGCGAGATTCGGCTCGAGCTCGACGCGCTCGTCCGAGGATCCGCCTGAGTCCCTTCAGGCGCGGGCCCGGCTGACGGCTCCCAGGGCGCACGCCAGCGCGAGGATCGCCAGGGCCACCGCGCTCGCCCGCTGCGACAGATCCATGGGCGGCGCGCCTCCCAGCAAGCTTCGCAGGTGCGCTCGCGGCGCGAGGAGCGCACCGATCCCTCCCCCGGCGCCGAGGACCCAGTCGACGAGAAGAGCGACGAGGCGCCCGCCGCCTCGCCGTCCGAACCAGGCGCCCAGCGAAAACCAGCAAGCGTACGCGGCGCCGCCGAGGGCGCCGACGTAGCCGCTCACGAGCGCGTCGCGGGCGATCGGCGGGTCGGCCGTTCCGTGCGCGACGAGCGCCACGGTGGCCGCGAGCAGAGCGCCAGCGAGCGCCGAGGCGGCGGTCGCGACGCCGACCGTGACGGCGGCCGCCCGGGCTCGCGACGCGCCGAACGAGGCGAGGGCGGAGGTCGAGCCTGCCATCGAGCGGGCACCGAGCGCGGCACCGACGAGGGTGTACGCGAGGAGCGGCAGCACGAGCGCCCCGCACGCCTCGACGAGAACGTCGTCCGCCCCGTGCGGCGCCCCCCGCCGTCTCATCACGACCGCCATCGTGACGCCGAGGGCGCTCCAGGCGCCGGCGGCGATCCATGCGCGCCGGGAGCGAACCATGCGAGCGACGGGCAGGCGTGCCAGAGCGGCGATCACTTCGAAGCCTCCGGGCCAGGCGCGTCGCGCGCCTCGTGATCGCGGAGCGGCTCGCAGCGCATCTCGGCGACGTCGACGCTCGCTTCCACGATCGCCTTGCCGACGCTGCGCGCCAGCGTGACCGCGTCCCGGCCCCGGGCGACGACCGAGGTCCCTTCCAGCGCGACGCCCTCCACGTCCTCTTCGCTCGCGAGCGCCGCGACGAGCGCGCGTGCCGCATGACCGTCGTGCGCGGCCACGCGCAGCCGAGCGGCGCCGGGCGAGGCCCCCGGGAGCGGGCCGACCGATGTGGCCCGAGCGACGATCGCGCCGCGTCGAAGGAGCACTTGATCGTCGGTGAGCTCGCCGGCGTCGCGCGACGAGGCCGTCAGGACGATGACGGCGGAGCCGTCCGCTCCACGTGCGCGCAACCGCTCTCCAAGGAGCGCCAGAGCCCGAGGATCCATCGAGACGAAAGGCTCCTCGACCAGCAGCACGCGCACCCGCGACGACGTTGCCCCCTCGGCGAGCGCCACCGCGCGCGCCTCGGGAAGGGAGAGCGACCGGACGGGCCGCGCCGCGAGGGCCTCGATCCCCAGGACGCGCAAGCGCTCCGCCGGGTCGCGCGCGGGCTCTCCGCGGATGGTCGCCGCCAGGACCATCGTTTCGTCCACGCGGAGCGCTTCCGGCAGCGCGGGATCGAGCGGCACGATCGAGACCCGCGTGCGGACGTCGGGATCGCCCGCGGCTCCGCCGAGCACCGTCACGCTGCCCGATCGGGGGCGAGCGGCGCCCGCGACGAGCGCCAGCAGCAGCCCGCCGCCGTCCTCGCGCCCGCCGAGGACGGCGTGCACGCCCGGCCCCCAGGACAAGGAGACGCTTGAGAGCGCGAGAGGCCTTCGACGTGCGGCGACCCCGTCGAGGACGATCACGCGGCGTCCCCCGCGTCGATGCGGGAGACCTGCGCCGCCACGATCGCCAGCGACGCCCCGATCAGCCCTGCGAGCATTGCCAGCGCTCGGGCCAGGTGCATGGCGGCGTGGTGGGGCGATGCCGCCCCCCTCCCCACCGCATCCAGCGCCGCGGGGATCGACGTCAGCTCGGTCCAGCCGTGGGGCAGGAGGGCCGACGTCCACGGCGCGATCAGCTCCGGTAGCACAAGGACCGCCAGGAGCGCCGCGTAGCCCCCGCCTCGAGAGCGGGCACCGAGAGCGGCCAGCGCCACGGGACCGAGGGTCGCGGCAAAGGCAAGCGCGTACGCGAGGGCGCCGAGCGTCGAGCGGGCGGCCGAAAGAGGGGGATGAGCCACCGACATCGCCGCGATCCCCGCGGCGAGCGTCCCCCCACCGACCGAGATCGCGAGGATCGCGACGAGCCCCCCGACCCGGCCGCGCAGGTAGTCCGCTGCGCCCAGACCGCGTGCGCGCGCCAGCGCCAGCACGCCTTCCGCCCGGTCGCGGCGTATGGCCTGCATGGCTGCTCCGAGGGCCACGGTGACGCCCGCACCCCACGCGATCGCGCGCGCCGCGATTGCCGGGAGCGCCGCGCCGCGCCACGGGCCTCCAGCCACGGCCCCCACCGCCGCCGCGACCGTGCAGGCTGCCGAAAGCCCGAGGCCGGCCTTGACGAGGCCTCCTCGCGACGCGAGCCATATCCCGAGCGCGAGGGCATGAGGCCGCCCGCGAGACGCGTGCATGGCGTGAACGACATCACAGCGTGCGGCGATGCGCCAGCGGACGTGCGATAACTGGCCTCTGCCGTGGCTCTTTCCTCGACGACCGCGGAGCGCCCGCCCTGGCGAAAGGTGCTGCTGCCCCTTGCGAGCACGGCCTACGTCGCGGCGCTCGCGATCAGGCTCGACCGCGGGCAGGACTCCCTGGCCTGGTTCGCAGGCCTCGCGGCGCTCGCTCTCGCGCTCGTCGCCTCCCGTCGCCCGACCGCGGTCGTCCGGGCCGTCGGCTGGGGGTTCGCCATCGTCCTCGCGTCGCTCGGCGCCGGAGGGGACGGCCGCGCGCTCCACGCGTGCGGCGCGCTCGGCGTCTTCGCGTGCACCGCGGCCGCGTGCACGGCGGTGGCGCGCATGTCCAGCCAGGGGGGCCTCGCCGAAGTCGAGCGACCCTCCCCCACGCCGGTCGTGGCTTGCCTCGCGGTCGCCTGGTGCGCGGCCGTCGCCTCGAGCTTCGTTCCCGCAAGGGGAGAGCTCGCCGGCTTTGCCGGCATTCCGGAGGCCTCGTCGTGGCTGGCGATGGCGGTCAGCGTCGTCGGCCTCGGGATGCTCACGGAGTGGACGGCTTACAAGCGAAGGCTCGATCTCGGCGTGGCGGCGCGCGTCGCCGCCATCCGGGCGGGACTCCTCGCGCTCTTCCTCGTGGCCGCGTTCATCGCGGCGTTCGGCCAGGTCCGAACGGCCGCGGTGGCGCTGCTCGCGCTGTCCTCCGGCGGGGGGCTTGTCACGGCCGCCGCGGTGGAAAGGGACGCCGTTCGCGTGTCGCGCGCGGCGCGACGCCTGACCGTCCTCGTCATCGCGTGCGGCGGCGTCGCGCTGCTCGGGGCGTCCGCGGCCGAAGGGTCGGGAAACGTCTGGACGGTGACCCTCGTGACGGCCCTGGTCTGTGCGGTCATCGGCTCGGCCGCCCCGGTGCTGGAAGCCCCGCTCAGGCCCGCCCGCGGCGCCTGGCTCGACGCCTTTGCCCGCGCCCGCGCGAGCTCTATCGGCCCGGAGCCCGAAGACGCCATCCGCGACGTGCTGATGGCTCTGCGCGCGCCCGCGGGCCTCGAGGCGCCGTCCCCCGAGTTCTGGACGCTCTCCCCGACGCGCGCCGCGACCGTGGACCCAGCCGGCTACGTGCGCGAGGTGGAGGCCGACCTGCCGGAGGCGTTGCTCCTCTTCGCCGTGGCCGAGCCCGAGGCCACACTGCGCGCCGAGGTGCTCGAAGCGCTCCAGGTCCGCCGCCCGGAGCTCCGCCCTCTGGCTCGCTGGATGACCGAACGGGGCGCGATGCTCGCCACCGTGGTCGTGGGCGAAGGCGATACCGAGGGCTTGCTCGTGCTCCCCCGCGGAAATAGGGTGGAAAGTCCGACGCTCGAGGAGGTCCGGGCGCTCAAGGGGGTTGCCGATCACCTGGCCGGCGCGTGCCGTGCGCGCGCAGGGCACCTGCGGATGCTCGAGCGCAGCCGTGAGGCGACGCAACGCGCCGCGGAGGCGGAGCACCGCGTGCAGCGGCTCGACCACGAGCGGGCCCTCGACGCCGGCCGTGACGCGCTCGCCGCGGTCCGCCTGGCGCGCCCCGCGACGGCAGGCATCTACGCCGCCGCGTCGCGCCTGGCCTTCGAGCAGATCGAGCGGCGCACCCGCGCCGGCGGGTCGATCGCGGTCGTCGCCCCCAGCGGGGTCGACCCCGTCCCCTACATCGCTCGCGCGCACCTGGCGGGGGCCCGGCGAGACGCGCCCATCGTCCTCGTGGATTGCACGAGCGCGCGCGAGCACGATCTGGACAGATGGACCAATCCCGGCGAGTCCCCGCTCGCGCTCGCCCATCGCGGGCTGCTGGTGCTTCTCGACGGCGCGGCGCTGCCGCTCCAAGCTCAGCAGCTCGTCGCGCGCGCCTGTGCCGAGAAGCGCGCCCCGTGGGACCGGCCCGACGCGATCGACGTACAGCTCGCGTTGACCGGCGTGGCGCCCCCGGACGACCTCGTGGCGCATGGAAGGCTGGATCCGGCGCTGGCGGTGCGCCTGGGCGACGCGCGCGGGTCGCCTATCGTTCTCCCGCGGCTGCGCGAGCGAGCCGAGGACTTGCGCGCGATCCTCACCGACCGGCTGGCGCGGGAGGGGCTCCGGCTTCTGGGACGCCCGGTCGGTATCGAGCAGGCGGCGTACGCGCGCCTCGTGGAATACTCGTTCCCCGGGGAGGACGCCGAGCTCGCGGCGATCGTTCAGCGTCTCGTCGCGCGGTCCACCGGAGACGTGGTGCGCGCGGCGGACGTGGATGCGCTCCATCTCCCGGACGAGCGTCGACGGAAAGATCCACTGTCGGCGTGAGCGATTCTAGGGACTGGCCTCGCTCTTCTTCGCGCCCCGGCGTCTTGGCCGCCATTCTTCTGTCCTTGTCTCGCCGGTTTCGAGCGTGTTACTCGTGCCTAGGCCGCGCGGCTCTAAGCGGGAGGAGACGACCGTCATCATGGACACGTTTGCCAGGCAGCTTCCCAGGCCTCGTCGGCTCGGCCACAGACTCCGTCTCGCGACGGGCATCGCGACGCTCCTCGCGGCGTCGTCGGGCTGCAGCGGAGGAGAGGAAAACCCCTACAAGCCGCAGCCCGCCTGGTCCGGCAAGCACGCGAGCGTCCCCGCGCCGCCGTCTCTTCCGAGCCCCTCCACGTACAAACAGGGGGATTCGTACACCGTCGCCGGGGCCATCCATCAGCTCCGGAGCCTCCTTCACTCCAAGGAAGTGACGGCGCAGCCGATCTCGATCACCGGGTACATCGTCGACTCGAACATCCCTCGCGCGCCCGACTGCGCCGTCCACAAGACCGGGAAGAAGGACCCCGACAACTGCACTCCGGAGCTGCCAAGCTTCTGGATCGCCGACGAGAAAGGCAGCACCAAGGGCCCCAGGGTGCGGGCCGTGGGCTGGGCGCGCAACTTCGCGGTCATCTTCGACGCGATGACGGCCTACAAGAAACTGAAGCCGGGCGACCAGCCGAAGGAACCCATCAACGACGACATCCTGAACGTGCCGCTGCCGTTCCCGCTGCCGGCGGTCGGGGCGAAAGTAAAGATCACCGGGGCTTACAACGTGTTCAAGACGGTTGTTTCGGACATGGTGAGCGAGCCGATCGGCGGAGTCATCGCCCCCACCAAGATAGAAGTCCTCGAGCCTGCGCCCGAGCCTGCGCAGTTCGCAAAGAAGATTCCTTAGTCTCGATGGGGGGAGCGCGGCCGCTCCTCCCCAAACCCCCCAGCCAAGACCGTACGTAGCCCGGATGCCGCTCGGCGCGGGGAGGCTTGCGCGGCCGGGCGGTTCCGTTATCTTTGGCCTTGCTCACGGACGTTTCCCCGGCAAGGACGCTCTCTCGACTAATCATGGGATCGCGGATCGCGCTCGACGGCAACGCAACGTGTGGACGCGGTGGATTTCGCCGCCGCGGCCTGCCTCCCGATTCCGCGGTCGATTGGACGACAGGCTCCTGGTCCGCGCCCCGCACCCTCTAGGTGCGCCGCGCAGTTATGAAGGCCGCGACTGAAGAAGAGAAACTCATGGGAACGCGTCTGTATGTCGGCAACCTGTCGTTTTCGTCCACGAGCGAGACTGTCCGCGAGGCATTTGCGCGCATCGGTGAGGTCACGGACGTTCACATCGTGACCGATCGCACCTCCGGCCAGTCGCGCGGCTTCGGCTTCGTCACGATGGGCACGCCGGCAGAGGCGCAGAAGGCGATCGAGACGATGAACGGCGCGAACCTCGACGGCCGGCCCCTGCGGGTCAACGAGGCCGAGGAGCGCCCGCAGCGCGGCGGCTTCGGCGGAGGTGGCGGCGGCGGCGGCGGCGGCCACGGCGGCGGCGATC
>Ga0209415_10006521_pt1 | contig 20702 bp, 9 predicted proteins | sample PeaSoiSIISIP2007_FD_187696 | JGI IMG/M metagenome (GOLD analysis project Ga0209415, IMG submission 187696) | Peat soil microbial communities from Weissenstadt, Germany - SII-SIP-2007 (SPAdes) (version 2) | ecosystem: Environmental > Terrestrial > Soil > Wetlands > Peat | place: Germany...
GACGAAGGCCGTCGGGTGGCGTGCGGCGAGCGGAACGAGCTCGTCGCCCTCCAGCTGATTCATGAGATCGAGCCGGTCCGCCCCACGCCCGCCGCCGATAGCGACAAGGAACCCGCAAGGCGTTCCGCGGCGTGCCGCGCGCCACGCGTCGAATGCGACCCGCCCGTGGTGGAGCGGGACGTCGGCGAAGGGGGGCGTCACGTCCGGCGCGTTGTCGAAGACCGCGATCAGGTCCTTTCCGGCGTGCGTGAGGCACTCGCGGAGGACACGCGCCTGTCCCGTCGCTCCCCAAAGGACGTAGCTCGACGGCAACTCAACTGAGCGGGTGGTCATCGCTCGGCTCAGGGGATGCATGGGGTCTGCCATCGTCAACGCCGCGCGGCTCAAGGTCCGCGGCGCGCCGTCGTTCCATCCTTGAGGGAAGTCACCTTGCTCCTCGACGTCAAATGGTCGCTGCCGCCGACAGGGAGTATCCCCCCTCTGGTCGAGCGCATGCCGCGAATCCTGGTGCTCGACGGCGTGCTGGGGGTCTCGGCCCGTCTCCGCTGCGCGCTCGCGCGGACGTCGTGCGAGCTGACCGCGCGCTCAGGGGCCGACCGCGTCACGCGTCTGCTCGAGGAGGTCGACCCGGACCTCTTGCTCGTCGACCTCAGCCTGGCGGACCCTACCGGATTCGAGGTGTGCAGCGAGCTCCGCGCGACCGATGCTGGGCGCGCGGTTCCCATCATCATTGCCAGCACCGTCCCGGTTGACGAGACGCAGGTCACGCGCGGCCTGATGTGCGGCGCGGACGACTTCCTCGTCATCGACGATCGCGTCGGCGAGATCCAGGCGCGTCTCCGCGTCCACCTACGCAACAAGCGCGAGCGCGACCGGCTGACGCGCTTGCGGACGGAGCGCGACGCATATCGACGTGAGGCCGAGGTCGACGCCCTCACGGGCATCCCGAACCGGCGGGCGATCAACGCGACTCTGGAGCGGCTCCTCGGGGGTCAATGGCAGTTCGGCGTTCTGTTCTTCGACGTCGACCACTTCAAGAGCGTGAACGACACTTTCGGTCACGACGTGGGGGACCACGTGCTCCGCGCCGTCGCCGCGACCATCGAGTCCTCGCTTGGTCCGGAGGACCACATCGGGCGGTTTGGCGGCGAGGAGTTCGTCGTGGTCGTGCCCGGCGCAGACCGGGAGGTTGCGATGGCCGCGGCCGAGCGATTCCGGGCTGCGGTCGCGCGCCTCGACATGCCCGAGCTAGGCCGACGCATCACCGTGAGCGTGGGTGTGGCCGTCGCCGATCCGGAGCACCCCGAAGCCAGCGTGCAGGCGCTCGTCGCCCGAGCCGACGGCGCGCTCTACACGGCGAAAAGGGATGGACGGAACCGCGTGCGCTTGGCCGACGTGGTGGGCGACGCGTCGCTGGACGAGGCGTCGACCGTCCGCGTGTCGGCCCTTCCCGAGAGCCGTGAGGCCACCGTCGAGGCGGCCCTCTTGCGCGAGCTCGCGAGCGAACGCGCCGGCCTCCCGCTCCTTCCAGAGGCGGCGGCCGAGGCGCTCCGCCTCGCGGAGGACCCGCGCACCAGCATGGCGCACATCGCGCAGCTCGTAGAGCGAGACCCGCCCCTCGCCGCCAGGTTCATCGCCATCGCGAACTCCGCCGCGTACTCGCGTGGGCCGAAGATCGCGTCGATGCAGGTCGCGCTCGTGCGCGTCGGCCTCGCGGCGTCTCGCGACCTCCTCTTCCAGGTCGTCTACGAACGATCGAACCGGGAGCTCTCGAGCTACCAGACGGAGGTTGCGCGATCGTTCGACCACAGCGTCCGCGCTGCGATCGCCGCGAGAGCAGTGGCGCACGAGCTGACGAAGCCTTGCGAGAACGCCTATCTGTGCGGACTCCTCCACGACATCGGCGAGGCGCGCATCTACCGGATCCTCGCGAAGCTCCCCAAGGCGCCGCCGGCGGGCACCTTCGTGAACGACCTCGTCGCCGCCCATCATTGCCGCGCCGGTGCGGAGGTCGCCCTCGCATGGAGGCTCCCCCGTGACATCGCGGACGTGTGCCTCCACCACCACGGGGCGGACGACTCCAGCGTCCCCGCGGTCCAGGTGGTCCGCGCCGCCGAGGCGCTCGTCCGCTCGCTCGAGAACGGTCCGTTCAACCCGCTTGCCCCCCTCGCGGCTGTGAGCGCAGCCGACGTCGAAAAGGTCAGGAAAAGCGGAGTGCACCCGGACCGCATCGGGAGGCTCCTCGTCGAGATCGAAAGCCAGATCGCGATCCACCGCGAGTCGTCCGTGACGTTCGAGCGGAACGCCAAATAGCGGCGTCATCCACGCTCGCGACTCGCCGAGAGGGCGGCGATCATGCGGTCGATCTGCTCGCGGTAGGCGCCGCGCACATTCGCGCGCGTCCGCAAGTCACGGAAGGCGGAGAGGCTCGCCGCCACGTCGCCCAGGCCTGCCTTCGCGACGGCGAGGACGTGAAGCGCGGTCGTGCCTTCGGGATCGAGCGCGAGGCCTTGCTCAGCGAGGGCCGCCGCGCGCGCGTCATCGCGTCGTCCGAGGGCGAGCTGTGCGAGTCGCACGCAAAGGGCGGCGCGGACCTCCGCCGAGAGCAGACCAAGGTCGAGCTCGCGCGCCCGCACGAGCGCTGACTCGGCGGCCTTGCTGTCACCCGCCGCGCGCTCTGCGCAGCCGAGCTGGAAGTAGATGTACGGGTCCAAGGGGCGCTCGCGGGCAAGCTCCCTAAGCGCGGTCGCGTTCCTCGTGGCACGACTCTCCCCCTGCGCCACGGGACGTGCGTAACCATGGTGGACGATCATCGCGTCGAGGCGGAGGACCGTGCCACCGGCCCTCAGGATCGACGGTGTGACCTGCTCGTGGATGGCGCCCTCGTACACCACGCCCGGACGCCGGCGAAAGAGTCGTGTGACGAATGCGTCCTCGTACTCGACCAGCTCGCCGGGGGGGCTCAGGTTGCGCACGCGGAGCTGGAATCCCCAGGCCGGTGTCGACGAGACCGCGCCCTCGATGGAGGGGATGGCGCCGGCGTCGAGCTCCTCATCGGCGTCGAGCACGAGGACCCAATCGCCCGCGGCCTCGGCCAGCGAGCGGTTTCGAGCGGCGGAGAAATCGCCCGTCCAGACCGCCGAGACGACGCGTGCGCCGCACTCCTCCGCGAGGCTCGCCGTCCGGTCGCGCGACCCGGTGTCGACGACGACGCTCTCGCGGACTAGCGCACGCGCGCTCGCGAGGCACCGCTCGATCACCGCCTCCTCGTCACGAGCGATGACGGCGAGGGAGACGTCCGCCATGGCCGTCGCTACTTCGCCTTCCGCTCGAGGAACTTGGCGATCCCGCTCGCGGTCTCGACGAGGTTCGGCTGGATCTTGTGGAGCAGGAACTCCTCGACCGTGCGTCCCACCGTCCCGGCGAACATCCTCGGCACGCCGCGGATCTTCTTCGCGTCGATCTCGAGCGTGCCGCGGATCTCGAGCAGCGTCTTGCCGGGCCCGTCCTCCTTGAAGAGATCGAAGCCCGAGCAGCTTACGGCGTCGACAAACGCGTGCGTCTCGATGCGCCAGTCGCAGCGGTAGGTGTCGGCGTTCCACGTCGCGCGGTCGGTCCACGACAGCAGCGACTCGCTCAGGAAGCCGCGCGCGGCGGCCGGGATGTCCCCGCCGCCGTGCCAGATGTTGACGAGATCGGTCAGCTTGCCCTCGTCCTTCCGCGACGTGACTTCGATGTTGCGCACGTTAGGGAGGTAGGCGAGCAGCTTGGTGAGGTCGTCTCGGTACGTCGCGAAGACGACGTCTCGGGGGAACGGGATGTGGGCGTCGGCGCGGATATCCATGGTTCTCGGTTGCGGGGAAGACTCTCACGTTGTGGATCCGGTCGTCCAGACGACCCGGTCCGGAGGATCAACCGGCGAACCCCGGTGGCCACGTGCCCACCCACCCGCGAAGCGCCGCGAGGCTCTCGGCGAGGGGGCGCGTCGTGTCGAGCTCGAGGCGGTCCCCCGGGGGCACCTCCGTCGCGCGCTCGAAGCTCGACGCGAACGCGTCGAAGATCTCGAGCCGTCCGTCTGAGACGCCGCCGGTCCGCTCTCTCTCGACGAGACGGGCACGGCACACGTCGGGGTCGGCGCGGCACTCGATGAACCGAAACGGGACGCCGTGCACGCTCGCGAGGTCGCGCGCGGCCATCCTCATCGCCGGCGAACGGAACGAGGCGTCGAGTACGACGGGACGCCCCGACGCGAGGACCACTGCGGCGCGACGCAGCACCTCGCGGTAGACCTCGTCGGTGAACGCACGATCGTAGGCGCCTTGCCAAGCGCCATGCTCGAGCCGGCTCTCTGCGTCGACCCCGAGCATCCCCTTGCGCGTCCGGTCGGCGTCGATCACTGGGGCGCTCATCTCCGCCCCGAGCCGCTCGGCGATGGTGCTCTTGCCGCACGCGATGATCCCTCCCACGGCGACCAGCGACGGGCGGAGAAGCGGTTTGCGATCCGCGGACAGCGCCAGGAGGAAGTAGCGCCGCGCGTCCCGCCGGGCGCGCTCGCGGGCCGCGGAGTCCATCGAGTCGTCCGCCGCGACCATCCCGGAGATTTTCGCGCGGACGAACGCGCGGTAGCTTTCGTAGAAATCGACGAGCGCGTAGAGGTCGAAGTCGTTCGACTCGCGGGCGTAGCTCGCGATGAAGCGCTCGGCGAGGTCGGTATGCCCTAGGCCGGCGAGGTCCATCGAGAGGAACGCGACGTCCGCGCAGACGTCGGCGAAGCGAAAGCGCTCGTTGAACTCGATGCAATCGATGATGGTCACCGTCCCTCCGTCGTCGACGTAGACGTGCTCGAGCCGGAGGTCACCGTGGCCATCCCTCACGCGCCCGCCGCGCGCGCGGTCGAGGAAGAGCGCCTCGTGATCCTGGACGAACGAGGTTTGCCACAGGACGATCTCGTCGGCCTCGGCTGCGCGCAGGTACCTGCCGATGGAGTCCTTCGTCTGCACGAAGTTCTCCTCGACGTTCTGCCGGATGACCTGCGGCGAGCCGAATCGTTCCGTCTTGGCGTCGGCGCGCGAGCACCCGTGGAACGTCGCCATCCGTCGCGCGACGCGGTCGAGTTGCTCGCCAGAGAGCTCTCCACGCGCGAGGCGACGGTCCGCGCGATCGTGGTCGGAGAGGCGCTTCATGTGGACGGCCCAGTCGACGATGGCGCCGTCCCCGCCGATGAGGCAGCGGCCGTCCCCCCCCCTGCGAACGGGGACCACGCCGCGGTATACGTCGGGGGCGAGGCGCGCGTTGAGGCGCACCTCCGCGTCGCACGCGGCCCTGCGCTGCTCCTTCGTGCGAAAGTCGAGGAAGCCAAGGTCGACGGGTTTCTTCACCTTGAAGACGTCGCCCTCGAGGAGGAACACCCAGGAGATGTGGGTCTCTTCGACGTCGACGCGCGACGCGCCAAGCGCGGGATAGGCCTCCGTCCGTCGGAGGTCGGCCGCCAAGGTCGCGGGGCGCCGCTGTGCACCCCCGCCGCGGGTCGACCTCGGAGCGCCCGCGGTCTTCATGGCAGCCCCGCGTGCGCGTGCTCGGCGCGCGACCTGGACCGCGCGGCGGAGCTCGAGTGAGAAACCGCCGGTGCGCCGCGGAGGATCGCGCGGAACTCCGCCAGCGGGAGGGTATTGGCAACGTCCGCCCGCGAGCACCACCCGCGGCGCGCCTGGTCCACCCCGTAGCTCATGAGGGCAAGGTCCGACGTTCGGTGCGCGTCCGTGTCGATGACGAGCCGGACGCCCGCGTCGCGCGCCATATGTACGAGCGTGTCCGACAGGTCGAGCCGGGCGGGTTGGGCGTTGATCTCGAGGAGCACGCCTCGATCGCGGGCGGCGGCGATCACCTTCGCCATGTCGATGGCGTACGGCTCGCGCGATCCGAGGAGTCTCCCTGTCGGGTGGGCGAGGATCTGCACCCGGGGGTGGGCGAGTGCGCGGAGGACGCGATCGGTCATCCTCGCCTCCGGCATGTTGACCTTCGTATGGACGGCGGCCACGACGACGTCGAGCTGCCCGAGGCTCTCGTCGTCAAGGTCGAGGCGGCCGTCCTCGAGAATATCGACCTCGGCACCTTGCAGGATCGTGATGTCGGGACACTCCCGCTGCAGCGCGTCGATCTCGCTCCGCTGACGCCGGAACCCCGCGCCGTCGAGCCCCTGGACGACGCGGAGCGCCTTCGTGTGATCGGTGATCGCGACGTACGCGTAGCGGCGGGCCCTCGCGGCGAGGACCATCTCGCGCAGCGTGGCCTCGCCGTCGCTTGCGTCCGTGTGCACGTGGAGGTCGCCGCGCACGTCGATGAGCTCGAGCAACCGCGGGAGCTTCCCGTCGCGCGCGGCCTCGACCTCTCCGCGCCCCTCCCGGAGCTCGGGTGGGATCCACGGCAGGCCCACCGCGCGGAAGACCTCGTCCTCCGTACGCCCTCCGATGCGGCGCGTCCCGCGGAAGACTCCGTACTCGTTGATCTTGAGCTTCCGGTGCACGCCCATCGCGCGGACGGCAATGTTGTGCGCCTTCGAGCCCGTGAAGTAGTGAAGCGCCGCGCCGTACGACTCGGCGGGAACGACGCGGAGGTCCGCCTGCATCCCCGAGCGGAGGACGACGGTGCAGCGCGTCGTTCCGTGGGCGAGCACTTTCGTCACGTCGGGGTAGCGCACGAACCGATCGGCGACCGCCTCGGGCTCATCGGAGCCCACGAGGATGTCGAGATCGCCGATCGTCTCGCGCCGGCGTCGCAAGCTCCCCGCGACGTCCAGAAGGGCTACGGCGGGGGACTCCTTGAGGTACGCGAGCAGCGGCGCCGCGTGCGCGTCGGCCTCCGAAATCCGGAGCCGAGTCGAGCGGACGTGCTGCGCGGCGCAGCCCTCGAGGATGTGGCGCTCGAGCACCTCGCCGATGCCACGGACCGTCCGAAGCTCGCCGCTCTTCGCGGCGGCCTCGAGGGCGTCGAGCGTCTCGAGCCCGAGCTCGTCGTAGAAGAGCCGCGCCCGCTTCGGCCCGACGCCCGCCACCCGCATCATCTGGACTAGCCCTGCGGGGAGCTTCGCCGCCAGCTCCCGGCGGAGCTCGAGGTTGCCCGTCGAGAGGAGCTCCACGATCTTGGCGGCCAGGTCCTTCCCGACGCCCGGGAGCTCCTCGAGCGCAGTGACCCCGCGCGCAGCCACCTTCGCGATGGGCTCGCCGAGGGACTCGATCGTGCGGGCGGCGGTCCGATAGGCGCGGACGCGGAACACGTTGGCGCGGTCGATCTCGAGGAGATCGGCGAGCTCCTCGAACGCGCGCGCGACGTCGACGTTATCCATGGGGCCGCTCAGGAGCTGCATTCCCGGTGCCAACGCCTCGCGCCGTGCTCGGGCGCAACGCGCCGTGACCACCCCTTCCGGCTGCGCAAATCGTGCAGGCGCACGATGCAGCTGCACGCTCGCCCGGCCAGGGCGCGACCGACTTCCTGTATCGTGTCGGCGTGGGATCCGCGGTCGCCGGCCAGAGGCTCCGCCACGTGCCGGCGCTCGACGGTTTGCGCGGCGTGGCGCTGCTGGGCGTCGTTTTGTTCCACGCGAACGGCGCGCTCCCCGGCGGTTACCTCGGGGTCGACCTCTTCTTCGTCCTCTCCGGGTTCCTCATCACGTCGATCCTGCTCGCGGAGCACGCCGCGACCGGGCGCATCGCGCTCTCCGACTTCTGGATCCGTCGCGCGCGCCGGCTCTTCCCGGCGCTCCTCTCGCTGATGCCGGCCATCGCGCTCTATGGTCGCTTCTTCGCGAAGCCGGAGGAGCTCTCGGGGCTCCGCGGCGACGCGCTCGCGACGCTCGGCTACGTCGCCAACTGGCGGACAATCCTGTCGCACAAGAGCTACTGGGAGCTTTTCGCGGCCCCCTCGCTCCTCGAGCACACGTGGAGCCTTTCGATCGAGGAGCAGTTCTACGTGGTGTGGCCGCTCCTCGTCGCGGTCCTCCTTCGCAGCGGGGGCCCGCGGCGCATCCTCGCGCTCGCCGTTGCGCTCGGCGCTCTGTCGATGGCCGCGACAGCGCTCCTCTGGGACCCCGCGCACGTCTCTCGCGTCTACCTCGGGACGGACACACGCGCGGCCGCCCTCCTCGCGGGAGCGTCCCTCGCGACGATCCTCTCCCGCGGCGCGCCGCTCTCGACGCGTGCCGTGCGCGCCCTCGACGCCTCGGCTGCTGTCTCGGCGGCGGGCCTCGGCGTTGCGTGGTGCACGCTCCGCGGCGAGAGTCCGTTCCTCTACCGCGGCGGCTTCTGGTTGACTGAGGCGGCGGCGCTCGTGCTCGTCGCGTGCGCCGTCCTTGGCGAGAACAGCGTCGTCGCGCGCGTGCTCTCCGTCCGCCCGCTGACCGTGGTGGGCACCCTCAGCTACGGCCTCTACCTCTGGCACTGGCCTGTGGACGTGCTCCTCTCCGAGGCGCGTGTCCATACGCACGGGCTCCCCTTGCACGCGCTGCAGCTCGCCGTGACCTTCGCGATCGCGACCGCGTCGTATCACTTCCTCGAGCGACCCATTCGCACGCATGGTCTGCCGTTCGGACGCGCGGTGGTCATGCTCCCCACGGCAGTCGCCATCGCCGTGCTCCTCGTCGTGCGTGCGACCTACGCTCGCCCGCTCGCCCCACCCACGGCGAGCACCGCGCCGGTCGAGGATGCGGTGCCCACGACCTTTCGCGTCCTCGTGCTCGGGGACTCGACGGCGAACTCGCTGGGCTGGGGGCTCCGCGGCGTGCGGCGCCCCGGCGTGAGCGTCGAGCTCCACGGGAAGGACGGGTGCACCATGCTGGCCGACACGTGCGGAGGGAGCGAGTGGGCTACCGACGAGCGTGCACTCGGCCCTGACGCGACCCTCGTGTTTCTTGGGGGTGCCTTCCTCCACGGCCTCCCGCTCGACGAGGGTTGGCGGAAGTCCTGCTACCCGGGGTGGGACAAGAAATTCGTGGAGAATCTCGCACGGCGCCTCGCCGCGCTGCCCGCGAACGCGCGTCGGGTGTGGATCGCCACCGTCCCGTACCCCCTTGGCTCGTACGACAGCTCGACGTTTCGCGAAGAGGTGGATTGCATCAACAGCGACATCCGGAGCGCCGTCGGGTTGGCGCCGGGGGTGAGCGTCCTCGACCTCGCCCCGCGCCTCTGTCCGGGCGGCGTCTGCGAGCGCGAGTCGGACGGTGTGCTCATCCGCCCCGACGGCGTCCACTACGCGATGGACGGCGGGGCGCGCATCTCGCGCTGGGTGCTCGACCAGCTGCAGTCTCGGTCTGCGGAACGCGACAAGTGACCAGGTCGCGCTAGAAGACGAGCGCCGAGAGCGAGTAGCTCATGCAGGTGCTCGCGCTGCCGGTCGCGTAGACCTCGACGTAGAACGTGGTCGGGTAGGTGTCGCTGCACTGCGCCGGGGCCGTGACGTCGTTGTTGCTCCAGTCCCACGTCGTGTATCCGCTCGCCGCCTCGGCGCCGCCGCAGGCTACCGTGGTGCCAGTGCAGTTCTGGTAGACCGTCATGACGATCGGGTTCCCGTTGTTCTGGAGCTCGATGCTGTAGTGCAGCCCGCACTTGCCGGGCTCTGCAGGGAAGGTGATGGCGTACCACTCCTGCGCCGAGGTCGGCAGCACCTTGTTGGTCTCGGTTGCCGGCGCCGCCACGGCGGTGCCCGGGCATGTCGGCGCGTAGGCCTGGGCTGCGCACTCGCAGCCGTCGGCGTAGAGGCCGTCCTGGTTGTAGTAAGTGGCGTTGCACGCAAACGAGCACGTGCCGCCGGAGCACGTCACCGCGTTCGTGTTCGGCGGCGCGCCGCAGGCGTTTCCGCACGTGCCGCAGTGGCTCGTGTTCGTGCTCAGATTGACCTCGCAGCCGTTCGACGCGACGCCGTCGCAGTTCGCGAAGCCGGCGTTGCACCCGGTGACCTGGCACGTGCTCGCGCTGCACGCCGAGCTCGCGTTCGCGAGGTTGCACTTCGTCCCGCAGCCACCGCAGTCGTTGGGGTTGGAGGTCAGGTCGACGCACGAGCCGGCGCAGTTGGTGAGCCCGGGCCCGCACGTCGTCGCGCACGCGCTGGCCGAGCAAACGTCCCCTGGCGGACACACGGTGCCGCACGAGCCGCAGTTGACGGCGTCGTACTGTGTGGCGGTGCAGACTCCGCCGCAGAGCACCTCGCCCGCAGGGCACTGGCAAACGCCGGACACGCAGGCTTGACCTGCAGCGCAGACGTGTCCGCAAGCGCCGCAGTTGGAGGGATCGCTATTCTCGTTCGTGCAGCTGCCCGCGCAGAGGTTCTGCCCCGTCGGACACGCGCAGACGCCGCCCGTGCAGCTCTGTCCGCCGGCGCAGACCGTGGCGCACCCGCCGCAGTGGGCAGGATCGCTGCTCTCGTTCACGCACGCGCCACCACACAGCGTCTGGCCGGCCGGACACTGGCAGACGCTTCCGACGCACGCCTGGCCCGCGACACACGCCTTGCCGCAGAGCCCGCAGTTCGCCGGATCGGTGACCTCGTTCACGCAGGTGCCGCCGCAGTTGGTGAGCCCGGCCTGGCAGGTCAGGCTGCACGTGCCGCCGGAGCACGCCTGCCCCCCGGGACAGGCGTGGCCGCACGCGCCGCAGTTCAGGTTGTCGTTGCTCGTGTCAGTGCACGTCCCGCCGCAATTCGTGTCTCCCGCCTGGCAGGAGAGCGCGCACGTTCCCGCGGCGCAGACGTCCCCGGCCGGGCACACGGTCGGGCAGGAGCCGCAGTTCTGGTTGCTCGTCTGCAGGTTGACGCACAAGCCGCCGCAGTTGGTGAGGCCCGCCTGGCACGAGAGCTGGCACGTCCCGGCGGAGCACACCTGGCCCGCGGCGCACAGGTGTCCACACGCGCCACAGTTCTGGGGGTCTTCCGCGGTGTTCGCGCAGACGCCCGCGCAAGCGGTGAGCCCCGCCTGACAGGACACCTGGCACGTCCCGGCCGAGCACACCGTGCCGGAAGGACAGGCGTGTGCGCACGAACCGCAGCTCACGTCGCTCGACTGGAGGTTGGTGCAGACGCCGCCGCAGTTCGTGAGGCCGGCCTGGCACGAGAGAGCGCACACGCCGCTCGAGCACACCTGCCCCGCCGCGCACGTCGTGCCGCAGGCGCCGCAGTTCTCGTTGTCGCTGAGGAGGTTGACGCACGACCCGCTGCAGATCGTGAGGCTGGCCTGGCACGAAAGGGCGCACGTGCCGCTCGAGCAGACTTGCCCCGCCGCGCAAGCGTGGCTGCACGAGCCGCAGTTGGAGAGGTCGGTCTGTAGGTTCGTGCAGGTGCCGGTGCACGCGGTGAGGCCCTGCTGGCAGGAGAGTTGACAGGCACCTCCCGAGCACACGTTGCCCGCGAGGCACGCGTTGCCGCATGAGCCGCAGTTGGCGTTGCTCGTCGACGTGTTCACGCAGGTGCCGGCGCAGCTCGTGAGCCCGGCCTGGCACGTCAGCGCGCAGGCGCCCGCGACGCATGCCTGTCCCGCGGCGCACGTCGTCCCGCACGCGCCGCAGTTGTCTTCGTCACTCTGGAGGTTCGTGCACGTCCCGGCGCAATTCGTGAGGCCCGCCTGGCAGCTCACCGCGCAGGTGCCGCCCGAGCAAACCGTGCCGGCCATGCACGCGTTGCCGCACGCGCCGCAGTTCTGGTTGTTGGTCTGCTCGTTGACGCAGACGCCCGCGCAATCGGTGAGGCCCGCCTGGCAAGAGAGCGCGCAGGACCCACCCGAGCACACCGAGCCCGCCGGGCAGACGTCGCCGCATGACCCGCAGTTGTCCGGATCGGTCTTCACGTTCGTGCAGGTGCCCGCGCAAGCCGTGAGACCCGCCTGGCAGGTCAGGGCGCAGGCTCCGCCCGAGCACACGTCGCCCGCCGCGCACACCGTGCCGCACGCGCCGCAGTTCTGGTTGCTCGTCTGCAAGCTGACGCATGTTCCGGCGCAATTCGTGAGCCCCGCCTGGCACGTGAGCGCGCACGTACCGGCCGAGCAGACGTCGCCCGCCGTGCAAGTGGTGCCACAGCCGCCGCAGTTGCCGCGGTCGGTCTTGAGGTTCACGCAGGCGCCCGCGCAGTCGGTGTACCCCGCCTGGCACACGAGTGCGCACGCGCCGGCCGCGCACACCTCGCCGACCGGACACCCGATGCCGCACGCGCCGCAGTTCTGGGTGTCCGACTGCAGGTTCGTGCAGGTGCCCGCGCAGTCGGTGAGGCCCGCCTGGCACGAGACCGCGCACGCGCCGCCCGAGCACACTTCGCCGGCGGGGCACGCCGTGCCGCACGCGCCGCAGTTCTGGTCGCTCGTCTGCAGGCTGACGCATGTCCCGGAGCAGTTGGAGAGCCCCATCTGGCACGAGAGCGCGCACGTTCCCGCCGAGCACACCTCGCCCGCGGCGCACGCATTGCCGCACGAGCCGCAGTTGGCGTCGTCCTGCTTGAGGTTCGTGCACGCCCCGGAGCAGTTGGTCAGCCCTGCCTGGCAGGAGACTGCGCACGCACCGCTCGTGCAGACCTCTCCAGCGGGGCACGCCGTGCCGCACGCGCCGCAGTTCGCGGTGTCCGTCTGCAAGTTCGTGCACGTGCCGACGCAGTCGGTCAGGCCCATCTGGCACGTGAGCGCGCACGTGCCGCCGGAGCACACGTCCCCCGCCGGACACGTCACGCCGCACGAGCCGCAGTTCTGGTTGCTCGTTTGCAGGCTGACGCAGGTGCCGCTGCATACGGTCAGACCCATCTGGCATGTGAGCCCGCACGCGCCCGCCGAGCACACGTTCCCCGCCGGGCAGGTCGTCCCGCACGCGCCGCAGTTGGAGCCGTCGGTCTTCAGGTTCACGCAGCTCCCGCCGCAGTTGGTGAGGCCGGCGCCGCACGACGCCACGCACGTGCCGGCCGAGCAGGCGTTGCCGGCGGCGCAGGCGTTGCCGCAGGCGCCGCAGTTGGCGACGTCGGTCTTCGTGTTCGTGCACGTGCCGCCGCAGTCGGTGAGGCCGGCCTGGCAGGAGAGCGCGCACATCCCGCCGGAGCACAGGTTGCCGGCTGGACAGACGTTGCCGCAGGCGCCGCAGTTGGCGTTGTCGGTCTGTGTGCTCGTGCACGTCCCTGCGCAGTCGGTGAGGCCGGCCTGACACGTGAGCGCGCACGTCCCCGCGGAGCAGACGTCCCCGGCGGGGCACGCCGTCCCGCAGACGCCGCAGTTGCCGTTGTCGGTCTTGAGGTTGACGCAGCTGCCAGCGCAGTCGGTGAGCCCGCTCCCGCACGACGCCACGCACGCGCCTCCGGAGCAGGCGTCGCCGGCCGGGCACGCGTGGCCGCACGCGCCGCAGTTGGAGAAGTCGGTCCCCGTGTTCGTGCACGTGCCCGCGCAGTCGGTGAGACCCGCCTGGCAGGTGAGCGCGCAGGCGCCGCCCGAGCACACGTCGCCGGCGGGGCACGCCATGCCGCACGCGCCGCAGTTCTGGTTGCTCGTCTGGAGGCTGACGCACGTGCCTGCACAGTCGGTCAAACCGGACTGGCACGAGAGCGCGCAAGCGCCGCCCGAGCAGGCGTCGCCCGCGGGGCAGACGGTGCCGCACGCGCCGCAGTTGGCGCCGTCCGACGTCAGGTTGACGCACGTGCCTCCGCAGTCGGTGAGCCCCGCCTGACACGTGACCCCGCACGTCCCGCCCGAGCACAACTCGCCGGCCGGGCATGCGTGGCCGCACGCGCCGCAGTTCGCGTTGTCGGTCGGCAGGTTGACGCAGAGCCCGGCGCAGTCGGTCAGCCCTGCCTGACACGTCAGCGCGCACGCGCCCGCCGAGCAGATGTCGCCGGCGGGGCAGGCTGTGCCGCACGCGCCGCAGTTGTTGTCGTCGGTCTTGAGGTTCGCGCAGGTGCCGGCGCAGTCGGTCAGCCCGGCGCCGCAGGACACCACGCACGTGCCCGCCGAGCACGCGTCGCCCACGGGGCAGGCGTTGCCGCACGCGCCGCAGTTGGCGAAGTCGGTCTGCGTGTTCGTGCACGTCCCCGCGCAGCTCACGAGGCCCGCCTGGCAGCTGAGCGCGCACGTGCCTGCCGAGCAGACGTCACCCGCCGGGCACGCCGTCCCGCACGCGCCGCAGTTGCCGTTGTCGGTCTTCAGGTTGACGCAGGTGCCGCTGCAGCTCACGAGCCCGGCTCCGCACGACGGTACGCACACGCCCGCCGCGCAGGCATTGCCTGCGGGGCAGGCCATGCCGCACGCGCCGCAGTTCGCCGAGTCGTCCTGCGTATTGGTGCACGTCCCGGCGCAGGCAGTGAGGCCCGCCTGGCAGCTGAGCGCGCACGCGCCGGCCGAGCAGACGTCGCCCGCCGGGCACGCGTGTCCGCACGCGCCGCAGTTCTGGTTGTTCGTCCCCAGGATGACGCACGTCCCCGCGCAGTCGGTCAGGCCCGCCTGGCAGCTCAGCCCGCACGTCCCCGCGGAGCAGATGTCGCCCGCCGGGCAGGCCGTCCCGCACACGCCGCAGTTTCCGTTGTCGGTCGTGAGGTTGACGCAGCTCCCACCGCAATCCGTGAGCCCGGCCCCGCATGAGGTCACGCACGCGCCCGCCGAGCAGGCGTCGCCCACGAGACACGCGTTTCCGCACGCGCCGCAGTTGGCGACGTCGGTGGCCGTGCTCGTGCAGGTCCCCGCGCAGTCGGTGAGCCCCGCCTGGCAGCTGAGCGCGCAGGCGCTGCCCGAGCACACGTCGCCGGCGGGGCACGTCTTCCCGCACGCGCCGCAGTCCTGGTTACTGTTCGCGAGGTTGACGCACGTGCCGGCGCAGTTCGTCAGGCCCGACTGGCACGCGAGGACGCACGCGCCGGCCGTGCAGACGTCGCCAGCGGGGCACACCATGCCGCAGGCGCCGCAGTTTCCGCCGTCGGACATCACGTTGACGCACGTGTTGTTGCACTCGGTGAGCCCCGCCTGGCACGTGAGCCCGCATGTCCCGCCGGAGCAGATGTACCCCGCGGGACACGGATTGGCGCACTCGCCGCAGTTCGCGTTGTCCGTCGGCAGGCCGACGCACACGCCCCCGCAGTCGGTGAGCCCCGCCTCGCACGTGAGCGCGCACGCGCCCGCGGAGCAGATGTCGCCGGCCGGACACGCGGTCCCGCATGCGCCGCAGTTCGCGTTGTCGCTCGTGAGGCTCACGCACCCGCCGCCGCAGTCCGTAGCCCCGGGCCCGCACGACACCACGCACTTGCCCGCCGAGCACACATCGCCGGGTGGGCAAGCCGTGCCGCACGTGCCGCAGTTGGCGAAGTCGGTCTGCGTGCTCGTGCACGTCCCGCCGCAGTCGGTCAGGCTCGCCTGACACGTGAGCGCGCACGTCCCCGCCGAGCAGACGTCGCCCGCGGCGCAAGCCTTTCCGCACGCTCCGCAGTTCTCGCCGCTGCTCTGGAGGTCGGTGCAGATGCCGGTGCAGTCCGTCAGCCCCGCCTGGCACGCGAGCGCGCAGACGCCGGCCGTGCACGCGTCGCCGGCCGGGCACGCCTTCCCACACCCGCCGCAGTTGGCGGAGTCGCTCTGTGTGCTCGTGCACGCCCCGGCGCACTCCGTGAGCCCCGCCTGACAGCTCACGCCGCACGCCCCCGCCGAGCACACGTTGCCCGCGGGGCAGACCTTGCCACACGCGCCGCAGTTGGCGTTGTCGGTCGGCAGGCCCACGCACACACCGCCGCAGTCGGTCAGGCCCGTCTGACAGGAGAGCGCGCACTTGCTGGCCGAGCAGACGTTGCCGGCCGGGCAGGCGGTCCCGCAGGCGCCGCAGTTGCCGTCGTCGTTGGCGAGGTTGACGCACGCGCCGGTGCAGTCCGTGAGACCGGACCCGCACGACGCCGCGCACTTGCCGTTCGAGCACACGTTGCCCGCGGGGCAGGCGGTGCCGCAGGCGCCGCAGTTGGCAGGGTCGGTCTGGACGTTGGTGCACGTCCCCGCGCAGTCCGTGAGGCTCGGCTCGCACGTGAGCCCGCAAGCGCCGCCCGAGCAGACCTGTCCTTGGGGGCATGCGTGGCCGCACGTGCCGCAGTTCTGGTCGTCGGTGGGCAGGTGCACGCAGACGCCGCCGCAGTCGCTCGAGCCGGAGCCCGCGGCGCAGCCCACGATGCACGCGCCCTTGTCGCACGTGTCGCCCGCGGGGCACGCCTTGCCGCAGGCGCCGCAGTCGGTGGGGCTCGACGTCGTGTCGACGCACTTGCCGCTGCAGTCGGTGAGGTTCGGCTCGCACGTGAGCGCGCACGTCCCCGTCGAGCACACTTCGCCCGTCGCGCACGCGTGGGCGCAGACGCCGCAGTTCGCAGGGTCATTCTTCGTGCTCGTGCAGACGCCGTTGCAGTCTTGCTGGCCTGCCTGGCACTCGAGCTGGCACTTGCCCGCCTTGCATGTGTCGCTCGCCGCGCAGACGTTCCCGCACGCGCCGCAGTTGGCGTTGTCCGTCTCGACGTCGACGCAGGCCTTGCCGCACGCCTTCGTCCCCGCGGGGCACGCGCCCGCGTCAGGGACGGGGTGGCCCGCCCCTTCGATCGCGGCCGAGGTGTCCTCTCCGCAGCCCGCGAGCAACGCCACGGCGAGCACGAGGATGAGCGCAAGGGCGCGCGCGACCAGGTGCTCCGAGCCGGAGCCCCGCCGAAGGTGGCTCGTCATGGCGCTCTCCTCCTTCATGAAGCTTGTCTCCCTGCTGCTACTTCGCAAGCAATAGAATGTTGAACGTCACCCGGCGGTTCGCCGCGCGCCCGGCCTCGGTCCTGTTCTCGGCCATCGGAACGTCGGGGCCGAAGCCGTTGGCCGAGAGCCGCGACGCGTCGACACCGCGCGTCACGAGGTAGGCGCGGACCGCTTCGGCGCGGGTCTTGGAGATCTGCAGGTTGACGGCGTCCGGCCCCATGTTGTCGGTGTGGCCGGCGACCTCGAGCCGCCGGATCTCGGGGTGCTCCTGGAGCACCTTCGCCACCGAATCGAGCGCCTCGAAGCTCCGCGCGCCGACGATCTGGTCGCTATTGAACGCGAAGTTGACCCGCTCGTTGATGATGACGATCTGGTTCTCTCGGACCTCGGCGCGGACGGGGGCGACGTCGGGACAGCCGTCCTCGTCCTGGAACCCGTTGTAGGTCTCGGGCTCGTCGGGGCACTTGTCGCGGTCGTTCGGGATGCCGTCGCGATCGCGGTCGTTCGACGGGCAGCCGTTCGTCTTCGGATCGTCCGTCGCGATCCCCGGCACGCTGGGACAGGCGTCGAGGTGGTCGGGGATCCCGTCCCCGTCCGAGTCCCGGATGGGACAGCCGTAGAACGGGCCGCGGAGCCTCACGACGTTGCCCCCCTCGAGCGGGCACATGTCCTCGTCGTTCGGGATGCCGTCCTTGTCGAGGTCGTTCCGCTCGAACGCGACGCCTACGCCGAGGAACGCGCGGAACGTCGGCGAGCCGACGCCTTCGTCGAGCCCTGCGCCGCCCCCGAGCGTCAGCGTGACGGGCACCCTGGCGAAGAGGTAGCGGACGGCGCCGTCCACCTCTCCCGAGTCGCTCCCCGCGGAACCCGAGAAGTTCGTGGTGCCGACGACCTCGGCGAGGATCGAGAGCCCGCGGGTGATTCGTACGCCCGCGCCCCCGCCGAACCGGAGCTCGGACCCGAGGTCGAGGGTGCCGAGGTGCGCGGTGCTCTTGAACCCGGCCCCCACGTTGGCCGCGGCGAAGAACCGGCCGAGGGCGACGTCGACGATGGCGCGCGCGTCGACCACGGGCGAGCCGTACCCCGCGTAGAGCCCGTTCGCGGTGGCGTGGCCGACCGGCGCGCTCGCCGACAGCGCGATGCCCGCCGTGACGGGCGACCGGACCCCCCCGAGCACGCGCACCTTGCTCTCGAGCGTCGGGTCGCCCAGAGCGACCCCCTTGATGCCCCCGGGCTGCGCGTCGCCGTACGCGGCGTTGGTGGGATCGGTGACGACGCCGTCCCCCGCGATGAACTGGACGGGGACACGGAGCCCGATCTGGAGGCGAGGGAGGGGCGTGACCGCCGCGAGCAGCGTCGCGGTGCCGAGGTCGCGCACGACCTGGAGGTGACCGACCTGAGCGCCGGGGTCGGAGCACGGACCGGGGAGGCAGTGCCGCAGCCGGAGCGGGTCTCGCGCGTAGTCGAGGACGAGGCCGAACGAGTACGCGAGCTCCGCGGGGACGCGGGCGCCATCGACGGTGAGGAGGTTGCCGGGCCCGAGCGCGGGTTGGAAGCGCTCGGCTGCGACGTCGCCGACGCGAGCGTCCTGCGCCCGCGCCGCGCCGCCCGTGAGCGTCGCCGCGACCGTCACGGCGGAAGCCACCAGACGACACGCCCCTACCCGCGGGCCGCTCCGTGCGGGAGCGGTGTCTCTCGTCTTCTCCGTCATGGCCAATCGCAGCCCAAGCGCACCCATCAACGAACATACACCCTCTGCGCGCCAGCGGGCGCGACATCGCCCAGATCCCACAGCGCGGTTCTTGCTCGTCGCTCTAGCCTCCGCGGGCCCGGCGCTCGTGCGCCGCAGCGAGGCGATTCCCGGCATCCGATCGACAGGGCCTTTCGTGTTTCTTGTAACTGTGCGAAAGGATTGGCCTCGCTTCGGGGAATTGGCCCGAGGGCCCGCCGCGGCGCCTGTCGCACGAGGCGCCGCGCCTGTCGCACGAGGCGCCGCGCCTGTCGCACGAGGCGCCGTGCCTGTCGCACGAGGCGCCGTGCCTGTCGCACGAGGCGCCGCGCCTGTCGCACGAGGCGCCGCGCCTGTCACACGAGGCGCCGCGCCTGTCACACGAGGCGCCGCGCCTGTCGCACGAGGCGCCGCGCCTGTTGCACGAAGCGCCGCGCCTGTTGAACGAAGCGCGCGCGCGGCCGCGACCTGGGGCTCGGGGCCCGCATCACGGGAACCTCCGCGCGCGAGACGCACACCTACTGGGTGACGACGCTCGCGCCTCTTTCGGACATCGTTTCCGTGGGTTGCGGCCCGCGCCGACCCGTTGGCGAGGAATCAGGGAGATCGCGCGGTCCCTTGCGGGTCCCCTGGAGGGGGCCGCGCGCCGCCGAGCGTGACGCACGGGTCAGTCGGCGTGGCGAGAGGGCGGCGATCGGGACGACGAGGGAGGCGATCGCGGAGCCGGGCGGCGCATCGCGCTGCAGCGTATCCTCGACCGCGCCCCGCACGGGTTGTCGTGGCTTCCGACCTGTGAAAGCCTAAAACCGCTCGTCGCGCGCGCACCACCCGAGGACCTCACGATGCAACCGAGCCCCAACGACTGGCCCCTCGCGCCTCCCCCCCCGCCCGCCGGCGCGCCTCGGGACCGCGGCGTCTTCCTCTCGGGCGTCCTCGTGCTCGGGATGTTCGGCAACATCGCGGGAATCGCCGGGTACCTGCTCCTCGGGGCGGCCGCGACGGGCGCCGAGGCACGCGCAAGGGAGTCGCTCGACAACGCCGCCGCCCTCGCCTCGCGCCACCTCAGCACGACGATGCACCTCCTCGCGCTCCTCGCCTTCGCCAACGTCGTCTTCCTGACGGGCGTCTGGATGTGGAAGAAGTGGGGCGTCTACGGCTACGGCGCCTTCTCGCTGATCGGCACGCTGGCAGGGCTCAAGAGCTCGCCCATCGCCGCGTTCGTGGGGCTCGCGTGGTTCATGATCCTCGCGGTGAAGGTCGCGGGGAAGTGGAACGACTTCGAGTAGCGCGGGCCCGTCGAGGGATAGGGTTGCGCGTCGTCTGCCCGTAGCCCGCGCGGTGTAGAGTCGCACGTCGACATGCCGGCCGAGCGTCCGCGCCCCCGCCTACCGCTCGCGGTCGTCCTCCTCGGCTTCACGAGCCTCTTCACGGACGTCGGGACGGAGATGATCTTCCCGCTCCTCCCGGTGTTCCTGACCGAGACGCTCCACGCCGGGCCGGCGTACCTCGGGCTCGTCGAAGGGGCGGCCGACACCGTGTCGAGCTTGCTCAAGCTGGTCTCAGGAGTCGTCGCGGACCGCGCGGGCGCGCGCAAACCGCTCGTGCTCTTTGGCTACGGGCTCGCGAGCGCCGTGCGTCCCTTCGTCGCGATGGCCACGCTCCCCTGGCACGTGCTCGGCGTCCGCGTCACCGACCGCGTGGGCAAGGGGCTCCGGAGCTCACCTCGCGACGCGATGATCGCCGACGCCGCGGGCGCGCAGGCGGGGCGCGCGTTCGGGTTCCACCAGGCCATGGACAACGTCGGCGCGGTCGTAGGGCCGCTCCTCGCGACGGCGCTCATCGGTCTCGGACTCGGGATCCGGAGCGTGTTCTGGGTCGCGGTCGTGCCCGGCGTCGTGGCGACGCTGCTCGTCGCGCTCGTCCGCGAGCCTACCCGACCGAAGGTCCACGACATCGCGGCGGGCAACCCGGCAGAGCGCGTGCTCACCCCGAGGCTCGTGACCTACCTCGGCATCCTCACGCTGTTTTCGCTCGGCAACTCGTCGGACGCGTTCCTCCTCCTCCGCGCGCGCTCGCTCGGGCTCACCACGGCCGAGATCCCCGTGCTTTGGGCCGTCCTCAACGCGTCGAAGGTCGTCTGGGCCTACCTTGGCGGCACCGCGGCGGACCGTTTCCCCAGGGCGCGCCTCGTCGCAGCCGGGTGGGGGATCTTCGCGCTCGTCTACCTCGGCCTCGCACGCGCGAGCGCGTCGTGGCACGTGTGGGCGCTCTTCGTCG
>Ga0209415_10006522_pt1 | contig 20700 bp, 20 predicted proteins | sample PeaSoiSIISIP2007_FD_187696 | JGI IMG/M metagenome (GOLD analysis project Ga0209415, IMG submission 187696) | Peat soil microbial communities from Weissenstadt, Germany - SII-SIP-2007 (SPAdes) (version 2) | ecosystem: Environmental > Terrestrial > Soil > Wetlands > Peat | place: Germany...
AAGCTCGAGTTCCTCGTCTGCCAGGAAATCTTCATGTCCGAGACGGCCAAGCTCGCGCACGTCATCCTGCCGGGCGCGTGCTTCGCCGAGAAGGACGGCACCTTCACCAACACCGAGCGGCGCGTGCAGCGCGTCCGCAAGGCCGTCGAGCCGCCGGGCCAGGCGAAGGCCGACTGGGAAGTCCTCTGCCTCGTCTCCACCGCGATGGGCTACCCGATGAAGTACGCGCACCCGGGCGAGATCTTCGACGAGATGGCCTCGCTCACGCCCAGCTACGGCGGGATCTCCTACGAGCGGATTGACCGCGTCGGCCTGCAATGGCCGTGCCCGACGAAGGACCATCCCGGCACGCCGTATCTCCACGCCGGCCGCTTCACGCGCGGGCGCGGGCTGTTCGCCGTCATCAAGTACCGGCCGCCGGCGGAGCAGCCGGACGCGGAGTACCCGTTCATCCTCTCGACGGGCCGGACGCTCTACCATTACAACGTCGGGAACATGACGCGAAAGAGCGCGCCGATCTCGCAGAAGGAATCGCGGAACTTCGTCGAGATGCACGTCTCGGACGCGGAGCGCCTCGGCATCGCGGACGGCGGCATGGCGCGCGTCGTCACGCGGCGCGGCGCGGTGGTCGTCGCGGCGCGCGTCAGCGACAAGGTCCGGCCCGGCGCGATCTGGATGCCTTTCCACTTCGTCGAGGCGCCGACCAACACGCTGACCAACGACGCGTTCGACAGCGTCACCCGCACGGGCGAATACAAGTTCTGCGCCGCGCGCGTGGAAGCGTGCGCCGCCGGGGCATGAAAATGAAAATCCTGATCGTGGACGCGACCGGTTCCGTCGCCGCGCCGCTCTCCGAGGCGTTCAAGGCCGAAGGCTGGACCCCGCAGACTCAGGGAAACCTTGCGAAGGTTCGTACAAACCTTCGCAAGGCTGGCTCTCCCAAGACTCGCTCAGCGCCGGATGCCGTCTTCCTCGCAGTCCAGGCCGGCGAACTCGCCGCGATGCTCCCTGGCGCGCTCCGGCTCGCGCGGAAGGCCGGCGCGCCGCTGCTCCTGGCGACGAGCCTCGACCGCTCCGGCTGGGACCGCACCTTCGAATCGGCTGACGCGCTCGAAGTGGACGCGCTCTTCGACCTGCCCGTCGATCCCGCGGCGGTCGTGCGGCGCTTGAAAGGCATCGCCGAGGCGCGCGGGCCGGCCGAACGCGAGACGCGCAAGACGCCGGCGGGCGCTTCGATCATCGCCCGCGCCGTGGCCAACGAGGAGGCGTCGCGGCTCTTCTACGCGCGCGCGGCGAAATCCGTCGCGCGCAAGGACACGAGGGAGACGCTCGAGGCGCTCGCCCGCGACGAGAAGGAGCACAAGCGCCTGCTGACCGAGTTCAAGAAGGGCCGCGGCGCGCTTCCGTCCGATCCCGCCTCGGCGGGAGGCTCGCTGCTCGAGACCATGAGCGCGCCGGATTTCTCGCCCGACATGAGCCCGGCCGACGCCTTCCTGCTGGCTGCGCGGAAGGAGAAGCTCGCCGCCGACTTCTACGAAAACTGGGCCGCGATGTATCCGGAAGGCCCGGAGCGCGAGCTGCTCAAGCGCCTCGCCGAGGTCGAGCGCCGGCACAAGGCCTGGGTCGAGGGCATGTTCACCAACGCGTCGTTCCCGGAACGATGGTGATCTCGCCCGCACCGGAGTATTCACCACCAAGGCGGCAAGCCGTGAACCAGGAAACCCCTCCGCACGTGGACTGCTTCGTCGTCGAGCCGGGCCGGCGGACGCCCGCGCGGCGCGAGCTCGTCGGCGAAGAGCCGCTGACCCTCCTCATCAGCGACCGGCCGGTCGCCACGCTCATGCGGACTCCGGGCGACGAGGCTGAACTGGCGATGGGGTTCCTCCTCACGGAAGGGATCGTCGGCTCGCCGAAGGACGTCGGCGCGATTTCCTTCTGCGCGCAGGGCGAGTTGAGCGGGCGAAATGAAGCGCGCGTGACGCTTGCGGAAGGCGCGCAGCCGCGGCGGCTGCCGGAGCCTCGCCGGATCTTCTCATCCTGCGGCCTCTGCGGCGCGGACATGATCGCGGAGATCGCCGCGGACATCCCGCCTTTCGAGAGGCCGCCGCTCCGGCTCGCCGCCGAGGACCTCTTCGCGCTCGCCGACGCCATGCGGCGCGGGCAGAGGATGTTCCAGCGCACCGGCGGCACGCACGCCGCCGCGCTCGCGCGCCCGCCCGTCACGCCGGCCTCCGAATGCATCGTCCGCGAGGACCTCGGCCGCCACAATGCCCTGGATAAGGCCGTCGGCGCCGCCGCTCACCACGAGATGCTCGCGCCGGGGCTGGTGCTGCTGCTGTCCGGCCGGCTCTCGTTCGAGATGGTCGCCAAGGCCGCGCGCGCGGGCATCAGCGAGGTCGCCGGCGTCAGCGCGCCGTCGGCGCTGGCGGTGGATCTCGCGCGCCGGCTCAACATGTTCCTCGCCGGTTTCGTCCGCGAGCGGACGCTGACGATCTACTCCGGCGCGGACGCGCTGCGGCAGGAGGAGTGATTGCGAGTGGAAGCCGCCCGGCGGAAGCCAGGGGCGCGCAGCGTACCGCGCGCCACCTGCGCGGCGGTGCTGATCGGCGGGCGAAGCTCGCGGATGGGATCCCCGAAGACGCTCCTGCGGGCCGGCGGCGAATCCGTGCTCGAGCGGATCGTCGCGGCTGCCGGCGAGGTCTCGCGCGAAGTCGTGCTCGTCGGCGAAGCGCCGCTGCCCGCTGGAGAGCTTTCGGCGATGCAGCGGATTCAGGACGCGCCCGGCGTAGAAGGGCCGCTCGGCGGGCTTCTCGCCGCGCTCCGGTCGCGCCCGCGGACAACGTGGATCGTGCTCTCCTGCGACGCTCCCTTGCTCTCCGCCGACGCGTTGCGCTGGCTGCTTGCGCAGGCGAAGCCCGGCGTCATCGCGGTGGTTCCGCACCTCGACTCGCCGGAGAGCCCCGAACCGCTCATCGCGCTCTACACGCCTCGCGCGCGGAGCGTGATGGAGCAGGCTGCACGCGCGGGCGAGCGGTCGCTCCGCCGAATCCTGGCGGGACAGAAGATCCATTCGCCGCGCGTGCCGGAGAATCTCAGGAAGGCGTTCGCGAACGTCAACACGCCCGACGAATGGCGCGCGCTCTTCCACCAGGACGACATGAACTTGCACCACGACGACACGACGAGCACGACGGAACGGCGGTTACGGTAATCCGCCCCTGTCTTGACGTTCGTCGTGCGGAGTTCGTTGTGCCCGTCGAGTCGTCGTGGTTTGCGTGGCCGCTAGCCGCTTCTCCAGGATCGCCATGAACGCGTCGAGCCGTTTCACCCCGCGCGGCAGGATCGCGAGAATTCTCCCGACTCCGCGCGGAGCGTCGCTTTCGCCCGGTCCCAGAAGCCACACCTTCGGCAGCGGTGCGCGCTTCCAGCCTTCGACGAGCACGAGATCATACCGCCTGAGCAGTTCCGCGAAGTCGCCGGAATGCAGCCGCGCCAGCCGCTCGCGCGGCCCGTGGAGAAAAACGTCGGCGCCGGACCGGAACAGCCGATCGCTGTCCTTCCCGCGCCGGTCAATGTTCATTCCGTGAACATCATGCTTCACGACCGCGACCGCCAGCCCGCGTCGCCGCAGCCGCCGCGTCGCCGCCTCGATCAGCGTCGTCTTGCCCGACCCGGAATGCCCGCAGACCGCGAGCAAGGACGGACGGCCAGAGACGACGGGCTCACGCAAAGCCGCAAAGTCGCAAAGAACGGAACGGCTTCGATTTCTTGAAACAAGCCTCGCCGTTCTTGGCGTCTTTGCGCCTTTGCGTGAAACCCGTTGTTGTTGCGGTGCCGTTGCCATGGTGGCCTTTGCCGTTCTTTCCGACTTTGCGCGAAACCTCTACTCTCGCGAAGATCAGCGCGGCCGGCCGCAGTCGGCCGGGTCGCCCCGGAGTTTTTCGAGGCCGTGCCGCAGCGCGGGCAGGACGGCTTCGAGATTCTCCACGGCGGCGCGCTCGGAGCCGGGCAGGTTGACGATGAGCGTGGAGCCGCGGATGCCCGAGACCCCGCGCGAGAGCATCGCGTGCGGCGTCTTGGTCATGGAGGCGGCGCGCATCGCCTCGTCCAGCCCCGGCGTGAGCCGCTCGACGACTTGGCGCGTGGCCTCCGGCGTGACGTCGCGCGGCGAGAAGCCGGTCCCGCCGACTGTCAGGACCAGGTCAATGGAATGCCCGTCGCAGTAGTGCCGCAGCCGTTCCGCGATCATGGCGCGGTCATCCGGCAGTATCTCCGCCGCATATATGTGGGCATTAAGTTCCTCACCTTCCGCGCGGCGCGCCACGGCGGGGCCGGCGGTGTCCTTCGCCTCGTTGCGCGCGCAGCGGTCGCTCAGCGTCAGGACGACGGCCTGGAATGTTTCCCGCGCGACTGCGTCGAGGACCTCGACCGGATCGCCTTTGCGCGCGGCGCCGCCGGATTCGACCCGCGCGAAGAGCCCGAGGCGCGGCATGATGCAGTCGCCCGTCGCGCGCTGAATCTCGCACGGCGCATGGCACACCTTGCCGATCTGCGTCACCCGGAGCACCGCGCTCGCGCCCAGGCGCAGCCGCGTGCCGAGGCCGAACTCCCGGAAATCCAGTCCGGAGATCACCACGTTTTCCGCGAAATCTCCCGGCGCGATCTTCGGCAGGCCGCCGCGCCGGACCGTCTCGATGTCGGCGGCGGACAGCAGGCTGACCTGCCGGTGCCACGGACCGGCGTGCGCGTCGCCCTCGATGCCGTGTCCGGCGCGGAAGAGGGCGGACTCGACCGGCTTCTTGCGTTCACCCTTCCGCTCGCTGACACAGATCGCGACGATGGCGCCCGCGCTCATGGCTCCTCGCGCCTCCAGCCGCCCGACTTGCCGCCGGTCTTCTCCAGTAATCGCACGGAGCGGATTTCGATGCCCTTGCCCGCGGACTTGCACATGTCGTAGACGGTCAGCGCCGCGACGGCGGCGGCGGTGAGCGCCTCCATCTCCGCGCCGGTGCGCTCGCGGCAGCGGACGGCGCTTTCGATCCGCATGCGCGCGCCGCGCAATTCCACGCGCACCTCGACGTGGTCGAGCTTAAGCAGATGGCACATCGGGATCAGCTCTGCCGTCCGCTTGGCGGCCATGATGCCGGCGAGCCGCGCGGTCTCGGCGACGTTGCCCTTCGCCACGCCGCCGGTCTTGCGCAGAAGCGCGGCGATTTTCGGGCCGACAACCACCTCTGCCTCGGCGCGCGCCGTCCGCTCCGTCACGGCCTTGCGCGAGACGTCCACCATCCGCGCGGCGCCATGCGCCGAGATGTGACTAAGCCGGCTCTTGGACATCGGTTTCGGTTCCTCCGATGCGCGTGACGCTGACCGAGTGCGTCTTGAAGACCACGTGGATCCTCTGTCCGGGTTCCAGGTGCAAGTCGCGGCCGGCGTCGGGCGTCAGCTCGACCATCAGCGGCGTGGCGCCGACCTCGACGACGGCCCAGAGCGCGGCGCCGTTCAGGCTGAGGCGCCGTATCGTGGCCTGCAGGCTGTTGCGCGCGGAGAGGCCGCTCGGCGGCGCGAGCGAAAGGAGCACGTCCCGCGCCGGAAGCGCCACGGCGACCTCGTCGCCGACGCGCAGGCCCGTGTCGGGCACCCTGACCTGCTGGCCCTCGCACGAGACGACGGCGTACCCGGCCCGACCGGCCCGGCTGGCCACCGTGCCGTTGAGCACGTTGAGGACCGATTCGCCGGCGGCGGATCCGAAGCCGGTCAGCAGGTCCTGCGGCGCAACCGGAGGCTGCAAACGCCCATCCGCGATGCGCCAGGAGCGCTCGGTCAGGAAGATGATGTCGGTCAGTGAATGACTGACATAGATGAACGGGAGCCGCCAGCGATCATAAACCCGTTGCAGGTATGCGAGCACGCGCAGGCGGGCCGGCTCATCCACCGAGGCGAGCGGCTCATCCATCAGGAGCAGCCGCGGCCCGGCGGCCAGCGAGCGGGCCAACGCCGCGCGCTGGCGCTCGCCGCCCGAGAGCGTGCCCGGCGCGCGGTCCAGCAGTCGCGCCAGGTCGAGCACCTTCGCCAACTCGGGCAGGCTGGGCGCATCCGCATCCGCCGTTGGCCGACGCCCGTACTCGATGTTCTTCCGCACGCTCATGTGCGGGAAAAGACGGCCCTCCTGGAAGACGTACCCGGTCCGGCGGAGATGCGGCGGCGCGTTCAGCCCGCGCGCGGAATCGAACAGCACCTCGTCGTCAAGCCGGATCGTCCCCTCGCTCGGACGGATGAGCCCCGCGATGCAATGGAGGAGCGTGGTCTTTCCGGCGCCGGAGGGGCCGAAGAGGCCCATGCGCGGGCGCTCCTGCCGCCCCTGCGCCTGCAGGTGAAAGGTCCCGATGGTCGCCTTCAAGTTGAACTCAAGCATGGCTGGGCCGCTCCACGCCGGCGCTTCGCCAGGAGGCCAGAAGGAGACGCGCGCCGACGATCGAGCCGATTCCGATCACGACCGAGATCGCGACGAGTCCCCAGGCCGCGCGCGTCTGGCCGGTCATCAACTCGGTGTAGATCGCCTGCGGGACGGTGCGCGTCCGGCCGGGGATGTTCCCGGCGAGCATCATCGTGGCCCCGAATTCGCCGAAGGCCCGCGCGAAGGCCAGCACGGCGCCGGCGGCCAGTCCGGACAGCGCCGGCGGCAGCGTCACCGTCGCGATCACCCGGAGCGGCGAAGCGTTCAGCGTCCGCGCGGCGGCCTCCAGGGCCGGATCGGCCTTCGAGAAGGCCACCTTCGCCACCGCAAGGAACAAGGGAAATGCGAGCGCGGTGGAGGCGATTACGGCGCCCTTCCAGTCCAGGACCACGCGCATGCCGATCCGCTCGAGCGCCCGGCCCAGCGGACCTTGCGGACTGAACAGAAGCAGGAAGAGGTAGCCGGTCACCACGGGCGGCAGAACCAGCGGGAGGCAGAGGAGTCCTTCCGCCGCAGCGCTGATCGCGCCTCTCCGCCGTGCCAGCCACAGGGCGATCGGCGCGCCGGCGAGGACCATAAGGAGTGTGGCGATGAGCGAGACACGCAATGAGCGGCGGAGCACTTCCGCAGCGGCGCCGTTCCAAACCGGGATCGGCGAAGGCCGCGGGGACGCCGCCATGGTGTCAGGCGCGCCCGCCGGCGTGAAGCCATAGGAGGAGAAAACAGCCGACGCCGGGGCCGAGGTCAGGAAAGCCAGGAAGTCCCGCGCGGCAGCCGGATCCGGTGCGTCCGCGAGGCAGGCTGCCGGATACCGGATCGGGGCGTGGCTGCCCTCCGGGAACTCGAAGGCCACGCGGACGTCACTGCCGGCTGCGGCGTCGGTCCGGTAGACGATGGCGGCGTCCACCGCGCCCGATTCGGCCTGCGCCAAGGCGGCGCGCACGTCGGCGCTGGGGACAAGGCGTGCCTGCAATTTCTCCCACAATCCCGTGTGCCGGAGCGCCTCCTGCGCGTACTGGCCGGCGGGCACGTGCGCCGGGTCGCCGATCGCGATCCGCCGCACCGCCGGCGTGTCCAGGTCCGCCGGAGCAAGCATCGAAATCGTGGACCGCCGGGGCACGACGCAGACCAGGCGGTTCGTCAGCAGATCACGCCGGTCCTCAGCTCGCACGTGGCCGGAAGACTGGAGTTTGTCCATCTCGGCGGAAGAGGCGGCGATGAATAGGTCTGCGCGCGCGCCTGCCTCGATCTTGGCGCGGAGAATTCCGGAGGAGCCGAAGTCGAATTGCACCGCGTGGCCGTGTGCCTTCTCGAAGGAGTCGCCGATTTCCGGCAAAGCGTCCGCGAGGCTCGCGGCAGCCAAGACGGTGACCGGCTCAGCAGCGCTGAAAGGCTTCGGACCGATTGGCCAGAACGCGGCAGCGACCAGCGCCGCGAAAATAACGGTCAGAACGGCGAGACGCCACTTCACGGTTATCCTCCGACTGCGACCATCGGCCGCCGGCTGCAGAAGTCCGGGCGGCGGGCCTTGTCCGCCAGCACCCGCCGGATGGCCGCCGCTATTCGTCCGTCCTGATTGCTCTGGAGGAATTTCCGGACGGAGCTGCCGCGCCCTCGCGACAGGCAGCCGATCACCTCGCCGGTGCTGGTCAGCCGCAGGCGCGCGCAGCCGACGCAGAACGGCTGGGTCTCGGACGAGATGAAGCCGACGACTCCGCGCCGGCCGCGGCGATCTTCGGCCGTGAAATCGCGGCTGCTCCGGCCGGGCTCGTAGGCGAGCGGTGTCAATGCGAACGCGCTTTCCACGCGACGCCGGATTTCCGCAGCGGGGACGAAGCGGTCGGCGGCCAGAGCCCGAGCGCAGCCGATCGGCATGAGCTCCAGAAAGCGGATCGTGCATCCGCGCTCGAGCGCGAACGCGGCCAGGCGCTCGATCTCGCCGTCGTTCCAGCCGCGCAGGACCACGGTATTCAGCTTCACGGGCGAGAGGCCCGCCTCCTGCGCCTCGGCGATTCCGCGGAGAGTTCGGCCGAGTGCGCCGCCGCGGGTCAACTCGGCGTACGTCTTCTCGTCGAGACTCGGGAGGCTGACATTGATCCGGCGCAGCCCGGCGCGGCGAAGGTCATGGGCCTTTCCGGACAGCGCCTGGCCGTTGGTCGTGAGGACCAGGTCCGGAATTCCCTCGCCCGCGAGCATGCGGATCAGCCGGACGATCTCCGCGCGGACCAGCGGCTCGCCGCCGGTGACGTGGACTTTGGAGAGGTCGAAACGCGCCTTCACAACGCGGACGAAGTAGAGGATTTCCTCGAACGTCAGGATGTCCTCGTGCGACAATTTCGCCACGCCTTCGGGCGGCATGCAATGGACGCAGCGGAGCTGGCAGCGGTCCGTGACCGAGATCCGCAACGAGAGCGGTTGCCGCTGCGGCCCCGTCAGGATTGTCTCAGCCTTGCGCGGAGCGACGCGGCAACCTTGCGAAGGTTTGTGCGAACCTTCGCAAGGTTCATTTGGGAACTGAGGCGTTTTCGCGGTCATGGCAGGGGCCTCCACGGCCGGAAAGTGACCACGTCGCCCGCGTCCAGGGCGGTGACGTGCGCCGGGACGGCGATGACTCCGTCGGCGCGGCCGCCGGAGGCGAGGTCGGCGGAGCTTCGAGAATCCACCGGCTCCAGGCGCGGTCCGTCTTCGTCCCAGAAGAGGCGCGCGAGCTTGAAGTGGACGCGGCCGCCCTTTGAGGCGAGCGGCGAGCGGAGCGGCAGGCGGAGCGTCGGCCGGCATCGGTCCGGCGGCAGGCCGGACATGCGCAGCAGCGCCGGAAGCGCAAATTCGTAGAAGCCGGTCATGGCACTGAGCGGATTGCCCGGAAGCCCGAAGAGATGCCGCCGGCCCGGGAGCGTGGCATACAGGATCGGCTTGCCCGGCTTCATCGCCACGCCGTGAAAGCGGATTTTTCCGCCGGCCTTCTTCACGGATTCCTCGACGAAATCGTATCGGCCGACGGAGACGCCGCCGGTGAGGATCAGGACGTCGCACTTCGCCATGAGCCGCCGCAGGAGCGCGGTGAGGCGCTCCGGGTCGTCCGGCGCGCGCCGGTGATCGGCGACGATGCGGCCGGAAAGCGCGAGGGCCGCGCAGAGAGCCGGCCCGTTGGAGTTGCGTATCTCATGCGGCCGCACCTTCGCGCCGGTCTCGCGCAGCTCCGCGCCGGTGCAGACGACGGCGACGCGCGGCCGCGGAAAGACCTTGATCCGCGCCTTGCCGACGGCGGCACAGACGCCAACCTGCGCCGGGCCGAGGATGATGCCCTTGCGCAGAAGGACTTCGCCCTTGCGCGCTTCCTCGCGCCGTCGGAGGATGTTGGCGCCGGTTTCGGCCCGCGAGAGAAACGCGACGCCGCCGCGGCGCTCGCGCGTCTGCTCGACCACGACGACCGCGTCGGCGCCGAGCGGGACGTTCGCGCCGGTGAGGATTCGAACGCACGTGCCGGGCGCGACTCGCGGCCGCGCGGCGCTTCCGGCGGCGACCTCGCCGACCAGGCGAAGCGAGCAGGGCGCGCGCCGGAGGTCGGCGACACGGACGGCGTATCCGTCCATCGCGGACCGGTCGGCGGGCGGCTGATCGCGGTCGGCGCGCACGTCTTCGGCCAGGCAAAGACCGGCGGCCTCGCGCAGCGGCTTGTCAATGCACCGCAGCGGCCGGACGTGCCTGAGGACGATGCTCCAAGCCTCTTCGGGGGTGATCATCCGGACTCCTTCTGATAGCCACGATACCAACTAGGCGTGCGCCTCGCAACCAGCCGCTGGAGGAATAGAAGTCATGGGTGGGATGGGAATCATGAGAGCACTGCTGCGCTGGAATGCGTGTTCTGGTAGAATCCGCCGGGTTGCATTTCCGGACGAGGAATCCATGACAAGCGTGTTCCTGAACGGCGAGATCGTTGAGGAATCGGCTGCGCGCGTCGCGGCGGGCGACCGCGGGCTGCTGCTGGGCGACGGGCTTTTCGAGAGCATGCGGGCGTACCGGGGAAAAGTCTTCCGCCTGGCGGCGCACGTGCAGCGTCTGCGGGCGTCGGCGGCGTTCCTGCGGCTGACCGTGCCCGCTGCGGACGAGCAGATCGAGAAAAGTATCGCGGAGCTGCTCCGGCTGAACACGTGCGCCGAGGCGTACGTGCGCGTCACGCTGACGCGCGGCGCGGCGGCCCAGGGTCTGCGGCTCGACTGCGCGGGCCCGGCGACGCTGCTGATCCACGCCCGGCCGATTCAGGTCCCGCCGGCCGAGCAGTACCGTCACGGCGCGAAGCTCATCATCAGCACCGCGCGGCAGAATTCCGCCAACCCTCTGGCGCGCCACAAGACGCTGAGCTACCTGCTCTATCTCCTCGCTCGCCAGGAGGCGACCGAAGCGGGCGCGAACGGCGCCGTCCTGCTCAACGAGCACGGCCAGGTCGCGGAGGAATCGGTGAGCAATGTCTTCCTGGCGCGCGGCGGAGCGCTCCTCACGCCGCCGGTGCACTGCGGGCTGCTGCCGGGCATCACGCGCGGCGCGGTTCTGGAACTCGCGCGAGCCGAGAGGATTCCGGTCGAGGAACGGCCGATCGCCGCCGGAGAACTGTTCGAGGCCGACGAGATGTTCCTGACAAATTCGCTGATGGAGATCATGCCGGTGCGTTCGGTGGACCGCCGCCAGATCGGAGGCGCGGCGCCCGGCCCGATCACGAAACGCGTCCACGCGCTTTATCGCGGGGCGGTGGAAGCCGAGAGCTGATTCACTGCGAAGCGGCGCCTGTGGGCACATCGCGCGAGGGACGCAGCCGCGCGGCCTTCTGGAAGTTCGACCGGATCAGGCGCTGCATCGTGTCTTCGCCACGCGACTCCTCTTTCGCGGCGCCGGTCGCCTGCTTATCCTGCAGGTCCGGCAGCGCGCGTTTCGCCATCTTCCGAAGGATCGCGTCCGTGCCGGGCGCGTCCTCGACGCCAAACGATTTCCTGAGTCCCGGGTCGTTCCCCATGTGTACACCCCTTCCGACGCGTCCACCGCCGTGCGGACTTATGACGGCGCAATTCTTGTTTCTGCGCACGGCGTTATCTACCTCTTTATGAGTATCTCGCAGCACGGTATCTGTCAAGGAGAAAAAAGTAGCATGTGCGGGAACCGATCTTGTTCAAAATTGCAACATGCGCTACAACAGTATATTACAACAATACCGGATGTTCTAAGCCGCAGGCGAACTTTTTTCTCAAAAAATCAACACGCTCTGGCATTCGGGATTCGGACAGGACGTGCGGCGGTCAGGCGTTCTGGGGCAGGCGTCTTACGGCCAGTCTGGACAGCAGGATGCCGAACTCGTAAAGCCCGCACATCGGTATCGCGAGCAGGCATTGGCTGAACGGTTCCGGAGAGGGCGACAGGAGCGCGCCGGCAACGAAGGCGAGGACGATCGCGTGGCGGCGATAGTGCGAGTAAGTCTTGACCTCGACCATACCCATTCGCGCCAGCACCATCATCACGAGCGGCAACTGGAAGAGCAGACCGAAGATGGCCAGGATCGAGACGATGAATTTGAAGTACAGCAGGTAATTGAGCAAGTACCCGACGGAGACGTCCACCGTCGGCAGGTACAGCATGGCCACCGGAAGCGCGGCAAAATAGGCGAAGAACATTCCGGCCACGAACATGACGAGCGAGAAGGGAAGATAAAGCAGGACGTACCGTTTTTCGCGCCGCTGCAACCCCGCGCCGACGAACGCCCAGAGCTGGTACGCGATATAGGGCGAGCTGAGGATAAGCCCTCCGAGCGCGGCCATGTAGATCCTCACCATGAACGGCTCCATCAGCGTCATGGCGTACAGCTTCTTCGGCTCGATGGTCTCGGAGCCGATGATGTGCGGCCGCAGCCGCTTGATGAGCGGATTGTATCCGGCGAGGACGTTCGTCGTGTCCGGGTTCAGCGCCTCCAGCGGGGCGACGAGGACGTACTTCATCGGCTCATAGCCGAAATGGAAGCACAAGACGAGCGCGAACAGGAACACCAGGGCGCTTCGGAGAATGCGGCGGCGCAGCTCGCCGAGGTGCTCGAAGATGGTCATCAGCGCGCTTTCCGCCATGCGAGCCTTTCCTCGGAAAATTGAGCCGGACAGCCAGCAGCAGTTTACCATATCGCACACGAAATCGCTTGCCGACGGAGGCGCTTGACGCTAACATGGCGCCGCCATGGAAGTCTTCCTGAGCCAGGTGATCAACGGCCTGCAACGCGGCAGCATTTACGCGCTGATCGCGCTGGGGTACACGATGGTGTACGGCGTCCTGCGGCTGATCAACTTCGCCCACGGCGAAGTGTTCATGATCGGCGCGTTCGTCGGGTATTTCGCGGCGCTGCTCTTCGGGCTGAGCCTGCCGGCGGCGCTGCTGGCGGCGATGGCGGTGTGCGGGCTGCTCGCCGTGGCGATGGAAGCGGCGGTGTACCGCCCGCTGCGATATCGGCCGAGGCTCTCCATGCTGATCGCCGCGATCGGCGTCTCGCTCCTGCTGAGCAGCCTGGTGCAGGCGATCGCGTTCAGCTTCAAGGACCGCGCCGGAAACGAGGTCTCGTTCGCCGGCGCCAACTACACGAACTTCCCGAAGGACCAGTTCATCCGGCCCGCGAGCTACCGGCTGATCCCCGGCCGCGCGGTGTACGTCACGCGCATTCAACTGCTGGACTTCGGCGTCTCGCTCGTGCTGATGGCGGCGCTGTGGGTGCTGGTACGCCGGACGACGCTCGGGATGGCGATGCGCGCGTGCGCGAACAACAAGGACGCGCTGTCGCTGATGGGCGTGAACGTGAACCGGGTGATCTCGATGACGTTCCTCGTCGGCGGCGCGCTGGCCGGCGCGGGCGGGCTGCTGAGCGCGCTGACGTACCCGCAGATCGTCGCCACGATGGGGCTGATGCCCGGCCTCAAGGCGTTCATCGCGGCGGTGCTCGGCGGCATCGGCAATGTGCCGGGAGCGATGGCCGGCGGGCTGCTCCTGGGCCTGGCCGAAGTGGGAGCGATCGCCGTGCTGCCGGGCGCGCCGGTGGACTACACGCCGCTCGCGGACGGCGTGGCGTTCGCGCTGCTCATCCTCGTGCTGCTGGTCCGGCCGCAGGGCATCTTCGGCGAGGAAGCGAGCGAGAAGGTATAGGGCGGTGGCATGGGATTCTCATTGAGCGACTTGCTGCACTTCTGGCCGATCGCGCTGGGCATCGGGCTGATGCTGCTGCCGGTGCGATCGCGCTGGTGGGGCGCGGCGATCGTGGCGATCCTGCTCGCCGCGGCGACGCTCGGGCTGGGGTCGAAGGAATGGTTCGGCCTCGACTCGCCCTGGGTGAACCCCTACACGGTGCGGATCGAGGCGTTCATCTGCATCACGGCGATCATGGCCGTGAGCCTGAACCTGATCAACGGCCTCACCGGGCTTTTCTCCATCGGGCACGCCGGGTTCATGGTCGTCGGCGCCTACACGGCGGGGATCATGACCAGCCTGCTGTTCCGGCTCACCGGCCAGACCGGACTGGGGCTGGCGCTGCCGGCGTTCCTGCTCTCGCTGCTCGCGGGCGGTCTGGCGGCCGCGGCGCTCGGGTTCCTGGTGGGGCTGCCGACCTTGCGCCTGCGGGGCGATTACCTGGCGATCGCCACGCTCGGGTTCGGCGAGATCATCGGCGTCCTGCTGAAATTCATCACGTTCCACCGCGAGGAATACGGCCAGGTGCGCGAGATCGGCGGGCCGCGCGCGATTGACGGGATTCCCGCGATGCCCGGGCCGATGCTGCCGGGCATCGAGGCGCGCGACATGCCGATCCTCATGGCCTTCGTCTTCTCCATCTTGGTCCTGGCGGGGGTGGTCTGGGCGGTGCGGAACTTCGCGTTCAGCTCGCACGGACGGGCGTGCGGCGCGATCCGCGAGGACGAGGTCGCCGCCGAGATCCTCGGCGTGGACACCGTCTTCTACAAGGTCGCGGCGTTCGTCATGGGCGCGTTCTTCGCCGGCGTCGGCGGCGGGCTGCTGGCGCACTGGTCGAACATGGTCCACCCGAGCATGGGCGGCTTCCTGAAGTCCATCGAGTTCCTGATCATCGTGTACGTCGGCGGCATCGGGAGCATCAGCGGCTCGATCCTGGCGGCGGTGGTCCTGACGACGCTCTGGGAAGTGCTGACGACGCTGATCCAGGGCGCGGACGCGTGGCGGATGGTGATCTACGCCGCGATCCTCATCGCCGTGATCCTCTGGAGGCCGAAGGGGCTGTACGGCGGCAGGGAATTCCCGTGGCTCGTGCCGGGCAAGAAATCGTAATCGTAATCCTAATCGTAATCGTACTCGCCGTTCGTGCTGGGAACGTAAACGGCGATTACGATTAGGATTACGATTACGATTACGAGGGTGTGAGAGGGCAATGGCGATCCTTGAATTGAAGGCGGTCACTCGCACCTTCGGCGGCCTGGCGGCGGTGCAGGCGGCCAGCCTCGAACTTCACGCCGGCGAACGGGTCGGCCTCATCGGGCCGAACGGCGCGGGGAAGACCACGCTGTTCAACCTCATTAGCGGCGTCTACCGTCCGGACTCCGGCGACATCGTCCTCCGCGGCGAGAGCCTCGTCGGGCTGCCGCCGCACGAGATCGCCCTCCACGGCGTCACGCGCACGTTCCAGAACATCCGGCTGTTCGGCGGGATGACGGTGCTCGATAACGTGAAGGCGGCACAGCATCACCGGGCGCGCAGCGGGGTGCTGGCCTCGATGGTGCGGACGCCGTCGTTCCAGCGCGAGGAGGCGATGATGGAGCGCACGGCGACGGAGCTGTTGCGCGAGGTGGGCCTGGCGGACCGGCGCGACGCGCTGCCCGGCGAGCTGCCCTACGGCGCGCAGCGCCGGCTGGAGATCGCCCGCGCGCTCGCCGGCGGGCCGCAGGTGCTGCTGCTTGACGAGCCGGCCGCGGGAATGAACCGCGCCGAGACGGCCGAGCTGATGGACCTCATCCTGCGCCTGCAGCGCGAGCGCGAACTCTCGATTCTCCTCATCGAACACCAGATGGCGCTCGTGATGGGCATCTGCAGCCGGATCTACGTGCTGGATTTCGGCGAGGTCATCGCCCACGGCACGCCCGCCGAAATCCAGAACAACCCGGACGTGATCGAGGCGTACCTGGGGAAAGGCGTCCGCGTATGAGCGCGCTGCTGGAGGTCGAGAACCTGTCGGTCCACTATGGCGCGATCCGCGCGCTGAAGGGCGTTTCGTTCCGGGTGGCCGCGGGGGAAGTCGTCGCGCTGATCGGGGCGAACGGCGCGGGGAAAAGCACCGCGCTGCGGACGCTTTCGGGCCTGATGCGCCCCAGCGGCGGGAGTATCCGCCTGGCGGGCCGCGAGATCGGCGGCCTGCCCGCGCACGAGATCGTCCGCGCCGGAATCGCGCACGTCCCGGAGGGCCGCGGCATCTTCACCAACCTGACGGTCCGCGAGAACCTCGAACTGGCCGGCTACGTGCGGCGCCGCGACCGCGCCGCGCTCGAGAAGAGCCGCGAGCGCGTCTTCCGGCTCTTCCCGCGGCTCAAGGAGCGGCTCAATCAGCCGGGCGCCACGCTCAGCGGCGGCGAGCAGCAGATGCTCGCCTTCGCCCGCGCGCTGATGACCGGCGGCCGGCTGCTCCTGATGGACGAGCCGAGCATGGGCCTGGCGCCGGTGCTCGTCGAGGACATTTTCGAGGTGATCCGCGAGGTCAAGGCGGAAGGCGCGACGATCCTGCTCGTCGAGCAGAACGCCTACCAGGCGCTCGGCGTCGCCGACCGCGCGTACGTGCTCGAGACCGGGCAGATCGTGCTCGAAGGGCCGGCGGAGAAACTGCGCGACAGCGCGGAGGTCAAGCGGGCGTACTTGGGAGGGTGAGAAGGAAATCGGAAGTGCGAATGATGAGCGATGAAGGACTTCATCATTCATCACTCAGACTTCTGACTTTCCTCGGGTTTCTTTTCCGGCGGGGGTTCCGAGAGCGAAAGGCCTTTCTTGATTTCAACCGCGTGTGCGTCTGCGGTTTCCTTCACTTCGGTGAGAGCCTTGCGGACCGGCTGGGTCTGCTCGTCCACGCTTCGTTCGAGTTCATCCATCGCCTTGCGGAATTCGCGCATAGCGCGCCCCAGCGCCCTGCCCACTTCCGGGACCTTTTCCGGGCCGAAGACGAGGAAGACGATGATGACGATCAAAAGCATTGTGCCGAAGGACACCCGTCACCCTGTCTTCTTATCTGCTTCCTTCGTTTCCTTCGGCTCGTCGGCCTTCTTCTCATCGTCCTGACCTTCGCGCACGCCCTTCTTGAACTCGCTCACGCTGCGCCCCAGCGAGCGGGCGACCTGCGGGATTTTCGTGCTGCCGAAGAGGATGACGATGACCAACAGGACGATGAGCCAGTCCTCGCCTCGCCCAAAGAATGCCAATGGCTGCATGGCCGATCTCCTCAGGAATCGCCGGACTTCCACTTTCCGGGCAGGAATGGGGCGCTTGACTTCAACCATACTATGATACTCCAGCCGCTCAAATCAGTCAAGCTCCTTTGCCGGCGGGGGCCATCCGCCGATTCCCGGTACAAAAAGCCGCGTGCGATTGATATAATGCGGCGCGGCCGGATCGTAACGCGTTCCTGTTTGGAAAGGGATTCCTCTTGCCCATCCACGGCGTCCAGACGAAGCCGTTGAAAGTGATCCCCGACGAGCGCGGGCGGCTGATGGAAATCCTCCGGTGCGACGACGCGCTGTTCCGGAAATTCGGCCAGGTGTACATGACGACGATCTATCCGGGCGTCGTGAAGGCCTGGCACTACCACAAGGTCCAGCACGACAGCTTCGCGGTCGTGCGCGGGATGCTCAAGCTGGCGCTGTACGATCCGCGAGACGACTCGCCGACGCGCGGGCAGGTCCAGGAGTTCTTCATCGGCGAGCACAACCCGCTGCTCGTCCAGATTCCGCCGATGGTGTATCACGGGTTCAAGGGGATTTCGGTCGAAGAGACGATCGTGATCAATTGCCCCACGGAGCCCTACAACCGCGCCGCGCCCGACGAATTCCGCCTCGATGCGCACACGAAGGAAATCCCGTACGATTGGACGCGGAAGGACCAGTAGCAGGGCGGTGGAAGATCGCTCTGATCTGTCACGGTGAGCATTTGTCTATCCGTCATTCCCGCGCAAGCGGGAATCCAGACTCGCGCGCGGGACCCTGGATTCCCGCTTTCGCGGGAATGACACAGGGACCTGAGTTCCCGTTCTCAGTCACCCGGACGAACGCACTGTGTCTCCATTTTCCGAGAGCGGCGATTCCAGGCTGAACCGCCGGGACGGCTACGTCCTGGCCGGTTTCCTCCTCTTCCTTGTGATCTTCTTCTTCGGCGTGCTCGCGCAGCCGGGTGAGCGGTGCCTGGGCCGGCAGGAAGGGGACGGGCGCAACCAGTTCTACGGCTGGCGCGCGTACGGGTTCGGCGAAATCCGCGCCGGGCGCTTCCCGCTCTGGAATCCGTACGAGTTCCTCGGCATGCCGTTCGTCGCCAGCCTGCAGTCGGCAATGTTTTATCCCACGAACTGGCTCTGCGCCGTTCTGCCGTTGTGCCGCGCGATCAACCTCGGGATCGTCCTGAACCTGTTCCTCTCGGGCCTCTTCACGTATCTCTGGGCGCGGCGGTTCGGGTTGAGGTGGCTCGGCGCGATCGTCGCGGCGGCGACGTACGTCTTCGGCGCGCCGCAGATCCTCCGGATCTTCGAGGGGCACTGGAGCTTCCTCGCGCCGATGCCGTGGATTCCGTGCGTCCTGCTCTGCGTGGAGATGCTCGTCGGCGGCAGCAGATTCCAGCCGCTCGCGATCGCGCTCGGCGCGGTGGCGGTGGCGATGGAGTGGTTCGGCGGAAATCCGCAGTACGCCTTCTACGGCGGGATCGCCGCCGTGCTGTATCTCACCGGGCGGCTGTGGCAGCGGCGCGAAGTCGGCGTATCCGGCGCGGCGCGCGCCATCGTCAGCTTCGCTCTGATCTATGTGCTCGGCACGGCGCTGGCGGGGGTGCAAGTGATGCCGGCGCTGGAACTCTTCTCCGTCTCCTCGCGCCGGGGTCAGCTCAGCTACGGCTGGGTCCGGCAATACGCGTTCGTGCCGGAAGGGCTACTGAGCTTCCTCGTGCCGGACATCTTCGGGACGGACGTCGGCGTGCGGTTCTGGGGACGATGGAACCTTTGGGAGACATCGCCGTACGTCGGCGTCGTGGCGATCGGGCTGGCGTTCATCGCGCTGCTCCGGGGCAGGCGCGGAAGGGCTTTGCTGCCGGGTATCATCGCGCTGATCTGCCTGCTGATGGCGATGGCCGGAGCCGCCGTGTTCTTCAGGCTGATCCCGGGCTTCGACCTGTTCCGGGCGCAAGCTCGCTGGCTGTGTCCGGTCAGCCTCTTCATCGGCCTGCTGGCCGGGCTGGGCGCGGACGGCATCGCGGCATCGGCCGCGGAGCCGGCGCCGGTCGAGCAGGAGAAGTCCATCGCGCGCGCGACCTGGCGCGGGATGTGGATCCTGGCTTGCCTGGCGGCGCTGCTGATCCTGGCCGGCGGAGCGCTGTGCCTGGACGTCCGGTTCGGCCGGGCGGCGTGGATGCGGTTCATGGATGCCATGTTGAAGGTCGCGCCCGGAGAGCGCGTGTACTTTCACGAGTGGACGCCGTCGGCGGACTTCAAGCTGGTCGCGATGCGCGCCGCCGGGCTCAGCATCCTGCGCGCGGGGATCTTCCTCGGCGCGCTGGCGGGCCTGATCCGGCTCACGCGCCGGTCGCGCGTCATGCCCGCGTGGGCCGCCGCGGCGCTCCTGTTGCTGGTGGCGATTGACGCCTGGACCTTCGGACAGCGGTACCTGGTGACCTTCGACCCGCAGAAGGACGGCCTCTCGCAGGGCGCGGTGGAATTCCTCGCGACCCGGCCCGAGCCGTTCCGTTTCGCGCGCGGCGGCTGCTTCACGCTGCCGCCGTGCGAGGGCATGACGCATCGCATCGCCTGCATCGAGGGCGTGCAGCCGAACGTCCCGGCCAGGTTCCGCGATGTCTTCTGGTCGCTGCAGGGCGAGTACGTCTACAAGCAGGCCCTGGACAGGAAGTTCACCTCGTATTGCATTTACAATCCCGACTCTGCGCTGCTGATGTTCAACTTGCGATTCTTCGTCGCGTATCCGACTCAGCCCAAGACGCCGATCGAAGGACTACGCACCGTCTACGAGGACCCGCAGATTCGGATTGACGAGCTTCCCGCCGCGTGGCCGCGCGCCTGGCTGGTCCACCACTATGCCGTGAGACCCGATGCCCGGGAAGTGCTGGCTCTGCTCTCGAAGTTCGATTACGAGAAGATGGCGCTCTTCGAGGAGGAGCCCGGCTGCGCCGTTGAGGAACCGTCGGCGGCGGAGGCCGCGCCCGAGATCGTGCGGTACGAGCCGGCGCGCATTGACATCCAAGTCCAGGCCGCCGCGCCGGCGCTGCTGGTGCTGAGCGACCTTTTCTATCCGGGCTGGGAGGCGGCGGTGGACGGCCGTCCGGCGAAGACCCTCCAGGCGAATTACGCCATGCGTGCCGTGGCGATTCCCAAGGGCGCGCATGAAGTCCAGTTCCTTTACAGGCCCGCGAGCTTCCGGGCCGGCGTGGCCGCGAGCATCGTCGGATGTCTTGCGTGCGCGCTGCTGATTTCATGGCGCCTGTCGCCGCGGAGGCGCCGTGGCGACGGTTGACCCGGATTCGGCGAAGCATGGCGCCGAGCGCGACAGCAAGCTGAGAGAGGCGCCGTCACGTCCGCCTGCGCCCATCTCCATCACCCGCCGGGACGCTCTTGTCCTCGCGGGGTTCCTTGCATTCCTCCTGATCTTCTTCGGCGGCATTCTGTTCATGCCAGGCGACCGATGCCTGGGGCGCGCGGACTCGGACGCGCGGAGCCAATTCTACGGATGGCGCGCGTACGGCTTCGGCGAGATTCGCGCCGGCCGGTTTCCGCTCTGGAATCCCTACGAGTTCCTGGGCATGCCGTTCATCGCCAGCTTCCAGTCGGCCATGTTCTATCCGACGAACTGGCTCTGCGCCGTGATGCCGCTGGGCCGCGCGATCAACTGGGGGATCATCCTCAACCTCTTCCTCTCGGGGCTTTTCACTTATCTCTGGTGCCGGCGCGCGGGCTTGAGGTGGGTCGGGGCGATTGTGGCGGCCGCGGCGTACGTTTTCGGCGCGCCGCAGTTCCT